>Ga0315288_10011536_pt1 | contig 11125 bp, 9 predicted proteins | sample YL17G11_20_MG_FD_203454 | JGI IMG/M metagenome (GOLD analysis project Ga0315288, IMG submission 203454) | Sediment microbial communities from Yellowstone Lake, YNP, Wyoming, USA - YL17G11_20 | ecosystem: Environmental > Aquatic > Freshwater > Lake > Sediment | place: USA: Wyoming | collected... | reverse complement strand
CCATATTGCGAAGACCTATCCTGGTGGAGTGCAGGCGGTAAATGATTTCCACCTGACGATAGCGAACCGCGAGTTCCTGGTGCTCGTCGGGCCATCGGGCTGCGGCAAATCTACGACTCTGCGCATGATAGCAGGCCTCGAAGAAATCACTAAAGGCACAATCGCCATCGGCGACCGCGTGGTGAACGACGTCCCTCCGAAAGACCGCGACATAGCGATGGTTTTTCAGAACTATGCGCTGTATCCACACATGACGGTATACGAAAACCTCGCCTTCGGTCTGCGCCTGCGGCATTTTCCCAATGCCGAAATCGACACGCGCGTGCAGGAAGCCGCGAGGATACTGGGGCTTGTGGAGCTTCTTCAGAGAAAGCCGAGGGAGCTTTCCGGCGGGCAGAGACAGCGGGTGGCGGTGGGGCGCGCGATTGTCCGGAAGCCGGCGGTGTTCCTTTTCGACGAGCCTCTCTCGAATCTCGACGCCAAACTGCGCGTGGAAATGCGCGCCGAACTTAACAAACTGCACAACCGCCTGAAGACGACAATGATATACGTCACGCACGACCAGCTCGAAGCAATGACTCTCGCCGACCGCATCGTCGTGATGAAAGACGGCTGGGTCCAGCAGGTTGGCGACCCGCTGGATATCTACGACCATCCCGTAAACTATTTCGTGGCGGGATTTATCGGCACGCCGCCGATGAACTTCCTCAACGGTTCACTGCAGGAAAAGGGCGGGGCGGTGGTCTGGACGGACGGCCACGGGATGATACGTCTGCCGGACGAGATAAAGGCGAACGTCAGGAATCATGTCGGGAAAGACGTGGTTTTCGGCGTGCGGCCTGAAAACATGCACGACAAGGCGTTTCACGGAGAAGCGCCGGAGGGCGCGACCCTTCTCTGCAAAGTCGAGGTGGTAGAGCCTCTCGGCGACGAGCAGTACGTATACATCAGCGAGCCGAAACAGAAGCACATGATGATAGCGAAATTCGATTCGCACCATAAGGTGACGGTAGGCGAAGAAATGGAGGTAGTATTAGACCGTGACAGGGTACACGTGTTCGACGCGGCCGACGGACGTAACCTGACGGCCGGAACCATGGCGGCGGCGGGCGCCACTTCGGCGTCCACCGGCGGAAAGGAGAGCAACTGATTCACCGGCGCCTTTGCGGGCGGCGGATGAAATCGGACTGACTTTGGAAAGGGACCCGGCGATGAGGTCCTTTTTTTTTGACGTTGAAGAAGGAGGGGCAAGTTGAACGAAGATTTTTTGAGAATGGTTGAGAGCATCCACAAGGACAAAGGCGTGGACAAGGAAGTGCTGTTCACGGCCGTGGAGCAGGGCCTTGCGAGTGCGGCCAAGAAGCGCTACAACAAGGAAAACGTCACTGTGACGATAGACCGCCACGACGGCAAAGTCACCGCGATGGACGAGGCGGGAAACGCGCTGGACGTGACCGACCTCGGCAGAATCGCCGCGCGCACGGCGTACCAGGTGATGACGCAGAAGATACGCGAGGCGGCGTCGACGGTGCTGGTGGACGAGTTCCAGACGAAAGTGGGGAGCATCGTGGTGGGGACGGTACAGCGGTTCGAGCGCGGGAACATGATAGTGACGCTGGACCGTGCGGAAGCCATCGTGCCGCGCTCGGAACAGGTCTATAACGAATCGTACAGGCCGGGGGACCGCATCCGCGCGCTGTTACTCGAGATTCGGCGCGAGAGAAGCAAAGTGCAAATGGTGATGTCGAGGACGAACGAGGAGTTCGTGCGGCAGTTGTTCATGCTGGAAGTGCCGGAGATTTCCGAGGGAACCGTAATCATACAGAACCTTGTCCGCGACCCCGTGGGTGCGTATGTCGGCGTAAGAGGGAGCCGCATCAGGACGATAGTTGACGAGTTGAACGGGGAGCACATCGACATAGTGCCGTGGAGCAGTGATATGGCAACGTTCATCCGGGACGCGCTGAGGCCCGCCGAGATTACCGACATCGTATTGGACAACGAGCACAAGCGGGCGGCCGTCAGATGCTCGAAGGAAGACCTGAGCCGGGCGATAGGGCGGAGAGGCCAGAACGTGAGGCTGTCGAGCAAGCTCGTGGGCTGGGAGATAGACGTTTCCGGAATTGAGGGGGAAGTTGCGGCGGAGGGCGAGGCCGAAAAACCGGCGGAAGCCAAGAAGCCTGAGACCGAAAAAGAAGAGCAGGAAATGGAAGAACAGGGAAAAGAAGAGAAGAAAGAAGAAGAGCAGGACGAAAAAGAGGAGGAAAACAAGGCGTGAATGGATGAAGGCGGGGACGCTCCTCGCGTTACGACACGCCTAATGAGACAACTGTGGAGGTGAAGTTTGCCGATTAAGATACACCAACTGGCGAAGGAAATGGAAGTCGCGTCCAAGGACATAATCACCATTTGCCAGCAATACAAGATAGAGGTGAAGGGCGCGCAGAGCACGATACCGGATGAATTCGTGCCCGTAGTGCGCCAGACTATAGAGATGGGCCGGTCGCTCGGCGGAATCCAGAAAGAGGTACACAAGCCGACGAAAAAGAAGCCGTCTGCGCCAAAGAAGAAGAAAGCGCCTGAAGCAGAGGGTACCACGGGCACCGAAACGGCTGTGGCTGAAACCGCCGTTCCACAGACAGCGGAAGAAGCCGCCGAAGCAGAAGCAAAGGCCGAGGAGAAAGCCGAGGAAGCGGTTGCGGAGGCGTCGAAGGCCGTCGCTGAAACGCGCGAATCGACACTCGAATTGCTTGAGACCGCGGAACAGCGCCGGAAAAGGAAGAAGAAGAAAAAGAAAAAGGACAGGGGCGCGGAAGGGTCGGAAAAGGAAAAACCGGCGCTTGGGATTCACTTCCAACACGTCGGCGAAGCTTCGGAAGAGAAGTTGCCGGAAGGATTGTTCACCGTGGTCGGCCAGGTGGACCTGCCGCCGGAACCGGAGAAACCCGCGAAGCCGGTTTTCCCCATACCCGTTGATGAAGAAGACGAGAAAGACGAGAAGGCGGCGAGAATACGCTCTCTTCTGAACAGGCTGGGGCGCAACTGGGAAGACCTCCCCGGAATCCAGAAGGTGCGTTCGCTGGCGGCCGCGTCGGGACCGAGAGGCCAACAACAGCAGGTTCAGCACAGGCGGCGCCGTCCAAAGCGGAGGAAGGTCGCAAGGAACCTGAACGAAAGCCCGTACCGCGGGAAGACGGTAATAATCTATCCGCCGCTGACGCCGCGCATGCTGGCGGAAGCGCTGGGAGTGCAATTGAACATAATCCAGGCGCATTTGGTGGAGATGGAAAAAGAAGTAGACCAGAACGTGTCATTAGCGGATGACGAAGCGCAGATGATAGCAACGGATTTCGAAGTGACGCTGGATATCCGGCGGAAGGAACCCGCACGCGAGAAGGTGAAGAGACTACTCGAGCAAGCGGACGCGCCCGAAGAGATGAGACCGCGCCCGCCGGTGATAACGATAATGGGACACGTGGACCACGGGAAGACGACACTGCTCGACAAGATACGCAGTACGAACATAGCGGCGGGGGAGTTCGGCGGAATTACGCAGCACATCGGAGCGTACTACGTCGAATGGAAAGGCCACACGATAACGTTCCTCGACACGCCCGGCCATGAAGCATTCACGGAGATGCGGTCGAGAGGCGCGAAGGTGACGGACATCGTCGTGCTGGTGGTATCGGGCGCGGACGGGGTAATGCCGCAGACGGAAGAAGCAATACAGCACGCCCGGCAGGCGAAGGTACCGATAATCGTCGCGGTGAACAAGATGGACCTGCCCGGGGCGAACTTCGACAAAGTGAAACAGCAGTTGGCGTCAAAGAACGTCATATCCGAGGACTGGGGCGGGGACGTGCTTATGACGCCGGTGTCGGCGTTGAAAGGCGAGGGCATCGACAAGCTGTTGGAGAGCATTCTTCTGCAAGCGGAGATAATGGAGCTCAAAGCGGCGTCGAACCGTCCTGCGCAGGGATACGTGATAGAAGCGCGTCAGACGGAGGCGCAGGGACCGCTCGTTGACGTGCTGGTGACACGAGGGACGCTCAAGCCCGGGGCGGTGCTTGTAGCGGGCAAAGTCGCAGGCCACGTGAGGGGCCTGACGGATTGGCTGGGGCGAATGATGAAGGAAGCAACGCCGGGCATGCCGACGCGGGTACTCGGGTTCTCAGAGGTGCCGGAAGCAGGGGCCACGGTGCTTGAAGTCGGCTCACTCGAAGAAGCGAGAGAGATTGGCGTGGAACTGGGCGGCGAAGAAGCGAAGCCGGGAGCGGAAGCGAGAGTCCCGATAACGCTCGAAATGCTGACAGCACATCTCGAAGCGAGCAGTAAGCCCGAGCTGAAAGTGATAGTGAAGACGGACGTGCGGGGTTCCGCCGAAGCGATAAGACGAGAGATAGAAAAAGTGGCCGCGCTCACGGTGGACGCGAAGGTGGACATACTGCACACGGGCGTAGGCGCAGTGACTGTCTCCGACGTCCTGCTTGCGTCAACGGGCGGGGCAGTGATATTCGCGTTCAACGTGGGAATAGAGGGGAAAGCGCGCCAGGAAGCGGAAGCCAAAGCCGTGGAGATACGCACGTACCGGATAATCTACGACCTCGCCGACGATGTCCGGAAAGCGCTGGAAGGCCTGCTTGCGCCGGACGAGAAAGAAGTAGTCGTGGGCCACGCAGAGGTGCGGCAGGTGTTCGACGTGAGCCACGTGGGGCGCATCGCCGGGTGCATGGTGACGGACGGGAAAGTGGAGCGCCGGGGCCGTGCGAGAGTGCTGAGACAGGGAAGAATAGTTCACCAGGCGCCGCTGGCGGACCTGAAGCGCTTCAAGGACGACGTGCGCGACGTGCGCGAGGGGTTCGAATGCGGCATCAGAATTCAGGGGTATGACGACGTCCGCGTAGGGGACATCATAGAGGTATACGTCATTGAGAAGGTAGACAAGAAACTGTAAGAATAGCAAAGGTGGACAGGAAATCGCAAGAGTTGAAATGAGAACGACATGGTGGTAGGGGTGTTGAAGTTGTCACTGTTCATTGGCGAAGCCCAGAGTCTCAAGGACAAGCGGCGTGCAATAGAGGGACTGAAGGACAGGCTGAGAAGCCGGTTCAACGTGTCAGTGGCCGAGGTTGACCACCAGGACTTGCACCAGCGGGCGGAAATTGCCGTGGCGGCGGTATCGAGCGACGGGCGATACCTGAACGGCCTGCTCGACAGCGTGCTAAACTACGTGAGGAAGGACAGCCTGATAGTGCTGGCCGGACACGAGATAGAGGTGTTCTGATGAACGAGACGAGACGGTCGAGGATAGAGGAGTTGTTGAGGCAGGAAATCAGCAAAGTGATAATCGGGGAACTGGCAGACCCGAGGATAGGGTTCACGACGGTGACCGGCGTGAAACTCGACGAAGACCTGAAATACGCGAACGTGGCGGTGTCGTTCCTCCTGCCTGAAAACAAGCGCGTCGCGGCGATGGAGGCACTGACGTCGTCTGCGGGGCACATCCGACACATCGTGATGCCGTACCTGAAGATGCGGAGGCCGCCGTACCTGCGCTTCGTACTGGACGAGAGCATCGAGAGAGCGGCGCACATTTCAGACCTGATACGGCAGGCGAGAAAGAGCGACGCGGACGGCGGGGCCGGCCAGCCCGAAAATGCTGAACACGGGGACGGCGAGAAAGAAACAGACGAGGAGGCCGGGACGGATGAGCAATAATCTCCGCTCCTCAGCGAATGTCGAAGAAGCCGCGCGCAAAGCACTGGCGGGCGCGGAAAATGTGGGACTGTTCGGACACGAGAGGCCGGACGGAGACTGCGTAGGGGCCGTCGTTGCAGTGGCGATCTGGCTGAGAAGGCTGGGCAAGAGGACGCAGGTTTTCCTGCCGGGAGGAGTGCCGGAAAGGTATTTCTTCCTGTCAGGAGGGCTGGGGCTGGCGGTGAACCCCGCGGCATCGGCGAAGTTAGACCTTGCTTGCGCGATAGATACGGCCAATCTCGAAAGACTGGGAGAATACAGGAAGCAGTTTGAAATGGCTCCGGTGAAGATGGTGATAGACCACCATCCGGACAATTCAATACCGGCGGACATGCGCTGGGTGGAGGAAAAAGTATCGAGCGGGGCGGAACTCATTTTCAGACTGATTGGGGAAGAAGAACTGAAGAATTGCGGGGAGCGGGCGGCGTTTGCGCTCTACACGGGCCTTGTCACGGACACGGGCAGATTTTCATACAGCAACACGACTCCGGAGGCGCTGGCGCAGGCGGGGAAGCTGGTTGGGATGGGCGCCCGTCCTGCGACGCTAACGGATTTGCTCTACAGAAGCCGGCGCGCGGAAGAACTGCTGATAGAGGGCGAGTTTCTCTCGTCGCTGAGAGTCTACGAAGGTGGAAGAGTGTTGGTGATGTCGGTGTCCAACGACTTCATGAAACGCTTTCCGGAGATATCCGTGGAGGACCTGGCGGCGAGAACAATCGAAGTAAAAGGGGTGCTGGTAGGAGTAATGCTTCTGGAAATACAGCCGGGCGTTGTTAAGATATCGCTGCGCGCCCGAGACGGGATAGACGTAGGGGCGGTCGCGAGGAAAATAGGAGGCGGCGGGCATTTTCCGGCGTCAGGAGCCAAGATGTCAGGAACGGTGGAGTCGGTGGAAGCGGCAGTACTGAAAGCAATACAGGGGGCATTGAACGAGGCGGACGAAACAGGGAGGAACACATGAACTTATACCCGATAATCATGGTAGGCGGAGCGGGCACACGTCTCTGGCCGGCAAGCCGCCGGAAGAATCCGAAGCAACTGCTCAAGATTGGCAGTAAGGAGAGCTTCCTTGCCGCATGCTATCGCAGAGCAACCAAGATCGCGCCTAAAGAAAATATCATCGTGATAACAACAAAGGAGATGCAGGAGTTTATCGCGCAGGAGATACCGGGTTGTCCTCAAGACAACATTGTGCCGGAGCCGGTGGGAAGAGACACGGCCGCGGTCATCGGGCTGGCGGCGGTGATAGTTGCGGACCGGGACCCGCAGGGGATATGCGCCATCCTGCCTGCGGACCACCACATCGGGCCGTCAGACGATTTTGTGAGAGGCATTCAGGCGGCGGCACGGCTCGCAGCGGACCACGACATTCTCGTGTGCACAGGAATTGTCCCGACTTACCCGGCGACCGCATACGGTTACGTACACCGCGGGGAGAAGATCGAGGACGTGCTGGGGATACCCGCGTACAGGGTGAACTCATTCAGGGAGAAGCCCAACCCGTATACTGCAAGGGAATACATCGAATCGGGCGATTACTACTGGAACAGCGGGATTTTTGTATGGAAGGCGCACGTGATACTGGAAGAGCTTGCACGGCACCTGCCGGACCACTACATACGCCTGCAGGAAATCTCGGACGCTGTGGGGACGAAAGATTTCGCCGAAACGCTCGAACGCGTCTATCCCGAGATGAAGCGCATTTCCATCGACTACGGCGTGATGGAATACACGCGCCGCGCGGCGGTGGTGGAAGGCGTGTTTCCGTGGGACGACGTTGGCACGTGGACGGCGGCGGGACGGTATTTCAAAACGGACGACAAAGGGAACGCAATCGACGGCAACACACTGCTTTCCGAATGCCGCGGGAACATTGTGAAGGCGGATGAAGGGAAGCTGGTTGCGATGGTTGGAGTGGACGACCTCGTTGTCGTGGATACGAAAGACGCCCTTCTTGTCATGCCGAAGAGCCGCGACCAGGAAGTGAAAGACATCGTCAAACGTCTCAAGGAACTGGGCCGCAACGACCTGCTGTGAAAACCACGCCACCGCAACGACGCGTAATGGCAATCGACCCCGGCAAGGTGCGAATTGGCCTTGCCATATCAGACGCGCTCGGTATCTCCTTGACTCCGCTTGGCGTGGTACAGGGCGGAGAAGGTGCAAAAGAACGAATCCTTGAAGTCGTGAAGCGCGAAGTTCCCGGCGCGATCGTCGTCGGTTACCCCGTGAACATGGATGGGTCGAAGGGCAAGCAGGCCGCGGCATCTAAGGCGCTCGCTGAGTCACTGGCAAAAGAACTTCCCGGCGTGAGCGTGTACCTGTGGGATGAGAGGCTGACGTCTTACGAAGCGACCAGAATTCTCGAAGCCGCCGACAGAACTCCGAGCCGCGACAAATCACAGATTGACGTGATGAGCGCAAAAATCATACTCCGGTCATTCCTCGACGCCGAGCGCGCCGGCGAGACTCTGAAACCAGTGGACTTATCCCAGAATGGCTCCCCGAAAACTTAAACTCAGCCTGCGCAGGCTCTACCGCAGGTTGTTCCAGCATTTCGGTCCGCAACACTGGTGGCCGGGCGACACTCCGGTGGAAGTCATGGCCGGTGCGATACTCACGCAAAACACAAATTGGAAGAACGTGGAACGCGCTATCGACAATCTGAAGGCAAAACGGCTGATGACAATCCGAGGGCTGGCGGAGTGCGACACGAGGAAGCTTGCTAAACTGATACGGTCCGCCGGATATTACAACGTGAAATCGAAAAGGCTCAAGTCATTCTTTCAATGGTTTCTGAAGGAAATTGGACCGAATGCGAGAGCCGCGGCTCGTTTGGGCACCGAAATACTCAGGCGGCGAATGCTCGAAGAAGTGACCGGCATCGGCCCGGAAACCGCCGACAGCATTCTGCTATATGCGCTCGAAAGGCCCGTCTTCGTGATAGATGCATACACCCGGCGTATACTCGCAAACCACAGAATTCTCGGTGCCGCGGAGACGAAATACGACGAACTGCAAGCGATTGTTTACAAAGCACTTCCCCGCGACACCGCTCTTTACAACGAGTTTCACGCGCTCTTTGTGGCATGCGGCAAACTTTGCCGAAAAGGGAAATCTTCATGTAAGACCTGCCCGATTGACGAAATTACTATTGTACTTTCGCCGGCGACAGGGAGGAAGAAATGCTCGAGATAACGGTACGCACACGGACACACTCGGCACTGATGGACATCACTTCGGAAGTCGCCCGCGCAGTGACGGAATCCGGCGTGCAGGATGGCTTCTGCACCGTGTTCGTGCCGCACACGACGGCGGGCGTGACAATCAACGAAAACGCCGACCCTTCCGTAGTTGAGGACATTGAGCGCGCACTCGACACGCTGATTCCCTGGCAAGGGCCGTACAACCATTCTGAAGGAAACTCCGCCGCGCACATAAAGGCTTCACTCATGGGGTCGAGCATTCACATTCCAGTCATGAAAGGCCGCCTTGCACTCGGCACGTGGCAAGGAATATATTTCTGCGAATTCGACGGGCCGAGAGATAGAAGGTGTATCATCGGGGTGACAGCCGAGGGTCGCGGTTGAAAGGCCGTCACTGTTGCTCGGCTTCTTCAAGCCCCCGTTTGGCCTTCCGCCGGTCATAGACTGACTTCGGCTTTATCACATGAGCCTTCCGAGACAGACCCGATGTGAAGAAGTTCTTAGCCGCGGCAGATTTTGACTTTGTTTTGCGGCCCACTTATACCTCCGACGCTTACCCCTTACTTCCCCGAGACGGCTATTTCCTTCACCGAGAACTTGCGCCCCATGCCTTCGAGCGCGAGCGTGTAGTCGAGCGCTTCCGCTCCAAAGGCGTCAATTTCGGGGAAGTCCCGTCCCATCAGATACGCCCGTATCTTGCCGCGTTCTATCACGATGGCGACGGCGATTTCAGTGTCCTGTTTCACGCCGCCCTGGAGACGATAAACCTTCTCGCCCGCGGCTGACCTCGCTTCGAACCTGCCTCCTTCGTCGTCGACATAAAGCATCGCCTTGACGCCTTCAGCCGCTTCGAGGCGCAGAGCGGCAAATCCTGTCCCATGGCCGAGAATCAGCCTTCCGTCCACGCGTACGAAACCATGCGCGATCTTGAGTGGAGCGCGCAAAGTCATCACGGCTTCCGAGTCGGCACGCTGTTCAATCACGCCCTTACCCAACTGCCAATCGCCCTTCTCCACCGCCCATGCACCCAGGTCTCCCAAACCGGTGAATACATAACGCTGAACGTCTTTGTCCTTGCTCTTGTCATTCGCCGCGATGTAACGATTTACCGCGGGCATTTCGGCACCGCCTTCAGCGGCAAGCCTGCGGGCGTTTACGTAGTCGCCTCGCGCCGCAAGCAGTGCCGCATAATTGGCCGCTTTCGCCTTAGCCCCATAGACGAGCATCAGCTGGTACATAGTCTCAGTATCCATCTGCGGCCAGTTGATTGTGGCCTCATCACCGCCTTTCGGCGCGACAACGAGCATCTTTGCATCCGCGGCCTTGACGTCCACAAGCACCGCCTTGCGGCCCTGGATGGACGCTTCAACAGCCTTGCCGGGAGACGCATTTACCGCGGCAATCAGGGCGTCGAGGCCGGAGCGGGCGAGCGTCGCCACTTCGCCGGCGTACGCGATTTCTTCAGGAAGCGCTTCGGTGCCGGCCTTCTGCCGCAAAGCCTGCATTTCGTTCGCCGCGTCGGTGAGTTCGAGAGCGGCGAGCCGCCCCTTAATGCGCGGCACAACGCCTTCCAGCAGTCTGGCGGTAGCGTCTTCAACGGTCTTGCGGCGCGACAGAAGAGCTTCGCGGTCCTCGTCCCTCGCCGCGCATTTGAGTCCCTGTGTAACAAGCGCTCCCGCGTCCGCAAGACGGCTCGCGTTAATGGCTTCATCCGCAAGCGCGATCACCCGAGCGGCTTTTTCCTGTGAGCGGTCGAGCAAAGGCTTGAGCGCCCCGTCGAGCAACTGCCTGCCCTGTTCGTCGGGATTCTGGCGCAGAGCCTGCCGGAGCACAGCCGCGGCACGAGCTATCTCACCAGCGTTCTCAAGTTCACCGGCCTTTTTCACCGCATCCTGCGGGGTAAGTCCGGTTTCAACCACGTTTGTCGGAGTGTTATTGTTCACGGTAACCTGGGTGGTTCCACCGCCTTCCGATCTGGCGATCATCTGCCGGGCTTCGGCGGCGGCTTCCGTACCGGGATTCTCGTTGATGAAACTCCTGAGGAACGGCACCGCGGTTTCAGGGTCGCGCTCGAACAGGTTCTTCAGAAGCGCGAGTTTCCTCTGCGCGTCCCTTTCGCGGTTGCTGTTTATCCGGGCCAACAGTGCCTGAGCTTCTTCAGC
>Ga0315288_10011534_pt1 | contig 11126 bp, 10 predicted proteins | sample YL17G11_20_MG_FD_203454 | JGI IMG/M metagenome (GOLD analysis project Ga0315288, IMG submission 203454) | Sediment microbial communities from Yellowstone Lake, YNP, Wyoming, USA - YL17G11_20 | ecosystem: Environmental > Aquatic > Freshwater > Lake > Sediment | place: USA: Wyoming | collected... | reverse complement strand
GGTATGGTGCCGAGCGCCTTCCAGGTGGCGACCACGATGGGTGATTCGATGGTTCGAATCTTCATGCCCTTGAGGGACGCCAGGTCGCTGATCGGCTTCCGGGCGTACACACTCCGCGTCCCGCCGACATAGATTCCCAGGAGCCGGAATCCCTTCTTGATCGACGCCTGGTTCAATTCCTCGCCAAACGGCCCATCCAGCACCTTGTAGACGTGCTGGAAGTCTCGGAACAGAAACGGTAGGTTGAACACCTCGAACTCCCGGACGAACCGGCTGGCAACGGCCGCCATGATCGTCGCGGACTCCAGCGTTCCGAACTGGATGGCCTCGGCCATCTCCCGCTCGCCGCCGAGTTGCGAGTTGGGGTAAACCTGGACTTCGACTCGCCCGTTGGACAGCTCCCGGGCTCGATTGGCAAAGTGCTCGACCCCGATGTGATACGGATGTTTGGTGTCCAGAACGTGGCCGACCTTGATGGTGACTTTCTCCCCCGCCCATCCGGGGCCGGGGAGGCCGACCACAAGGAAGGCCCAGCCAAGGACCAGGATTGCCAGGACGCGATTGCCACGCATGATTCGTCCCTCCTTCCGCGCTAGAGCCAGGGAACGCGGTGCCACCACTCCGATGGGCGTTAACTGACACGGTTTGGCGTCAACCTACTTCCATTCGGTCGAGGTTGTCAACCCTCCCAATCGCCGGCAAGAGAATGCCGATGACTGTCCGGGTTTCCTGCCGAGTGGAACCGTTCTCCTGTCCATGATGTTGGACAGAATAAACCGGATTGCCAAGGGGCCATTAGCTGTGTAGCCTATGCCACTTTCCTGGACCGAACGCGACGGTGCCACTCTCTCAATCCTGGCTCAATTGGAACTCAAAAGGAGGGACGTATGCGACAGGACGCATGTAGTCACGGAGGCGTTTCCCGGCGCGGTTTCCTGAATCTGACCTGCGGCTGTGCCTTGGCAGTCGCCTCGTTCGGCGAGGCCTTCGCCAACACCGATCCCATCCGCGTCGCCCAGGCCAGCGGCGGCGTCACCGGCGGAAGAGCCCGGGCCACCTACCTCGGCCACTCGGTCTTCCGCATCGACACGCCCGGCGGCAAGACCATCTACATTGACCCCTGGCTTGGCAACCCCAAGGCCCCGGCCAACGCCAAACAGGTGGACAAGGCTGACCTCATCCTGGTCACCCACGGCCATGGTGATCACGTCGGGGAAGCGGTCGAGGTCGCCAAGAAGACCAATGCGCGCCTGCTCACGATCGCCGAGCTGGGCACCTACTTCGGAAACGAGGGGGTCCCGACCGCCAACATCATCCGGATGAACAAGGGGGGCACGGCAACGGCCATCCCCGGCACGCCCATCAAGGTCACTATGATCCGCGCCGATCACAGTTCCACCGTCAGCTACACGGACCCGCAGACGAAAGTGACCTCTCTGATCGCGGGCGGGGAGGCGGTTGGTTACATCCTCCACCTGGAGAACGGCCTTCGCATCCTGCACGCCGGGGATACCGCGCTCTACGGCGACATGAAGCTCTTCGGCGACCGATACAAGCCCGACGTGGCGATGCTTCCCATCGGCGACCACTTCACCATGGGACCGGAGGACGCTGCAGAAGCCGCGAGCATGTGGGGCGTAAGGACCGTTCTCCCGATGCACTACGGGACGTTTCCCGTGCTGACCGGGACGGAGGAGGCATTCCGGAAGGCGCTGAATCCGCAGATCAAGCTTCTGGCGCCCTCGCCGGGGGACACAGTGGAATTCTGAGTCAAGCGAAGCGTTTTTCGCGCAGAGGTGCAGGGGGGCAGAGGCGCAGGGGAGGATTTTCTTATCCTCTGCTCTCCGTCCTGCCAGAGGAGGAACGCATGGACGACACCAAAGATTGGATTGCAAACGCCAGGCAGGGCATGTCGCGACGACAGTTCATGGCCAGCGCTGCCGCGACCGGGGTTGGCCTTGCCGGCTTCGCCATCGCCGCTACACCTGTGGCGGGTGAGATCATCACCACCCCGACAGACGGCCTGACCACGACCGAGACGAAGATCCCCGTTGGAGATTTCCAGGTCCCCATCTACGAGGCCCGGCCCGCCGCGCCCGGACAATATCCGGTTGTCCTGGTGATCCCTGAAATCTGGGGGATGCACGAACACATCAAGGATGTGGCCCGACGCTTTGCACGCGAGGGGTTCCTGGGCATCACCTTCGAGCCGTACGCCCGTGAAGGGGGCGTGCTGCACCTGCCGGAGCAGTCGCAGGTCATGCAGGTCGCGAACTCCGTCCCGGATGCGCGGGTCATGGGCGACCTGAACGCCATCATGGCGTACGCCAAGCAGCATCCTGCTAGCCGCGCCGACCGGATCGGCGTGACCGGCTTCTGCCGGGGCGGGATGTATACGCTCCTCTTCGCCGCCCACAATCGGGACGTGAAGGCCACGGTCGCGTGGTACGGGCCGATCAAGCCAGTCAAGACGCCGGGCATCCGGACCGTTGGACCGCTGGACGTGGTCGCGCAGATCACCGCACCTGTCCTGGGCCTGTATGGAGAGGCGGACCTGGGGATCCCGGTGGCCGACGTGAAGGAGATGGAAGCCACCCTGAAGGCGGCCGGGAAGACCGCGGAGTTCATCCTGTACCCTGGGGCCCCGCATGCCTTCCACGCCGATTATCGTCCCAGCTACCGGGCCGAGCCCGCCAAGGACGCCTGGTCTCGCTGCGTGGCCTGGTTCAACAAGTATCTGAAGGGGTAGTGCCCGCAAACCTCGGCAGGAACAACAAGGGCCTCCTGGACATCCGGGAGGCCCTTGGCGCTTCATCCGCTTGTGGCGCCGCACATCGCGGGCGTAGCCATCAAGAAAGGGCGGCCGGCCTGGTCCGCTGCCCAACTTCACGCAACGGAAACGTTGTGGTTCCCGCCTTCGCCGAGAGTCCCTCCGCCAGGTAGATCGTCCTCACCCATTTCATATCGGGCATCTCCCGGCCGGGGGGTCCCTGTGGACTTTACACCCGGACCGCTGCCAGCTATAGTGTCGCCGGCTCGAGGGGGACCGTCCGGGACGCGACCCTTCCTCAAAGGAGGCGCCATCATGTGGATCGCGCTCGCCGTCGCCGCCATCCTGGTCCTGGCCGCCATCACGATCTACAACAGCCTCGTGCGCCTGCGGGTGCAGTGCGACAACGCCTGGGCCGACATTGACGTCCAGCTCAAGCGCCGCCATGACCTTGTCCCCAACGTCATCGAGACCGTCAAAGGCTACGCCGCCCACGAGCGGGAGACCCTGGACATGGTGGTCGCTGCCCGCTCCCGCGCCATGGCCGCTCAGAGCCCGGGCACGAAGGCCGAAGCCGAGGGCATGCTCACCCAGGCCTTGAAGTCGCTGTTCGCCCTGGCCGAGGCCTACCCGCAACTCCGGGCTGTGGAGAGTTTCAATCAGTTGCAAACTACCCTCACCCAGATCGAAGAGGCTATCCAGAACGCCCGCCGCTACTACAACGCCGTCGTCCGCGACCTCAACACGAAGGTCGCCCAGTTCCCGTCGAACATCGTTGCCAGCTCCTTTGGCTTCAAGCCGCGCGAGTTCTTCGAGGTGAGCGCCGCAGCAGAACGGGAGGTTCCCCAGGTCCGCTTTGGGCCCGGGACCCGATGAGCGGGTGCCCCCTCGGAGGAGGAGGTGGCCATGCGCCGGCAGGTATTCCCGTTGCTTGTCCTGCTACTTGCAGCCTCGGCGTGGCCGTCCCAGCTTGACGCCCGATCGCTCACCATCGAGAGCTTCGAGGCGGGCATCGTCGTCAACGCCGACGGGACCATCGGGGTCACGGAGATCATCCGCCCACGTTTCATCGGCTCCTGGAATGGGATCTACCGCACCATCCCGATCGAATATCGCACCCCCCAGGGCCTCAACTACACGTTGTTCCTGGACCTCCAGGCTATCACCGACGACGCCGGCAGACCCCTCAAATACGAACAGAGCCGCGAGCGCCATTACCGCAAGTTCAAGATCTGGGTGCCTGGCGCCACTGACGCCACCCGAACGGTCATCCTTCGCTACCAGGCGCAGAACGGGCTGAAGTTCTTCGAGGAGCACGACGAACTCTACTGGAACGTCACCGGCGATGAGTGGCAAGCTCCCATCCGCGCCGCCAGTGCCCGCATTGAGTTGCCGTCGGGGGTCACGGGGCTGCGCGCCGCGGCCTTCACCGGCGTCTACGGCTCTCGCGAGCAGGCCGCCAGCGTAGAGACGGGTGGGAGCGAGGTCACCGTCCGGATGCTGCGCCGGCTCAATTTCCGCGAAGGGCTGACGGTGGCGGTGGGCTGGGACCCCGGCGTTGTCCGCCGCCCCGGCCCGCTGGCCCGATTTGCCCTCTTCCTGCGCAGTAACTGGATGTTCTGCATTCCCCTGGCTATCTTCGTCGTCATGCTCTGGCCCTGGTACACCCGAGGACGCGATCCGCGGCGCCGGCCCATCAGCCCCCAGTACGAGCCGCCGGAAGGGCTCACGCCGGCCGAGCTGGGGACGCTGGTGGACAATTCCCCCGACATGCGCGACATCACCGCCACCCTGGTTGACCTGGCAGTGCGGGGCTACCTGCAGATCCAGGAGCACGAAGAGAAGAAGCTGCTGGGCCTTCGAACGACTCGAGAGTATCTCTTCAGCCTGGGGAAGTCGGTGCCCGCGTGGAAGGACTTGCAGCCCCACGAGCGCGCGCTGCTGGAGTCGCTGTTCGCCGGGGGCGCCCGGGACTCGGTGGAGTCAACGGAGCTGGAGAACACCTTTTACGCCCGCCTCCCCGGGATCCGGGATCGAATCTTCAACCGGTTGGTGGAGCGCCGCTACTACACCCAACGCCCCGACAAGGTCAAGCATGCGTATATCATCGCCGGCATCCTGGTCGGCTTCAGCGTGGCCGTGGGCGGCGTATTCCTCAGCGTCTCGCTGGGCCAGTCCCCGGTCTCCGCGATTACCGCGGGCATCCTCAGCGCCGCCATCGCCATCGGGTTCGCCTGGTTCATGCCGGCCCGGACGCTGCGTGGGGCCCGGGTCCTGGAAGGCATCCTGGGGTTTGAGGATTTTCTCGCGCGGGTCGAGGGCGACCGCTTTCAACGCATGGTGAAGACCCCGGAGCTTTTCGAGAAGTTCTTGCCCTATGCCATGGCCCTCGGGGTGGAGAAGAACTGGGCGAAGGCCTTCGAAGGGATCTACCGTGAGCCGCCCGATTGGTATCGCGGGGGGAATTTCCACACGTTCAACGCTCGTTCTTTTGCCTCAGACCTTGGACACATGTCAAGTCGGACGGCGGAGGCCATGGCCTCGTCCCCACGCAGTTCCGGCGGCTCCGGCTTCGGTGGCGGCGGTGGGGGTGGGGGCTCGTCCGGTGGAGGCATGGGCGGCGGTGGGGGTGGAGGATTCTAGCGATCAGCGGTTACTCCGCCGCTGCCCGCTGCGCTGCTGTTCCGGCTCCTCGGAAGGCTTGAGGTCCAGGATGAACATGATGGGATCGACGAGGAAGTACGCGATGGTGCCGCCCAAGACCAGCAGGGCCCCCAGGGTCATGTGACCCATCAGGCCGACACCGATCCCCAGCGGGATAGCGAAGAGGGACGCCCAACTGAGGATCCCTCCCAGCACCCGCCTGGCCTTGCGTTTCAACCACCCCAGCAACTGAGTCGCCTCCCCTCTTCAGCACGTCAGCCCCTGGAAGACAGGATGGCCTGCCGATGAGAGGTCGTCAGAACGATTACCGGCGGGAACACATCACGGCCCATCCGGCAAGGGATGGGCCGTGTGTGCTCGAGATGCAGACGAACGTCACCAAGCCTGCCACGGAATGACGAGAGTCATTCCACTTGATTGATCGCGGATAGCCGCCAGGGGTTCGGTCCCACGGGACGGACCCAGGTCCAGAACTCTTCGAACTTCACCGGCTCGCTGTCGCTGCCGCTCACGATCTTTTCCGAGGCCTCGTCCACGGTGTAATCCAGCAGGTTCGCCAGGTACCGGACGGTGATGTAGTCCAGCCCCTGTTCCTGCCAGATCTCGGTCAGCTCGATCGAGCGCACGGCGATGTTCTCGAGCTTGTTGATCTGTCGCTTCGCCCGCAGATCCTCGATCTGCTTCCGGAAGACCTCCTGCATCTCCTCGGTCAGCAGGGGGCGGAGCTTCTCCGGGTCCCGGTGCATCCATGCCGCCTGGATCCGGAAGAAGGTGTCGCTGCACCATTCCCGGAACGCGGCCTCGTCGAAGCGGGGATCCATCTGGCGAATGTGGGCCAGGCCGCGATCCAGATCCTCGGGGCCGGAGGTCGGTTCCAGCGTGGCCGTGGGGGCGCTGGTCGAGCCGTACGAGTCGGCCGGCATCTGGCTGTAATAGCCCGTCGCTGGGGCCTCTTTCGTTGTCCGATTTCGGCGGACGATCCAGAAGATCAGGTACCCGATCCCGACCAGGAGCAACAGATCGAACAGGCCGAATCCCCCGCCGGCGCCGCCGCCGAAGCCGCCGGCAAAGCCCAGACTGCGGAACAGGATCCCGCCCAAGAGGCCGCCCACGACCCCCCCTGCCATGGACCGCCAGAACCCACCGGCGGGCGACGGTTGCGGGATCGGGCGAGGTTGCGTGAACGGTTGGGTGCTCGGGCTCGTCGGCCGCGAGGGCGCGCTGTAACTCCGACTCGGGCTGGAGAAGCTCCGCGAGCCCCGGCTGCCCGAGCTGCCGCCGCCCCCCGCTCGTCCCCACGCCTCGTCGGGCATCATGGCAGCGAGAAGTCCCACGACCACGACGAGGGTTCCAAGAAGCTTACCTGCAGTCCTCATGCATACCCCCTTTATGTGCGCCCGCTTTGGCGGGCGCCCGGATGAAACCGACGCCTATTATGCAGGATGTATCCGCGGATGCAAAGCCAAAAGCGTTGCCATCGCCGGCTGTCAGCTTTCAGCCGTCAGCCGTCAGGCAGAAGCCCGTTCCATCCGGAGTTGAGCCTTGCATCCGGGCACATCTGCGGAATCTGTCCCGCTGAGCGGGATCTCGCCCGGTCGAGGCATATGCACTCCGGGCGTATCAATCCAGGGCTCGACGTAATCTGCGGATCATTCAGGAGGTTCGCTTCAGGACGGCCACCGCCTCCAGGTGAAAGGTCTGGGGAAAGAGATCCACCGGCGTGAGCGTGGTACACCGGTACCCCGCCGGCACCAGGACGCCGAGGTCCCGGGCCAGCGTGCTGGGGTCGCAGGAGACGTAGACGATGCGCGGCACGGCCATTCCCGTGATACCGTCCAAGAGGCGACGGCTCACACCCTGGCGAGGGGGATCCAGGACGACCAGATCCCAGGGGCCCTCGTCTGCCAGCGCCGGCAGCACCTGCTCCGCCTGGGCCTGGACGATCCGGGCTCCGGGGCATCCGTTGCTGCGGAGATTGTGGACGGCGTCGGCGGCCGCTGCGGCATTGGCTTCGACCCCCACGACCTCCTTGGCGAGGCGGGCCAGGGGAACGGTGAACGTTCCCACCCCGCTGTACAAATCCAGAATCCGCTCGGCCCCAGTCATGGCCGCGCCCTCCACCACCAGGCGGGTCAGCGTCTCCGCCGCCAGACCGCTCACCTGAAAGAACGCCGTGGCGTCCACGCGAAAGCGATGGTCGCCCACCTGTTCCATGATCGCCCCGTGGCCGTGTCGGTCCACGAAGCGCGGATGCTGCCGCGGATCCCCATCCAGCAGGACGACGCCCTGCAGCGTCGGTACCTCGGCCTGGATCCGGTGAAACAGCAGCCGGATCGCGGCGCGGTCCTGCGCGCGGGCGAAGAGCGAGATGATCACCTCGCCGGTGCCCGTCCCGGTGCCGGCCCCGGCGGCCACCCAGATCTCTCGCAGCCGCGACAAGAGCTTGGGGAGGGCGGGATCCCGCATGTGGCGCAGGATTCCCAGGACGCTGTTCAACCGGGCATCCAGGAGCGGGCAGCGGTCAATGTCCACGACCCGGTGCGTTTCCCGCTGATGGAAGCCGATGTGAAGCCGGCCGCTCGCATAGACCTTGAACTGTGCTCGAGCGCGGTACTCCCACGGGCCAGCGGGAGCGATCGGCGCGGACACCGGCGTGTCGCGGAGCTTCCCGACGCGCGCCAGTAGTTCGCGCAGAATTTCCCGCTTCCACTCGAGCTGGGATGGGTAGGTGAGGTGCTGCCAGTGGCACCCCCCACAGGTCCCGAAATAGCGACAGACGGGGGTGGCGCGGATGGAAGCAGGGCTGAGGACGCGCACGAGGTCTGCCCGGACGTAATCGTCCCGAGTCTCCGTGACCTCGATCTCCGCCTCGTCGCCTGGCGCGGTGTACGGCACAAAGACGACGCGCCCGTCGGGCAACCGGCCAAGACCGCTCCCCTGAAAGACCAGCCGCTCGATGGTCACCCGCAGCCGCTGGCCGACGCTCACACTTGCAGGCGCGTTCATCAGGACACAAGAGCGTTCCGCAGTTCGGGAACGTCCTGTACAGCCGAACGGTCGAACAGTCGAACCGTCGAACGCGTTCTCAGGCGGGAAGAACGACGAGGTCCCGCGGCAAATCGGTCAGCGCCTCGTTCCCGGTGTCCGTGACGACGACGATGTCCTCCAGGCGAAGGCCGAACTCCCCGGGGAAGTACACCCCCGGCTCCACGGAGAAGGTGTGCCCCGTCATACACGGGTCCGGATTCCCAGCCACCGCATACGGCTCTTCCTTCGGGTCCAGCCCAATCCCGTGGCCCAGACGATGGATGAAGTTTGGTCCAAAGCCGGCCTTGGTGATGACCTCGCGCGCGGCCCGGTCCACCTCTCCCAGGGGAATGCCCGGTCGGATCAGCCCGCGGGCAGCCTCGTACGCGTCCCGCACGGCACGGTAGGCCTGCTGCACCTTCGCCGGGGGCTCGCCCAGCGCATATGTGCGAGTGATGTCCGATCGGTAGCCCTGGAACCTGCAGCCGACGTCCATCAGGAGGACCTCGCCCGCCTTGAGCGGCTCTGCGCTGGCCCGCGCGTGCGGCAGCGCCGCGGTCGGCCCGACCGCGACGATGCTTCCCGCCAAGGTGCTTGCCCCCTTCCGGCGCATGCGGTCCTCGATGGCAGCGGCCACATCCCGTGCCGGGAGGCCGGGGCGAACGTCGGCCAGGGTCTCCGCTACCGCCTCCTGCGTGATCCGGGCCGCCTCTCGCATTCGCTCGACCTCCCCCGGCTCCTTCTGGGCCCGGAGGGTGGCCAGCGCTCGCGAGGCGGGGACCAGCGTGCACCCGGGGATGGCCGCCTGCAACCGCTTGACCATGGAGAACGGGAGCCCGTCATCCACGCCCCAGCGGCCCCGCGCCACGCCGAACTCCCGGGCCAGATCGGCCACCAGCTTGAAAGGCGAGGCCTGCTCCTCCCAGATCCGCAGGTCTGCCACGTTGGCATGGGCCGCCACCTCGTCGGCATACAGGCGCGGCACGACCATGGATTCCCGCTCGGGGGTGATGAGGGCGCCCAGGAACCGTTCCCCGGGGTTGTCGGTCCATCCCACCAGGTACAGGAGGTGCGACGACAGAAAGAGCAGCAAGGCCTCCATCCCCTCCTGCTGCATCCGGATGCGGGCGCGCGCCCGCCGCGACGCGTAGTCAAACACCGTGGTTCCCTCCTTACGACCAGCCTCCCTGATGCTGCTGTCTCACGAGGTCAAAGATCAGCCAGAAGACCTTGCGACCCTCCGGAATGTACACCTGGAAGAAGCTGTCCAGCGAGAGCCGCGGGAAGTTGGGTCGCACGTGATCGAACACCTTGAGCAGGGCCAGGTGAACGTTGCCCCGGGATTCCAGGGCGGCCGCCAGCCTGAGGCTCTCCGTCTTGGGCATGAAGTCGTCCGGGTCGCTGTGAACGACGAACAGTCGCCCGCGGAAGTTCTGGATCACCCGCGAGGGCGACAGGAATCGGATTTGCTCCTGGATGCCTGGGCTGAGCGCCTCTATCAGGCTGGCGACCCGGTCGGGATCCCGGTTGACAAGCAGTTCATAGGTCGCCCGGCCCTCCGGCCCCAGGGTTGCCGCCAGCGGTCCCGCGTTCACCGCGGGATTTTTGGCCTTGGCCTCGGCGATCTCCTTCAGGATCTCCCGGTCGCGAACACTGGGGATCAGCTCCAGGTTGTACCGGAGGAAGATCCAGCGACTGTACTCGTTGGGGACCGTCCGGCTCCGCACCTCGCCGAACTCGTAGTAGCCGGTGGTGATGAAGGTGATCACGTTCAGCAAATCGTAGTAGCCGCCGAAGGAGACGACGAACTGCACGCGGCCCCGTACCCGCGGGTCGGCCGCCGCGATGATCGTGGGCCCCGCCCCGTAGCTGAAGCCGATCAGGCCGACTCGGCCGGGTGTGACGTCCTTTGGCCGGCCAGCAAGATACTGGATGCTGGCCACCAGCTCTTCCACATCGGAGGGCCTGAGGGTGAGCGACTTGAATCCCAGGAAGTCCGGCGTGAGGACCGTGAATCCCGATCGGGCCAAGAGATCCGCCAGCCACACGATCCGCTCGTCGTCCTTCCCGGTCTCGTTGACGCCGTGGACCAGGATGACGCCGGCGCCAGGCCTGGCACCGGGCCCGCTCCCCGACGGCCGGTAGAGCGTTGCGACCATGTTCCGGCCGCCGCCTGGAAAGGTGACGGATTGGCGGGCGGGCGCCTCGGTGATCCGGTGGAGGGGCCCCGGTGTAAGCGGGTCCGCCACCTCTGCCAGGAGGAGTCCGCTCAGGATCACATCCCAGAGGAGGGGCCAGGCCAGGAGGAGGAGTACAGCCAGGGCGAGAGCCGCCCCCAGGATGGCCCGACGTCTGCGAGTCATGCGAACATGCTATCAGAAATGCGCGAGGCCGCAAGAGAACTTTCCACGTCGCCCGACGGGCGATTCGGCAATCTGGCAACTTGGCAATCCGGTCCTCCAAGTTTCCGGATTCTCCCGGTTCCCAGATTGCCCAATTGCCAGATCGCCTGATTGCCCCCCCCCATGGCGTTCCGGGTACCCAGCGCCAGCGCTGGGTGTCCTTGGCGGTTAACCCCAATCCGAAATTACCAACCGCCAAGGCGCCAAGAACGCCAAGACCGAAATGGCTCATTAGGCGGAAACAAAGGAAACTCCTGAAGGCC
>Ga0315288_10011533_pt1 | contig 11126 bp, 12 predicted proteins | sample YL17G11_20_MG_FD_203454 | JGI IMG/M metagenome (GOLD analysis project Ga0315288, IMG submission 203454) | Sediment microbial communities from Yellowstone Lake, YNP, Wyoming, USA - YL17G11_20 | ecosystem: Environmental > Aquatic > Freshwater > Lake > Sediment | place: USA: Wyoming | collected... | reverse complement strand
AGGAGGAATGCTGCGGAAACCGGCCAGTTTGCGCCCGGCCCAGGTGCGCTGCAGCAGGTCATCGGCTTCGGAGGGCAGCAGCGGAGCCAGGGCAAAAGCCACGTCCTTCAAGCCTTCCACCTCCACACCGCCGGAACCGAACATCATCAATGGGCCAAACTGCGGGTCAAGCCGCGCGCCGATGATGACTTCCTGCCCGCCGGGAACCATGCGCTGCACCAGGACACCTTGAATGCGGGCCTGCGGGTTGGCAAGGCGGGCACGTTCCGTCACGGTGCTGAAACCGAGGCGGGCTTCTTCGGCAGTCTGGACGTTCAACAGAACGCCGCCCAGGTCGGATTTGTGGGGGATATCGGGCGAGACCACTTTAAGCGCAATCGGATAACCCAGTTGCGCGGCGATTTCGGCGGCTTCACCCTCCGTCTGGGCCAGCTTGACCGAGGCGACCGGGATGCCGTAGGCAGCCATTAATCGGTCCGCAGCCTCGGGGTCCAGGAAGGAGCCGGGGCGGGCTTCCGCCAGGATGGCTTTTGCAGCCTGGGTGTCAACATCCTGCCATATGTGCGGCCTCTCCTCCGCTTTCTCCAGGAACTCGGCCCGTTTGACCAGGGCAGCCAGTGCGGAGGCGGCTCGTTCGGTGAAGCGATATTCGGGGATGCGGGCAGCCCGGAAAAGTTCGGCGGCCTTGCGGATCGACGGACCACCCATCAACGCCAGGACGACCGGTTTGGAGCAGGCCTGGATGAGCGGGATCATCGCCCCGGCATCCATCTCGGCGCTATCAACGGGCGGCGGCGGGAGGATGACCAGCACGCCGTCGACGCCCGGGTCGGCCAGCAGGAGGCGCAGGCAATCTGCGTAGTTTTCGCAGGTGGCGCTGCCGAGCATATCCACCGGGTTGTGCAGGCTGGCAGCGGAGGGCAGCAGGGCGGCCAGGCCGGCCAGGGTTTCGGGTGTGAATTCAGCCAGCCTCAGGCGGTTGGGTTCGAGCACATCCGCCGCAATGACACCCGGCCCACCGGCGTCCGTCAGGATGGCTATCCGGTTGCCGCCCGGCAGTGGGCAGCTTGCCAGCGCCACTGCCCAATCGAACATTTCTTCGATGGTGCCGGCTTGCAGGATGCCCGCCCGGCGGAAAGCGGCCACATAGGCAGACTCCGCACCGGCCAGGGCACCTGTATGCGAAGCGGCGGCGCGCTGGCCGCTGAGGGACCTGCCCACCTTCATGGCCACCAGCGGCTTGCGGCGGACAGCCCGGCTGGCTTCCTCCACGAAGCGGCGCCCATCGCGGACATTTTCAATGTAGAAGGTCACCACGCGGGTATTTTCGTCTTCCACCACGCCAGGGAGCATGTCCGTTTCGGTGATATCCGCCTGATTGCCCAGGCTGAGCAGACGCGAAAAGCCAAATCCCTGTTCCTGCGCCCAGTCGATGATCACGCCGCAGACGGCCCCGGATTGGGAGATGAGGGCCAGGTCGCCTTTGGGGGGCGGGGACTGGGTGGCGAACGAGGTATCCAGCGGCAGGTGCAGGTCGATCAAGCCGACACAGTTGGGGCCGATCAAACGCAGTTCGTGTTTACGGGCGATCTCCAGACATTCGGATTCGAGCCTCGCACCTTCCGGACCAACTTCCCGAAAGCCTCCCGAGGCGATGATCACTGCCCGGATGCCCCTCCCGGCAACCTCCACCAACGCGGCGGGCGTGGCAGCCGCCGGGACGATCAGTACCGCCAGGTCAACCGGATCGGGAACCTCTACAGCGGACCGGTAAATGGGACGTCCGAACAGTTCACCGCCTTTCAGATTGACAAAGTGGATCGCACCCGGATACCCGCTGCGCAGCATGTTGCGGGCAATGAAATGGCCAAGCTTGGTGGGGTCGGCGGAGGCGCCAACGATCATCACACCCCTGGGGGCGAAGAAGGGGAAAATGGAAGGTTCCATGAGAAGATTATACAGCAAGTGCAGCCCTTCATTACCGTCACCCTGCGCTTACCCAGCCAGGTAGAGCTTTCTCTTTTCCGTAGTATCATTGCAATTGCAGGTCGTTTCTGGTTCCATTTGCTGCTCCTTTGTGAGCATTCTCTATTCTTCCAATTCGAGAGTACCACAATCCATTGAGTGAAAGGACCTGCTTTGCCAAACCGCTTGACCTTGCTCCATATATTATCTATACTCTAAAAAGCAAGCTCTCTTAATCGGTAAACCTCTCCATTCAAGAAAGGGGTTATGCAATGAAAAAGTGTTTCCTTCTCATCATCGTCATTCTGCTTCTGTGCGCCTGTACACCATCGACCAGCGTCATCCAGACGGCAATCGCCCAAACGCAGACCTTTGCTCCTACCTGGACGAACATTGCCATGACGCCCTCCCAGACTGCCACACGGATCTTTACCATCACCCCCTCCCAGACTGCCACAAGGAGCTTGACCAGGACGCCATCCCAGACTGCCACATCGATCTATTCCATGACGCCCTCAGAGACTGCCACACCCACCTATACCATGACGTCCTCCGAGACTGCCACACTTACCTTTACCCCAACCAGCACGAACACTTCGACGGCCACGTGGACGCCCTCTGCAACCATCGACCCTTTGACCTTGGCGCGCGACGATGGCTACTACCTGGTTAATATCGATATCGCCCCGGGCATCTGGCGTAATAATGGCACAGACGAGCATTGCTTCTGGGAGACAACCTCCCGCACAGGCACCATCATCAGCGACTACTTCGGTGCCGGCGGCGGAACGACCTCCATCAGACCGACCGACTTCGCCTTCCAGGCAAAACGCTGCGGCACCTGGACCTTCCTGTCCAGTCCTTAGGAACAGCAGGCCGCCTATGATTGCACGGTTTCCCGTCCCCAAGCTGCGTTACCAAATCACTTGACCTGGCCACCTATATTATCTATACTTTGGGGAACATTATGGAACAACCCCAGCCTGCGCAGGGTATGCGCGCCTTCTTCACCATCTGGTCCGGACAGCTTGTATCGCTGATCGGCTCACAGCTCACCGGCTTCGCACTGGGCGTGTGGGTCTACGACCAGACCAGATCGGTGCTGATGCTGGCGCTGGTGCAGGTGGCCCAACAGGCGCCCTACGTGCTGCTCTCTCCCATCGCCGGGGTCTTTGCTGACCGTTGGAACCGGCGCACCGCCATGATCGTCAGCGATTTCGGCGCCGGGCTGGCTGTACTGGCAGCCGGAGGCCTTTATCTGACGCACCACCTGCAACCCTGGATGGTGATCCCCATCAACCTGTGGATCGCGTCGTTCAACACTTTAATGTGGCCTTCCTTCACTGCCTCGGTGACACTGCTGGTTCCCAAACAGCACTACGGACGGGCCAACGGCTTCGTACAGTTGGGGGAAGCCCTGCCGCAGATCGCCGGGCCGGCCCTGGCCGGCGCGTTGTACGTGGCCATCCACCTCGGCAACATGGCTTTGATCGACTTTGCCTCTTACGCCTTTTCAGTGCTGCTGATGCTGTTGTTCGTGCGCATCCCCAACCCCCCGCGCACCAGCGGGGGTCATGAAACCAAAGGCTCGATCTGGAAAGAGATGCGTTTTGGTTGGGATTACATCACCGCGCGTAAAGGTTTGCTGGCGCTGCTGCTTTTCTTCCTGGCAACCAACTTCCTTTCGGGGGTCATGAGCCCGCTGATCGTCCCGCTGATCCTGGATAACTGGGACGCCGCCACACTGGGCTATATCAGCACCCTGATGGGAGTGGGCATGCTGGCGGGGACTCTGGTGATGAGCGCCTGGGGCGGCGGTAAACGCAAGATTTTTACCCTTTTAGGGGCTGCCACCGTCAGCGGGTTGTTCCTTGGTGCCGTGGGACTGCGTGCATCCATCCCTTTGATCACGGTTTGCGCGATCTGCATCATGTTCTGCGGCCCCTTCACCAATGCCTGCAGCCAGGCCATCTGGCAGGCCAAAGTTGCCCCGGATATCCAGGGGCGTGTCTTTGCGGTGCGCCGCACGATCGCCTGGTCTTCCGGTATCATCGCCCCGCTGCTGGCTGCGCCCCTGGCGGATTATATTTTTAAGCCTTCCATGGCGGCTGGCGGTCCTCTGGCCTCCCTGCTTGGCCCCATCTTCGGTTATGGCGCCAGCCGCGGGGTGGGTGTGTTGATCAGCCTGGTGGGCTTGCTCTCGGCGGGCGTGTCGATCATTGCCCTGCTCACCCCGCTCATCCGGCGGGTCGAGTTGGATCTGCCCGACCATGAGCTGGCAGCCAAGACCTAAACTCCTCGCCTCTCCCCTCCCCTCATCCTCCCCTAAATCCAAAGGATTTGGGGGAGGTGCCACAGGCGGAGGGGGTTATTCAGGTTCCATCTTAAGCTCAATTGCATTAATCACCCCTTCGATATCGTTCATCACCTGGCTATTCCAAAAGCGGATCACCTTGTAACCTTGCGCTTCCAAATATATTGTTCTTTCCTCATCATACTCATCTTGCTCGATATGTTGACTTCCATCCAGTTCAATGATCAATTTTGCTTTGAGCGCGAACATCGTCCCCGTCAGGGGAAAAATCAGTGACATACTTTCCAATCGCGTGCTGTCTTCGAAAATATATCCCCTTCAATTTGCTTCCACGTAAATATGCCCACAATTTAGATTCGGCAGGTGTAGGTTCTTCCCTGGCACCGCCCGCCAGGGCAGGTGTTCGTAATTTTCTGGCAAGCTCGTAACCTGTTGGTGTGGTTCTTCTGGGAGGCATAGGGTGTTCTCCCCGTATCCTGCGGATAAAGTGATTCTACTCCATTCCAATCTTGCTTTGCGATCCGCTCAAATCACCCCTACCCGTCCTCCCCCAAATCCTTCGGATTTGGGGGAGGTTCCAACGGCCGGAGGGGATTCTATTTGGATTTGGGGAGGGTGTCCCAAAGGGAAGGGTAGGGCAGACTTTCCGTCCCAGCATTCCCGTACGATCCTCCCCAACGCGTTGACTTGCATCCCGCCCTCCACAACCTCCCCTAAAAGGCATTCCCTCCCAAATTACCATCAGTCAAAGCAGAATTTTCGTGCGCAGATTCATTTTTCAAAATGGATCAATTCAGATTCAGTCAAATCCATGTCTGCCGCCGCAAGGTTCTCAGCCTGGTGCTGCGGATTAAACGACATCGGGATGGTGATGACACGCGGCTGACGCACGAGCCACGCCAGCGCAATCTGCTGGGGTGTGACTCCCCGCCTCTTTGCAAGCGCCTGTAAAGGTTTATTACCCCTGATGAACCTGGGCTTCACAGGGGAATATGCTGTCAGCAGGATGTCATTTTCCTGGCAGTAGGCCAGCACACCATTTTTCACACAAGTGCGGTCTGGCAGGCTGTAAGACACCTGGTTGGTGAGCAGCGTTGTGTCTGACAAGGCCACGGCTTCTTCGAGCAGTTTGAGATTAAAATTACTTACTCCCAGGTGCCTGACCTTGCCATCTGTAACCAGCTTGTTGAGGGCGCGAAAGGCTTCTGCCAGGTTCATCCCCCGCCTCGGCCAGTGGATCAGATACAGGTCGATATAATCCATGCCAAGACGACGCAAGCTGTTCTCGCAGGAACGCCGGATGTCCTCGTAGCCCAAATGCTCGGGGCTGACTTTGGAGGTGACGAACAATGCTTCCCGCCTCAGACCCGATGCACGGATTACCCGGCCAAGCAATTCTTCAGCATGACCGGCAGCATAGGCTTCGGCAGTATCGAAATGAGTGTAGCCCTGTTCCAACGCCGAGCGCAGCGCGGTCAGGGAACGGGCATCCTGGGCATAATCGGCGCAGATCTTGCCGCCAATCGTCCAGGTTCCAAATCCAATTTTAGGGATGCGTAAATTATGAAGGCTTTCGTATCTCATGATGAAATTATAGCATTATGGTAAAAAGCCCGTATCTCATCGGGATGGGCCTTTTTCTCATTTCAGCCCGGGTCCTCCCCGCCCCGCCTCTCCCTCCACTCATCCTCCCCTAAATCCGCCGAAGGTCCACGAATGGTGGAAGGATTTGGCTGAGGCGGCTTCGAGCCGCTATCAGCCACATCGACGACATGAGTCGTCGATGTGAGGCGTCGATGCTCCCCAAAGAGGGCATCGTCCTCCGTCTCCTGTCTTCCTTCTGGCGGAACGTCCCGGTGTTCTTCCGGAAGAGGGCAGGGTATTTGTTCCTCATTGTTCCTAAAAAACAAATCCCTACATTACCTGGCAGGTGTATTGATAATGAAGAGTATCGAGAGCAACACAAGGGATCGTATTTGTTCCTCTTTTTTTCCTCTGAAGCGAACCTTTTGGAGATATCATCCCGGTGCTCTTCCGGGACATCGTCCCCGAATGGGGATATCATCCCTCGCGAAGCATATCATACCCGCAGGGTACCCCCTTGGGGGGCGCCAGGGGACATCGTCCCGGTGCTCTTCCGGGAGGGTAGTCAGCAGCCCTGTTCTTTGTTCCTTACCCGCGGTTTCTTCCTTCGTGCCCCTTCGTGCTCTTCGTGGTGAATCTTTTCTTTTGCCTTCTGCCTTCTACTTTCTGCCTGAATAGAGTGGAGTAAAATTGAATGAACGAAAATTCACATCATCACGAAAAGGAACACTATGAATCCACAGATCCTTGCACTTCTCACCGCCATGGCTTGGGGCATTGGCGGCTACTTCGAAAAGAAAGGCCTGCACCTGGGCGGGCTTTCTCCCCAAATGGGCATCACCGTCCGCACGGCGGTGGCGTTGGTGATCCTGGGGGCGGTCTCCTTCCCACAGTGGAAAACCCTCCCGCAGGCCGGGACGAAGGCCATCCTGATGATGGTCATCGGCGGCGGGGTCGTGGCCGGTTCGATCGGCATGTTGTGTTACTATGCTGCCATCAACGGCGCCCCGCTGAACAAGGTCATGCCGATCGCCTTCACCTCCCCGCTCTTCGGTGTGCTGATGGGGATCATTTTCGGCGCCGAGCCGCTGACCTGGAAGGTTGCCATCGGGGCACTGTTGACCCTGACCGGGATCGTGGTGCTGACAATCTGATGGAGTCGGACTTCGTCAAACCCCGCTACGATGCAGGCGGCTTCGCCTCTCTCCCGCAGCGCCTCACGGAGCTGCTAACTGCTCCGCAAAAATACGAGGCGGTGGTCCTGTTCCTGATGGACGGTTTCGGCTGGCGCTTCTTCGAGAAATTCCAGGATGCGCCCTTCCTGAAGACCGTCGCCCGGCTCGGGCAGGTGGAGAAACTGACCGCCCAGTTCCCATCCACCACCGCCGCGCAGCTAACCACGCTCCACACCGGCATGCCGGTCGGCGAGCACGGCATATTCGAGTGGTATTACTACGAACCGCTGCTTGACGCGCTCATCGCCCCGCTGCTCTTCTCCTTCGCCGGGACGCGCGAGCGTGACACGCTCAAACCTGCCGGGGCAAAACCGCACCGGCTCTTCCCGAACACAACGCTTTACCAGCGGCTCAGGAAGCAGGGCGTGACCTCCACCATCTTCCAGCACCGCGAGTACACCCCGTCCTCTTTCGGGGATGTGATCTTCGCCGGGGCGAGATCCCTCGGTTACAAGACCTTGCCCGAGGCGCTGGTCAACCTGGCCGAGGCGCTGGCGCGATCCACCTCGCCGTCTTATTTTGTTTTGTACAACGAAAAGATCGACACCATCAGCCACGAGTACGGCCCCAATTCTGCCCAAACCAGCGCCGAGATCCAGGCCTTCCTGATGATCATGGAGAAAATCTTCCTGAAAGCCCTGAGGGGCAGCCACAGGAAGATCCTGTTCCTGCTGACCGCCGACCACGGCCAGTCTGAGACCGACCCGCAGACCACCGTCTATCTCAACCGCCAGCCGCGTTTTGCGGGTCTCGAAAAATTCCTGAAGACGGACCGCCAGGGCCAACTGCTCGTCCCGGGCGGGTCGGCGCGCGACTTTTTTCTGTACATCCAGCCCGGGTTGGTGGAAGAGGCCCAGGCGTTTCTCACCCCGCGGCTGGAGGGCCGGGCTGAGGTGCGGAAAGTGGCGGATCTCATGTCCGAGGGCTGGTTCGGCCCGCTGCTCTCCCCCCGCTTTTGTGCGCGTGCCGGTGACCTGGTAATCCTGCCGTACCGGTATGAATCTGTCTGGTGGTACGAAAAGAACAAGTATGAGCAGAAATACCATGGTCACCACGGCGGGCTGACCGCACAGGAAATGGAAATCCCGCTGTTGACGTGGGAAATGTGATGTAAAATTGACCTGTCAAACTGTCCCCGCCGCACTGTGGCGGGACCTATACACTCAAGAGGAGATTCCCCATGTATCAAACCATTATCATCGTAGGTAACGTAGGCCGCGACCCGGAAATGCGATACACCCCCTCCGGCCAGGCGGTCACATCCTTCTCGGTGGCCACCAACCGCCAGTACACCAACAACAACGGCGAGACGATCAAGGAGACCATCTGGTTCCGCGTCTCGGCCTGGGGCAAAACCGGCGAGACCTGCAACCAATATCTTAAAAAAGGTTCGAAGGTGCTCGTCGAAGGCCGCCTCACCGCCGATCCCGCCACCGGCGGGCCACGCGTCTGGACCGGGCAGGACGGTTCACCGCGCGCCTCCTTCGAAGTCTCTGCCCAGACCGTGCGCTTCCTGAGTTCACGCGTCGAGACGGAGGGCAGCGGCACGAGCGGCGCTCCCGCGGCGGAAGAGGGTGGAGCCCCGGCTGACAACGAGGATATCCCATTCTAATCCGAAAGCGAGGCTGACGTGGCACTCCCCCCTCCCAAACCACAGGCCGCCTTCCAGATCGAAATACCGCCAGACCTGCATCCGGTCTACGCCAACCTGGCGCGCATCGCCCACGCCCCAGCGGAGTTCGTGCTGGATTTTGCGCGGCTCCTACCCGGCGATACCAAGGCGACCGTGACCACGCGGGTGGTCATGTCACCGGTGGCGCTGAAGTTATTTTCGCTGGCGCTCAATGAAAACCTGGCGCGTTATGAGGCCACCTTTGGAACCATCAACATACCCGTTGGCGGTCCGTCCCTGGCTGATTCGCTCTTCAAACCCTTTCACCCGCCGGAACCACCCAAAGAACCGCCTCAAAAACCGAAGAAGTGACCGGAACGGAGGCGGACGTCACCATTCGTCCGCCTCCTATTCCATGGTGGAAGAATCCATGCATAAACTCGAAAAGATTGCCGAACAGATCCGCCAGACATTCGATGCGCAGACTGCCACGCGTGACAAAGCCCTGGGGCAGGCACGGGCGCTTACGCGCGCCTGCGCCCTCTCCATCCGCGCCGTTCACCGCAACGAAACGGACGTAATGCAGGCCCACCTGGATGAAGCCCTCCAACTTGCCAACGCCCTGCGCACCGACCTGGCTGATTATCCCGCTTTTTACTTTGCCGGGTACACGCAGGATTCTTTGAAGGAATTCGCCGAGGCCAGCATCACCTGCGCCCTCATCCGCCATCAAGCCCTGCCCACACCCGAAGAACTCAACCTGCCGCCCAATACCTACCTGAACGGACTGGCAGAGTCGGTGGGTGAAATGCGCCGCCGCTGCCTGGATATGCTCCGCCAGGATGACTCCGCCGAAGCCGAACGCCTGCTTGGACACATGGACGATATCTATGCCATCCTGGTGACAATGGACTATCCCGACGCGATCACCAACGGGCTGCGCCGCCAGACCGACATCATCCGCGCCATCATCGAACGCACGCGCGGCGATGTGACCTTCAGCCTGCGCGGCGAAAAACTCGAACGATCCCTCTCCCGCCTGAGCGGGCAGCTGCCCGGGCCTGAGTCGTTGCCGGGGAGCGCATGGCTGCCCCTGCCACCTGAAGAGGAGGGTTAGCTCCCATGCCCCACATTGGACGGCGTCACCGCCTCGTTCTTTACACGTATACTCTCAACCGATGGTGGCGGCCTATACTTGCCATCGGGCTTGTCCTGATGATACTGGTGGCGGCGTTAGCCTGGCTGCCCTCTGTCGTGCCGCAATATACGCCTCTCCAGGTTGCCGGATGGATCCTCTGGCTTGCCGGCGGAGTGGGCGCGTTCGCCATCTTCCTCGCCTTTTTCCTGGTCACCATCCGCAAATCGGCCTACGTTCAACCGTTTGAGAACCATTTGCGGCTGGTGACGCCTTTCCTGCGGATGAACATCTCCTACCGGCGAATCATCCAGGCTTCAAGCACCGAGTTGGGACGGTTGTTCCCGCTGGAGGGTCTCAAAGGCCAGAAGCTTGCTTTTATTCTCCCGATAAGCGGACTTACAGCAATCGTCCTGGAACTGAAAGGCTGGCTTCTACCGCGCTGGGCGCTCAACCTGTTCCTTTCCTCCTTCTTCTTTCCGGATAGAACTGCGCGCTTGGTATTGCTCGTCCCCGACTGGATCAAATTCAGCACTGAACTGGATAGTTTCCGCAGCGCATGGCTCGATTCGATCCAACACCCGGACGGCACGCCCCAATCTGACCTGCTGGCCAGTCTCTCCGAGAAGCAATGAACATCTACTTCGCATGTTCCATTACAGGCGGGAGGGATTTTGAATCCATCTACCGTGCCATCACCACCGCCTTGTTGTCCGATGGTCACGAGGTCCCAACCACACACTTGGCCGATCCAGAGGTAAAGGTGTTAGAAGGACAGGTCAACCCGCGCGATGTCTACGAGCGGGATACGGCCTGGATCCGCGCCTGTGAGGCGCTGGTGGCTGAAGTCAGCACACCCTCGCACGGGGTCGGGTACGAAATCGCCTACGCGCTGAGTCTCAGCAAGCCGGTCCTGTGCGTTTATCGTGAGGGGCAGCCCATCTCGAAGATGTTGACCGGGAACTCGCATCCGACAATCTCTGTTAAGAGCTATCGCGATTCCAACGAGGCCATTAAAGCAATCCGTTCCTTCCTGCATCGCCAGATTCAATTGTGAAGTAAATCACGAATTAAGCATGACTTTCCGCCCTAGTCCCTGTCAGACAAGTATACTAATATTGTGGTTGGAGACATAAGCATAGCACTTCCATTCCAGCTTTCCAATGTCTCCTCCTTTGGCGAACGCCTCCGCAGATAGCTCCATCTGCGGAGGCTGTTTTTAATTAAAGAAAAGCAGAGACTGAAGCCTCTGCCTGGCCTAATTTAAGACGCGCTTCTAGA
>Ga0315288_10011531_pt1 | contig 11126 bp, 8 predicted proteins | sample YL17G11_20_MG_FD_203454 | JGI IMG/M metagenome (GOLD analysis project Ga0315288, IMG submission 203454) | Sediment microbial communities from Yellowstone Lake, YNP, Wyoming, USA - YL17G11_20 | ecosystem: Environmental > Aquatic > Freshwater > Lake > Sediment | place: USA: Wyoming | collected... | reverse complement strand
CGCGCCGTACGAACTGCCACCTGCTTGCCCTTGACGGCCGGCTGCGCGCAGGCCTGCCGGCGGCGGCGGCCCGGCCGGCCGGCGATTCGACTGCTCAACCGACCCGCCTGCCGACTCGCCTCCGAGCTTTCACCTCGTGAACCTGATCCAGATCACACCGGGTGCCGGCGGCATGTATTGCGGGAATTGCCTCCGCGACAACGCCCTCGTCGCCGAGCTGCGCCGCCGGGGCCACCACGCCGTGCTGCTGCCGATGTATCTCCCGCTGAACCTCGACGAGCGGGACGAGAGCGCCGGCAACCCGATCTTCTTCGGCGGCATCAATGTCTATCTCGAGCAGAGATTTCCGATCTTCCGCCACGCGCCCGGTTGGCTCCGACGCCAGCTCGCCTCGCCCGCGCTGCTTCGCTGGGCGACCGGTCGGGCCGCCAAGACCCGGCCCGAAGAGGTCGGCGAACTCACCGTTTCGATGTTGCGGGGCGAGGAGGGCAACCAGGCCCGCGAGCTCGCGGAACTGATCGCCTGGCTGAAGACCCAGACGCCGCCAGACTGGGTCTGCCTGTCCAACGCGCTGCTGATCGGGTTGACCCGACAGTTGCAGCGCGACCTCGGGACCCGGGTGGTCTGCCAGTTGGGCGGCGAGGATGCGTTTCTGGATTCGCTGCCTGCGACGTCGCGCGACCTCGCGTGGCATACCCTTGCCGGGCGCGCCCGCGACGTGGACCTCTTCGTGGCCCCGAGCCGCTACTTCGCCGACTTGATGAGCCGTCGCCTGAACCTGTCGGGGGACCAGGTCCGCGTCGTTCCCAACGGCATCAACCTGGACGGTTTCGAGGCGGAAACCGTCCCGTCACTCGCGCCGGCCTCCGGCCTCAGGCCTCCGTCATCCGGCCTCGGACCTCCGCCCTCCGGCCTCCGCCCGTCGACGCCGCCCGTTCTCGGCTACTTCGCCCGGATGTGCCATGAGAAGGGCCTAGACACGCTCGTAGAGGCCTACCTCCGGTTGCGCCAGCGGGATCGAGTGAAGGGCCTGAAGCTCCACGTGGGCGGGAGCCTCGGCCCAAGCGACGAGCCGTTCGTAAACGCGTTGCGCGCCCGGATGCAGGCCGCTGGGTGGTCCGGGGATGTGGAATTCCATCCGAACCTGGAGCGCCAGGCCAAGCTTGCTTTTCTCCATTCGCTGACCGTGTTCTCCGTACCGGCGCCGTATGGCGAGGCGTTTGGGCTCTACTTGATCGAAGCGATGGCGGCGGGCGTGCCCGTCGTGCAACCCCGCCACGCGGCGTTCCCCGAGCTCGTCGAGGCGACGGGTGGAGGCGTGTTGTGCGAGCCGGGCGATCCGGCCGCGCTGGCGGTCGCGATCGAGGAGTTGCTGCTCGACCCGCCGAAAGCCCGTGCGCTGGGCGAAGCCGGCCGCAAGGCCGTCACGGAGGAATACAGCATCGGCCGCATGGCGGAACGCCTGCTGGCTCTCTTGAATCCTTAGCGACCGATGACGGCGCTCCGGGTCCCGACGTTCGGTGTCCAGGCTTTAGCCTGCTGGGCACGCTAAAGCGCGGACACCCAACGGTGAGGCACATGCGACGGTCGCTGAGGATTGGGGTGGCTCTCCTGGCGCAGGCTTTTTGACGGCGACACCCGCGTCCTTTTGCGCTACAAGTCCGTCATGCCATCGCCGCTTCTCTCCTTGCAGGCCGTCACGAAAGAGTACGGAGCGTCGGGCACCACCGCTGCGGTCCCCGTGATCCGGGACGTCACGCTCGAGATCTCCGCCGGCGAATCGGTGGCCATCGTCGGCCCGTCGGGCTCCGGCAAGAGCACCTTGCTGAACCTGATGGGAACCCTGGACTCTCCGACGCGCGGCACGATCACGCTGGACGGGCAGGACCTCACGCAGTTGGACGACCTCCGGTTGGCGGCCGTCCGCAACCGGCAGATCGGCCTCGTCTTCCAGGCGCATCATCTCCTGCCGCAGTGCAGCGTCCTGGAAAACGTGCTCGTGCCGACGCTGGCCACGAAGGACCCCGCGGTGCGCAACCGGGCCGAGGAGCGGGCGCGGCAGCTCTTGGACAAGGTCGGACTGGGTGCGCGCGTGTCCCATCGCCCCGGCCAACTCTCGGGCGGCGAGCGCCAACGCGTGGCGGTGGTGCGCGCCTTGATCAACCAGCCCAAGCTGTTGCTGGCGGACGAACCGACCGGCGCGCTGGACCGCGCTTCGGCGCAGGGCCTGGGCGATCTGCTCGTTCAGTTGAATCGCGAGGACGGCGTGACGCTGATCGTGGTGACCCACGCGCTCGACTTGGCGAAACGGATGGGCCGCGTGCTCGAGTTGCGGGACGGGCGCCTGACGAGGATGGAGGATGGAGGATGGAGGATGGAGGACGAACGAAGAACAGAAACGGCGCGCCCCAATCCGCAATCCGCAATCCGCAATCCGCAATGACTCTTCGGACGCTCATCCGCCGCAGCCTGCGGTTCCACGCCCGATCGCACCTCGGCACGGCGCTGGGCGCTGCCGTTGCAGCCGCCGTGCTGATCGGGGCGCTGGTGGTAGGCGATTCGGTCCGCGGCAGTTTGCGCCAGCGCGCGATCGGGCGACTCGGGGGCATCCACTACGCGATAACGGTCCCCGACCGCCGGTTCCGCGCCCAACTCGCGGACGATTTGTCGGCCCGGGATCAACGATTCGTGCTGAACAGCCATCGCTGCCATTTTGCCCCGGCGCTGATCCTGACCGCCTCGGCGACGGCCGGCGATGGCTCGACCCGTGCCAATCGGGTCCAACTCATCGGGGTGGACTCGCGCCTCGCCCCGCTGGGCGGACCGGGCTGGGCCACGGCGATTCCGTCGGGTGGCGTTCGACTCAACGAAGGACTCGCCCGCCAGTTGGGGCTTCAGGTGGGCGACACAGTCGTCCTGCGTGCGAACCGACCTTCCGCGCTGTCCCAGGACGCGATCATCGCGCCGCAGTCGGATGCCGTGTTGGTGCTGCGCCTGCAGGTGAGCGGGATCGTGCCGGCGGGTGAACTGGGGAACCTGAGCTTCCGAGCGTCGCAAATACCGCCTTTCAACGCCTTCGTGGACCTGGAAACCCTGCAACGAGGTGCGGGCGTCTCTGGCAAGGCCAACAGCCTCCTGGCTGGCAACCCGTCCGTGGGCGGCATCCGCACGGTCTCCCCGCTGGTCGCGCGGTTCTACCAGGCTCGCGCCTGGCTGTTCGGGGAGCGGTCGCCGGCATGGCCACAGCGTTACGGGGAGAAAACACTTTGGCTCGCGGCAACGACCGAGGAGGTTTCCGCTGCCGCTCTCAGGAATTCGCTCTCCTCGAGCGTGCGCAGCCTATGGCGCGCGGAGGATGCGGAGGTCGAGCTTCGCGAACCGGTTGGACAGAATGTGATCGAACTACGGTCGCCGCGCGTGTTCCTCGATCCGGCAGTGGTGACGGCTGCGTTCAAGCCTGTGCCCGGGGAGGTCGCGCCTGACGAGGCGGCCCGCATGACCGAGCGAGGCTGGACCAATGAACTCGCGGCGCTCCGTCGCCAGCGCGCCCTCCTCCAGGGCGGCACCAACGGCCAACCCCTCCTCACCTACCTCGTCAATCGGTTCCGCGCCGGAACCAACACCACCCCTTACTCGATGGTCACCGCCGCGGGTCCCCCCTTCACACCGGCGGACCTGCGCGACGACCAGATCGTCGTCAACGAATGGCTGGCGGACGATCTGCAGGTCCAGCCGGGTGACCGGATCGAGTTGACGTACTTCGATCCCGATTCCGGCGCGCGGTTGGTCGAGCGCACGAACACCTTGCGCGTTCGCGCAATCGTGCCCTTGAAGGGCATCCACGCCGACCGCACGCTCATGCCGGAATTCCCTGGCCTGGCCAAGGCGGAGAGCACGCACGACTGGGACGCGGGCTTTCCGCTCGTTCACAAGATTCGCGACCAGGACGAAGACTACTGGAAGCAGTGTCGCGGGACGCCGAAGGCCTTCGTCACGCTGGCGGCCGGGCAGAAGATGTGGGCCAACCGCTTCGGTTCCCTCACGGCCATCCGCTACCCGGTGCCAACGAACTCGTCTGCCGCCGCTCTTGCGGAAGCACTTGATCGCCATTTGCTGGCTAGTCTGGATCCGGGCTCGGTCGGCCTCGCCTTCGAGCCGGTCCGCGAGCAGGCGCTGAAGGCCGTGGCGCAAGCGCAGGACTTCGGGCAACTCTTCCTCGGCTTCAGTTTCTTTCTCATCGCCGCCGCCCTGTTGCTGATGGCGCTGCTGTTCCAGTTCAGCATCGAGCAACGGGCGACGGAAGTGGGCACGCTGCTGGCGCTCGGCTTCACCCCGAAGCAAGTGCGTCGGCTGTTCTGGCTCGAAGGCGGCGCGCTGGCCGCAGTGGGCAGCTTGATCGGTCTGGTTGGCGGCGTGGGTTACGCCCGCGCCATGCTCCACGGCCTTTCGACGATCTGGCGCGATGCGGTGGGCGCCTCAGCCCTTGGCTTTCACGCTGAACCAGCCACGCTCGCCATCGGCTATGTCGCTGCCGTCGGGGCTGCCTGGTTAACGGTCGGGTGGGCGCTCCGGAAGCAGGTCCAGCAACCCGCTCGCGAGTTGCTCGCGGGTGAAGGACCGCTTGGCCGCCTGGGAGGTGGCAGCCGAGGTGACGAGGTTCACTCTCATTCGGAACTCGGAACTCGGAACTCGGAATTCAGCAGAGCCTCCTTACGTCGGCTGCTACGAGCCCGGGGACTCTCCAGCGGGTCGCCGGCGGGTTGGCTGGCCTTGGCGGGCGCGGGTGCGCTCGTCGCGACGGCCCTGGCGCGCGGCGATACGGCGTCCGCCGGCACGTTCTTTGGCGCGGGAGCGCTGTTGCTCGGGGCCGGTCTGGCGTTTGCCTCCACGTCGCTGCGACGGCTGGGACGTTCGGAAGCCGCTAGGCGCTTGACGCTCCTGGGTCTGGGTGTTCGCAACGCAACCCGGCGCCGTACCCGGAGCCTGGCCACGCTCGGCCTGCTGGCGTGCGGCAGCTTCCTCATCGCGTCCATCGGCGTCTTCCGCCTCGACTCGGTGCGCGACGCGGAAAAGCCGACCTCGGGCACGGGCGGCTTCGCGCTGGTCGGCGAGTCCACGCTGCCGGTGATTCAGGACCTGAACACGGAGCGCGGCCGCGATTCCTTCGCCCTCGACGCCCAAACGTTGAGCGGAGTGCGATTCGTGCCGTTCCGGGTGCGCGACGGTGACGACGCGAGTTGCCTGAACTTGAACCGCGCTCAGAAACCCCGGCTGCTCGGCGTGAATCCGGAAGCGCTGTCCGGGCGGTTTACGTTTGCGAAGCTGGCGGAAGGCGAAGACCCGATCTCTAACGCTTGGGCCAGGCTCCGGTCCCAATCCGCAATCCGCAATCCGCAATCCGCAATGGAAGTCCCCGCCATCGGCGACGCCGCGTCGATCCAGTGGGCGATGGGCAAGCGCGTGGGCGACACGCTGGACTACGTGGACGAGCAGGGGCGCCCGTTCAAGGTTCGGCTCGTCGGCGCCGTGGCAAACTCGATCCTCCAAGGCAACCTGTTGATCGACGAGGCGGCGTTCGTCCGACTGTTCCCCTCCGAGGCCGGTTATCGTGTGTTCCTGATTGACGCGCCAGCGGAGCGTGCCACCACGGTTTCGGGAGCCTTGAGCCTTGCGTTGCGCGATCTGGGGTTGGAGCTGACACCTACCGCGCGGCGGCTTGCCCAGTTCAACGCCGTGCAGAACACGTATCTCGGCACCTTCCAGGTGCTCGGCGGGCTGGGCCTCCTGCTGGGCAGCGCGGGGCTGGGCGTGGTGGTGTTGCGCAATGTGTTGGAGCGGCGGGCCGAGCTGGCGTTGCTGCTGGCAGTGGGATTCCGGGCGCGGACGGTGCGCCGATTGGTGGTGGGCGAGCACGCCACGCTTTTGATCGTGGGTTTGGGCGTCGGCCTCCTGTCGGCGGCGGTAGCCGTCTTGCCATCGTTGCTTTCGCCGGGAACCGATTTGCCCTACCGCTCGCTCGGCGCTACGGTGGGGGCGGTGTTCCTCAGCGGACTGGCCTGGACCTGGCTGGCGACGAAGGTGGCGTTGCGCGGCGAACTGCTGAGCGCGTTGAGGAATGAGTGAACTAAAACCCGAAGTCCGAAATCCGATGTGCGAAGAGATTCTCTCAAACCGGTGTAGCCGCCGACGTGAGTCGGCTCAAATGCCTCGGGAATCGGAGAGGGCTGACATTCGCTGCTACTTGTCTGAAAACCTGAATGGATGTTTTATGCGCAGAATGGCGATTCTCGGATTCGTGCTGCTAACCGCGATCGGGCTGACGGCGAGCCTGCTGGCACAACCGGCGCAACCGCTTTATGAAAACGATTTCTCGAAAGCAGAGCTCGACCAGGTGCCCGGCGACTTCCTGGTCATCGACGGGCAGTTCACGGTCAAACAGGACGGCGACAACCGGGTTCTCGAACTACCAGGCGCACCGCTCGAGACGTTTGGGCTGCTGTTCGGACCGACGGAGAAGGACGGCCTCGCGGTAAGCGCGCGCATCTTCGGCACCGGCACGGGCCGCCGGTTCCCCACCTTTGCCGTCAGTCTCAACGGCGTCAGTGGTTACAAACTGCAGGTCGCGCCCGCCCGGAAATCGCTCGAGCTCTGGAAAGCAGAACGGCTCTTAACCTCGGTCCCGTTCGCGTGGGAATCCGGCCGATGGACCCACCTCCAACTGCAGCTCCGAAAGGCCAAAGACGGCGGCTGGGAAGCGCTTGGCAAGGCGTGGACGCACAGCGCCCCGGAGCCGGACGCGTGGACGATCACGCACGTTGCGAAGGAAGAACCCAGCGCCGGCCGACCCGGCATCTGGGGCAGCCCGTTCTCCGGCACGCCGATCCGATACGACGACCTGAAAGTGACCCGGGCGACGGAGAAGCCCTGAGAGCGACCTGCCGCGGGGCCGCGGCGCTGGGCTATCGGGGCTGGGCCTCCGAGGGACTGCGAGGGGAAGCGGGGTAGCTCCAGACCCAATCGCCTGGGCCTGACTGACCGCCGAGCGAGCCCTTCCAGTCGAACTCGACCTTGGCCGGCCGACCTCCGTTGTCCACGCCGTCGGACCCGATCGCGTAAAGAACGAATTGACCGTCCGCCGTTCGCCGATACCGAAAGGGTTGTCCGCTGGCAACGTCCTGCGGCACTTCGGGCAGGAATGCGGGTGTGAGGAGTTCCAGGTTCTCGGGGAATTCGCCGTGAGCCGCCCGATACCGTTCCAGCGCGCACGCGATGGTCGCCTGGTTCATGAGCGTCTGAAAGTAGGGGAACTTGCTCGCCGTCCAGTCACGTACCTCCCGCAACCTGGGCACCATGAAGATCACGAAGAACGGGTCCATGATCTCCGTAAGGTCCGGCCCAGCAGCGCGTCCGCGGGAACCAGCACTCGCGTCAGGCGGGTGGAGAATCCGGTACGTCAGCACTTCGTCCTGATAGAGCCAGCCAAGGGGATAGAACCGTCGGATGACAAAGAGCCAGAACTTCTCTCCGAAATCTTGGGGTTCGCCACGAAGCGCGTGGAACTTGTTCGCCCGCCCGGTCGCGAGCTGCCGGACATAACGAATCCAGTCCACCCACATGGCCGTTTCGCCTCGGAGGACCACGGCCTGTTCCGCCAGGAGATTCAACTGGGCGAGGTGTTGCTGAAGCGCGGCGAGCTGCGGCTCAGTCCACTGGTGACGCGCCAGGGCTTCCCACACGGGCTGAAGCGCGTCGGTGAGCATCGCGTGACGGAACGCGACATGGGAACGAAGCCAGGGTTCATGCCTGGGCGAGTCCGCCAGTCGGAAGGCCAGTTCCACGTCGGCAAACGCGGCTTCGATCTGTCCCTCGTGCAGTCGGGCCACGGCGCGGAGACGAAGCACTTGGGCCACATCCCTGAGAATCCATTGAGTGTGGCCCTGTGCGAAGTTACCAAGCTCGTAAGCGTGTGGATACCGGGCCAGGGGCCGCTCGGCGGCAGCCCGCGCGAGCTCATCCAGAACCGCGTCGAACTTGCTCAATGCGAGCAACACATCACGTGCGGGCGCTTGCGCTTCCGCGGCCACCGGGAACTGAGGTTCCGTGGGCATTCTCACAAAGCGGTTCGATTTCACCGACCAGCGGGACGTCTCGTAGGCTCGGCGGTAATAAGCTTGCCACGCCGTGAGGTCGGTGAACTCCTGGCGCGTCCAGGTCGCCTGAGGCATGTCCCGAGAATCGGGACCTCCGAAGCGAAGCCGCCGCAGGCTGGGCGCCTCGGCGCTGCGCCCGGAACCCATTCGCACTTGTCCCGAGCTGTTGGTTTCGTAATTCAGCAGCCGAGCCATCACGTGCGCCATCGCGAGGTTCTGATCGTCCGGCACCGGCGGAGGCGTCGCGGACGCCAGGTCCAGCTTTTCCCCCCGGGCTGCCAACTCGCGCTGGAGCGCCGTCCACGCTCGCTTGCCGCGCCAACCTTCCTCTACGTAGAAGAGCACGATCAACGAAACCACCCCGGCCGTGACACAACCATGAAACCGGAGGGCCCGACGGCTGACGAACCAACGAAAACCACGCCGGAAGATCGCGCCGACGAGGAGCCACAGGAGCGCCAGGAGGAAGCCACCTGCAAGCTTTGCGAAGAGCAACGGCCAGAAGCCGTGGACGAAATAGATCAGGCCGAGACTCAAGCCCACGCCCAAAGCCACCGCCGTGGAGCGGGACCAAATGCCGGGATTGGGAGAGTTCGTGTTCACGGTCATCTTGAGAGACCTTCAGCTCTGCCGCCGGATTCACGAAGTCCGAGCGCTCCGAGAGTCGCCCAGGACCCACGCTTGGGGCACGCTCTGTTCCCCCTCACCCCAACCCTCTCCCTCAGGGAAAGGGAGCCGTGGTGCCCGCACGCTCGACCCTCCCACGCGTCTTGACAATTCGCAGGACGGGACCGGGTTCTCCCTCTCCCTGAGGGAGAGGGTTGGGGTGAGGGGGAGCCGGGTACCTGGAAGACATCTCCTGTTGGTCTGGCTTGGGGCGTCCGATCTTCGCCTGGAGGCTTGACTAGCGATGATCCGTTCGTCATTTCAAGCCTCCGGCTTTCCTGGAATGAGCTGACGCATGGTGAATCAAGCTGCTTTGGTCCCCGACCGCTGTTCACTGCGCGGTTTGAGCGGCGCCGGTTTTGGTTCCTTGGCCCTCGGATTCGCCGGTTCCTCAGCGGCCCCGAAGCGCGGCCAATCAGGATTGCACAACGCCAGATAGAGCTCGCGCGGCGCTGGCACGGGGCCGATGCTGGGCAACTCCGCAACGGCCGGCGAAGTCACTTGGAAGAACAGGATCATCAGCCAAACCCCGGCGAGGCCCGCCCAGACCGGACGCTTCGCGAACGCGCGGCCAAAGGCCAGCACTGCCCCCACGGCTCCGGAGAGTAAGTCGGGTTGCGGCGCGGCCCGCACGGCGCGCCTCCAGCGAGCCCGCAAGGCTGGGGTCGGCTCAGCATGCACACGTGACCCGCCCAACGATTGAAGATTGACTGCGAGCCGGTCGAGTTCCTCGCGATAGCGTCGGCAGCGCGCGCAGTCCATCAGGTGAGCCTCGACCCGATCGCGTTGATCCTCCGCCAACACGCCGCTTGCCAGGAGGGCAATATCCCGACGCCGGCGGCGGCAACTGTTCGACAACCAGCTCACATTCATGTATCCCCTCGCAGTTCGGAAAGGTTCAGCTTCATTCGCCGCAGCTTCTCGAGCGCATGATGCAGCCGGCTCTTCACCGTGCCGACCGGGCAACCCAGCGCGGCGGCGATCTCCGGCAACGACGCGTCCTCAAAGAAGCGGAGCAGCAGGACTCGCTGATGCTTGCGGGGCAATCGCGCGATCGCGTCTCGCATCACCTCGGCCGCGTCCTGGTTCGCGACGACGTCTGCCGGCGAGTCGCGAAGGTCGGGCAGCGCCTCCTGTACTTGCTGACGCCGTTGAGCTTCCGCGACCGGGAGTCGCGCCAGGGAAACGGGGCGCGACGCCATCCGTCGGACCCACTTCAGGTAGCGGTGAACCAGGATCGCGTAGAGCCAGGTGGAGAAACGGCAAGTGGCGTCGAAGCGTTGCAGGCTCCGCCAGGCCTCGAGCAGCGTCTCGGCCACGAGATCCTCCGCCACGGCCTCGTCCCGGCACAGGACCACGGCTTGGCGGAACAGGCGCGTCTCGTGCGCCCGGGCGACTTCGCAAAACGCCTCCGCATCTCCCGCCCAGGCTTGGGTCAGGAGCAGACTCGACTCGCAGGCATCGATGCGGTCGTCGGCGATGACCATCTATCTATCAATCCCCGCCGGTTACGCAAAGGTTCAAAGCGTCCGAATGTGGGCCCAACTTCGACGGCGCGAGGGTGGTCTCTGCACGACTGGTGATCGCCGATTCCGCCCGCCCGCTTACTTGCGGCCGAGGGCTCGGAGAGCGACGGCTGCTTTCTTGGCGTCGGCTTCCGTATCGAATGCCAGGTAGCAGACGTACTTCGTGCCCAGGACCGCTGCGGACATGCCCCGCAGACTGATCCCGGCGTCGCCGACCGCCTGGGCGATCTTGGTTCCCATTCCCGGACGATCCGGGCCTTCGATCTTCAGGGTGGCCACGCGCTCGGCTTCGTGGAAGCCACCGGCCTGAGCGGCGGCCAGCACCTTCTTGCCTTTGAGCGGTGTGATGAACACCGCGCCTGTGCCGGGCTTCTCCGGCTTGCGCCGCGCGATGACGCATTCCAGGTTGGCGCCGGCGGCGGCCAGCGCGGCGAGTTTTCGAGCCAGTCCACCCGGTTGATCCTCGATTTCAGCGGCCCAAACGTGAGTTTGCGTGACTTTGAATGCCATAACACATCCTCCGACTTGCGGTTGTTCGGTTCAGCGTCGCCTCCACTCGAGGCGGCTTCTGAGGGTGACCCTACACCTCCCGACACGGTTGAACAGGTCAATTTGCGGTGGGTCTGACCAGCCGGCTTTGATCTCAGAACCGGGCGGCCGAGACGGTTGCGCTCCGTCCGCCAGCACTCACTCAGGCTTCCGTGAACATAAACGCACCGTAGCCCACCACCTGATCGCGCGGCCCGGCGGTATCGCCCGAATTCCGGAGATCCAGCGTCTTCAC
>Ga0315288_10011530_pt1 | contig 11128 bp, 4 predicted proteins | sample YL17G11_20_MG_FD_203454 | JGI IMG/M metagenome (GOLD analysis project Ga0315288, IMG submission 203454) | Sediment microbial communities from Yellowstone Lake, YNP, Wyoming, USA - YL17G11_20 | ecosystem: Environmental > Aquatic > Freshwater > Lake > Sediment | place: USA: Wyoming | collected... | reverse complement strand
CGTTGCTCAAGAACTACCGCATCTGGCGAGACAAAGAGGAAATCGGTCAGGCGTCTCCGGGCCAGATGTATTGGGTCGACTACAATGCGCGTCCGGACCAGACGTATCTCTATCAGGTACTGGCCGAGCATGACGGAGGCGACGTCCAGTTCTCGCCTCCGGTGGGGATTACGGTTCAGATGCCGGGTGGCTGGGAGACAATGCCCGACATTCCCACCGGGGCTGCTGGGAAGAACGTCGGCGCGGGAGGGGCGCTGGTTGGCGCAGTCACCTCAAGTGACGAGATCGTTTACGCACTGAAAGGGAACAGCACCCGTGAGTTCTACCGCTACAGCGCAACCGACAACGCGTGGCTGACAGGAGAGCCCATTCCGGAATTGAACAGAATGAGTCGCAAAGTCCGCGTCAAGAAGGGCGGAACGCTTGTCACCGGCACCAATGGCAAGCTGTATGGCAGCAGTGGCGCCAGCACGCGCGACTTCTGGCGGTATGACCCTAGCGCTGACTCCTGGACTCAGAAGGCCGACGTGCCGACCGGCGCCAAGGCTGTGAAGGAAGGTGCGGGGGCCGTGGCCGTTGTCGACGGCGGAACCAACTACGTGTATTTCCTCAAGGGCTCGGGCACTTTCGAGTTCTACCGGTACAACGCGGACGCCGACGCCTGGGATACGTCTCTTCCTTCGGCTCCTGAGGGGCCATGGCACACGCCATACAAGAACGGTTCCTGTCTAGCCTACGACGGCGCGGACACAATCTACGTCCTCAAAGCTGTGCGAAATGAGCTCTATGCCTACAGCATCACCGGTAGGGAATGGGTAAGCAAGGAAACGCTGCCTAAGGTTTGGCCGACAGGCGGGAAGAAGAAGAAGGTCGCCGGTGGCGCGGGGCTGACCTATCTCGACGGCAGACTTCATGCCCTGAAGGGCGGCAACACGAGCGAACTCTGGAGCTTCTCAAGTGGCGTCTGGTCGGCAGAGGAAGCAGTTCCAGTCCGGTCCGGCTCGCAGAAGCGCGTCAAGGACGGTGGTTCGCTCGCCGCAGTCGGCAATCTCCTGTGGGTATTGAAGGGAAACAACACCCGCGAGTTCTACTCTTATGGCCCCTCAGGCGAGGGGTCGCCGCATGGTCAGTATCAGCCGACCACGCCCGGCGCGAATGAGGTGGCGATTGCTACGTGCGCCAACGCGACTGCAACTTCGCCGCAGTGGAGTCCAAACGACGGGGAATGGGTCGTCTACTGTCGCAACGACCAGAACCAATCCAAGCTGCTTAGAGCCCCGGCCAATGGCGGGCAGACAACGGAATTAGCCAGTTCGTCTTCGTCGGTCGAATACTCAAATCCGGTGCCTTCCCCAACCGGCGCTCAAGTCGCCTTTGTCTACACGCCAGGCGATTCGTGCTCCCAGATTGGCGTTGTTCCGTCAGGCGGGGGACAGGTTTCAATCCTCACCTCCAGTTCGACCGACCACGGCGCGGGAGGAGTCTGCTGGAACTCGTCTGGCACCGGGTTGTATTTCACCTTCGACGATGCTTCGTCGGGGTATGTACAGTTGGGGTACGTATCTGCGAGCGGCGGCTCAGAGCAGACTATTACCACCAGTTCGATGGCGCACTCCCATCCATGTCTGTTGAGTTCGACAGAGCTGATTCTGGAAGGCGAAGATGCCAGCGACGGGAGCAGCCAGATATTCCGGCTCAATCTCCAAAACGGCCAGGAAGTGCAACTTACGAGCGGCGAGGATCATGAGAATCCGAGTTGTGCCGCGGGTGCGCGGCTCGTTGCATGTGAAATGACCGGCGACGGGTATACGGGTATTGCTGTCTTCTCAGTTGACGGCGGAACAGAAACCGTCATTAGCTCGGGAGACTTTGACTGGTCGTCGCCCGCCATTTGCCATGATGGTTCAGTCCTTTCCGCAGTCAGACAGGGCAGTTCCGGAAGCGCGGTCTGCGTGTTTGACTTGGTGGAAGGGACGAGCCACGTACTCACTGACGCCCTTGCCGACCGCGATTTGTGCTAGACAAGGCTCCGAACGGTGCTATCCTGATTCAGGAAATAACCGCAAGATGAGCAATTCGGCTCTGGTGACGAAAACTGGCCGCAGGGCGGCGCCTGTGGCGATGGCACTGCTGTTGCCGATTCTGCTACTGAGCGCGGTGTGCGCAGTTGCGTTCGCTGGAGTTGGCTCACGTTCCGAGACGCCGATTCCGGCGGGGCCGCACTCGACGGCTTTGCCTCACAAGCGGCACGTGCGCCTCCCGACAGTTCAACCGCGTCCGTTCCTCGACTCAGCTTCGACTCCAGGATTGCCATCAGGCTCGTACCCGACCGATGGCGACGCCTTCATGATTGACACCAGCATTGTGGGCACCGGCGTCGGCGTCTGGGGTTCAACATCTGCCTCCGCGTTCGATGGAGCAAATTGGCTTACAGTCTGGACCGACCAGCGAAATGGCGGCATGGGGATCTTCGGCGCACGCGTCGAGCAGTCCGGCCGAGTGCTGGACCCGGCAGGGGGGCTCGCCGTTTCCGTGGCCCCTGACTCCCAACGCAAGCCGGCGATCGCCTGGGGCGGCAGTTGCTATCTAGTCACGTGGGAAGACCGGCGTCTGGGCAATTGGGACGTATATGCCGCGCGCGTGACCGCAGACGGCGAACTGCTGGATACCGCCGGGATTGCGGTTTCACCAGCCGGCAACGGCCAGATTGACCCAGCTCCGGCAGTGGCGTTTGACGGCACGAATTTCCTGATAGTCTGGAGCGACGACCGAAGCGGGCAAACCGACATCTATGGCGCGAGAATCAATCAGGCCGGAGCGCTTCTCGACCCCATCGGAATCGCTATCTCGACCGCGACGGACTGGCAGGAGTATCCTTCGGTTTCGTTCGGCGGAAGCGACTACATGGTTGTCTGGGAGGACTGGCGGCAGAGCGAAGAATCGGACGTTTACGCAAGCCGTGTGACGACATCGGGGAACGTCCTTGACCCTGCCGGCATTCCGATTTCGACCGCTTCCGATGACCAGTACACGCCGGTGATTGCCTTTAACGGAACCAATTATCTTGTCGTCTGGGAGGACTGGCGGGGCGTAGGTGTGGATATCTACGGCGCGAGGGTGAATCAGACCGGAGTCGTGCTTGACCACGGCGGCATACCCATTTCAACTGCGTTCGACAGTCAGCTCTCGCCCGCGGTCACGTTTGACGGCTCGAACTTCCTCGCGGCTTGGGAGGACTATCGGTTTGGAACGAGAAGCGACGTGTATGCCGCGCGCATCAGTCCGTCGGGCACTGTGCTTGACCCGACAGGATTTCCGGTCGAAGGCGATACGTCTTGGTACGGCATCAGCCCGGATGTCGCATCCGGCCCAGCAGGTTGTCTCGTGACTTGGACCTTTTCGTGGCCTTACTCGATAAGTTCAAGCGTCTGGGGCGCACGGGTGAACGCAACCGGCACACTTCTGGACTCCTCCGGGATTATTGTGTCGAGCGCCGCGAATTCGCTAATTCAGCCGGCCATAGGATTCGATGGAAACAACTACCTTGCGGTCTATCAAGCGGCGGGCAGGGCGATGAACAGCATCACGACGAAGTACGACATCTACGGCATGCGAGTGAGCCAATCCGGAATCCCTCTGGACTTGGGTCCTATCCGGGTTACGAGTCGGTCTGGGAACTGGGCCGGGCCGAGTGTGGCGTTTGACGGCACGAATTACCTTGTGGTCTGGGCCGGTGAAAGCTGCTGTGCTGCCCGCGTAAGTCCGGCGGGTGCGGTCCTGGATACCACCGGTATCTTCATCACTCACATCTCTAGCCCTCCTAAGGTCACTTTCAACGGTGGCAGTTTCCTCGTTGTTTGGGCAGGCGGCGGAAGCACCGGGAATGGCAATGGCATCTATGGCAAGCGGGTTTCATCTGCAGGAGTCGTGCTCGACACGGAACCCATCAACATCTGCGTGTCAGATAGCCCGTGCCAGTATCCGGCCGTGGCAACCGGAGGCGGCACAACGCTCGTGGTCTGGCAGGACTGGAGAGCGCCGGGACGCTACGGGTATCTCTATCGCGCGCGCTTGAACTCGTCAGGCCAGTTGCTCGACAGCGTGCGCCAGTTGGCTGGGGCGGACAGTCTCTGGCAGTTTTGGCCTGGCGTTGCGTTCGATGGCGTGAAGTTCCTTGTGGTTTACACGAAAGGTTCGGGTAACAAGATATTTGGGTCAAGAGTCACTCCGGACGGCACTGTCCTCGATTCGACCGGGCTTCCGGTGTCTGTCGCGGATAGTGCTCTGTTCAAGCCTACAGTGGACTTCGCCGATGCCTTCTACCTGGTGGCATGCAGCCGCAGACACGGCATCAATTCGGTTGATGTCTTCTGTTCGCGAGTGTCACCCGATGGCGCGCTGTTGGACACGTTCCAGGTAGCGACTACTGCGCTCCCCGACTACCAGGCGGTCCGAGCCGGCGCAGGCTCCAACGCCCTGTTCGCCTGGTCCGGCCCGATGGGTTCCTATCGTCCGAATAGCTCCGGCACGTGGCGAGTCTGGGGCAAGCTGTACCCATTTGGAGGGGTGGCTGAAGACCCCGGGCGTGTCGCCCCGCTTCGGTGGTCAGTCGAAGTCTCACCGAATCCGGCGAGGGACTTCATTCTAGTGCGTTCGCCGAAACTGATTCAGCGAATTCGGATTTGTGACATAGCGGGAAGAGTCATCAAGAAGGAAGAGAGGAGGTGCACAGCTCTCAGGGTCGGCCTCAAAGGTGTCAGACCCGGGGTCTATTTCCTGAGAGCGGAAACGGACGGGCAAACCTGCACGCGCAAGTTCATCATTGAATAGGAGGTTTCAAATGAAGCACTTGAAGGCAGGCAGTCTTCTGCTTGTCTGGTTGTTTCCGTTCCTTTGTTTCGGTCAGGCTTTCATCGACGTCGGTCCGATAGAAATTGTCTCGCCCACAGGCTGGATAGTAAAGGGAAGCTCGATCACGCCAAGCTGCTCGCTGAGCAACTGCGGCGACACGACCGCGCCGGACTACTACGTTCGTCTCGCGATAAGTTCAGGTTCACAAGAGATATATGCCTGTTCGGTGAACGTAAGCGGCCACGAGCCTGACGAGGATACCCTTATTGAGTTTCCGGTCTGGGTTGCAAGCGACATCGGTGCGTATTCCGTCTTTTGCAGGACAAAACTCGTCGATGACCAAACACCCTCAAACGATACGCTGACCGATTCGTTCAACGTGTCCGACGTCTGGACCAAGATGGCCGATATGCCACACGGAGTCAAGTACAAGAACGTGAAGGACGGCGGCAGCCTGGCATACGACCCGGACAGCGGGCTCATTTACGCGTTCAAGGGTAACAACACCTACGAGTTCTACAGCTACAATCTCGTCACGGGCGCCTGGCTGACGCGCGACTCGATACCGGCATTGAGTAATGGGAAGAAGAAGCCCGTCAAGGCCGGAGGCGCGCTCTGTGTGAGACAGGGCAAGGTCTACGCCGTGAAAGGCAACAAAACAAGCGATTTCTGGCGCTTCGACCCGTCGTCACCTCCCGACTCGAGATGGTATAAGCTGACTGATGTGCCGCTCGGCCCGAATTCCAGGGGGGTCAAGAGTGGGACATGCCTCGTGGCCGGGGTCGGTGACTCCATCTTTCTGCTCAAGGGAGGCAGCACCGAGTTCTGGCTCTACGACGTGGCGCAGGGCACATGGGACTCGCTGGCCCCTCCCGATTCGGAGACAATAGAGTCCAGAACCCGCTGGAACGCCGGGAGCTGTCTTGCCTTTGACGGTGACAATGTGATTTACGCTCTGAAGGGTACGGGTCTTTCCAGCATCAATAGGTTCTGCTCATATGACATCGGAGCTGAGGAGTGGACAACCCAGTGTAGTCTGCCCATGATTTCCCCGCCGGGAACGAAGAAGACGAGGGTGCGGTACGGGGCCGGTATTGCCTGCGCGGGCAGTCAGGTCTACGCGCTCAAGGGTGGAAACACAAATGAGTTCTGGAGGTACGACCCTGATTCGGAGGCGTGGTTCACCGCGGTTTCCGTCCCACAAACCCTCAAGCGCGTGAAGAGTGGGTGTGCACTTGTCACCGCAAACGGATTCCTGTGGGCATTACGCGGCAATAACACGCTTGAGTTCTATCGCTATCTTCCGACCGACCAGTCGCCACCCCCCGGTCAGGGGGAACAGGCGTCAACACCGGGTGCGAACGAAGTCGCAATTGCCACATGCGCCAATGCGACCGCGACGACGCCGCGTTGGAGTCATGATGGGGTTTGGGTCGCATTCTGCCGCACCAATCAGGACCATTTGGCGCTGTACAAGGTCCCGGCGAACGGCGGGCAGGAGGTTCTGTTGACGACCAACCTGTCCGGCGATATTTCCAATCCCGTCTGGTCACCTAACGATTCAAGTATAGCCTTTGAATACGAGTCTGATGGGTATGCTCAGGTGGCCGTCGTTCCCTCAAGCGGCGGGCAGGTGAACGTGCTAACCTCGGATGCTGCCGACCACCAGAATCCTGTCTTCAGCGTCGGGGGAAATGGCCTCTTCTATTCAAGATTCGATGCTACTACTACGGGATACGACCAGATTTACTACATTTCCAGTTCGGGCGGGTCGGAACAGGCCATAAGCTCAACGTCCTACGCGCACGAAAACCCGCAAGTGCTGTCAAATACGGAGGTTATATGCGAGCGCGACGGGGATGATGTTTACACGGGAATCTACAAGCTCAATGTCAACACCGGGCAGGAGATTGAGCTCTCGGCGGGGTCGGCCGATTACTCAGGCTGTTGCGTAGCTCCCGGAGCCAGACTCTGCGCGGCAGAGAAGGTAGGCCAGGATGGCTTCAGCCAGATTGTCGTATTCTCGGCTGATGGCGGGACGGAGACGGTCGTGACCTCCGGAAACTACGATTTCGAGTCACCGACCATCTGCCATGACGGCTCGGTAGTGTCCTGCGTTCGTGTCGTCAGTTCTGGGAGTGCCCTCTGTGTGATTGACCTGCTGGAAGGGACCTGCGAGAAGCTGACTGACGACCTTGCCGACCGCGATTTGTGTTGACAAGGAAGGTGACGGCACTAAAATGGTGACAGAGTAAACCGCAAGATGAGCTATTTGGCTCCGGTGACATGGACTGGCCGCAGGGCGGCTTCTGCGGCGATGGCAGTGCTGTTGCTGATTCTGCTGATGAGCGCGGCGTGCTCGGTTGCATTTGCGGTCACGATTCGCGGCGGCAGAGGTTTCCTATTGACAGAATCGGGGATCCAACTAGACTGATTCATGGGGAAGCTATGAGGCGGTCCTGCAAGAGGTCTGTCTGGCTGGTTGTCACGCTGGCTATGCTTGGCCTGATTCTGATTGGTCGGACAGCGGGCGATTCGTTGAACTTGCGGCTGGCGGGCGAGTGGCCGTTCAGCGGCACGATGGCCGTGCTGGGAGTGCCGAGCCGCGGCCTTGTGTTCTATGGTTCCGGCGGTGGGGTTTACGTCCTTGATGCATCTGACCCGGCAAATCCCCGACAGATTTCGGATGGCATCCGTACCCACGGAATAGTCGGCGCGCTGGCCTACGACTCGGTGGCGAAACACCTTTACATCGCAGCGCAGCATGCAGGTCTGGAAATCTGGAATGTCGTTGACTCGGTTCAGCCGTTCTTCCTTGGCGCGTGTCGGACTCCCTGGAACCCGTCGGCAGTGACGTTGTCGGGTTCCTACGCCTATGTCGCGGACCGGGACTCAGGCATGCGTATCATTGACGTTTCGGACCCGACCAATCCGTATCAAGTCGGGCGTTTCGACTCACCCGGTTCTGCAATGGACGTGACAGTTTCCGGAGGGCTGGCCTGCCTGGCCGACAGCGGAGCGCTCAGGATTGTCAACATCGTCAATCCCGCCAGCCCGTATGAGACTGGGCACTGTCTTGACTCGGCCAGCAGGGTTCTGGCGGTCGAGGTTCGAGACACGTTTGCCTACGTCATAGATGAATTCACCGGTCTCAACGTGGTCAACATCGCCAATGCGAGCGATCCGTTTCGAGTCGGCGTCTGCCCATCACCGTCTCACCCCTGCGACGTGGCGCTGAAGGACAACTACGCCTATGTTGCGGACAACTTCTATGGTTACATAGTCGTTGACATCTCCAATCCGCCGAGCCCGGTCAGAGTTGGCGGCGCGGACATGGGCGGCAAGTGGGCAGTTTCCGTTGCCGACACCTTTGCCTACATGCTGGGCGACTGGTTGCACATGTACAGCATCCGCTCCCGAATCACCCCGCACGAGCTGGGTCACTACCACGCCCTGTCGCTGAACGGCGGCTGCGCGGTCAAGGGGGATTACGCATACATTGGCTCTGACGTCGGTTTGCTGGTCATCGGCGTCGGCGACCTGACCAACATGCGGGAAGTTGGCTGCGCTACCACGGCGGCCATAGACATCGTAATTCGCGACACCTGGGCTTACTCCTGCACGGACTTCGGAATGGCGACACTCTCGCTCGGCAACCCGATTGCACCGCGCTCAGTGGGGTATTGCAGTCTGCAAGACTGGCCAGTCCGGATTTCTCTGTCCGGCACTCTGGCCGGCGTCGCCGCGCAGAATAGCGTGCGGATAGTGGATGTATCTGACCCGACCCAGCCGACGGTCGTGGGCGTCTATGATTCCTTGGTCCTGCCTACCGGGGTTGTGGTCCGGGATTCGTATGCCTACGTGAGCGAAATCAGGGAGGGACTCCGAATCCTCGATATCTCCAATCCTGTCCAGCCGTTGTTGGTCGGGCATCTTCAGACGGCCTTCTATGCCCACGGTATATCGCTGATTTGGCCATATGCCTACATTGCAACGGGTGACGCAGGACTGACGATAGTTGATGTATCCGATCCATCGGCGCCGGTTGAGGCAGGCTTGTACGTACCCGGCTTCCCGGTTTGGGACATCGCGGCTCAGGGACGATATGTTTACATCACAGGCTGGAATGCACCTATTCAGGTACTGGACGTCGCCAACCCGACCGCGCCTGTCGTTGTCGCCTACCACGGCGATGCGGGCCGAGGTCCGTTTCCCGCGGGGCCGCTCATCTTGGCCAAGAGCTCAGGACTGCATGTGTATGAGCAATCTGGCTATGGGATAGAGGAAAGCAGAGCGCGGGACGCGAGGGGCGACGGTCCGACGTTGCTCAGTAGTCGGCTGAGCGGCACGACTTTGGTCGTCAGTTTCTTCGCGCCGAGACAAGTAACGATGGATTTTCGGTTGTATGACCTCGCGGGACGGGAAAGGACGGAGCTACCGAGTGCTCGATACGCACAAGGCGTGCACACGTTGGCTTTGTCCGTGACAGGTTTCTCGCCCGGCGTCTATTTCCTGAAGTCGAACGCGCCGATGGTCGGTTCGGGCAAAGTAGTCATCTGCAAGTAGCAGCCTGATTGGCTGCGAGGAGGAACGATGAATAGGTACGTCTGGTTCGTGCTGCTGGCCTTGCTGACACGGGCCGTGGCAGCGGATAGCATTCCGGTTTCGCACTGGACCCGGGACTTGAGCATACATCCCTCAACGCGCGAGGAGTGGCTTAGTGCGTGTCCAATTGACACGGCGGCACGACCGGGGTCGGCGGGCGACTACTACTCGGATGGCGATTCGGGCACGGCGGTCCTGTACGTGGATGCTTCCCTTTGGACGCAACTGGACACCGCAATCACCCGGTTCTCGTTCGACCTCGTGGCAGACGGATACAGCGTCAAGATCGAAACCGCTTCCTCTTCCGTGCCCTGTGAGTGGATTCGAGCATCGCTTCAAGCTGTCTGGGATTCGACCTCGCACGGATTGATAGGCGCACTCCTCATTGGTGACATTCAGCCTGCCTGGTTTCAGGTTCCTCACGACGGCGCGCCCTGCTACGGGTACGCCGAGTGGCCCTGCGATATGTTTTATATGGACATGGATGGTGATTGGCGGGACACGCTGGACTACAAGGTGAATGGGGATACGGAAAATCCACTGGCAGGCCGTGACGGGAGGTACGACACCCTGATGCCCGACGGTCATGCCGGCCCTGAGATTTTCGTGAGTCGGTTGCTTCCGATTGCCGATGGCCTCGACCCTGTCGCGTTGCTGCGCAACTACTTCCGAAAAGACAGCGCCTACAGAGCCGGTGCGCTGGACTTGCCTCAGCGCGCGCTCAACTTCCTTGACGATGAATGGAACTTCTTTCATTTCGAGGACGACGCGGCGGTCGCGTTCCCGGATACCGAGAACTTCTTGGACCCCGATACGACGCGGGCATCGGCCTACGGCGGAGTTCTCCAGACGCCCAGGACGTGGGTCACGCTTGCGGCCCATTCGGACCCGTTTTCGCACGAATTCGCGTACAACAGTGGCCATGACACTGACAGGTACAACGCCAGGTTCTATATCAATGACGACCCGCCAGTTTCCTTCTACGATTTCAACGCCTGCTCATTCTCGCGGTTCAGTTCGATTTGGGGGAACGGCGGCGGCTGGGCTATCTTCAATCACAGTTACGGACTTGCCTCGTTGGGTGCTGCGAAGAAGATGTGGCCGGGCGGGAAGGCCAAAATGTACGAGGAGCTTGCGAGCGGCCATACGATTGGCTCCGCTGTCCTCTCATGGCTGGCCTCGTTGACCGAGGGGCACGTTAACCCGGATGTGTATCCGTACTGCTACGGATACGTGCTTCAGGGTGACCCCTTCCTCCGGCCGGTCCGCCGGCCAGTTCATGACGTCTCGGTCGCGCACCGGATATACGCGCCTTGCGGCGAATACGTCGGTTCCCAAGCCGTCGTTCCCAGAGTCAAGGTTCGAAACTGCGGGGACGTGTCGGAGGCATTCCCGGTGGTTTTCACTCTGACTGCTCAAAACGGAACCCCTTTCTACTACGATTCCCTTATGGTCGAGGACTTGGCCCCGGACTCTGAAACAGAGGTGACATTCGACACGGTTTACCTCATTGCGGATTCCTTCAGCGCAAAGGCCAAGACCATCCTGCAAGGTGATGAGGCAAGGGCCAACGACTCGATACTTGATTGGGTTCTGGTCAAACCCGTCGGCTGGAACCAGAGAGCGGACCTGCCACCCGGAGCGAGGTCGAAAAGCGTGCGGGACGGCGGTT
>Ga0315288_10011529_pt1 | contig 11128 bp, 12 predicted proteins | sample YL17G11_20_MG_FD_203454 | JGI IMG/M metagenome (GOLD analysis project Ga0315288, IMG submission 203454) | Sediment microbial communities from Yellowstone Lake, YNP, Wyoming, USA - YL17G11_20 | ecosystem: Environmental > Aquatic > Freshwater > Lake > Sediment | place: USA: Wyoming | collected... | reverse complement strand
GCTGGTGGAGCAGAAACAGGCCGGCTCTCTAATTTCTACGGGCTGGATGCTGATGGGACTATTCACGCAACTACTGGCACTTTGATTCGTGTTCCGACGACAATCGGAATTTGCAATGCTTGGTGCGGTGATCAGACTCAGCCGGCTGCGAACTAATTTAGTGGTGAGAGGGAGATATGCTTTAGGCACTCTCCCTCTCCCATAAATAAAGGAGAAAATATGGCAACAACTCATGGATATGGAGATTTTCCAACCCACAAGATATTAGATGCAATTGTCCCGGCGGAATATGCCGCCCTGGTAGAAGCCGCAAAAGATGGACTTCGGATTATACTTTCTTGCGGTCATATAGATTTGCATGAAGGCGGGACGACTTGGAATAATTTACACGCAATATTCCCAGATGGAAAAACTACTTGGACTAATATTAAAACAGTATCGGAGCTTCATTATGACGAAACTCCGCCTATTTAATTATGGAATTTATAATTAAAAATAAAAATACTTACGGCAAAACCAGGGTGGAGCAAGAAAGCAATCTCCGCAAGGACGGCATGGTAGGGATGAGCGATGAGAATTTTGAAAAAGCAAAATATATTGAAAAGAAAATGGGAATTAAAAGCGGCTTCTTGCGGCAAGAAGATATATCCCGCTTAAAATAAAGGGGGTTTGATTTTATGGGTAGGGTAGCAGTTTTACCAGTATTAAATGCGGCAACGGCAACGGACACTTCGAAGGTTGTAAGGACAGATCGGTTATCGGATTTAATGGTAGTAGTGGTTTATACCAGGGTGAGCGGTGCGGGAGCCGGGACTTTGGTATTTTATGGCACAACCGATTCGGCGGCAACGTCAACTTATTTACTTGGGGTTAAGCCAGTCTTGACCGGCTCGATTGATGCTGATGCTTCAATCGGATATACCACCAGCACGACCGTTTGCTATCAGATTGACGGCGTGCATCCTTATCTCAATCTCCAATGGACGGAAGATACAAACCCGGCAAGTGTAACGGTTTATATCGTGGGGTGGGAAGATGAATAATACAACTTTTCTAAAAGTAATTGACGCGGCAGCGGCAGCAACCAATTCAGGTTATATTGATACTCACAATTTCAATAAGATGAATATCGAAGTTATTTATGACGGCGATGCGGTTGATTCTGCTTTCACTATCACCTTTTATGGTTCGGTGGATGGAACCGCAGATACCCGATATGCGCTTGGTGTGTCTCCGTCAATTACAGGAACCAGAGACGCGGACGGGGCGATCGCTTTTAACGAAGCGGATTCAACGGTTCTCTACGATGTTACCGGTGTTCACCCGTATATTTATATAGCAATTTCGGGAGTTACCGACGACATTATAGTAACAGTAAATATTATCGGACAGGAGATTATTTGATTATGCCTTTTTACCAGTTTAACTGTCTATCTCATGGCCTTTTCGAGACATATCAAGGGATATGTGAAGATCATAGGGAACTATGCCCGATATGTAAGAAGATGGCAAACAGGGTGTTTTCAGCACCTATAATAATGGGCGATTTACCCACTCTTAACAGGGCAAAAGCGGTCGAAAGCGAAGCGAATATGGCGGTGGCAAATGGGTAACGAATTAAATAAATTGACCAGTAAGAGTGCGATTCCGAGTATAAGCAATCATTTTTTGTTTTTGCTTAAATTCTTCAGAACAAATTCTGCCAGTAGCAAGTTTACGCATCAATTTTCTTGTTTTGATAGTGTGAAAATGGCTTTTATTAGAATTTTTAATTCCTGTTTGCGCCTTTATGTAACATTGACGAGAACAATAGTTATTGGTTTTTTTGATGTTATAAGGTTGAATATGAAATTTTTTACCACAGGCCTTGCAGTTAATATAGTGGGGAGGACGATAACATTTTTCGGAACAATATTTTCTTTTATCTTTTACTGCGGGAACAACATAGAAGGGGTTGTTACATCGTTTGCAAATAAGTTTAATTTTTTTAGAAGGTCTTTTTATCCCAAGATGATGCAGTCGGCTATGTTCGCCTGCCTTTGCAAAAAGGCGAAGATTTTCAATTCTATTATCATCTTTAATCCCGTTTATATGATGAATCTTTTCACTGGGGTAGAGAATCCTTCCAATGTGTTTTTCCATGACAAGGCGATGTTCAAGGACATACCCCGATTTAGTAACATAGGGATGAGAAGGGTTTTTGAGATAAACATACCCTTCTTCGGTTTTATATTTTCTTGCCCAAGATTGATGGAAGCAAGACTTAGAGCAATAAAGACATTTATCTGCATTAAATGTAGAGAGATTAACAAAAAATATTTTTTTGCATATTTCACAAATGCGTTTGATGTTTTTAGGTCCACCCATATTGTATATACTATAACAAATAAGGTGGTGAATTTCAAGTATAGTTATGACGCATAATAATTATTCGCCGACAAAAGACAATCGTTTCAGAGGGAAGCGTATCGAATGCGCTATCTGCGGATTATCGGGAAGGAAACCAGACATGATTTATCAAAGAGGCGTTCTCGTTCATAGAACGACCTGCTGGGACCAAAAGGGACATAAAGAAAAATGAGTGCAAGTAAAGCATTGTATATCCAAAGGATAATAAAGGTTAAAAAAGGAGAGAAGAAAAATGGCAAAAGCAACGGATGATATTCCAGTAGCGATCCCATCGAAACCTAAAATGACCATGACGGTTAAGAAATCCGATCTTCCCGACATTGAAAAATATGGTATCGGGAGCGAGATTGACTTCCACGTTTACGGAACGGTAGCCGGGATGAATAAAGTTACCGAGTGGAAAGACGGCAAAGAAAAAGATACGAACGATATTGAGTGCAAGATAGAGATAGAAAAACTGGATTCAAAACCAGGCGAAACGAAGAAATCAAAACGTATTTTATAAGGAGATAATAAATGTTGGTTCAAGACGCATATACGGAGTTGGGGAAAAGAACCGCTTTATCTTCTAGTGTAGATGCCGAAAAGAATAGAATGTTATCGGCGATAAATAACCAGTTAAGGAGATTATTTTTAACCACCGACCTTGAAAGTGAAAGAGAAGGGTTTACTCTTACAACCGTTGATGGGACTTATTTATACCGGTTAGATGCGAGGGTTTTGCGTTCGATCAATTTCAGGGAAACCGATACTCCGGCCAGACTTGAACATATGAGCCGGGCTAAATTTGAAAGTTCTTATCCTTACCCGGCAACAACCGAAGAAGGCGTGCCGTCAATTTACGTTCCACTTCGCAAAGTGAGGGTTACTCGTCAGCCAACGGCGGCTTCGGTTATTGCTTGTTCGTCCACTTCGGCAAGTGATGCTACTACTTACTTTTTAATTGTGAAGGGATATAACGCAAGTGGCCAACTAATTACTGAAAAAGTTACGTTGACCGGTGTTACTCCGGTCAATACCACCGCCAGTTTTACTTCTCTATTATCAATTTCAAAAGATACAACGGTGGGGACGATCACTTGCACTTCAAATTCGGCGGCGGTAACGAATATAATCTTACTCCCTGGTGAAACGCAAAAAGAGCAATGGGAAGTAAGATTGCACAAGATACCAGACGATGCCTATACCATCCCTTACACGGCGCAGGTCATCCCCTGGACATTAAGTTATGACGAAGATGCGATACCAATTCCCGACGAATACACGGAGAACTTTTTAGCGTCGGTAACGGCAGAAGTGTTGTTTATTCAAGGCGACCAGAAATATGCGATATGGGAAGCGAAAGCGGAAAAACTTCGGCAGGAAATCGCCGACATGAATTTTGTCGGGAGTGATGATGATTTACGGTTTGGGTTTGGAGAGATAGATTATGGCGGTAATTTTGAATGAGTGAATATCTTCGGGTTAAAACCTTTGGGGGTTTGAATAAGGGAGTAAGCGCGGATCAGGTTGCGCCGGATGAATTAGTTCAATGCGATAATATGTGGGGAAAACCCGACTTCGATTCTTCCGGCTTTCTAGGTATGTTAAGCAAATTCCCCGTTGCCTCGAATTGGAAAACGACCATGCCCTCATCCGGGCGATCACGCGGAATGTTCCAGTTTGCCACCAGTTATGCAACGGTGATAGGTTCAAATTTCTTGATGGTTAATGTTATCTCAACCGATTATTCGGCATTCAAGCAATTTGTTCTCGATATAGACAATAATACTTGGTATACACTTGCGACAACTGCTTTGCCCATGAGCCATACTGATTATACTTTTTATCTGGGAAGGGTTTATTTAACGAATGGTCTCCCTTATAAATGGAATGGCGACCTCACAAATTGGCCGACAACCCTTCCTTCCCTTAAAAACAAGGGGGGAACTTGGACGAATATCGCAACTGGAAGTCCTGTTTTAACCTGGAACGCAACGACAACTGTAACTGCCGATAAGAATATTTCGGCATTGATAAGCAAGGGCGATTATATTAGAAGGAGTTCGGTTAGTGCTTATGCCGATGAAGTCTTAACGATTGCCGGAAACGGTTTATCGCTTACACTTTCGGCTGCTTCTTCTGATACCGGCGCAAGCGGCGCAGGCACAGCGCAAAAAGCTCCCGACTTCCCTTATTCCTGCTTTTTTATCCAATATTGGAAAGGGCGACTTTGGATAGCGGGTTATTTTTCGGTTTATTGGTCAGTTCCTTATGACCCCGAAGATCACGGATCAACGGCATTAGGAGCGGGGAATACGGTTGTTGCCGATGGCACTAATTACTTAAATGCTATTTCCGCAATGGAAACGATGGAAGATATGATGTTTATTTGGACAGACCAGGAATATTATGTTTATCGTTATTCAACCAACCTGGATTCACCGCTAGGCACAAGCCCGGTTGCAAAATTCAATCATGGTTGTCCGGCTTGTAAAACAATAAAGAATATTGGCGATGCGTTTATTTATTTTACCGGTTCCGACGTTAGAATGACCAACGGCAATTCAGACCAATCAATCGCAACGGCGCAGATGATAAAAGAGTTCGAGAATGGGACTAAACAATCATCGGTCTTTAATTACTATTCCGCAACGGCGACTGATAACACTATGCCCTGGGCGGTTTACGATTATATAAACCGGACTTATACCTTGACATTCCCGGTTACTGCCGGAACGGGAACTGCTTATGTTTACGATCTTACTACCGGTAAGTGGATAGGGAAAAGGACCGGATATAATGCCGGTGATGGGGTTATTGTTCAATGTAATGCCTTTACCGGTGGAGTAATGACCGGGGTAAATGTGCCGGTATTAGTAACGGCCACTTCAACATCAACTAACCAATTAAAACAATATAGCCGAACCGACATGGATTATTCCAATGCGGCGAATTTATTTACCGGACCAATAGACTTCGGTATGCCGGATAAGAAGAAAAAGATACATTGGATTGAGTTCATATTGCATCCGAAAATCGGATGTAGCGCGACGCTTAAATTAAATTATTGGGATTACAGCGAAACCAAAGCGACACCGACTTCCGGGGGAACGGATGAGCAAACCTATGCGCTTGCTTATGCGGGATCAGACACCGAGTATCGGATTAGGAAACGATTCCTAATCGAGCGTGAATATTTTCAATTCGGGTGGACCCTGATGGAAACAGTTGGGGGATCCGAAGGTTGGGGGATTGTGGAATGGGTAATTTGTTGGGATCCGATTGATAGTGTTTAAATAAAAAGGGAGGGAAAGAAACATGACAACGGCAGCGCAAGACTTAGCATCACAAGGCAATTATAGTGGGAGACTTCCGAATCAGTATACTACTGCTACTCCGACAAATGGGGGGTATTATATAAGTCCCGATAACAGCAATATCCCCGGCAGTTTTATTAATACATATCCAACTGGCAACAATTATGCTTCTAACAATTCTGCTATTGCTGGATTATTTGGTGGCAGTTATGCACCGGAATATTCGCAGGCGAATATTTCAGATTTAACGAATCAACTAGCGGCGATACTCGAACCACAATACCAGAGAGCCGGTTCACAAGTAATGGCAAACGCCGGTGGGACATTGGGAACGGCACTTGGGAATCCGTTACAGTTAATGCAAAATCAAAAGTTAAGCCAACTAGCGCAGTTTGCACAAGGGTTGCAAACGCAAGGATTAGGGGCGACTAGGGAAGAACGGATGTTGGGCGAACAAAGGAATTATGAGCAACCATTTAGGGAAGCTCCGATCACGGGAGTATATAACGGCAGTCCGACGGCTTCTTACGCATCTTCGATGTTGCCTTATGTCACAAGTGGGTTAATGAACCAAAGCGTTTTAGGGAAAACTTTAAGCGGGAACGTAAATACCGAAAGATCAATAGACCCGACTTGGTGGGCTTCTAAAGCAGCCGGGTTCCAATCGCCTTACACGCAGTCGCAATATATGGCAAACCCCGATCAATATAAATCAATTTATAACCCAACGGTGGGTAATAATGCGGTAAACCAAAGCAACCCTTACAATTATTATTCGCCGACAGGGAGTTATTAAAATGGGATTTTTAGATGATATTTTTAAAGGCGTAAGCGAATTTGTTAGCAATCCAATTGGTAAAGTCGGACAAATGACAGGTGATTTTGTTGGTGGTGATATTGGCAAAGGAATCAAAGATGTTTCTAAAATTGGTTCGTATATTATGAACCCGGCAGCATTGCTTTCTGATACTTTATCAGGGGGATTAAACAGTCTCGTTTCTAATCTAGGTTCCGGTCAAGGGACAGATTTGGCGAATATAGATTGGGGTGGGATTGGGAATAAGGCATGGGACATGGCAAATTCTCCGGTGGGGCAACAACTTATAAACAAGGCACTACCAGGTCAAACCGGCCAGGCGAGCAATGCGGCAAGCACTTTATCTGGATTACTTTCGGGGGGCGGCGGCAACGGCTCACAATCACGGGTATTTTCTCAGTATACCCCGCCAGCATGGACACCACTTATTTCTAATTACAGGGGGGTGAACAATGGCTGATTATAATTACGGTCCAGCAATCATTGAATCGATGAATAGGAAAAGACTTGAGGACCTCGCTCAAGCCGAAAAGAATAAAGCAAACGAACCGAATCTGGTAGCGGCACTTTCCGGGTTACTTTCTAGTGGTTTATCAGAAGGCGCAGTATCAGACAAAGGAATCGATTTTAGTAAATTTATCTCTCCCAACGCGATTGCTAGTGGGATTAAGGGCGGGTTGCAGCCGGTTGCTGGCAATGTCAGGGATGTTTTTACAGGACTTGGCGCAAATTACGACATAAAAGAAGCGGCAAGAGCAGCCGATCTTAAAAATATGCTGGAATTGATTAAAGAGGGTTACGTTCCTAAAGAGCAAAAAATGATTAGGCAAACACCTGAACAATTTATGGCAACCGGGAAACTGGAAGCACCAACGCTAGAACCGCTAACGCCGTATGATCTAAAATTAAACGCTCCGATTGGTGGGGAGGGATTGTGGACGAAACCTCCAAAAAAAGATACTTCATTAGAAGATGCTATCAATGACGCGAAGAAAAAAGACTTTTTAACCCAGAGTAGAATTGCCGCCATGAAGAAAAATGGCACGTTTCATTATACAGAGATACCGGGATCAACCAGGTTCAACACTATTCTACCGGAACAAAACCCGGCGTTTCCAACCGACCCTCTTAACCCAAGATTTTATCGACCGAATCCAACTCCCCCAAAATCACCGGTGGGGAGTAAACCAAGCAAACTAACCCAAAGTGGATATGTGGCGGCGGCGAAATCAGGAACTTTTAGCGATACACCGACAAACGCAGATGGGGAGATTCCGGTTGTAATTCCATCAGGACAGATACGGTATTTTACGCCGAAGGACAAAAGCAATGACGCAGTAAACCCCTTTGAAAAAAAGGTCAGTTCTGGTTCTGTTCGGATGAAACGACCTGATGGGCAACTGATTGACGTTAAACCTGAAAACGTAGAAAAAGCAAAAGCGGCTGGGTATATTCCGCAATAGGGGGAATTATGATAACCGATCCTTTTGGGACAGTTGTAGAAGATACACAAACCGACCCTTTCGGAGAAGTCGTTCCTTCTACTCCCACTTTCGAGAAAATTAAAAAACCTTCCGGCCCAACTCCGGGATATAACACAAGTATAACGAGATTGATTAAACCACAAGTAAAACCATCAATCGTAACAAGACCGACACCAAAACCTTCGGCGATATATAGACCAACAGAAATTGGCCTACCATCCCCAGGCACAAGGCGCGTTGCGCTGGAACCGTTAAAGTATGAACCATCGACACCGCAAGAATATATGGAAGCTGGCGCAGCCGGATTATTAAACGCAACTGGACTTGGTGGACTTTTAACTGAAGGCAATTATGCTGCCAGGAAACATCCGGTTGTAACAGGTGCATCAGAAATGATTGCCAGTATTCCTACCTTTGGGATGTTAAATAAAATGACTAGTGGAATTAAATTGTTACAGGCAGCAAAAAACGCTGGGCTTGCCGAGAAAGTTGCCAAGTCTGCGATAAGAGGGGCGGCAGAAATGGGGGTTTATTCTGGGGCTGGCGAAGCGATACAGAATAAACCACTAGAAGAAAAATTGAAAGGCACGGCTTTGAATGTTGGGTTTGGTGGTGTAATAGGCGCAGGGTCAGAACTTCTTCCAGCATTTTTTAGTGCATTAGGTAAAATTAAATCAGGCAAAACAGTTACGCCGAAGGAAGTAGGGGCAGTTGGTGAAGTAGTTAAAAACAAGTCAATGCTTGAGGATTTAAGGAAGCAAGGGCATATTACCGAAGATGATGGAATTGCACTCCAAAAATGGTTATATGAACATCAAATAGAAAAACCGAAAGAATTGCAGCCAAGTGTAATTCAATTACCGGCAACTATGCCCGAAACACCACTACGAACGGCTTTAAAAGAAACCGTCGAGATGACACCATCGAGTATGATAAATGCTATCACGTTAAAAGAAGCGGGGGATAGAGTTGTAGCTGGAGATACTTCTGTATTACCTCATATTCAGGAAGCGGTTGAAAAGTTCGGTCCGGCAACCATTCAGGACAATCTAGTAAACAAAGGGATTGGTCCGGCATTGGCAAGACAAGCGGAAACGGCAGGTGGTGGACCGATAGGATTCCTAAAGGCAGAACAAGGGCTAAAGAAAATTCAACCTGGGCTTCACACTGTATTAGCTGGCGGTAAAGTTCCCGGTAAAGTTCCTTTAACAATTCCTAAACCAAAACTTACAACCAAACAAATTTATGATGAGGGGTTTGCCAAAGTAACATCTGATCTTAACGATAACGCAAGGACGATTCTCAACAATACTGTAAAAACCATAGACCAAGATTTAATTAGTGCCGGGGGAACCGGGAGACGTGGAGCCAATGAAATTGGGGAATCGTATGGCATAAAATCTGCCAGGCCAAACGATCTTGTCAGCCAGCCAGTAGCACCAGGGAAAAACTCCGCTATTAAATGGTCTATTGCCAGGGAACGATTAGAGAATGGGTATAACCATCCGCTAGTAGGCGAGATACCGCCTGATATAGAATTTCTAGTTGAAACCGGCCAGATTGATAAGGCCAGACAGTTATTTGAAAGTCCGAAAGTATTAGAAATAGTTGGACTTCCCACAAAAGAGGAGTATAATTTTAATAAGGACATAGTGAATCTTGCGGATTCTGGCGAGTTTTCTAAAGACTTGCCGGAAGTTAAAACCGCTAGGGAGGTGGTAAAGAGATATGAAACCGTCAGAGAAAAACTCTATCCTAATACAAGCCCGGAAAATGCACTTATCAATGAAACAACGCCGACAACGTTACCTGAAACTGCTAATGCACAACCCGTTCTCCAAGAAGCCGCCGGTCCAGAATATCTAGCCGAACAATCTGCGATAGCCGAAAGGCAAGCCCGACAGTCTGCTATTGAAGCCAGACGACAGGCGTTAAGCAATAAGCGTCAAATATCCCCACTTTTAGAATCGAGAAACCCACTACTTGCCGGAACTTCCGGTATGCAACCGGAACTACTTCGACCGGTCAGGCAAGGCCAGGCGTTCCGGACCCTATCAATTACAGGCAAAGACCCGGACATTATGGTTACTAAACCAATGGTAGCTAAAGACGTTGCCGGGAACAAGATAGAATTACCGCCTGATTCCTATACTCCATATAAACTAAATACGGGCAATATATTGCTTAAAGACGGCGAGCAATTTATGGTCCGACCCAACCAGTATCAGAACATTAAGGGGCAGAGTAAACCGATAGAGGGGAAAGAGTTTGCGCCGGAACTGAAACAGACGGAAGAAACGGTGAAGGGTGAAAAGACTACGCCAATATCGTTTGAAAAATGGAACGAAAATCGCAAGTCATGGGGCAAACAACTTGGAACACTTGAGGAATATAATAAAGATATTCACCAAATAACAACAAGAGAAACCAAATTCTCCCAATACACACTCCCCGGCGGTTCCAATTACAGGGAGATACTGATAAAAGCACCACTAGAGGCAAAAGGCAATTACGATGCACTAGAATTAACTTATGAAAAAAAATATGGCAAAGATTGGAACGCAAAAATAACAGAAGAAGAAAGACAAAGATTTTTTGATTTGGATTGGAAAAAAGAACCAAAACTTTCAACAAGAACGGATATTTTTAAGGGTGGTCATTGGGACGAACCCAACGTCATTGCTCACTTACGCATGAACGATAGGGTTACTCCCGATGGAAAGCCAGTATTATTCATAGAGGAATCGCAGAGTGATTGGGCGGCGAAGGCGAGAAAAGAGGGGTTTGCCACAGATATAACAAAAGACTCCGCTAAACAATCCGGATATTCTGTTTATAAAGAAAAGAGCAATCTTGGAACAGACGCATATTTTCTTAAAGGGCCAGATACAGATAGAAGATTAACTAATATTGGTTTTGATACTGAAAAAGAAGCGTGGGAAGGATTGTTAAGCCACTTAAAAAATAAATCAACGGGCGTTCCCTCTCATCCTCTCCTCAAAAACTGGCAGGAACTTACGCTTAAACGTGCCTTAAAAGAAGCGGTTGATGGTAACTATGATTATCTGGCATGGGTGAGTGGGAAGCAAACGGCAGATAGGTATAATCTGGCGAAAGTT
>Ga0315288_10011527_pt1 | contig 11129 bp, 12 predicted proteins | sample YL17G11_20_MG_FD_203454 | JGI IMG/M metagenome (GOLD analysis project Ga0315288, IMG submission 203454) | Sediment microbial communities from Yellowstone Lake, YNP, Wyoming, USA - YL17G11_20 | ecosystem: Environmental > Aquatic > Freshwater > Lake > Sediment | place: USA: Wyoming | collected... | reverse complement strand
CTCGCCAGGGGCTCCGATATCAAAATCATCCTGGCCGAGGTCTTCTGCAAAGCGACCGGCTGCACCGGCGGCAAGGGCGGCTCGATGCACATTCACGATTTCGACCGCTATTTCTTCGGCACGGTGGGCATCGTCGGCGGCGGCATTACCATCGCCGGCGGCCTGGGCCTCGCCGCCAAGCTGCAGAAATCGGGGCAGGTCTGCATCGGTTTCTTCGGCGATGGCGCCAGCAACCGCGGCACCTTCCACGAAGCTCTGAACCTGGCATCGCTCTGGAAAGTGCCCACCGTTTACGTCTGCACAAATAACCAGTACGCCATGACGTTGCCCCTGTGCAACAACTGCGCCAACCCGGACATCGCCACGCGCGCCGCATCGTACAATATGCCGGGCTACAGCGTCGATGGCACCGACCTGTGGGCAGTCTACGATGCCGTCAAGAAGGCGGTGGATCGGGCCAGAAAAGGCGATGGCCCCAGCCTGGTTGTCGCCAACACCTATCGCCTGTCGCCGGAGCACAGCCTGCGCGTCGCGGCAATTGCCGGGACTCAATACCGTCCCCCCGGTGAGGTAGAGCAGTGGTGGGAAACTCACGACCCGGTGAAAATCACCCGCAAAAAGCTCGTTGATACGGGTATTCTCACTGAAAAGTCCGCCGCCAAGATTGAAGCGGACGCCAAGAAAGAGTTCGAGGAAGCTTTCCAGTTTGCCATCAATAGTCCGGAGCCTGAGTTTAGCGTTGCCTTTGAAGGCATGTATGCCCCGGAAGAGGGAGGTAAATAACGTGGCCCACACATTGACTTTCCGTGAAGCCATCGCCGAGGCGATTAAAGAAGAAATGAAGCGGGACCCCACCGTGTTCGTGATGGGGGAAGACCTGGGCAAGTTCGGCGGCGCTTTCGGCGCCACCCGCGGTCTTCTGGCCGAGTTCGGTGAGGAGCGCATCCGCGATACGCCCATCTCCGAGACGGCCATCGTCGGTTTTGCCCTGGGCGCCGCCATGGGCGGCATGCGCCCAATTGCTGAAATCATGCGCTGCGACTGGATGACCATCTGCATGGACGAGCTGGTGAACCAGATTGCCAAGATGCGCTATATGTCCGGCGGCCGGCCTGAGATTCACCTGGTCGTCCGGACCAACACCGAGGGCGGCATCGGACTCGGTCCCCAGCACTCCCAGTCCTTCGAAGCCTGGTTCTGTCATGTGCCCGGCTTAAAGGTCGTGATGCCGACCAATGCCTACGATGCCAAGGGATTGCTCAAATCGGCCATCCGCGGCCGCAACCCGGTCATCTATATGGAGCCCAATTCCCTGCTCAGTATGAGCGCCTCCATACCCGATGAGGACTACACCGTGCCCATTGGCAAGGCCGAGGTCAAGAAAGAAGGCAATGACGTCACCATCGTTGCCTGGGGCACGATGCTGGCGAAATCGCTCAACGCCGCCAAGACCTTAGCGAGTGAAGGGATTGATGCCGAGGTCATCGACCTGCGCACTCTCCGCCCGATGGACACCGAGACCATCGTTAATTCGGTGAAGAAGACGGGCCGGCTGGTCGTCGCCCACGAAGCCAACCGGACGGGCGGTCTGGGCGCGGAAGTGGCCGCCACCGTCCAGGAGCTGGCTTTCGATAGCCTGGACGCGCCCATCAAGAGGGTCGCCACCCCGGACGCTATGATTCCGGCCAATCGCCGGCTGGAGAAGTATGTCCTGCCTCAGGAAGATAAGGTCATCGAGGCAGTCAAGTCCATAGTCTAGAGAAGACGGTAAAGGCGCCAGCAAGTCCACATTCCAGGGACCTGGCGCCTTTTCTTTTTGCCCCTGTCGAGTTTGAGCGGAGGACCTAAAAGACGCGGCGCGGACCTTCCTGCCGGCGGAAGAAATAGCCGGCAATCAGCCCCACCACCAGCCCCCCGAGATGCGCCTCCCAGGCGATTCCGGGGAAGAAGGACAGGATAACAAACCCACCGATGACGGCGCCGATGAGCGGGATGGGCGCGGGAATGGGGAAGACATAGACCGGCGTCTTGGGGCGCATCATCGCCAGCGCCCCGCCGGCGGCAAAGATGGCTCCGGAAGCGCCGATGGCCGTGGCGAAGGGCGAGGCGATGAGGGCAAATAGCAGATTCCCCACCACCCCCCCAACAAGATAGACGGCCAGGAACTTACGGTTGCCCACCAGTTGCGTCAGATATCTCCCGAAAAAGTGCAGGGTAATCATATTCGCCAGGATGTGCCAGAAACTGCCGTGAAGCCACATTGCGGTGAACAATGTCCACGGCTGGCTCAGGAAAGTGGCGCCGCGCACGCCCAGCAGTGAAACGAGGGAAACCCTCCCCGTAATCGCCGCCAGCGCCGTCAGGACGAACATCAGCAGGTTCATTGTTATCAGCCACAGGATGAGGTCCATCCGGAATCCCTGGTAGCGCCCGTAATAGTAGCTCATATTGCCTCACCAGTAAGAAACACAAGGCGCTCCTGAGAGCGTCCTTAATAGAATATTACCTGATTTGCCGCCAAGTTTCCAGCCGAACACATTCGTGTCATTCTGAGCAGAGCGAAGAATCTCAAACGACGTGCATCACATACCTTGAGATTGCTTCGTCACTACGCTCCTCGCAATGACACCTGTCTTTCGAGTTTCGGACTTAGGATTTCGGATTTAGGGTTTTCCAGAAAGCACTCGAAAAGCTGGGGCGTCTAAGAGGGGTGCTAACCCCTCTTTCTTTTTCTCCCCCTCTCCTGGCAGGAGAGGGGGCAGGGGGTGAGGTCATCCGCCTTGACACCCCGCACGTATCAGGCTAACATTACCCCTATGATGCGGGAAGATATAAAGAAGGTGGGAGTGGTGGGGGCGGGGACGATGGGCCACGGCATCGCCCTCAACTTTGCCCTGTGGGGCTACCCTACCCTCCTCCACGACCTGACCGAGGAACTCCTGGCCAAAGCCTCTGACCGCATCGTCCTTGCCCTCAATGCCTTCGTCAAAGAAAAGCTGATAACCCGAAAACAGGCCACCGCCGGCGCCAAAAACATAACCCTAACCACCGACCTCTCCGCGTTCGCCGGCTGTGATTTCATCACCGAAGTCATCGCCGAAAGCGTCGCCGAGAAGAAAAAACTCTTCAATCATCTCGATAACCTCTGCCCGCCGCATACCATCATCGCCAGCAACACTTCAATCCTCCTGCTGAGCGACTTTGCCGCGGAGGTGAAACGCCAGGACAAAGTGCTCATCACCCACTACTTCGTCCCACCCCACATCGTCCCCGGCGTTGAGGTGGTCAAGGGCCCCGGCACCTCTGAAGAGACCTTCAACATCGCCTACGAGCTAATGAAGAAGATAAACAAGGTGCCCGTCCGGGTGCTCAAGGAGCAGCCCGGGTCGCTGCTGGGTCGACTGCAGAATGCCCTGCGCCGGGAAGCGTACCGCGCCTGGGCCGAGGGCATCGCTACGGAGGAGGACATCGACCTCGGCGTGCGGACCACCTTCGGCTTCCGCTCCATCCATGAAGGACCGATGCTCCACTATGACCTCTCCGGCGTCTGGCGCTGGGACAAAGATGTCCGACTCGGCATGCTCTCGCGCCAGCTGGAAAAGGACCCCGGCCTCAGCCCGGAAGCTATCGACAAGATTAAGAAACGGCTCGCCGACGGCAAACCCTGGCTCATCGACCCGGACAAATTCGATGAAGTCACGGAGGAAATCCAGCGCAAGTACCTCCGCTGTCTCAAGGAGTTTTACTGGCAGAAAGAAACGTAATATAATTGAAGTGGTGTCGAGAGACCACCCGAACCAAGGTGGTCTTTCTTTTGCCCGCAGATTAGAATGAGCGATAACATCATCCACGTTGAAAACCTGGTCAAAAAGTACGGCGACCTGGCCGCCGTTAATGACATCAGCTTCGCGGTGTCGACCGGAGAGATATTTGGCTTCCTCGGTCCGAACGGCGCCGGCAAAACGACCACTATCAATATCCTGTGCACCCTGACCCGCCCCACCTCCGGCAAGGCGATGATTGATGGTCTGGACGTCGTCCGCCAGCAGAGCCAGGTGCGCCAGCAAATCGGCCTTGTCTTCCAGGACCCCAGCCTTGATGAGCGGCTCAGCGGCATACAGAATATGCGCTTCCACGCCCTGGTTTACAATGTGCCGGGTCGCGAGCGCGAGAAGCGGATTGAAGAGCTTCTCAAAATGGTCGATCTGTGGGACAAGCGCAACAATGAAGTGCGCACCTACTCCGGCGGTATGAAACGCCGCCTCGAGCTGGCACGAGGCCTGCTGCACCACCCCAAGGTGCTGTTCCTCGATGAGCCAACGCTGGGGCTCGACCCTCAGACGCGGAATCACATCTGGGAATATGTCCTCGACCTGCGCCAGCGGGAAGGCACCACCATTTTCCTGACCACCCACTATATGGACGAAGCGGACAAAGCCGACCGTATCGCCATTATCGATTACGGTAAGCTGGTGGCGATGGACACTCCCGCCCGGCTCAAGGAGATGGTGAGCAAGGACATCGTCTCGGTGAAGACGGAGAATGACGCCAGAGCCGCCGAAGAAATCCGGAGTCGCTACCAGATTGAGCCGCGCGGCAACGGCAATGGCCTGACCTTCGAGGTTGCCCGCGGCGAGGAGTTCCTGCCGGTCTTCCTCAAGGAGTTCGGCACGAGAATCTTAAGCATCAACCTGCACCGCCCCAGCCTCGAGGACGTTTTCCTGAAGCTGACCGGTCGCCAGATTCGACCCGAAGACGTTACCAATACCTTCAAAGCGATGGTCCGGGCGCACGGACGGCGGACGAGGCGCTAGAAGACGATGAGACACCTGCTGGGAGTCTATATTATCTGGTACCGCGACCTGCTGCGCTTCTGGCACGATAAGATGCGATTGGTGGGTTCGGTCACGCTTCCGTTGCTGTTCCTCTTCGTCTTCGGCAGCGGCTTGAGCGGGCGGATGGGCGCGCTCGGTCCCGGCGTCGATTTCACCAAGTTCATGTTCCCCGGGATTATCGGGATGACGGTGTTGATGAGTTCCTTTATGGCCGGCGTTTCCGTGGTCTGGGACCGCGAGTTCGGCTTCCTCAAGGAAGTCCTCGTGTCGCCGGTCAGTCGCGTCGCCGTGTCCATCGGCAAGACGCTGGGTTCGGCCACGGTGGCACTCATCCAGGGCATTATCATCTTGCTTCTCGCGCCCCTGCTGGGCATCTCAATGTCAGCCGGCACGGTGCTGGCGCTCCTCGGGCTGATGTTTCTGCTGGCGGCGACGATGGGCTCCTTCGGCGTCCTGCTCGCCACGCGCATCCGCTCGATGGAGGCTTTCCAGGCAATCATGCAGATGCTGATGTTCCCGATGATTTTCCTCTCCGGAGCTTTCTTCCCGCTCCAGGGCTTGCCGGCGTGGATGAACGTGCTGGTCAAAATCAATCCCGCCACCTACGGCATCGCCCCCCTCCGCCAGATTATGTTGGGAGGCGGCGCGGGAAACCCCTTTGCCATCAGCCTTTTCGGCTATACGCTATCCCTCTGGACCAACATATTGATACTGGCGGGGTTCGGGGCGGTGATGGTCCTGCTGGCGATGTGGTCCTTCAGCAACCAGAGGAACTAGGAGAGAATTCGACAGCAAACTTGGCTCCCCGAGTAGGTTAATACACAGAACCTTCCGAGTTTTGTTTGAGATGCCCTGGCAAAAGCAGGAACTGAACTCTGATGTCAGATCCTATTTTTACTTTTAAGACATTTGTCCACTGAGGATTTGGCCTAAGTCCTGGATTAAGCCAGGATTCTTATCCTTAAACAGATCGCTTGGCGGCTTCTCATCCGCTGGATAGACCCATCGAGGTGGAAGAGCATTAGACCTAGAATACCAAATATAGCCTCCAAATCTATCCAATACTATGCGATTGAAAAAACGCAGAACCTTATTTCTTCAATTTTTGGGGGGCGGATTGTTCCTATTTTGTGACCGTGTCTTGCTATCACAGTATCGTTAGCAATGGTAAAGAATTTGGTCAGGTAGTTATCAGGTAAGTTGAGATTATCTCTCATTAGTCTACGTGCGCCTAACTTCTTTTTCTGAGAGAGAGATCGGTTGATGGTATCAAAGTAGCTCTCAATCCATTCTAAGGATCTACTACAGAAGACAATTGCCTCCTGCGGGATGGACAACGCCACTGAATAGTCCAACAACGCATAGCGATAGTGCACGTTTTGGCTTGCAAGGTGAATATGAATCTCTCCCTTGCGAATATCACCGACTTTTACAGAAGGGATCTCCCTTTGAGCGGTCAAATTTTCCAGCTTTCCGAGGACATAGTTTGCTGCCAGACTCTCATTCCTCGGCTTGTCCTCAATCCATTGGATAGGTTCCAATTCAAAAGGATACTCTGTTTGGATAGTGAGAATCGACAAGATGGTTCTTAACGCTTGTTTTCCTATATCTAATTGACGTAACCACTCGTCTGATGTAGCGTCAAACCGAAGCCATACCATGTCATCGTGAAAGGAAAGCTCATAGCCGTCTCCTGTGGTTATCTTCACCTGCAAACCTACGAATGACTGACTTGGTTTGAGGCGAAAGCTTACTATGAAACCTGACTTTTGTTTGGCTGGCGTCGCTTCCATACTTACCTCGCAGCCGTACAAATGAGAAACTAACGGTTCCGTCTATCGATAAACTTGGCTCCCCGAAGAGGGCTCGAACCTCTAACCTAGCGGTTAACAGCCGCCCGCTCTACCGTTGAGCTATCGGGGAGCGAGGATGGCCATCAATATTATGGACTTTCTGAAGGTGGGAAGTCAAGGTTACAGACAGGATTCGGACACTCACCACTCCTGACTCGGGGGAAGTCCAACTCGGGGAGTCAGACTTATCAATACGCAGAATCTCTCTGTCAGTTATTGACGTCGCTGGAGGCAGAGAGTCAAACCATACTCATCTGCTACCGTGTCTTATCTGGAATCAGAAAGACCACAGGAATCAGAAACAGCAACAGTACGCCGAGAACAATGAAGATAGTCTCCAGTCCCTGAGCCTTGTCGGTAACGCGACTCAGCGCCAGCGCCACCGCCGCCGTCCCCAGTACGCCGCCCACCGAGCGGAACATGCCCCTCAGCCCGGCCACCACGGCAATCTTGTCCGGAAGCAAGTCGAGGGCCGCGTTGTTCGCCGCCGGATTGGCGATGCCCATCCCGATGCCGCCGAGCATAACCAGCGTCGCCAGCAGCGCCAGGTCCCCCATGTTGAATCCCAGCATACTCTCGCTGTGGTATCCCTGGCCCAACAGGAAGAGACTGGCCGCCATAATCACCAGACCAATAATCATGGGCAAGCGGTAGCGCAGGCGGATGATTAAGAAACTGCTTACCGCCGAGGTAATCATCATCGCCAGCGACCGCGGCGTCAGCACCAGCCCGCTTTGCCCGGCCGTCATGCCGTAAGCCACCGTGGCATAGTACGGGATGAAGGAGAAAAACCCGAAAATCGCCGCGCCCAGCACCAGGTTGAAAACGTTCACCGCCAGAAACGGCCGCGCCCGCACCAGCGCCAGGTCTATCATCGGTTGCTCCACCTTGCCCTCATGCCAGACCAGGACGACGAGGAGAGCAGCGCCAACCGCGAAGAATACCAACGTCATCGCCTCTATTCCCTCGGGTTTGTTCGCCCAACTGGTCAGGGCATAGAGCAGTGCCAGTATGGCTCCGGAAAACAGCCCGGCGCCTACGGCATCGATGCGCCGGCTTACCGCCGCGATGTTTCCCTTAGGCAGGACGAGCAGACCCAGCAGAATCAGGGCCAGGCCAATCGGCACGTTGACAAAGAATATCCAGCGCCAGCTAAAATGGTCGATGATGAAACCGCCAATATTCGGCCCGAGGATGCCCCCGATGGGAAAAATGCTGCTGAAGAGCCCGATTGCCGTAGTCCTGCGCACGCCAAAAGCGTCGCTGATAATACCCGTGGCCGAAGGCAGGAAAGCGCCGCCGCCCAGTCCCTGAATGACGCGGAAGACAATCAGCCAGTAGACATTGGGCGCCAGCCCCGCGGCGATAGAGCTGGCCGTGAAAACCGCGGCGGCAATGATGAATAGTCGTTTCCGGCCCCACTCGTCGCTGAGCTTGCCGGCCATCGGCATAGCAATGCTCTGCGAGAACTGATAGCCGGTCATCGTCCAGCTGACCCAGGCCAGGTTGGTGCGGAGGTCGACGAGGAGGGTGGGCAGGCTCACCGCAACGATGGTAGCATCGATGGAAGCCATCAGCAGGGCCAGGGCGACAATGCCAAAGATGAAGTAGGCTTGCCGGTCCGGCACTGCGCCGTTAGTCCCGCTACGATTCGGTTCGATTTGCTCGTTCTGGTTGGCCACTATCTTTTTCTATCTAATGCCGGCAGTCTTCTCACGAAAACACTTACCAGGAATGTTTCTTACATGTCGGGGGAATTTGCCGGCAGGACTTGTCTGCAGTGACGTGGATGTTTCACCCGGTCAGGTCCGCACTGTCCTGCTTACAGTTTAGCCGATACCGCGCGATAAGGCAAATTGAGAGGCGATTGGACTGAGCGTAATTTGACACGATGATGAAGCTCCTGGCGGAAAAGACCGCGAGAGCTGGATGGCCGGGGAGTACCGCTATGGCAGCGCTGAAGCTTACCACCTTCTACGATAACGTGTGGATATTCAACATCGCGGATGTTGTCATCCCGGAGCAGACCATCACTAACGATGGTACCAGATTGCTACAGGTCAGGTTCTACCCGGTAGCCACCACGGAACTCATCCGCCAGCCGGCAAGTTGAAGACCTACTCAATGCTTGCGCTCACCTCGCAAATAAGAGATAATTGATTCCGGGCGTCGATTGTGAGGTGATGGATGAAAATAAAAGTGGTCCTGGAACCTTCAGAAGAGGGTGGCTACACAGTCTACGTGCCTTCTCTTCCCGGCTGCGTCAGCGAAGGCGACACCGAAGAGGAGGCGCTGACAAACATTAAGGAAGCCATTGAACTGTATTTGGAATCCGTTGAGGAAGATTCCCTTGCCCCCGACGGTAAGAGGGTCAAGGAAGTAGTCGTGTGACGGCACTGCCAAGCCTCTCCTACCGCAAGGCAGTCAACGCTTTTCAGCGTGCCGGCTTCGTAGTGATAAGGCAGAGAGGCAATCACATTCGACTTCAGAAGCAGAGTGGAGACAAAGTCATTAAGATTACTGTCCCAGCACACACGCCAATCAAGAAGTCCACTCTGGCAAGAATAATCAAGGACGCTAACCTTACCGTGGAAGAGTTCAATAGGCTGGTCTAGCATTCGCAAGCGCTCCTGAGCTTCCTTGCACTCAACAATTACGGTATACTCTAACCAGACCGTATGACCACTCAAATCCCTCCCCCCAACTCCATCACCTTCCTCGGCACGGCCGGCGCCCGGTTTATGGTGTCCAAACAGCTCACCGCCTCCGGCGGTATGTGGCTGAACCTGGAAGACACCCAGATTCTCGTCGACCCCGGTCCCGGCAGTATCGTCCAGTCGACCAAGAGAAAACTGCGCGCCGAGAAGCTCAGTGCCATCATCCTCTCCCACCGCCACCTCGACCACTCCGCTGATGTCAATATTATGGTGGAAGCGATGACCCAGGGTGGCTTTCGACCTCACGGCAGGCTCTTTGCCCCGTCCGATGCCCTGGAGACCGAGCCGGTCATCTATTCTTACCTCAGAAAATTCCTCGAAGGCATTGAGGTCTTAGCAGAAGGCAAGTCATATTCGGTCGGCAACGTCAGCTTCGCTACCCCCATCCGTCACATCCACCAGGCCGAGACTTACGGATTGCTCTTCAATGCCACCGGACACAAGTTCGCCTATATCGCCGACACCCGCTATTTCGAGGGCCTTCGTAAAGCCTACGCCGGCAGCGACGTCATCATCATCAATGTCGTCCTGCTTGAACCCAAAGCGGGTCTCGACCACCTGTCCGTTGTCGATGCCGCCCGGCTCATCACCGAGCTCAAGCCCAAAGTCGCCATCCTGACCCACTACGGGATGCACGTCTGGCAGGCAAAGCCCTGGGAAATCGCCGAGAGACTGACGCAGGAGACCGGCATCACCGTACGCGCCGCCTACGATGGTATGAAGTTCGAGCTGGCGCAGTTGGAGAGCAATGGATAGAAAACGATTCGAGGAGCTGGTAGCGCAGGCGGTCGAGAGCCTGCCCGAAGAATTTGGCGACCGACTGGAAAACATCGATATCGTCGTTGCGGACGAGCCGAGTCGTACCCAGATGCGGCAGTCAGGGCTGAAGCGGAACGAAACCCTGCTCGGCCTCTACGAAGGCATACCCCAGACCGAACGCGGCAGTCACTACGGGCTGGTCCCGCCGGACAAAATCACCATCTTCCAGAAACCCATCGAGGACAAATGTCGAGGCGATGACGAGGTCAAGAAGGAAATCCAGAGGGTCGTCCAGCACGAAATTGCGCATCACTTCGGCATCAGCGACGCGCGGCTGAGGCAAATAGAGAGGCGCCGGCCTAGGCGAGCTTCTTGACCATGTAGTCGCCTTGCAACTCATAGCCAAACTCGCGATAGTAGTCCCTCGCCCCCACCCCACTCAACACCACCATCTGCTCCGCATGAAACTCCTCGCGGGCAATCCGTTCCGCCTCAGCAAGCAACGCCCGACCCAACCCCTTATGCTGGGCGGCGTCCGCCTTGCGCTCCTTCAGTGAGACCTCGGGACCAAAGACGTGCAGTTCCCGGATAAGCGCCGTTCGCCCCTCCGCCGGAACCGCATCGTCCTGAATGCGCAGTCGCAGCAGGCCGAAGAGTGTCTCTTTGTCATCTTCGAAAGATAGAAAGACTTCTTTACCGCCTGCCGCTTCGTAGTCCAGCCTCTCGAGGTGCGGTTCCCCTATTGCCCAGCCCTCCCGCGAGCGGTGCCCGTACTCGCGGCACCTGATGCACCGGCACTCCAGCCCGCGCGCCTTCATCCGCTCCTTGACCAGCCCGCGCAGGGAGTCCTTGCAGCCGGCGGTGATGAACTTGGACGGAATATCACGCAGGACCCTGGAGATGCGCACGTATTTGGGCACAATCGACTTTATGTCAATGAGCAGGTTAACCATAGTGTCGATATC
>Ga0315288_10011524_pt1 | contig 11130 bp, 6 predicted proteins | sample YL17G11_20_MG_FD_203454 | JGI IMG/M metagenome (GOLD analysis project Ga0315288, IMG submission 203454) | Sediment microbial communities from Yellowstone Lake, YNP, Wyoming, USA - YL17G11_20 | ecosystem: Environmental > Aquatic > Freshwater > Lake > Sediment | place: USA: Wyoming | collected... | reverse complement strand
GGACGGTGAAGTTGCAGGATGGAGGTCGTCATCCTCGGATGTTCAGCCGCCCCACGCTCCAGTACCTCCCCGCCCCTGTAACTTGTGGGGTAGGATCAGCCCCGGGAGAGGGCTGGGGTGAGGGAAGCTGGCATGGACGTGGGCCAGGCCGTCTTCCCGGGGTGCAGATGAGTCCCGGGAGGTTGCTCCCTCACCCGGCCTTCGGCCGACCTCTCCCACAGGGAGAGGTGGACTGCCCCCTCTCCCTCCGGGAGAGGGTTGGGGTGAGGGACGTGGCTCCCCGGATCGACGGGCCCTACTCACTGCACCGCGATCGGCTCCGCCGCTGCGGATGTCGACTCCACACGGTAGACCGCCTCCTCGCCAGGTGCGAGGAAGTGGGAGATGGTGAGGCCGTTCCCGTCACGGGCTGAGCTGTCGGCACTGTAGGCGTTGCCCTCGTACTCATGGCCGGACCAGTCATAGGAGAACGCCCGCGCATCCGCCCCTGGGAAGGTGATGCTAACGTGGGCGTTGTCGGTCACGCTGTTGTTGACGAGCATCACGTAGCGGCGCCCCTCGAGATCGGCGAACTCGCCGAGCAGCAACGGCGTCGTCTCAGGCTGTAGGCGCGAGACAATGCCGTTCGGCGTGAACGCCGCGCCCCCGCCGAATGGGTCGGGCGAGAAGGTGACCCGAGTGGAGACCAAGCGGGTGAACAGGTCGCCGTAGAAGCGGTTGAAGCTCCTCTGCACGCGGCGAATGCTGTCGTAGGTCGGGGTCCGGTTCCAGTGCTCGTCCACCGGCGAGAGCCGGTAGTTCACGTGAGGCTCCCGCATGTAGTAGAAGAACCAGAGAACGCCATGGGCGCCGGAGGCAACGGTGGTGTTGAACTGCCAGCGGATATCATCGTAGCTCGGGCACCGGTAGTTGAAGTGCCCGACGGAGAGCACCGTGTTCCAGAAGGGGATGCCGTTCCGCACCGACGCCTCGCGGTAGAGCCTCAAGTTCCGGTAGTAATCCTGCCAGCCCGCCTGCCCAGGGTTCATCTGGGCATAGCAGTCGTAGCTGACGAGGTCGGCCGTGCTCTCGCGAGAGAACTCATCGAGGTAGTTGGGCCAGGTATCCGTGCCGGCGCGCTCCTCGATGCCGGGGAAGTGCGGGAGCAGGTTCGCAAACGGGTGCAGCGCGGGCGCCAGCTCCTTCTGCATGCGAAGACACGAGAAGAAGGCGTCCTTCTCCGCGGCGCCGGGCTCGTCGCCCACGTGGAACCCAAAGAGCGCGGGGTGGTCACCGAAGTCCCTGAGGGCGGCCTGGATGCCGGCAGCGTAGTCATCGGGGACGACGAGCGTGCCCTCCCGGTCCATCCAGCGGGCATAGGTCCGCGGGTCACACACGATGAGCTTCATCCCACGTGCCTGCGCCCAATCGAGCAACTGGCGGATGTGGGCGACCTGCTCCGGCTTCGTCGGGTCGAAGCTCGGGCTCTGCGGCACCGTGAAGCCGGCGTCGGCCCACTCCTCCACCTCGGCTTCATCCATGTACTGGCCGTGCTCGTTCAGGTTGGTATAGCTCCAGAAGCTGATGGGGTATCTGCCCAGCCCGAAAGCAGCGCTCTTCTCGATCACAGCTCTCATGCTCGGCGGCACCTCCGCGGCAAGACACGCGGCGCTCATCGCGCCGGTCAGGCAGGTCAGGCACAGCGACACTCGCATGGCTCCGGCCTCCGTTCAGCGTCCGGTCAGCCCCCACCAGGTGCCGGTTCCACCTACGAGCGCCCGCATCCTGCCGCCTCTGGGATCGCCCGCTTCAGTCGGCTCGAACGTGGCACGGCTTCTTCGCTCGACCATGGCAAACAAATGTTTCACGTGAAACATTGCTGGTCGCCACGGCCCTCTTGTCATCCTGAACGCAGTGAAGGACCTCGGGGGTGAGGTGAGTGCGGTCCGGTCCACAGCCGGGTCGCCACCGCGCGCCGAGGTCCTTCACTGCGTTCAGGATGACAAACGGGAGCCGCCGATGGGCCGTCCTGGTAGACTGCAGGCATTCCGTCGCATGTTGGGCAGACGGAGCGAAGGGCTTGGAGCAAGGGGAATGACGGGACTGGCGGTTGGCTTGGCTGTGGTGTGCGGCGTGACGGGCGCTGGGCCCGATGGCGTTGACATAGGGAATGGGGTCTACTGGTTCGGCGGCTATCCGGCGCCGAGGGTGTCGATGATCGGCGACGTCGATGCCGACGGGCTGGCGGACTTCGTCGGTCTGTACCCGCCGGACGGCGGCATTCTCGACTTCGTGCGCACGTCGCGCATGGGCAAGCCCAACGACAACGTCCAGGCGCGACGGCCGTTTGGCGCCGATGCCATCGCTGTTGCATGTGGACCGCTGGATCGCGAGCCCGGCGTGGAAGTCATGGCCGTTCTGCCGGACGGCAGCGTTCACACCGCCTGTGGGCTGGACCCGGCCTCACGCCTGTACACGAAGGACGAACGTGCGGCATCCATCCCGCCAGAGCGGCTACCGAAGGCGCCCCTGCAAGCGCTGATCGCCGACTTCACCGGAGACGCTCGCGCAGACGCCGTGCTGGTCGGCGCGGATGGGGGGCTCCTTCTCCTCGTGAACACCTGGGACCGACGCGAGGGCAAGCGGCTGGAGCCTGTGCCTGTCTCAGGTCGCCTGGGAAGTGTGACTCGGGTCGCGGCGGGCGACTTCGATGGGCGCGGCGGAGCTTCGCTGGTGTGGCTCGCCGGCGATGGAGTGCTGCATAGCGCGCAGATCGTGCCGGCTCGCGCGACCACGGCACGACTCGTGGGTGTCCGGACCATCCTCCGCGATACGCCGGGCAACGGGCTCGCGGTCGGGCGGTTCACCGAGACCCGTCGCGCAGACATCCTCATCGGCCAGCGGCTTCTGCCCGGGGGCGACCCTCATCGCGGAGTCCGAGTCACCGGAGTACCGGATGCACTGCAGGCGCGTAAGGATGTCGCTTGGCTCGCGGGTGACCTCACGGGGGATGGGCTGGACGATCTGCTCCGCGTGCGGCGCACGGGTGACCGGTTCACCGGCGATGATGTGATCGTCCACGCGACACATCGCACGGGCGAGCCGCCGGCGATCGCCGATACGGACGCCGACGGGCTGCGCGACGCCTGGGAGGACGGCCGCGCCAAGCCTGGCGGCCTTGATCTCGTAGCCCTCGGTTGCTCGCCCACCCACGCGGATGTGATCTGCGAGGTACAGCCCATCGAAGGCGTATCGGACGAACGGCTGCACAGCGAGGTCGAGCGCGCCCGCGCCTACTACGACTCGCTGCCAGTCGCCAATCCGGACGGCGCATACGGGATCCGGTTCCACCCCATCTTCCGCGAGCCGATCCCGAAGGACCGCGAGGCCGAGGGGTGGGAGAAGCTCAGCGAGGCGTTCCACCCATCCGCTCACCGGGGCGTGACCCATTGGATGGTCATCGGCACCGGCGGAGGCGGGCAGAGCGGGCAGATGGCCGATGCGGGAGGCTGCGGCCAGAGCGCGCTGTTCGCGACCTTCGTCCACGAGTTCGGGCACCAGCTCGGGCTCGACCACTCCGGGTTCTGGGACGCCGGCTGGTCTCCCACGTACCCGAGCATGATGAACTACTCCTACAGCTACCAGCTCAACGGCCGCGCCGACGAGATCGCCTACTCTCGCGGCGCACTGGCATCCATGGAGCTGGACGAGCGCCACCTGGACGAGTACCTCCCGGTTCCGCCCGCCGGCGTGAGCTACCTGAGCGGGCCGCCCTACCGGTTCCACGTCCAACCGGCGGACGACGGCAAGGGCACGCTGGTGGACTGGAACTGGAATGGCGTCTTCGGCGAGAAGGACATCCGCGCCGACATCAACTACGGCTACAGCACGAACGCCGGCCCGCGCCACAAGCTCGGGCAAGCGCGCACCGTGATCGCCCTCGCCGCGCACGGTGAAGGGGCCACACAGAAGCTCCTCCTCTTCGCCGGCGACCTCAAGCGAGATGGCAGCGGCGTCGCCGAGCCATACAACGGTGCCGCGCCGAGTGTGGACGTTCTCCCTCCGCTCCGGCTGTACCTCCGCGTATGGGACAAGGAAGACCCGGAGAAGCAGGGAGACGAGTGGTCCGAGGAGCTCCCGATCGAGACGGACGGCGTCACCGGGGATCCCGCGGGCGCCTACGTCGGCGGCGCGACCTGGGTCTGCTACCCGACGGACGACGGGGTGCACATCCGCCGCGTGACCCTCGATGCGGCCGGAGCGCCAGCCATCGGCCCGGCGCAGGTCGTCCCCAGCAGCGCCGGGGCGCAGCCGACGCTCGTCCCGTGGGACGACCGCGCACTGCTGCTGCTCTGGCGCGATGCGAACACGCCGGTGGGCTGCATTCCGGCCGACCTCTCGGGCGAGACGCCCGTGTTGGGCGCGGAGCAGCCGCTGCCACTGACAGGCCTGGTGCCTGTGGGCGCGGCGCAGGGGCCGGATGGCAAGTCCCTATGGGTCGGGCTGACAGAGAACCAGGATGAGCCGCGGCCCTCGCGCTGGCAGGTCAGGCGGCTAGAGCGTCAGGCCGACGGGACCTTCACCGAGGCGTTCCGCGAGTGGATCGGCGGCGTCGATGCCCCGCACCGGGGAGAGGGCCGGGTCATCCTCCTCTGCGAGCCGAGCTCCGATTTCCCGGACGGCCAGGTCTGCTTCCTCCAGTGCGGCATGTTGTCCGGCACGCCCGCGTCAAGCTGCCACTACATCGGGATGCGCGTGAAGGACCAGGAGGTCCACCACGGCTGGATGGTCCGCCGGTACTATGACGAGTGGTCCACCAGCAGCTCGGGCCCCGGCGCCTCTTTCCTCCGCGGCGACATCGCGTATGCCATGCGCTGGGCGGCGGCGCCGGACAGCGATGGCGGCAGCGCCGTGCACGTCGGCTTCTTCGGCCGCGGGTTCGATCACGGGAAGACGGGCGACTTCGACGACATCGACTTCGTCCGCGACATCGGCCTCTCCCACTCGATCCCCTGCGTCGTCGGCGACGGCTGAAGGCTGACGCTCAGCGCACGAGCCCCTCTTCCGGGGTGATCGCGCTGACGTCCACAGGTCCCGCCGAGCGCGATGGCATCTGGAAGGCCAGAGACGGCTTCGTTTCGAGGAACCGTCGCCGCAGGTCCACTTTCGCCCAGTCGTAGGGCGGGATCATCTCGTGCCAGTAGACGCGCATCTCCCACTCATCCGAGAAGTAGAGGTAGTGGGGGACGACGAGCCAGTGGGGGCGCACGATCGTGCCGGTCCAGACAGTGTCCTCGGTTATCCCGAGGCCTGGCTGGTTCTCTGCCAGCCATGACACCCACAGGTCGCGCACCGGCGCCGCATCCGCGGCACGTCCGTCGGTCTCCTCGGATGTCACGTGGATGGGGACGACAACGCTTCGGGTGGCGCCGCCGAGCTCTGCCGTGACCGTGGCCTCGATGTCCCGCCCCTCGTCACCCCCGTCGTCCGGCGGGCCGAACTGCTCCGCCTCGGTGGCAAGGCGCGCGGGGGCTACGGTGACTTCGGCGACATCGTTGGGCCCGAGCTGAGCGTTAGCAACCGATACCTGGGCTCCGGGGGCTTGCGCGGAGATGGTTGCCACGGCGCCCCACTGGCTTTGGGGAGGCTGCGCCACAATTCGGGCCAGCAGAACACACTTCTGGTCTGGGATCGTGTCCCGGATCCCCGTCGGCGTGACAACGAGGTCAAACGACGGCGGGACAGTATCCTCACAGCCCGCCAGGAACAGGGGGAACAGAGCGAAGACGCCGAGCCGAGACATGCCAACCGCCTCTCTCAGGATGGACGGAGCCCTGGTCCGCAGCGGGACGGGAGGGCCCCTGGACGGCGCGAACAACCGTGGGCAGCATAGGGCATCGCGTGAGGAAGTCGAGAGCCGGGCTCAACGGCGGCGCCGGGTGTCGCATACGGTTAGCCGCCGCAGGCACAGGGTCCTCACCCTCGGCCCTCCGGTCGCTCCCAGCCGCGCACAACGAGGCATGTGTGGATGTCGAGGCGCGGCGTGTGGACGGTGAGCATTCCGTCTTCGTAGCGCGCCTCAGCCCAGGCGCCGCCGGGTGACCAGGCGACGTCCTCGGGCGAGCGGCCACACCGGATGTGGACCGTGAACGGCCCGAGCGGTGGTATGTCGTCTACCCAGAGGTCGTCCGTGCCCACCCACGAGATGTCCCTTCCCGGGTTCCCGTTGATCAGGTGAACGAGGAGGGTGTCTCCCTTCGTGCGCAACGCCACCTCGACACACTCGGGGGCGTCCGTCGTGAACAGGGGCTCCGGCTGGAGCGATGGCAGCAGCTCCCGCAGCCACCGGAGCATGTCCGGGTTGCCGAACCGCCAGTAGGGGTCGAAGAACACCACCGGGAGATGCACGATGACACCGGAGCCGAGCCGCCGGATCGTCGCAGCGGGGCAACCCGCCAGCTCGGGCCGGTCCTCGTCCACCATGCCCGTGATCGGGTAGCTACCGCGTATCCGGCCGATCTCGGGGTTCCGATCGTCGTACGCACGGAAGAGAGGGTACAGCTCCTCCGCCTCGCCGGGGGCCACGCGGTCCCAGGGCGCATAGACGCCGGCGGGGGTGCGGTCTCGCAGGAACACGTGCCCGTCCGTGAGGGCCGCAGGCTCCTCGACGGACACGCCGAGCAGAGCTGGCATCCCCGGCGCGTGCGCGCTGCCGCCGGTCGTCAGCAGCGCGCCGCCCTTGCGCACGAAGGCCTCGAGACGCGACACGGTACCGGCGTCCAGCCAGGGCTGCTCCGGCGCGACGATGAGGCTGTAGGGCGGTCCGTCCGCCAGGTCCTCTTCGTCGATGATGTCAGGGGACCGGTGCAGGGCGATGAGCGCCTTCGCGGCGCCAAGAACGGCCCCGGTCGACGGCAGCACGCCGCTGTGCCGCTCGGCGTCCAGCACGGCCGTCCACCGCAGGCTCTGTGTGTGCAGGAAGACATCGCTCCGCTCGCGTGCGAACCGCACAGCCTCGCGCGCCGTACGCATCTTCGATGGGACGAACGCACCGTCCGGCATGGGGTAGGTCCAGTAGCCCCACTGTCCGCCGTTGGCGAGGACTCCGGCGCCCTCCTGAAGCATCCGGCAAAGGGGCTTCGACCGGCTGCGAATCTGCGGCCGACTATGGACGAAGACGGTGTCACAGGTGAAGGCATCGTAGGGCCGGTCGGTCACCGTGTAGCGCCGCATCATGATGCTCTGGTGGAGCCGATGGTTGTTCGGCGAGAACCAGTCGCCGGAGATCCAATCGAACAGCCGGCGCGAGGCGCGACGCGGGCTGACATTGCCGGCGCTGAAGAAGCACCCGGGCCGCAGGGAGTCGATCCGCTCCCGCCACCGCACATGCCAGGCCTCGAGCAGCGCGAACCAGTCCTTCCCCTGGCATCGCGGGCACTGGCACGGGCCGGCCCAGTCCCCGTCCACCCAGATGCCGTCCGGCTCGTAGCGCGTGAGCAGCTCCTCGAGATGGACGCTCACCCATTCATCGAAGTAGCCGCTCTGCGGGCACATCGCGTACGCCGTGAACAGGTCACCGAACTCGGCGAAGTACTGTGGCGGGTGGTCGCCTGAGGCCTGCTGCCCCCACTCGGGATGACGCGTTCCCGCGATGCCGTCGAGCAGGCCGCTGTAGTAGAGGAACAGGCGCGTACCGGTCTCGCGGGTCAACTCGCGGAATGTGGCCGGCATGTCGCGCCCGAGCATCTCGTGCGCCGTACCGAGCGAGCTCTCGAAGGTCGTCCGGCCGCTATGCCCCTTCGCGTAGATGATGATGTACCCCGGCCGCAGCTCCCGGAGCACGCGCCGGACGTTCTCTGCCGTGGCCCCGGACCCATACGGCCGGAACGGCACTTCCGTGTAGTAGTCGACGAGCAGGTTGAACAGGCTGGAGGCGAACCAGTCCGGAGTGGGCGACCCTTCAGCACGCATGGCCGTCGCCGCGTCGGCACGCGCCTCGGCCGCCGTCAGTGCGAGGCCCAGCCCGGCTTGCCCGGATCGAGACAGGAACTCCCTGCGGTCCATGGAACGACCTCCTCGTGCTCGCCCGTGCCCGGTGGGCCTCACCTATCTCAGGCACACGACCTCGATGCGCTCCGCCGGCCGGGTGATGTGGATGGCTTCGCCATCCATCTCCGCGCGGTGCCCGTTGGTGGTCGCGCGTCGCCATGGCTGGCCATGTGGCTGGCGAACGATCGCCTGGATGTCGACACAGGGCGTCTCCCGGTGGGCCGAGGTGATCGACGCTTCACGGCGTGTGGGGCCTCGGCCAACCTCTAACCTCAAGCCCCCTGGCGAGGTTCCGGGGATTGGGCCTTAGGGCTCTCCGATCGGGCACGACGATCCGACCCGGGAGCGCGTCGCGGAAGCTCTGGAGTCCGTCGGCTCGTCCGGCGACCTGGAGCTGACGCGCCACGCGCTGGTTGACCTCAACGGAGTAGTCCTCCATTACCCCCAGCAGTGCCATGTCATACGCACCGTGGTGTAGCCTGCAGAGCGCGACGCCATTGGCGACCTCATCGGAGGCGTCTGGCTCGGTGACGGGCACAATGTGTGCTGCGTCCACGAGTCGGAGGGAAGTCCGGCAGACCGCGCACCGGTTGCCATAGGCATCGAGAACGCGCTTCCTGAACGTCGCGTCGCGCCAAGGCCTCATGAGCTGCACAAGCTCATGCCGCCTCGCCCGTTCCACGTAGCCCTCGGCCTCCTCAACCAGATGCGCCTCCTCCGCCACCGAAGCGTCCATGAGACGCGGGACGTGCACCAGAACGTCCTCTGCAACGCGATGGATTGCCCGGCCTTCCTGGACGTACCATAGGAGACTGTCCGGTGTCACTGCAACCATGCATTCCCGGCCCGCAGTAACGTCCCGGTGCTCGGTCATCACCCGAGAGCGCGCCGCCTCCGCGAGCGTTCCGGCCCGGATCTGGAGGCTCGGCGAGTGCGAGACCTGGCCCCCATGGCATCCGGCATCCCAGAAGGCGTACACGCCGAACTCCGGGCTCCATCCACCGAGAATGGTCACCTGCCGAGGCGGCAGGAGTATCACCTTCGGATCCCCCAGAGTCATCTGGACACGCCACTCATCTGCAGGGCGCGCTGGCCCGCCCCCGTGGGTGATGGTCCATAGGTAGACCAGACAGTCGTGAGAGCCCGCCTCCGTGAGAACCCGCAAGTGCGCAGGACGCGGCCCGCGGGACGCAATGAGGACCGCAGCGCCCGCCTCCTCCAGATCACCCCTGAACTTGTCGACAAGGTCGGTGAACTTCACGCGGGCCTTCTCTCGGTGGCTGGCCGGGCCCTGTTGCCGGACGCGCGCCTCTCGCGCGTCATCCCGCCATCCGCGGGCAGGAGTGCTCCGTCCCCCGTCGTCCAGATTCCGGTGCTGTGCCGACCCCGATCCTCCTCGTTCCCCTCGCCCGGATCTGTGTCGTCCGGAGCGGGCTCTAGGACTAGCGTCTGGGGCCCGAACCGCCCAACGGCGCCCCGGGCGTATTCCTCCCTCATCTCAACGCATACCCACCTGCGCTGCAGACTATCGCACACCTCTCCGGTCACACAGCTACCTGCGAATGGGTCGACAACCAGGTCCCCCACATCCGTGAGCATCCGGACGAAGTGGGCTGGGAGCGCAGGCGGGAACCGAGCCGGGTGTGGCTCAATCCGGTTCGCCCTGCAGTAGCGCAGGTACGCCCCGTTGCTGTCTGTGTTCGAGATAGCCAGAAGGTTCGGGGGTATGGCCGCTTGGTTGTCTCTCCCGAAGTTCTGGCTAATGTCGTGACCGGATGGGCGCAGCTTGGGCTTGTAGCCGTTCTTCAGCAGCCCCTTCATGCTCTCGCTGTATGGCTGGAGCACGCGCCTATTGCTTGCCTTCGGCCACGGCGTCTTGGAGAGCCACCAGACGCAGTTGACGGCGTCCTTCACCCGAATCCGCCGCACCGTGACCCATTCCGCTGGGCTCGGCAACTTGGAGGGGTTCCACCAGAAGAACTCCTGCGCAAGATGGAACCCGACTTCCTCGACCAGATCAACGAGGAGCTTGAAATGGTACAGGCTCCGCGTCGGCACACCTGGGTTCCATGCACCCCCGATGTCGATGACGAGGCTACCGTTGTCCTTGAGGACCCGAAGGAAAGCCCGCCCGAACGGCCTGAACCAGTCGACGTAGTCGGGGGCGTCTACATTGCCGTACTCCTTCTTCCGCACGAGGCCGAACGGGGGGCTGGTCATGATGAGGTCGACCGAACCATCCGGCAACTCGGCCAGGACGTCCAGGGAGTCGCCCTGGACGATGGCTCCGTACTGCGTGCGAAGGACTTCCGTTGTACCGGCAGCCGGCAAGTGCGTGACACCTCCCGCGCAGCATTCTACCACGCCCGGCAAGAGGCGGCGGAGCGTGTTGCTTCCGACCGGATGGTGGCGTGGGCCTGGTGCGGGCGAGTCACCGCAGGCACACGATCCTCATGCGCTTGCCGGGCCGGGCGATGTGGATTGCGTCGCCAACCATCTCCGCCCGGTGCCCGTTGACCGTCACGCGTCGCCACGACTGGCCGTACGGGTGCCGAACGACGACGCGGATGCCGTCGGGCGGCCAGGATGCGGGCGGGGTGACATCGACGACGACCGCCTCCTCGTTGGCCTGCGTCTGCGCTCCGACATTGCCGAACAGCGTCGGCGCATCCCTCACCTCGATGGACTCCCCCGGCGCGAACCATCGACTGGGGCAGCCCCTGAGGAACCAGAGCGTCCGTGGGTCCTGCTCGTCGACAACCATCCGCTTGAACATGTCGATCATGCGGCCGTTGCCCGATGGGTTCGGCTGGAAGGGGGCGTAGTTGCTCTCGTAGAGATCGATCCGCTCGACGGTTTGGTAGCAGTCATGCGACAGGCCGTAGACGAGGTTGGATGTGAAGACGAGCAGCGCCTTCTCGAACTCGCCGCGCGCGAGGAAGTCCTTGTAGTAGCCCCGCTCCATTGAGTTCACATACCAGAATGGCGTGTCCGGCGGACCCTCCATGTGGTTCATGAGGCCCATCAGCGTGCCCCACTTACGCTGGAGGTACTCCAACATGGGCTCGAAGTGCGGGTCGCGGGCCGGCAGGATGCCGGTCG
>Ga0315288_10011523_pt1 | contig 11131 bp, 7 predicted proteins | sample YL17G11_20_MG_FD_203454 | JGI IMG/M metagenome (GOLD analysis project Ga0315288, IMG submission 203454) | Sediment microbial communities from Yellowstone Lake, YNP, Wyoming, USA - YL17G11_20 | ecosystem: Environmental > Aquatic > Freshwater > Lake > Sediment | place: USA: Wyoming | collected... | reverse complement strand
CAATATGTCTACGCGTTCTCTTTGCTGGCCGCTTTCATCCTGGTCATCGCCTGCATCAATTTCATGAACCTGGCCACGGCGAGATCGGCCGGTCGGGGAAAGGAAGTGGGGCTGAGAAAGGTGTTGGGGGCCCAGCGGAAAAACCTGATCCTCCAGTTCCTGGGAGAGTCGGTCCTGATGGCTTTCCTGGCTATGACCGTGGGCGTTTTCCTGGTCGTCTTGACCTTGCCTTCCTTCAATCGTTTGGCAGACAAATCCCTGCAGGCCGCATTCTTGTTGAGAGGCTGGCCGATCCTCGGCTTGGTCCTCCTTGTCCTTCTGACAGGAGCTCTGGCGGGGAGTTATCCCGCCCTCTTCCTGTCCGCCTTCAGGCCGGTGGCCGTGTTGAAGGGAATATTCGGCCGGGGAAGGCGCCGCTCCGTTTTCCGGAGTGGCCTGGTCGTGTTCCAGTTCAGCGTGTCGGTCATCCTGATGGCCGGGACTCTCATCATTCTCCATCAGATCAAATATATGAAATCCCGTGATCTCGGGTTCGATAAGACCCAGGTGCTGGTGTTGAGACTGAGAGACCCGGACCTCCGCCGGGATGTCGAGCCCTTGAAAAACGAGCTGAGGCGGAATCCGAAAATTCTCCGGGCGACCATAAGCGACGGTCTCCCCGGAAGAGTTTACACCGTCTTGACGATCAATATGGAGGGCCGGCCCGAGAGCGAGAGCCACTCCATGGACGTCATTTTCACCGATTTCGATTTCGCCCGGACGTATGGCGTTGAAATCATCAAGGGGAGGGATTTTTCACGAGATTTCTCCACGGACCTCAAGGAGGCCTTTCTCATCAATGAAACGGCCGCCAGGAAACTCGGCTGGGGGTCTGACGCCGTCGGACGAAAAATCGGATTTTCTCCGGACCAGATTGGCCCCGTCATCGGGATCATGAAGGATTTTCACTACAGGGCTCTCCGGGAAAGGATCGGCCCCCTGGTTATAAAACTCAATCCGGAGGATCGCATCTTCTTGTCGCTGAAGATCAGGGCGGACGACGTGGCCGGGACAGTCGCCTATGTCAAGGATATATGGAAAAACAAGACCGAAAGGGAATTCGATTACTTTTTCGTGGATGAAGCATTCGACTCCCTGTACAGGTCCGAAGAGCGGCTCAGCCAAATCATCGCCGTCTTTGCTTTCATGGCCATTTTCGTGGCCTGCCTGGGACTCTTCGGATTGGCCTCTTTCGGAGCCGAACAAAGGACAAAGGAAATCGGCGTGCGCAAGGTGCTCGGCGCATCGGAGATGAACCTTGCCGTGTTTCTCTCAAGGGAATTTCTCAAATGGGTCCTGTTGGCCAATGCCGTCGCTCTGCCGGCCGTTTACGTTCTCATGACCAGGCTCTGGCTCTCGAATTTTGTATACAGGACCGGTCCCAGTCTTTGGATCTTTGCCTCGGTCGCAGGATTTTCGATCCTCATCGCCATCCTGACAGTGAGCTACCAGGCCGTCAAAGCCGCCCTGGCGAATCCTGTGGATTCGTTAAGATATGAATGAGGACTTGTACCGATGTCGTAAGCGAAGCGTGCCGATCTTGAATTATAAGTCATTACGAGGAGCCTTGTGACGAAGCGATCTCGTGGCAGTGCCATGAGATCGCCGCGCTCCCTTCGGTCGCTTGCAATGATAACCAAATCAATCATTTGTACTTCTATCGGCAATTTTGGGCATGAGTCCGCAGTTTTATTCCCATCTCAATTGGGGTAGAATGAATTCTTTAGTGCTCTGATCAAGGAGTCTTGAACCGTGCCGGACTGGAACAGGATCCGAAGGGATTTCCCCGTGACCGAAAGGTGCGCCTATTTTCTGAGCGCGGCCATGTCGCCGCTCCCGACGTCCGTTTTCGAAGCCATCATCGGCGAATACCGCATGCTTCTGCTCGATGGAGACATCCATTTCGACGATGATCTGAAGCGGTGCGGCGCGCTATACACCGGCCTGGCCGATCACCTAAATTCGAAAGCCGAGAACATCGTTTTCGTCGCCAACACCTCGACAGCCATGTCGCTGGTTGCCCTCTCGTTCGGGGACCGCGCTCCCAGGCCGTTCAACGTCGTGTCGCTCGAGGACGAATTCCCCTCCTCGACCATCGGATTCGAGCATCGGGGAATCGAGATGAGGTATGCGAGGCCGATCAAAGGGCGCTATACGATCGATTCCATCCTCGATATGACGGACCGTCGAACGCTTGCCGTCGTTGCCTCTTATGTCCAGTATGCCACGGGCTTCCGTCTGGACATCGAATCGCTCGGCAGGGTCCTGAAGGAAAGGGAAATCGTCTTCGTTGTCAACGCCACCCAGGGTTTTCCTTTTTATCCTATCGACGTTGAAGCCATGCATATCGACGTCCTGTCCGCTTCCCTGCACAAATGGGGGATGACCGGCCACATCGGCGCCATATTCTACACCTCCGCCGCGTTTCGCGAGAAATATCCCTCGCCTCTGGCAGGCTGGCTGTCCGTCGTTGGGGAGGAGGGAGAGCACATTCATATTGCGAAAAACGCTCCCTTCCGGTTGCGCACCTCGGCGCGTCAATACAACCAGGGCACATCCAACCTGCAAGCGATCCTGGCCTTCCAGGCGGCCTTCAATTATATGAAAAAGATCGGGTTCGAGAACATCCGTCTGCGTATCGCCGAACTGACGGACTATCTCATGGCCGCGTTGAAGCGGCTGGGTATCCGCATTATGTCTCCGGCCGCGCGTCCCGAGGAACGTTCGGCCATCGTGGCTTTTACGTTGGGGGAGGGGAACAGCCGGTATGTCGACGCCCTGGCCGCAAAGGACATTCATGTATCCCTCCGAAACGGGCTGATCCGCGTTTCCTTGAATATCTTCAACGATTTTTCCGATATCGACCGCCTCCGCGACGCCCTGATGGAGATTGCGGGGAATATTTCCTGATTTTTTTCATATCCCTCGATTTCCATCCAGTTCCCCCAGAATTTTTTTCTTAAAAGACTATTATTTATTGTTGTCTGTCTATAGCCTTGTTCACCGCATCTCTCACCGGCGTCGTAGGAACGATCCTCAGAATCGTCACCCACATTCCTTTCGGGGAACTCAAGAACGGCCACGATACAGTGTCTTCCTGGTGGCTGCCTTTGTTTTTCTTCGGCGGACTTTTTCTTCTGGCCGCAACCATGCACTTGGCCAAGTGGGTCGGAAAAGTGCACGGCCGATACGCCAAGGCCATGCTGGTGCGAAAGTAAGGCATTATGGATACGAAGAAGGGATTTGCCGAGAAGAGTTCAGTAGTAGCCGAAGGAACTTTTCTTTTCAAGGCTTCGTCTCTAAGAATAGATTTCTTTCAAGAAATGCCGTCCTTTGAAAAATTTGGAAGGTCATGGCAATGTTTAAAAATTATTTGATCCTGGCCCTGAGGACTCTGAGAAAACAAAAGCTCTTTTCCCTGATCAACATTCTTGGTTTGTCGGTCGGAATGGCCGGGTTCGCCCTTTTTGCCCTTATCGCCGGCGTGAAATTGAACGCCGACCGTTTTCACAAGAACGCCGACCGGATCCAGGCCGTCGTCCAGGTCGTTTCGTCCAAGAATAAAAACGATGTGCATTCGGCCTTCGCTCCGGGGCCGCTCATCCCCGCTTTGAAGAGCGAATTCCCGGAGATCGAAGATGCGATCCGGATTTTGCCTGCCGGTCGCGTTGTTCTGGCGCGGGACCGGGACAGCTTTTACGAGAACACCCTTTTGTTCGTCGACCCGAATTTCCTGTCCTTTTTTACCTTCGGGATGACGAGGGGTAACCCGGAAAAGGCTTTGGCGCAGCCGGATTCATTGGTTGTGTCGGAAACCGCCGCTGCCAAGTATTTCGGAAAAGACGATCCCATCGGCCGGGTGCTGACCCTGGAGGGCAAAATCAATCTCACCGTCACCGGAGTGGTCAAGAATATTCCGAGGACTTCATCGATCACCTTCGATTTCCTGACGCCTTTATCCATGGCCCGCTCCCTGTCCGATGACCTCGACGGTTGGAGTGTGAGCCGGTACGCCGGATTTGTGCGGCTCCGCCGCGGTCATGAGAAGGACCGCCTGGAAGAAAAGTTTCCCGCTTTCGTCCGGGCGCATTTCCCCGATTCTCCGGAGGCGGCGAAACGCCTCTATCTCTTTCCGCTGCTCGATATCCGGACGAACGGAACCCATATCACCTCTTTCTGGCATTCCTCCAACCGCGCCAGCGTCTTCATCGTCTTTTCCCTGGGACTTCTGCTTCTTATCATCGTCTCCTTGAATTTCATCAACCTGTCGACCGCCCGCCACATGCATCGCGTAAAAGAAATAGGCCTGCGCAAGGTGATCGGCGCCCGGCGATCTCAGCTCGTCAAACAATTCCTGGGGGAATCCCTCCTTCTCGCTTTTCTTTCCCTGCCGGTCGCTATTCTGATTTATGAACTCATCCAGCCCGTGGTCCATAGTTCTCTGGGAAGTCCATCGGATATCTCGAACTCCATCTTGAATTACCCCTTCTTGCTGAACTACATGATTTTGGCGGCCGTGGTGACGGGCTTGGTTTCGGGAATCTATCCGGCGTTTTTCCTGTCATCCTTCCGTCCCGCTCAAGTTCTGAAAGGCGGTTTCAAGGCCGGCCGGAAAAAACGGCGCGCCGGCAAGGTCCTGATCGTCTTCCAATTTTCGCTGGCAGCCGTGCTGATTCTGGCCGCAGGAGCCCTGAAGGCGCAGTATGGGCACTTCATCAAGGCCGACCTCGGATATGAACGCAGCGGGGTGGCCGCCCTGCCGATATCGGGCGAAGCTCTTGCCAAGCGCGAGCAGCTCAAGACGGAGATCTCGCGGCGGCCCGAAATACGAGCGGTGTCTTTTTCGGCCCAACTACCCATCATGTGGTCATCCCCCCGCCCGGCCGGACCGCCGGATAAGAAGGAGGATGAAGGTTTCACCGTGAACGCTTACGGCGTGGATTACGGATTCGTCGAGATCCTCGGGATGAAAATGCTCCAGGGAAGAAGCTTTCTCCAGGACCGTGGCGATGGGAACGCTTTCCTCATCAACGAAGCCGCGGCCAAGAGATTCGGCTGGGATGCGCCCATCGGGCAACCCGTGAAAATCGGAGACAAAACGGGAATTGTTATCGGAGTCGTCAAGGATTACCTGTTCGACGATGTCGGATTCGCTATTCCCCCCTCGGTGATGTATATCGAGCCCAATGACCTCAATTATATGCTGGTCAAGTATTCCAGCACAGCCGGTTTCCCCGCGGTCCGCGAGATTCTCAGGGAGCAGTGGAACGCGCTGGCGTCCGGAGTCCCGTTCGACTGCCAGACCCTGGAGAACCGTTTCCTCGATCTGGTCAAGGTTTTCTTGCTTTTATCCGGGCTGTTCAACGGGATCGGCCTCGCGGCCGTCTTCTTTTCTTGCCTGGGCCTGCTGGGCCTCGCTTCCTATCTCACGGAAAGGCGCATCAAAGAGATTGGGATCCGAAAAGTGCTCGGCGCTTCCGGGCCTCAAGTCGTCTGGGCGATCATCCGGGAATTCTTGATCCTGGTGGCCGTTGCCGACGTCATCGCTTTGGCGCTCGTCCAATACGGCTGGAGCAAGGTTCTCCGATCCGGGATTCTTTTTATGACCGGGATAGGAGCGGGAACTTACGCAATCGCCCTGCTGTTGACCCTGCTGACGGCGTTTGTCGCCGTGACGTTCCGGACGCTGAAGGCGGCTCAGGCGAACCCGGCCCGATCCCTGAGGTACGAGTAAAATCGGCGATATCACTCCTGGCAGGTTAATTCTCAAATCCTATTGAGTAGTTTGGATTTAGATGTCAATCTATTTTTTCAACGCTGAAGATCACCTTGGCCAGAGGGTCGGGGCACTGAAATTCGCGGGTTACGGCCAAGATGTCATAATCCGGTCCGGTGGGGAGTCCGGCGGCAATGAGTGGAGCCAAAAGGCTGCCCAGCGCGAATATGCAGACGCGCTCGCCCGGGGGAATTTCCAGGGCGCCGTTCTTTATAAAAAAAACGGTCCCTTGTTTCGAGCGGCTGCATGCTCCCTCGACCTTCGTGATCGTGACTTTAAGGTTTTCCAGTTTCATAGCGGGGACTCCTTTCATTAAAATAAAAAAAATCTTATATTTTCGGGAAATATCTTTGGATATCAGCTCGCAACCGTCAGCGATGACCTTCCCTGTTTCCCTGTCGTTCATTCCTCCTGGCTTGATTTTTTTTATTGAACACCATAGCTTAGGAGAAATCAATCCCTGTCCGAATTTCGCTCGCGTCAAGCACTGCGATATCGGGAGATTGAAGAACTGGAAAATCGCCCTAAACACAAGATCGTCATCCGGCCCATACCCCCGAAGTATCTCCCCCCCCTCCTGAGCATCAGTGGCGGAGGTATATCGAGCGGTTCCCGAGCTCTTCCCCCGAGAAGCGTTCTGCTATGTTGAAAGCGGAAAGATTTATATTGCCCAGAAGAGGAAAGATTCACGTTGCCTTGACACGATTTCCGGGGCTGTTGACAGCTCCGCGCGGCCGTTGATATAGTATCGGCATGGTCAGGAGGGGGGATTCAGCGCCAAAGGCTGGAATTCGTCATGCCGCGGAAAAAAGGAGAGAGGTCATGGATTCGAGGATACCGTCTTTGAAGATTCTCGCGGGCTTGGCCGTCCTTATTTTTGCGACCGCCGGGATCGACGGAGCGGCGAATGCGGAGATCGCTGCGGCCCGGACGCCCTTGAAAATCGTCCGCTATGACCTCAACCTGGCGATCGATTATGACCGAGAGCGCATTTCAGGGGAGGCGCGTCTCGTTATCCACAATCCCTCGGCCTCGCTCGACGAGATCGCCTCTCTCTACCGGGAGCGCCGCTGATCTCCGGCAGCGCAGGGAAGAAGCTTTCGTGGGCAGGGTCCCGAAGAACCGATAGAATCGAGACGACGTCGAGGAGGACCGATGGACCGCCGATTCTTGAGTCTGTGCGGGGCGGGATTGTCGACCTCGGCCGTCGCGTTGAGAAATAATAAACGGCCGCGGAAGCTGTCCGGGTAATAAGAAATTCCTTTTCGCGAGCGATGGCTGAGTGAGCCTTCGTGCGCCTTCATTTACATGTGATGTAAATTTTCTTATGCGGATCCAGTCCATTATTGAAATTTGAAAACGGAAATTCCGGTCAAAAACAAATAATTGGAAAGGAGAAAACCTTGGCATGAAAATTGCCTTTCATTGAAACCAAACTATGAAAGGAGGAATACCATGAAGAATGCCGTGATCGTCACGATCGCCATGTGTCTTGTTTTAGCCCCGTTTTTTTGCCCGGCCGCCTCGGCCGGAACCTCTCCGGCGGATGAAAAAGCCGCGATCGAGAAGAACATTCGAGCCTCCATCGGCTGGGCTTTGACAAAGGACCGGCCCCTCGCGGAGAGCGTAATGGCCCATGACGACCGCCTGTTCATATTCAATCCCAATTCCCAGAGCACGGTCGGTTGGGACCAACTTGTGAAAGGGTTCGACTTCTGGATGGACCCGAGGTTCAAAGCGACCCGATTCGACCTGCGGAATCTGCGGATCGATATGTCGCGCTCGGGCGACGTGGCTTGGTGGTCGGGCATGCTCGACGATCTCGGCGAATGGGACGGCAAGCCCATCGGCTGGAAGGACGCGCGCTGGACCGGGGTGATCGAGAAGCGGGACGGCCGGTGGATCATCGTGCAGATGCATTTTTCCTTCGCCTCCGACAAGGTCCGGGCCGAAGCCGCCGCGGACAAAAAGTAATTTCTGTTTCGTATTCGATTCTTCGTTTTTTGTATTATTCATCCAAAAGCTCAAGAGCGGGCGTTGAAATGCGCGCCGGTAACCGCGCGAATTCCACGGGCAAATCCACGACTTTGTTCAGACTGCATTATTCATAAACCAGGTTTCATATGGGAGAAGGCCGGAATGGACTCGCTCCCGAAGTCCCATTATGGTCGCTTCGTCCATCCCGGCCTTCCCCCTTGAAAGAAACGACGATGTTTTTTGAAAATCATTCAAAAGGAGGCAACCTTTCCGGATGGGATAGCGTATTGATATTTAAATCGGCTTCCGAGATAAATTTGGGGCTTCGAATAAGATAATGGAATCCGGGAAAACGAACATCTTGACCAGGGCCGTAGAAATCATCTGAGGATTATTTGAATCCATGAAGGGAGAACACTTGAAAAAAGGAAGAATCTTTTGGGGAATCATCGTATTTTGGGGGATGGTCGCTTTGGCGGCTTCATCGGCTCAAGGCGCAGACCTCAGCGGGACCTGGCTGGGGAAGACCGAGGTCCCCGAAACCGGGACGGATGAGGTGACCATGATCCTCACGAAAACCGAAACAGGGTATACCGGCACGGTCACGGACGCACTCGGGGTGCTCAATAAAGATACGGAAATTAAAGATGTCAAGCTTGACGGCGACGAATTGACTTTTTCCTTCTTGCTCGCCGACGAGACGACCGAGATTGTCGTGTACTTGACCGTAAGCGACGAAAAATTGATCGGCCGATGGGAAAATTCCAGTGAGGACGGACAATCCGCTCCCATCGAGTTCATTAAGAAGGACTGAGCTCTTTCAGGAGCGGCATAGCCCCCTTGGAACCCCCGACGATCGGCTCGCCGCGGTAAGCCTGCCGGGAAGGGGCAGAATCGCCGATCGTCAAAACCCGGATCGCTATTATTCACTCGCGGCGAAAGATAGTCGTAAGCTTTTGTTTTATTTTCCCGGACAGTAATTCCCTTCGGCTGATCTTGTAAAGAAAACTTAGGCTTATCCGGACCTGCCCAGAGCAGGCGCTTTAGCCTGCATTACTCATAAATCTTGATTTGGAGAGACAAAAAGGCCGTGGTAGATGAAGCGACCATAGCGGGACTTCGGGAGCGGGTCCATTCCGGCCTTCCCCCCATATGGAACCCGGTCAATGAATAATGCAGGTTGGCACGTTTTTTGCACTATTTTTTATCTAATTTTAAATTTATCGGGAAGCCGCAAGAAAAAATGCCGGGCCAATAACGGCATGGAATATATTGTCCATGGGAATTTTTGATGAGGAAAAATTTGAGATGAAATATGAGATATGGGGAAATATTGGAAAAAGTGTTGAGAAAAGCTGGGAAAACGACTAAAATAGTATCCGAAGCTGCCGAAAAGCCAATTGAGCGTAGGACTGCTGGGCGGGCTAAGGCTTGTGATGCAGTCCTTATTGAGATACTTCGGTGTAACAGGTTCAGTTTATTTTCCATCTTTTCTGCGTATTGAGAAAAATCCGGGAAACAGGAATAGCAAGGAAACAGGTTTAGGCGAGATAGGCGTATCAATGAAACGAGCGGTTCTTCTTAGCTGTTTATTGGCCTGCATCCTTGTCCCCGCGGGTCTCGTTTTCGGGCAGGACAGCGAAAAAAGTAGCGAGAAGAGCCCTGCGCCGGAGACCACCTCCTATTCCTCCGGGTTTTCCATTTCTTCCGCGAAGCCTGCCGACCTTGTCGAACGAATCCTGGCATACAGTCCAGTCCTGGATTTTAAACCTGACGATTCATCATACATTCCCGTTAGGATCCAACCCGAAAGAAAGCTCGGCCGAGCGTACCTCCAGATCTCCTCCGTCATCGGCTACCAACAAGCCCGTTACTGGATAAGAGCCGATTTCATCGAGGATTGGCAATATCGGCTGAATTGGAAGGATCAGAAAGTACGGTTCTTAGGCTTTGGCGCTTGGTGGTTCGATTCCAATGCCTTCCAGACCAACTGGAGCCATGCCTTCGCCGGCTCGGCCTATTATAATTTCGCCCGGACGAACAACCTGAGCGCTCCGAAATCTTTCCTCCTGACCTTGGGGGAGTCCTTGTATTGGGAATATATCGTGGAATGGCGCGAAGTCATCTCCATCAATGACATGGCGTTCACGCCCTTCGGAGGGATGGCGGTCGGCGAAACTCTCTACCAGTTCGGCTCCTACTTTAACAGCCGTAAAGGCTTGTTGAACAGCATCCTGGGATTCCTTAACCCGATCATCAAGTTCAACCGCTGGCTCGACCGCCGGACTCCTGCGTCGCAGACTCTGGCACCCACTCCCGGCTGGCACGAATTCCAGTTGTTCGCCGGCAGGCGGGATTCTTATTTCGCCGACGGCGCCGGCAGCCCGGCCCTCTTTTCCGGGGGTCTCCGCGCGGAGATCATCACGGCGCCGGAGTACGGACGGCCCGGGCAGGAAAGCCGGTCGTATCTCGACACCCTATCCAGCGAACTCGATTTTGATTTCGCCGTGGGGCTGCGCGGCCTGGAAGACTTTAACCTCTTCATGAGGGCCGTGGTGCTCGGCTATTACAATCAAAATATCGGAGTTCAGAACGAAGGCTATGGATACTACCTGGGCTTGGGCTCCGCGTTCTCTCTTTTCAAGAAAAGGGCGGTCGCTTTCTATGACGGAGTCAAAGTCGGCGTCAGGGAAGGCGAAGACCTCCACCTCGAGGAGCCGCGCCGGTTCACGGACAAGTTCTCCATCGTCCACATCGCCGGCCCGGTCTTCGATTTCGCCTCGTTCTCGCGCGGCCTCAAATGGCGCTTGGTCCTGGAGGCCTATCCCGACTTCGGCTTCATCAACTCCTTGGCCCTGAACAAATACTCCGCGACACACGACATATCGGGCGCTAAGACGACCATCCTTTATTACGGATATTACTTCGCGTTCGGAACGACCCTGGCCTCTTCTTTGAAGATCGATTCGGGACCATTCGACATCGACGCCTCGTTGAGATATCAGACCCACGGCTCGATCGAGGGCCGGGACCGTTTTCAGGGTGACCTGACAGACGATTTCCATCTCACCGATTCGCGCCTCGGCTACATCCTCAAGCTCGGCTACAGGATCGGGAACACGCCGATCCAGCTCGAGGCGTCATTTGAGGGGATCGACAGGCAGGGGACCATCCGGGACGTGACCGAGAGGGAAATCGAAAACCGCCTGTTCTTCGGCCTGAATTTCATCTTCTGAGCCGGAGCCTCCCGAGAATTCTCCTTGAAAAATCGGCCGCGCCTATTTCTCCGTGATTTTAAACGTCCAGGCATGGCCGCAGGGAGGCCGGTTCCGGAGCCGC
>Ga0315288_10011521_pt1 | contig 11132 bp, 14 predicted proteins | sample YL17G11_20_MG_FD_203454 | JGI IMG/M metagenome (GOLD analysis project Ga0315288, IMG submission 203454) | Sediment microbial communities from Yellowstone Lake, YNP, Wyoming, USA - YL17G11_20 | ecosystem: Environmental > Aquatic > Freshwater > Lake > Sediment | place: USA: Wyoming | collected... | reverse complement strand
CCCATCCTCTTCGCCGTCCTCTCGGCGGGAATTGTCTTTCTTTCCCGCAAGTCCCTGTTCAGCCTGCGCACCCACGGCTTCTTCCGTTTCTTCGCCTTCGAGTGCCTGCTAGGTTTGATTCTCCTGAACGCGGACTACTGGTTCCGCCGGCCGTTTTCCCCGCTCCAACTCCTCTCCTGGCTATTGCTTGCCGGCTCGCTTGCGATGGCGGCGCACGGCTTCTACCTGCTCAAAGTCACCGGCAAGCCCCGGCAAGGCATTGAGGACACCACCGTCCTCGTCCGGCGGGGCGCCTACAGGTACATCCGCCATCCCCTCTACACCTCCCTGCTGTTGCTGGGGTGGGGCGCCTTCCTCAAGGACGTCTCGCTCTTCTCAGCCGCCTTTGTCCTGCTCGCCACCGCCTTCGTCTATGCCACCGCTCGGATTGAGGAAACCGAGAATCGAGAAAAATTCGGCGCCAGCTACGAACAATATATGAAGTCGACCAAAATGTTCATCCCATTTCTGTTGTAAAATAGCAGTAAAGGGAGGTGCGAAATGGGAAGAGTGGTTCATTTTGAAATTCCGGCAGACAATTTGCTTCGCTTCGCTCGCAGTGACAATATGCCGCAACCACGTACAGATAGACCAGAAAAACCGAGTCCAGCTTGCGGGAGATGCCCTCATTGCCTTATAATAGAAAATTGAGTCTCGTTTCCGGAATGTTTGTGGAAATTTGATGCAGATAAACGTTGCCGGGCTGATGAAAGACCCCATCGGCTCAGTCCGGACTTATGAGATAGACGGAGAAGTCGATTTTGGCGATGGCAAGGTGAAGCGGGTGACCGGCAAAGTGCAACTGCTCCGCACCCCGCGCGGCATCCTGGTCCAGGTTGAAGCCGAGACCGAGGCCGACCTGAACTGCAGCCGCTGTCTCGAACCGTTCAGCCACCCTGTGTCGCTGAAAATCGAGGAGGAGTACCTGCCGACCCTGGATATCCTGACCGGAGAGCGGGCGCCCGTGCCCGATGAACCTGGCACTTTCCGCATCGATGAGCGGCACATTATCGATTTGACCGAGGCAATCCGCCAGTACACCCTGCTGGCCGTGCCGATGAAGCCACTGTGCAAGGCGGACTGCGCTGGTATCTGCCCCACCTGCGGGCAGAATTTGAACCCGAGCGCCTGCGCCTGCCCGCCATCGGAAGGCGACACCCGCCGGGCAAAACTACAGAAGCTGCTTGGCAAATAAGCAAAGGAAGGACTTGATATGGGACCCTTAACGAAGAAGAAGTATTTCAAAGCGCGTCAGGGAGAAAGGCGGAGTCATCTGCATCTGGAGCAGCCGCCGATGAACGAATGTCCCCAGTGCCATAGCCCCAAGATGCCGCATCGCGTTTGCCCCACCTGCGGCACCTACAATGGCCGGGAAGTCATCAAAATCAAGACGCCTAAAGGAAAGAAGACCAGCTAAAGTCTTCGCTCAACATCAAACCTGAGATTTGACCGCCAGCCCCTTATTTCCGCATGCTGAGGTGAGGAGATGAGCAAGGTAGCCTGCGTATTCCCCGGACAGGGCTTACAATCGGTGGGGATGGGCCGCGACCTGTATGAAGCTTTCCCCGCCGCTAAGGCTGTCTTCGACCAGGCGGACAAATCTCTGGGCTTCGCCATTTCCAGGCTCTGCTTTGAAGGTCCGGAGGTCGACCTCCGCGAGACCATCAACGCCCAGCCGGCCATCCTCACCGCGAGCTACGCCGCCCTTGAGGCTGCCCGCGCCGTCGCCGGCGCTAGACTCCCCTCCCCGGCCTTCGTTGCCGGTCACAGCCTGGGCGAGTACACCGCTCTGGCCGCCGCCGGCGTCATCGATTTCGCCACCGCCGTCCGTCTTGCCCGCGAGCGCGGCCGCCTGATGTATGAAGCGGGCGTGGTGAAGCCCGGCGGTATGACGGCCATCATCGGCTTTGACGAAAACACCCTCGCCGAAGTCTGCCGCGAGACCGGCGCCTGGGTGGTCAATATCAACTGCCCCGGCCAGCTTGTCGTCAGCGGCGCGCGGGAAGCCGTCGCTAAAGTGGGTGAACTGTCTAAAGCCAGAGGCGCGGCACGCGTCATTCCATTGCAGGTGAGTGGAGCCTTTCATACGCCGCTCATGCAGTCGGCCGTCGACGGTATGTCCAAAATCATCGCCAATCTCAGCTTCAAAGACCCCACCGTCCCCATCATCGCCAATACCACTGCCCAGCCGCTTACCACGGCGGCGGCAATCAAGGAAGAGCTTATCAACCAGTTGTGCCACTGCGTCCAGTGGCAGCGCTCGGTCGAGTATATGGTGAGTCAGGGCGTGACGACTTTCATCGAAATCGGTCCGGGGAAAGTGCTGACCGGCCTAATCAAGCGTATCAGCAAAGACGTCCAGACGCTGAACCTCGGCGACTCGGCGTCAATCAAGAATTTAGCTAACCCCTCCAGCTAAAGATAAGGAGTCTTATGAACCTTTCGGGCAAAGTGGCCATTGTTACCGGCAGTTCGCGGGGCATCGGCAAGGCGATTGCTCTGAAGCTGGCCGATGCCGGCGCCAGCGTGGTCGTGACCGGTCACATCGAGGATGCTGAGCCGGTCGCTAAAGAAATCAGGGCAAAGGGCAGACAAAGCCTCGCCGTTAGAGCCAGCGTCACCTCTGCCGCCGACATCGAGAAGCTCGTCGAGGCAACCCTCAGCACTTTCGGGCGAGTCGATATCCTGGTGAATAACGCTGGCATCACTCGCGACCAGCTTGTCCTGAAAATGTCGGAGGACGACTGGAATGCCGTCCTGGACACCAATCTAAAGAGCGTTTTTCTCTGCACCCGCGCCGTGCTCCGCCCGATGCTGAAACAACGCTGGGGTAGAATCATCAATATTTCGAGCGTCATCGGGCTGATTGGCAACCCGGGGCAGGCGAACTACGCTGCCTCCAAGGCCGGCATCATCGGCTTCACCAGGACCATCGCCAAAGAGGTCGGTTCACGCGGCATCACCGCCAACGTCATCGCTCCCGGCTTCATCGAGACCAGGATGACGCAGGCAATGAACCAAGCCCAGCGCCAGGAGCTCATGAAGCGGATACCTCTTGGCTCACTGGGCACGCCGGAAGATGTCGCCGAAGCCGCCGCCTTCCTGGCCTCCGACGGGGCAAGGTATATCACCGGGCAAGTGCTGGGGGTGGATGGCGGGATGGGCGGGGCTTAGCGGAAGTCAGGATTATTCCTTTTCAAAGCCTTTGCCGACTCGATAATCGGCTTAGTGTGTCTCAGCCGCCACTCCCGCAGGCAGTTGAGCACTTCCTCGTCGGTCGGCTCGTTCCAGTAGCCATAGAAATCGGCGAGATAGAACTTCAACGCTGTGCCCACGGTATAGGCGATTACCTTTGCCCGCTTTTCCACTTCCTTCAGGGCTATGGCGGAAGCTACCGGCACCGCGGCTATAACCTCTTTGGGGCGGCGTTTGCGCACCGACTCGACGGCCGCCATCATCGTGTAGCCGGAAGCCAGCCCATCGTCCACGATGATGACCGTCTTGCCGGTGACCATCGGTGGCGGCAGGTCCTTATGATAAAGCAGACTGCGCTGGCGGATGTTAGCCCGCACTTGGGCGGCCTGGTAGGTTATCTGGTCCGGGGTCAACCCCGCTTTCCGCACGGTCTCCTCGTTCAGGATGGTGGTGCCGTCATCGGTAACCGCGCCAAAACCGCCCTCGGGGCGCAAGGGGAGGGGGATTTTGCGCGAGATGATGATGTTAAGGTCGACATCGAGCGCCAGCGCCACGCCGAGCGCCACCGGCACCCCGCCGTTGGGTATTGCCAGCACCGCCACGGATTTGCCCTTGTAGTCGGTCAGCTTCTCAGCGAGTTTGCGCCCCGCGTCATATCGATTTTCAAAAACCGGTTGTTGACTGGAAACATGCATTTCGAATTGCCTCCGTTTTCTTCAGATTAGCTTAAATTCGTTCACGTCCACAAGACCGAGGTCGGTGAGCTTGAGCTCCGGGATGACCGGCAACGCCAGGAACGATAGCGTGGCGAAGGGCGAGGGCAGGGTCGAGCCAAGCTGCCGGGCCACCTTTTCCAGCTTCTCGACTTTCTTGACGACCTCTTCCAAAGGCTCGTCGGAGAGCAGTCCGGCGATGGGCAGACCCAGGCTGGCCAGGACTCGACAGTCCGCCACCGCCGCCAGCCCGCCTTGAAGCCGTTCGATTTCCTTCACCGCCAGATAGATGTCATCGTCACTGACGCCGGCGGCGATGATGTTGTGGGAATCGTGGGCGATGGATGAAGCCAGCGCGCCTTTCTTCAGGCCGAACCCCTTCACCAGCCCCACCCCGATGTTGCCCGTTGCTTTATGCCTTTCGACGACCACCAGTTTCAAGATGTCCTTCCCAGAGGGAAGGACATCCGGCATGACAAAACCGCCTTCAACTTTGACCCTCTCTATTGTCTTACGCGTGACTATCTGCCCCGGAACAACTTCAATGACCGGCTTCGTTTCGCCGGTGGCTTTCAACCTCAGCGCTTCCACGGCAAATGGCTTGATGTTGACCGTGTCGGTAACACCGCTTCTATCCGGCTGGCGCGGTTCGAAGAGGGCTTCGCCCTTCCGCGCCACCAGTCGGCCGCGATAGTAGACCGCATCCACTTTGAAAGCCGCCAAATCATCAAGCACAACCAGGTTGGCGTAGTAGCCCGGCGCCACCGCCCCCAGCCGGTCGAGCCGGAAGTATTCGGCGGGATTAATGGTCGCCAACTGGATGGCTCGCACCGGGTCGAGACCGAGCCTGATTGCCTTGCGCACCACGGCATCGATGTCGCCATCGCGCAGCAGGTCGGCGCAACTGCGGTCGTCCACCACGAGGAGACAGCGCTTATAGGTCTTGTCGGTGACGAGCGGCAGGAGGGCTTCCAGGTTCTTCTCGGCAGACCCTTCCCGAATCATTACGTACATTCCCTTTGCCAGCTTCTCTCGCGCTTCGGCAAGGAAGACCGACTCGTGGTCGGAGTGGATGCCGGCGGCGATGTAGGCGTTCAGGTCCCTGCCGCTGACGCCGGGCGCGTGCCCATCGATGGCTTTACCCTTAGCTATTTCAATCTTGCTCAGCACAGTGGGGTCGCCGCCTATCACACCCGGGAAGTTCATCACCTCGCCCAGCCCGATGACTCCCCACCCGCGCAGAATCCGGCGGATGTCCTGGGCGGTGATGGTGGCGCCGGAGGTTTCCAGGTACGTCGCCGGCACGCAGGAAGGCGCCATCAGGAAAAGGTCGAGCGGCAGGCGGCGGGCGCAGTCGAGGACGTATTTCATCCCCGGTATGCCGCAGACGTTGGCGATTTCATGCAGGTCGGTGACGATGCCCAGCGTGCCGCGCGGGACGACGGCCCGGGCATACTGGCTGACATCGAGCATCGAGCTTTCCAGGTGGACATGCCCGTCAATCAGCCCGGGAGCCACGTACCTGCCCGTGAGGTCGATGACTTCCTTCGCCTCGCGGTAGTCACCGACGCCAGCAATCAGGCCGCCGTAAATAGCTACATTACCCGTCTCGACCTCACCAGTGAAGGTGTTGACCACCCTGGCATTGGCCAGGATGAGGTCGGCGGGGCGCTCGCCTTTAGCCACCGAGATTAAGCTGGCAAGTCCCGATTTCTTCGGGATGGCGACAAAGTCGCTCATTGGGTCTGGCATTTTTCATCCAATACGTACACGTCAGGCAGGTTGCGGTACTTCTCGTCGCAGTCCAGCCCGTAGCCGACGAGGAATTTGTTCGGGACGGTCAGACCGAGATAATCGATTTTCACGGGCAAGAGCCGCCGCTCCCGTTTGTCCAGCAGGACGCAGAGCTTGAGCGAGGCTGGTTTCTGCTTCTTCAGGTGCTCGACCACGGCGGCAGTGGTCAATCCGGTATCGGCAATATCCTCAATGACGACGACGTGCCTGCCTTTAGCGGAGATGCGCGGCTCGTGGAGGATTTTGACCTCCCCCGAAGTCTCGGTGCCCTTCCCGTAACTGCAGGCGATGATGAAGTCAAGCTCCATCGGAAAATCCAGCTGGCGGATGAGGTCGGCGAGGAAGATGAACGAACCTTTGAGGATGGCGATGAAAAGCGGGGTCTTTTTCCGGTAGTCGCGGCTAATTTCAGACGCCAGGCGGCCCACCGTGGCGGCGATTTCGGTTTCCGGGAAAAGGATTTGAAGTCCGGGCGGAAAGACCATCAGACAAGATTATACTTCTGCTGGCAATCCTGCGCAATATTTTCAGCCAACAGAAGTAGCGTCTTTCTTCGTTGCTTTACTTTAAGGTGCCCTATCCCCTTCCCCAAGTCGGGAAAGGAAGGATTCGTGTGGGGAAGGGGACATTATTAAGAAGAGGGGTTAGCACCCCTCTTAGACGCCCCACTTCTGCCCTTCGGGCACGCAAAGCAATAGCCTACTGCGCTTCCAGCCGCCTCAACAAGTCCTCGATTTTCTCTAGCATAGCGTCCGTGATTGCCCAGGAACTGTCCACGGTCACTATACCCTTGCTATCGACGGTGTATTTGAACTGGCTGTAGCGCCGGTCGAGGTAGTCCGGGAAGAGGCAGTTCTCCTTCGAGGGGAAGTAAGCCATATCGTTGGTCGAGGCGCTGACCGCCGGCATGATGGCCAGTCTCTCGGTGACGCGCATCGATTGCACGGCAGTGGAGACTACCGAACGCTCAAAGCTGGCGGCGACGGCGCGTACCTCTTCAATTAGGTTGATTGCCCCCGCCAATGCCTCCGCTACGGTGATGGCCACACCCCGGAAAGGCGCCGCCAGCGCGCTCTCCGGTCGCGCCAGAGCCAGGGAACTGCCCCCCGCCGTCACCAGGACGATAACAAGGGCGGTCACCAGAGCGGCGCGCCCGATTGCCCTGCTCCACCGCGGGAGCCGCCAGCTCTTGCCTCCACCCTGCGCCATCTGCTCGGCGATGAGCGTCACCAGCCGGTCGATTTCATTGCTGACCGGCGCCTCATAGGCGATGGCTTTTTCGCGCAGGACCTGGTCGTAGGCGGCGCGGCGTACCTTGCTCGACAGCACCCGGTACGCCTCCTCGGTATCCGCAATTCTCCCGGCGAAGAACTGGGTCTCCTGCGTCTTCGAGGAGAGAAGCTTGCGGTACACCCGGGTCAGGCGCTTATAGGCGGAGGCGATAGTCGCCGCGTCCGCTTCCGGGCTGATGCGGAGCAGTTGATAGTAATGTTTCCAGTCGGTAAGGTAAGGCGCCGTCGCGGCAGACCGTTTGGACAGGCGCAGGCGAGGAACGGCCTTGAGCCGGGCAATTAGATTGACAACACGGACGGACATACTTTGCTCCACGAATAAACAGTACTTACGTAATGAGTTTATTAGGTGATGTCTCTAAACGTCAATCGCCCAAAAGGAGTAATCGGAATGGCGGGAAGCCTGATTTTGCGGTGAGGGAATCGATACCGAAAGAAGACCCTTGGAAATAGTTAAGGCTGGACGTCTTTTCTTCCGTTTCTGTCCAGCCTTACTCCGGGTTTCGTAATCTACCTGACAAGTCTGGTTTTCGACCTCCTTTCATCAGGCTTTGCAGCGTTTGGTTACGCCTTCTCAGTGACGGCCTTAGCTTTCTTTGCCTTGAGCGCCTGCACCATCCCGCCGATGTTGAGATACCAGACCAAAGCGACCGGGAAGAGGATGATGGGTACTGCCACCGCGATTGCTACTACGAATTCGACTGTCATTGTCGTTACCTCCTTTTTTTCCTCTCTCTTGATTTCCACTCTTAGAATAACATGCTCTCCCGCCCGGGACTTCCGCCGTAACCACTAATTTGAGCTTCCATAAACGCCTAAAGTTGGGCCACGCCAATAGAGGTTTATGCTAACCGGGGCTGCGTTGCGGACTAAGTAGGAATACTTACCGGGATGGAACGAAACAGTTAGTTCCCTTGTGGCGTGCGGGCGCGACGCCACAAGGGACTAGACAACGATGCCGATTACCGAGATTGGCTTATCCCGACTTCGATGAGGTCTTTTGCGACTCTTTCTTCTCCGCTTCTTTCGGGGGCTCTTTCCCGGAGCCCTGAGGCTCAGGGACTCACAGCGCGGCGATTTTCTTAAACAGGTCTTTCAGTCCCATCGCGCAACCTCCGCTACTTGACCAGGACGCAGTCCTTGAGGATGACGTTCTTTTCGGCGCCGTTGTATTTGCCCTGGGCGGTGACCTTCTCCCCGGGAGTCAGCCGGCGCAACTGGTAGGCAAGCTTCTTATCGAAGGTGCAACGGACATTGAAGATATCCAGCTTCGCTGGCGTCGTCAGGATGATGTACTGGATATCGAGGTGCTCCTTGACGAAAACCTTATCAATGATGCCGGTGACTCTGACCACGCGGTTAGCGAGCTTGCTGTTAGCCGCAGGTCTGTCCGCCTGAAACGCCAGAGTGACTTCCTCGGTAGTCACGTCGACGACGTCCGGGCAGACCTCGACCGACATTATGGGGTTGGGGCGGGGCGGCGTCAGCGGCTCGACCACCGGCGGGGGTGGCGGAGGCGGCGGCACTGGCGCGGGCGGCGGAGGCGGCTCGGCCGCCGGTTCGGGTTCCGGCCCGGGTTCGGGTTCTGGTTCAGGAGCACGCGCAACTTTCCTGGGTGCGGGTGGGGTTTCTTCAATCTCTTCCTGTTCCGGCTCGGGCCTGACCACCGGCTCGCCTTTAACCTCCCGGAAACTCTTGTCAATCTTCTTATGGCCGCCAGAGAGCAGCGGGTAGCCGCACCACTGGCAAGCCCAATCGTCTGTCCGCTTGGTTTCCTGACCGCAGTTAGGGCATCTCGCCATTGTTCACCTCTTTTCCCAAATTATACAGTAGAAAAGAGTATTGTCAACAATTGGTGCGTGGCGAATGTCATTGTGAGGAGCACATTCGCTTCGCTCAGTGTAAACTTAGCGAGGAATCAATCCGTCTGAGGGGCGGATTCTTCGCTTCGCTCAGAATGACAGTGGGACTGAGACTGCTTCGCTGCGTCTGTCCTGAGCGCCCCGAGACTCTTCGCTTCGCTCAGAGTGACAGGAGCGAAGGGCTCGCAATGACAGAGAGGCACGGGTCAAGGGATTCAACAGGTATTGACACTCAGCTGTTGACAGTATATTCTGATGTCAACAGCAGGCGAAGGAGGACTTATGGCGGACAAGAGCTCGACGGGACTTGAGGAAAACCTGGCAGGGGTCTTGTGTTACCTCTTCTGGTGGGTCAGCGGGTTGATACTCGCCGTGCTGGAAACACGGAGCAACTTCGTGCGTTTCCACGCTCTGCAATCGATTTATGCCCTCGGCACCATCAATTTATCCGCCTTTATTCTTTACTGGCTACCCATACCGATACTGGGCATAGCGCTATTCTGGATAGTCTGGTCGATTGGCGTCGTGCTCTGGATTATCCTGATGGTCAAAGCCTACCAGGGCGAGATGTTCAAGATGCCGTGGGCAGGCAACCTGGCGCAGGCGTGGGTCTCCAAGCACCAGTAAGGAGCGATACAATGGATGCGATGGAAACTATTCTTTCCCGGCGCAGTATCCGCCACTATACGGACGACCCCGTCCCCGAGGAGCTTGTCCAGCAATTGCTCAAGGCGGCGATGGCCGCCCCCTCGGCATCGAATCAACAGCCGTGGCAGTTCGTCGTCATCGATGAGCGGCGGCTGTTTAACGAGATTATGAAGTTCCACCCCTTCTCCAGCATGCTGGCCGAGGCAAAGGTGGCCATCCTGGTCTGCGGCGACCTGCACCGCGAGAGCTTCAAAGGCTACTGGATTCAGGACTGCTCCGCGGCGACGGAGAATATCCTGCTCGCGGTGCGGGCGCTGGGGCTAGGGGCGGTGTGGCTGGGCATCTACCCCCGCGAGGAGAGAGTCCAAAAGGTGCAGGCGCTTCTCAAACTACCCGACCACATCGTGCCGCTGGGGCTGATTTCAATAGGCTTCCCGGCAGAGACCAAGCCGCCGTCAAATCGCTTCGATGCTTCCCGTATCCACCGCAACGGGTGGTAGAGCCAGCCTCCCCTACTTTACTTCTTCCGCACCGGGTACCGGATGATGGTCTTGACCACTTTGGCATCGGGCTTGGTCAGATATTCCTCCTCGTGGGCGCCGGCAACCTCATAGCCGTTGTCCGCAATGAACTTCTGCAGGCGCTGGACGGTGGGCGTCTCCTGGTCGTAGCCGCCGATGTGCAAAATCTGGCCCACTGTGCCGTACTGCCACGTTTCAATCCTGACCTCGATGCCGGGGACTTTCTGGGGCAAGCTGGCGACATCTTCCGGAATGGGCAGCCCGGCGATAATTGTCCACTTGTCTTTGGGCTTGAGGTGAGCGTCCGGGTAGCGGGCGCGCGGTGAGACGACCTTGAAATCAGGAATGCCGCCCTGCTTCTTGCGGGCAAACTTGAGGGTGTAGACCGAGCCGTAGAGCGCGGGCATCAGGTCGGCGAAGACCTTGTCCGGCGCGCCGACGCTTTTGAGCACCGCCATCTTCTGCGCCGGCATTTCCAGGATTACGGGGTCAGTGGCCAATTTACGCGGGGACATAAGATACCTCCTGCACGTTATCCCTTGCATTCAACCATTCCGATGAAAATCGGAATCCAGTATCTACGTGATTTCCTCGTACAAGTCCTTCCACTCAGGATTCCCGGTTTCTATCAATTCTATCTTCCATTTCCGTTTCCATTCCTTGATGCGCTTCTCCCTTTGAAGTGCTGAATCAAAGTCCTCGCAATGCTCAAAATAGACAAGTCTGTGAACACCATATTTGCGGGTGAACCCTTGGACAAAATCATTCCTATGCTCATATACGCGCCGTATCAGGTCATTCGTTACACCAACATAAAGCGTCCCGTTGCGTTTACTGGCTAATATGTAAACATAATGCGCACTCATTTTTGCTGGATCCCGACTTCCGTCGGGATGGTGAGTTTTGTTCTTTGCTCTTGAGGTGTGATATGACCTGCTCTTGTCTTCTTCACTTTTCTTCAGCCCGTCTGAAGTATAGCACTGGAGGAAAGAGGTGGAAAGGGGGGAGAGAGCAACTTATTCTGTTTTTCGTCAGGATTTGGGTTACAACACCTATTGACAAAATATG
>Ga0315288_10011517_pt1 | contig 11133 bp, 6 predicted proteins | sample YL17G11_20_MG_FD_203454 | JGI IMG/M metagenome (GOLD analysis project Ga0315288, IMG submission 203454) | Sediment microbial communities from Yellowstone Lake, YNP, Wyoming, USA - YL17G11_20 | ecosystem: Environmental > Aquatic > Freshwater > Lake > Sediment | place: USA: Wyoming | collected... | reverse complement strand
ACAGGCGTTGCATGTGGCGCACGACCTCGGTCATCGCCTCCGGGCCCTGCGGGGTCGCAAAGCAGGCTTCGATCAGGGCCAGATCGGCGCCCGCGCTGAAGGCGCGCTGGTCGCTGCGCAGGTGCAGCACGGCGACGTTGTCGTCCTGGATCGCGCGCTCGACCACCGCGTCGAGTTCGGCGATCAGCTTGTCGTCGAGCGCGTTGACCGGCGGACGCGACAGCGTGGCCACCAGCACGCGGCCGACCTGTCGGGTGGATACCATCGTCGCCATCGCCTCACTCCAGCGCGAGGTGCAGCTCGCGCAGCTTGCGCCGCAGGAGCTTGCCCGTCGGCGTGCGCGGCAAGGCGTCCACCGCGTGCAGCCAGCGCGGCCGCTGGTGGGGCGGCATCGCCTGGGCGCCGGCTCGCAGTGCGGCGCCGACGCTGCCCGTGTCGCTGGCGACAAAGAAGAACGCGACGGCGTCGACGCCATCGCTGTCGGGCACACACACGGCAGCCGCCTCGGCGATGCCGGGTGCCTGCAGTGACAGCCGCTCCTCGAGCTCGACCAGGTTGACCCAGCGGCCATGGATCTTGACCAGCGAGTCTTCGCGGCCGGCGAAGCGCCAGCCGCCGTTGTCTTCCCGAGCGAACAGGTCGGCCGGGCAGAAGGCACCGTTGCGGAAGTTCTCCGCCTGCGCCTGCGGTCGGTCGAGATAGCCGACGGCCAGCGTCGGCGCGCGGATCAGCAGCCGCGTCGGCGTGCCCGCCGCCACGGCTTCCAGCGGCTGGATGTCGACACCGGGCGACGGCGCAAAGCCTTGCCCGTCGCCGCGGTCGAGCATCACCAGGATCAGTGTTTCCGACGCGCCGTAGCCGTTGATGAGGGTCAGGCCGGTCTGCCGCCGCCATTCGTCGCGCAGGCTTGCCGGCAGCGCCTCGCCGGCCGAGACGCAAAGGCGCACGCCGGCTTTGGCCATCCCGGGGGCATACCCCTCGTGCAACAGATTGCGGTACAGCGAGGGCACGCTGAACAGCACGGTCGGGCGCTGCGCAGCGACGCTGGCGGCCACGCTGGCTGCGGTCGGCCACTGCGGATCGAGGATCACCGTCGCGCCGAGCTTGAGGCCGGCGAACAGGCTGTTGGTCTGCGGGTACGAGAAGAACAGCCTGGAGGTCGCAAACAGGCGGTCGCTGGCCACGATGCCGAGTCCCTCGCGCGAGACCTGCTCGATCCGTTGCGCAAAGCGGTGCCCGTGGACGACTGCCTTGGGCTTGCCCGAGGTGCCCGACGAATGGCACCAGAAGGCCGGCGCGTCCTCGTCCATCGGATGTGCGGCGATCGGTGCGCTGCGCTGTATGGCGCTGCGCCAGTCGCCCTGCAGCATCACGCGCTCGCGCCACGGCGTCGGCGTGTCGCCATCCGACTCGGCCAGGATCACGCTGAAGCCGGCCTCATCCAGGATGTACTGCCATTCGGCCGCCGGCACGCGCGGGTTGATGCCGACCGCGATCGCGCCACACCAGATCGTGCCGAGGAAGGCGGTGACCCAGTCCGGTCCGTCCGCCAGCTTGATCGCCACGCGATGGCCCGGCCCGACGCCGCGCGCACGCCAGACCGCTGCGGTGCGCGCCACGCGATCGCGCAGCGTGCCGACGTCCAGGCACTCGCCGCTGGTGCAGAGCAGCGCCGTGCGCTGCGCGTCCGGTCCATCGAGCAGCAACGCTGCGGCGTTCATCGTCGCGGCGGCGGTGCCGACGGCCCGCGTCGGTGCGGCGTGCGGATCGGTGCCGAGGCGCCCTGTCCGGCCGGCCTGCCAGTGCTCGTACTCCGTGGCCAGCAACTCGGCATGGCCCCATTCCTCGGCGGCCAGTTCGCAGTACAGGCGCTGCGTGGCCGAGCCCTCGAAGGCCTGCGCTGCACGCGCGGTGAAGAAGCGCATTGCGCGCTGCTCCAGTCCGATCGCGATGCGGAACAGATTGGCCGGGTCCTGCGGGCGATTCTCGACCTCGGCAAACAGGGCCGCCGCCTCCACGCGCAGCGCCTTCGAGGGCGCCGGCGCGTCGACGTGGTAGCGCCGCGCGAGCGTCTCCATGTGCTCGCCTTCCATCACGGCGAAGCGGCTGAACAGCGTGCGCAGTGCCGGGTCGATGCTGTCGGCTGCGGCGCGCTGGTAGAAGGCCCTGCCGCCGAGTTCGATCTCGAAGGCCATGCGCACGCCTTCGACCGCTGCAGCGTCGACCGCAGCCGCACGCGCGGTGTCGACCCGCCTGAGCTTGCCGCTGCACTGCGGGCACAGGCCGTAGGCAATGGCGAAGGCTTCTTCGGTGTGGTTGCAGGCGGCGCAATGCCACAGCCCGCTGGCGCCAGCGCAGCACAGGACGTCGCCGCCATCGTCGTCGGCGATGGGGCGGCCGCATTGAGGGCAAAGCATCGAATGTTCCGATTCAGTCACCGCAGGCTGCCTTCACAGTGGGCCCAGCGGCTTGGAGCGGCGACGATGCAGTTGGAGGGACGTCATGCCAGTCCCGCCGCCGGGCCGCCCGCCAACTCGCGGACCAGGCGTTGCGCGTGCACAGCCGCCACCAGGCGCCGGTAGTTGGAGGACATCGCCGTTGTGCGCATCGGGCTGACCTGCTTGCGCACCAGCTTGGCCAATCCCGCCAGCCCCGCGTCGTCGAGCGGCTTGCCGAGCAGCGCCTCGGTGCCTTGCAGCAGCAGCGGGCGCGAGTTGGTCCCGGTCAGTGCGATGCGCAACTCGGCGATCGCGCCGCCGTCCAGGCGAAGCGCGCAGGCCACGCCGGCCAGCGGGAAGTCCATCGCTCCGCGCACGCGGGCCTTGCGATAGCCGCTGACGCGCCCGGGCGCCGGCGCCGGGACCCACACGCGCGCCAGGACTTCGTCGCGCTCGATCGCCAGGTGGGCGGCACCGTCGTCGCGATAGGCCTCGGCCAGCGCCACGCGTCTTGTGCCGCGGCACGACAGCAACTCGACCTCGGCACCGAGCGCGATCAGTGCAGGCGCCAGGTCGCCGCTGAACGCGGCGTGGCAGTGCTCGCCCTGCGGTGCGACATGGCAGGTGCTGCCGCCGCGCTTGAGGCAGTGGTCGTTGGCTTCGCGCCACCAGGCGCTCTGGTTGTAGAACACGCAGCGCGTGTCCAGGCACAGGTTGCCGCCCAGCGTGGCCACCGTGCGGTGACCCGGGCCGGCGGCGGACCGTGCGGCTTCGCCGAGGGCGGTGTAGTTGCTGGCGATGCGCTCGTCGGCCGCCAGCCGCGCCAGCGTGACGCCGGCCCCGAGCAGCAGTGCCGCGGCATCGAGTTCGACGTCGGCGCCGCCCTGCACCGCGCCCAGATCCACCAGCAGCGGCGGACTTTCGAGCCCGCGCCGCAGGTTCGGCACGAGGTCGGTGCCACCCCCCAGCAGCCGGGCGCCGGGTTCGGCGGCCAGCAGTGCCGCCGCCTCGGCATAGGTGGCCGGGCGCGTCAGCCGGAATTCGGGCATCCGATGCATGGTCATTTCGCTGCGGCCACTGCCGCGCGGTGCGCGCGCAGCCGCTGCTCGCGCTGGCGAACGTGCAGGGCCTCGAGCACACGATCGGGCGTGGCCGGCAACTCGGCCAGGCGGATACCGATCGCGTCGCAGATCGCGTTGGTCAGGGCCGGCGGGAAACCGTGCAGCGCACCTTCGCTCGCCTCCTTGGCGCCGAAGGGCCCGAGCGGGTCGTGGCTCTCGACCAGGTGGACATCGATCGGCGGTGATTCGACGATGGTCGGGATGCGGTAGTCGAGCATGTTCGGCCGCAGGGCCAGACCCTCGTGGTATTGCGTCTCTTCGGACAGCGCCTGGCCCATGCCCATCCAGACGGCGCCCTGCACCTGGCCTTCGACAGCCAGCGGGTTGATCGCGAAGCCGCAGTCGTGGGCGACCCAGACCTGCTCGACCTTGACGACGCCGGTGTCCTCGTCGACGCTGACCTCGACCACCTGTGCCGCGTAGGAAAAGCCCGCAGTCGACCCGACGGCCGCGCCGCGGAACTTGCCGCCCTGGGTTTCGGGCGGGGTCGACCACACGCCCTTGACCGTTATCGTGCCGCTGTGCGCGAGCGCGGCCTCGACCACCTGCGCGAAATCGAGCGACTTGTCGGTGCCGACCACCGCGCAGCATTCGCCGGCCCACTCGATCTCGTCGGGCGTGACCTGCAGTGCCTTGGCAGCCGCAACGACGAGCAGGCGTTTCAATTCCTCGGCGGCACGCAGCGCCGCATTGCCGACCATGAACGAGACGCGCGACGAGTACGAGCCGTTGTCCTTGGGCGTCAACGCGCTGTCGGTGGCGATCACGCGGATGCGCGCCATCGGCAGCATCAGCACCTCGGCGACCACCTGCGTCAGCAGGGTCGACGAGCCCTGGCCGATGTCGGACGCGCCGGTCAGGATGGTGATGCTGCCGTCGAAGTCGAGCTTGAGGTTGATCACCGCATGCGGCTCGCCGCTCCAGTGCACCGGTTTGGCCGAGCCCGACACATAGTGCGAGCAGGCCATGCCCAGCCCGCGCTTGAGACCGTCGTTGCGCGACAGCTTGCCGCGCCGCTCCTTCCAGCCCGAGGCCCGCTCGACCCAGGCCAGGCAGGTGGGGATGCCATAGGAGTTGACCTGCAGGTCGTTGAGCGTGCGATAGGGCGGGGCGATCAGGTTGGCGCGGCGCACCGCGAACGCGTCCAGGCCGAGTTGGCCGGCCATCTCGTCGAGCAGCGACTCGAAGGCATGCCTCGCATCGACCGCGCCGTGGCCGCGCATCGCGCCGCAGGGTGGCAGGTTGGTGTAGACGCGAAAGCCCCGGTAGCGCACCGCGCCGACGCGGTACAGCGCGTGCAACAGTGCGCCGGCGTAGAGGATCGTCACCAGCCCGTAGCCGCCGTAGGCGCCGCCGCGCTGCACGATCTCGCAATCGACGGCGGTGATCTCGCCGCTGCGCCTCATGCCGATCTTCAGCCGGATGTCGGTGGCCGGCCGGCCGCGGTGGGTGAGGAAGCCTTCCTCGCGGGTCAGCTGCATCCTGACCGTGCCGCCGGCCGCGCGCGCCAGCGCCGCGGTGACCATCTCGAAGTTCAGCGGCTCGACGCGGTGGCCGAAGCCGCCGCCGACGAAGGGCTTGATGACGCGGATGCGCGAGCTGTCCATGCCCAGCACCTGCGCCAGCGTCAGGTGCAGGTAGTACGGCACCTGGGTCACCGAATGGGTCGTCAGGCGGTCGTTTTCGGGTTCGTAGGCGGCGACCGCGGCATTCAGTTCGATCTGGCCATGCGCGACTTCGGCATAGCTGGTGCGGCGCTCGAGCACCAGGTCGGCCGCCGCGAGACCGCCATCGACGTCGCCGAAGTCCTGCTCGACCTGGCGCTCGATGTTGCCGGCCTTCTTGTCGTGCAGCGGCAGGGCGCCTTCGGCGCGTGCCTCGGCGGCGCTGAAGTAGGCCGGCAGCGGCTCGATGTCGAGCACGATCGCGCGCAGGGCGGCCTCGGCGGTGGCCTCGTCGACGGCCGCCACCGCGGCCACCGGCTCGCCGCGGTAGCGCACCTTGTCGCGCGCCAGCGGCCATTCGTTCTGCGCGATCGGGATCACGCCGTACGGCGCAGCGAAGTCCTGGCCGGTGATCACCGCGCGCACGCCGGGCAGGGCGCGTGCCGCTGCGGTGTCGATGTCGCGGATCACGCCGTGCGCGACGGGGCTGCGCAGGATGCGGCCGACCAGCGCCTGGCCGAACGGCAGATCGGCGGTGTAGCGCGCGCGGCCGGTGACCTTCTCGATGCCGTCGACGAGCGGGGTGCGCTGGCCGACTGCAGCCATTGGAGCCCCTCGGCCGACGGGTACGTCCGCCGATCCCCCGGGGGGATACGGGCCGGCTTGGGGTCGGCCCGGCGCTCGGCCCGAGCTCATCGCGCGCCTCCCGCAGCCGCTCGCACGGATTCGATGATCTTCACATAGCCGGTGCAGCGACACAGGTTGCCGGCCAGCGCCTCGCGGATCTGGGTCTCGCTCGGGTCGGGATGGCGCCGCAGCAGCGCTTCGGCGGCCATGATCATCCCGGGCGTGCAGAACCCGCACTGGGTGCCGAGCTTTTCGTGGAACGCCTGCTGCAGCCGACTCATGCGGCCATTGACTGCGAGGTGCTCGATGGTCTCGATGCGCCGGCCCGAGCAGGTTGCGGCCAGCGTGATGCAGGCCAGCTGCGGCTGGTCATCGACGAGCACCGTGCAGGCGCCGCATTCACCGCCGTCGCAGCCCTGCTTGGTGCCGGTCAGGCCGAGGTCGTCACGAAGCACGTCGAGCAGCAGCGCGTTGTCGGCCACGGCGCATTGCTGGGCGCGGTCGTTGACGGTCAAGCTCAGCAATCTCTTGCTCACGGTGTCGCGCTCCTCGGAGCCGCCTGCTGCGCGTGCGCACGAGCAGCGCGCACGGCGACAGGGGTCAGACGACAAGTCCCGAACCATTTTGGTATCGTGATGCCGAATTGCACTTAATCCATGTCAACTTATCCCGTCGTCTGGACGCGGCCGATGGTCGGGCGATCGCACGGGTTCACCCTGCGCATCGCACCTCAGGCGGGGCTTTGAACCGTACCATGCCAACATCTGTCGGCTGGGTGACAAGCCAGCCCGAGCGCCGACCAGACGCATCGCCCGAAGACCCCTGGAGAATCAAGCATGTTCAAAGCCCTGGTCATTGAGAAGGACGATGCCGGCTACCGCGCCGGCGTGAAGGATGTCGACGACAGCGTGCTGCCGCCCGGTGAGGTGACGGTGCGCGTCGAGTACTCCACCGTCAACTACAAGGATGGTCTGGCCATCACCGGCAAGGGCCCGGTCGTGCGCAAGTTCCCGCTGCATGCCGGCATCGATTTCGCCGGTGTGGTCGAGGCCAGCGACGATGCGCGCTTCAAGCCGGGCGAACGTGTGCTGCTCAATGGCTGGGGCGTCGGCGAATCGCATTCGGGCGGCCTGGCGCAGAAGGCCTGCGTGAAGGCCGACTGGCTGGTGCCGCTGCCCGCCGGCCTGACGACGAAACAGGCGATGGCCATCGGCACGGCGGGCTACACGGCCATGTTGAGTGTGATGGCGCTCGAGCGCCACGGCGTCAGGCCCGAGTCGGGCGACATCCTGGTCACCGGCGCCAGCGGCGGCGTCGGCAGTGTGGCCATCGCGGTGCTGGCCAAACTCGGCTACCGCGTGGTGGCCTCCACTGGCCGGCCGCAGGAAGCCGCGTATCTGCGGGGCCTGGGCGCGGCCGACATCATCGCCCGCGACGAACTCTCAGCGCCCGGCAAGCCGCTGGCCAAGGAACGCTGGGCTGGCGTCGTCGATTCGGTCGGCAGCCACACCTTGGCCAACGCCTGCGCCGGCACGCGCTACGGTGGTGCGGTGGCCGCCTGCGGTCTGGCCCAGGGCATGGACTTCCCGGCCTCGGTGGCACCTTTCATACTGCGCGGCATCACGCTGTACGGCATCGACAGCGTCAACGCGCCGCAGGCGGTGCGCCGCAGCGCCTGGCAGCGCCTGGCGCGCGACCTCGACCTGGCCAAGCTCGAAGCCATCACCCACGAGATCACGCTGGCCGGCGCCCTGCAGGCCGCTGTCGATATCCTGGCCGGTCGCATCCGCGGCCGCGTCGTCGTCAACGTCAACGCGTAGATTCACGCACGGTGCCACGGCCGGGGGCCTCATGAAAATCGTTTGCATCGGCGGTGGGCCCGCCGGGCTGTATTTCGCCTTGCTGATGAAGCAGCTGGGCGCGCATCACGACGTCAGCGTCGTCGAACGCAACAAGCCCTACGACACCTTCGGCTGGGGCGTGGTGTTTTCCGACGCGACGATGGACAACATGCGCGAGTGGGACCGCGACACCGCCGACACGATCGAACAGTCGTTCGCCCACTGGGACGACATCGAGCTGCAGTTCAAGGGCCGCACCATCCGCTCGGGCGGCCACGGCTTCGTCGGCATCGGGCGCAAGAAACTGCTCAACATCCTGCAGGCGCGCTGCGAGGCACTGGACGTGAAGCTGGTCTTCGAGACCGAAGCCGACAGCGACGCCGACTACCCCGATGCCGACCTGGTGATCGCCAGCGACGGCATCAACTCGCGCATCCGCACCAAGTACGCCAGCGTCTTCAAGCCCGACATCGTCACACGGCCCAACCGCTTCATCTGGCTCGGCACCAAGAAGGTCTACGAGCCCTTCACCTTCCTGTTCGAGAAGACCGAGCACGGCTGGTTCCAGGCCCACATCTACCAGTTCGATGCATCGACGAGCACGTTCATCGTCGAATGCCCCGAGCCGGTCTGGCTGGCGCATGGCCTGGACAAGGCCGACCCGGATCAATCGGTCGCCTTCTGCGAGAAGCTCTTTGCCGCTAACCTGCAGGGCGAGAGGCTGATGACCAATGCGCGGCACTTGCGCGGCTCGGCGTGGATCAACTTCCAGCGCGTCAAGTGCGAGCAGTGGTCGATGTTCAATGGCCACAGCCACGTCGTGCTGATGGGCGACGCGGTGCACACTGCGCACTTCGCGATCGGCTCGGGCACCAAGCTGGCGCTCGAGGATGCGATCGAGCTGACGCGCCAGTTCAAGGAGCAAGGCGACAGCGCCGAAAACATCCCCGCGGTGCTGGCGCGCTACCAGACCTTGCGCGCGGTCGACGTGATCCGGCTGCAGAACGCGGCCTGGAACGCGATGGAGTGGTTCGAGGTCTGCGGCGAGCGCTACTGCGACCAGCTCGAACCCGAGCAGTTCATGTACAGCATGCTGACGCGCAGCCAGCGCATCAGCCACGAAAACCTGCGCCTTCGCGACAAGGCCTGGCTCGAGGGCTTCGAGCGCTGGTTCGCCGAGCGCGGCGGCGCCGCGACCGCAGCCTGGGGGTCCAGCGCCGCCGCAGGGCCGCCCCAAGGCGGCGCAGCCCCCCCGGGGGGTGGCGAGGATCGCGGCGGCGCCGCGACCGCAGCCTGGGGGTCAACTTCCCTGCCGCCGATGTTCACGCCCTACACCGTGCGTGGCGTGACGCTGAAGAACCGCGTCGTCGTCTCGCCGATGGCGCAGTACTCGTGCAGCGACGGCGTCCCGGGTGACTACCACCTGGTGCATCTGGGTGCGCGCGCCATGGGCGGGGCCGGCATGGTGGTGGCCGAGATGACCTGCCCCAGCGCCGATGCCCGCATCACACCCGGCTGCCCGGGCTTGTGGAACGCAGCGCAGCGCGATGGCTGGAAACGCATCGTCGAAGTCGTCCACCGCGAAACCGACGCGAAGATCGCAATCCAGCTCGGCCATGCCGGCGCCAAGGGTTCGACCAACGCGCCGTGGCAGGGTGCCGGCGCCGACCGGCCGCTCGCTGCGGGCACCTGGCCGCTGATCGCACCGTCGCCACAGCCGTACCTGGCCGATGGCGGGCAGGTGCCGCGGGCGATGAACCGTACCGACATGGACCGCGTGCGCGATGACTTCGTGCGCAGCGCGCGCTTCGCGGCCGAGGCCGGCTTCGACTGGCTGGAACTGCACTGCGCCCATGGCTACTTGCTGTCGGCCTTCATCTCGCCGCTGACCAACCGGCGCAGCGACGAGTACGGCGGCACGCTGGCCAAGCGCTTGCGCTACCCGCTGGAAGTGTTCGCAGCGGTGCGCCAGGCCTGGCCCCAGGACAAGCCGATGTCGGTGCGCATCTCGGCGCACGACTGGGTCGAAGGCGGCATCACGCCGACCGATGCGGTGCAGATCGCCCGGGCCTTCAAGGCCGCGGGCGCGGACATGATCGATTGCTCGTCGGGGCAGGTCAGCGCCGGGCAGAAACCCATCTACGGCCGCATGTACCAGACACCGTTCGCCGACCGCATCCGCAACGAGGCCGGCATCGCCACCATCGCGGTCGGCGCGATCTCCGAAGCCGATCACGTCAACAGCATCATCTCCGCCGGCCGGGCCGACCTCTGCGCGATCGCCCGGCCGCACCTGGCCAACCCGGCCTGGACGCTCACCGAAGCGGCGAAGATCGGCTTCACGGGCGTTGCGTGGCCGAAGCAATACGAGACCGCCAAATCGCAGATGCACGCCAATTTCCAGCGCGAGCGCGGGCTGCCGTCGGGCAAGGCCTGACGCCAGCGAGACAATAGCGGCGCTCCTGACCGCGAAAGATCGCCCATGCAAGAACGCGTCGCCCCCAGCCTGGCCACCGGCGGCAATTCGGTCTTCGAGAGCCACTGATGCATCCGCCCGAATATCTCGACCACCTGCGCTGGCCATTCTTCGAGGACCGGCACCGCGAGTTCGCGCAGGCGCTCGATGCCTGGGCGGCCAGCGAAGTGCGCAACGCGCACGCCAGCGATGTCGACGCACTGTGCCGCCGCCTGGTGCGCCAGCTGGGCGACGCGGGCTGGCTGCGCCCGACGGTGGCCGGCACCGCCCATGGCGGTGTGGCCGAGGTTATCGACACGCGCATGCTGTGCCTGGCACGCGAGACCTTGGCCCGCCACAACGGCCTGGCCGACTTTGCCTTCGCGATGCAGGGCCTGGGTTCGGGCGCGATCTCGCTGGCCGGCACACCCGAGCAGAAGGCACGTTGGCTGCCACGCGTGGCGCGCGGCGAGGCGATCGCGGCCTTCGCGCTGTCCGAGCCCGATGCCGGATCAGACGTGGCGGCGTTGCAATGCGCCGCACGCATCGAAGACGAACACGCTGTGCTCGACGGCCAGAAGACGTGGATCAGCAACGGCGGCATCGCCGACTTCTATGTTGTCTTCGCGCGGGACACAGACTTGCATGCCGCTTCGCGTTCCGCAAGCGAAGCCACCGGCTCGCGAGGGATTTCAGCCTACATCGTCGAGGCCGGCACACCGGGCTTCGAGATCGCCGAGCGCATCGAGGTCATCGCACCGCACCCGTTGGCGCGACTGCGCTTCACTGATTGCCGGGTGCCGCTGTCGCAGCGCATCGGCGCGGCGGGCGAAGGCTTCAAGCTGGCGATGCGCACGCTGGATGTGTTCCGCACCAGCGTCGCCGCCGCGGCACTCGGCTTTGCGCGCCGCGCGATGCAGGAGAGCCTGGCCCGGGCCAGGTCACGCAGGCTGTTCGGCCAGACGCTGGCCGACTTCCAGCTCACGC
>Ga0315288_10011515_pt1 | contig 11134 bp, 10 predicted proteins | sample YL17G11_20_MG_FD_203454 | JGI IMG/M metagenome (GOLD analysis project Ga0315288, IMG submission 203454) | Sediment microbial communities from Yellowstone Lake, YNP, Wyoming, USA - YL17G11_20 | ecosystem: Environmental > Aquatic > Freshwater > Lake > Sediment | place: USA: Wyoming | collected... | reverse complement strand
ATCCGCCTCCACCTTCACACGAGGGAAGGCGTCGCCCTCCAGGGACTGGGCCTTGGCCCCCCGCAGGCAGTAGAGGTCGTCCTCGTACAGCAGGTCGCCCTTGCCCATGCGCGTGAAGACCCCCCCCGTCGCGGGCGGCCTCATCGGAGCATGGCAGGGCCTGGCCGCTCGCCAGGTCGAGCACCGAGGGCTCTCCCCGCCCTTTGGCGGGCGGGAGGTGGCGGAGGGGCGTCACCTCGGGCGGCCCGCCCTCGCGGGGCTTCACCTGGAAGAGCGACCAGCAGATTCTCCCCTTGGCCGGCGTTGCCTCGGTGACCTCGACGACGGCCATGCGGCCCTGGTCGGTCAGGACCGCAAAGCGACGGGCCTCGGAAGCCAGCGCGCCCCGCGAGGCACTTTCCTTCAACTTATCCAGTTGTTTGACCGCCTGGGCCAGGGCTTCCTTGAAGCCGCCGGCGGAGGGGAGCGGGAGGATGCGGGCCGGCCCCTTGGGGTTGCGCATGAAGGCGCCGCCGCCGTCGTTGTTCCACCCCACGTCGAAGGCCTCGGAGGTCTGCTCGCCCCCCTTGGCCGTCCGCCACGTATCGAGATCGACCGTCTGGTTATCGGCCAGGTCGATGCGGAAGTGCGGCTCCAACTCGCCCTTAGCCTCTTTGTCTTTTGGCGCCGCCTGCGGCGCCTCGGCGGTTACGACGGGCGAGGCAAGAACACAAAGAACGGCCACCGACAGCAGCGTCCTGCTCATGGTCCTTTCCTTTCTCTGGTGCTCAGCGAGGATGTCAGCGTGCTCTGCGCAGCAGCCTTGCCAGGCCGCCGCGCCACCCGTGCTCCGCGCCGCTCAGTTCACTTCACTTGGCTCCAGGTGGTCTCGCACTTGACCTGGAGCGGTCCCAGGTTGGGCCGGACGCGGACGCCGAACTCCCCTTTGAAACCGTCGGGTACTCGCCACGAGTACCGGCAGGTGCCGCCTCAGCCGTACTCGAACTGCGCGCTCAGAAGGACTTTGCCGGACCGGTCGACGACCTCCAGCGACGGAGGCTGGACCTGCGTGCCGGTCTTCTTGACGGCCGGCACGTACCGCTCTCCGGACTTGCCAACGAGCACGAACGAGATGAGGACGTTCGCGCCCTCCTGCACGACTTCGGCCTTCGCAACCAGCGGGGGACCCAGAGGTATCAAGAGCGTCTGGTCCGCAGGCACGGTGAACGTCCCCAGCCGCTCGTCGTCGTTGCTGCGCTGAAACGTCCAACGTGTCCCCGCGTCGTCAGTGTACGTCAAGATGAGGCCGCAGGGCGCATACAGGCCCGCGGGCACCCGCGCCTTGCCGTCCGTCGCCTCGACGGTCAGGTACCCGAAGTCCGAGTAGGCGTCGAACCGGATCGGCGTGCGGCCAAAGTCCAGGTTCCCGAACTGCGGCTCGGTCTTCTCGAGTTGGATCTGCGTGCCATCGGCCGAGACCTGGATGCGGTAGTACATCCCGTCCACCTGGCGCGCCTTTGAGAGGGGCATCCACTCCTGCACGTTGCCGGCCTCGCCGAGGTCCGCGAACCGGCCGTCGCCGTTCAGGTCGATGATGAGCGCGTCCATGTCGCTGCGCGGGAACGGGCCGCTGAGCACGTCGTCATACCGGCCGTTGAAGTTGCAGTCGACGAGGGCCACGCGGTAGGTCCGCCCGCCCAGGCGGACTTCGCCCGTGCGGCAGCCGGTCGCTTCCGCGTGGAGACACCCCGGCGCCTTTCCGTTTCCGCCGGAGTGCGACATCACGGCGACCGGAAGCGTCCCGCTCGCGGGGAGCGGCGCAGGGACCACGCCGAACGAGACGCCGCCGCCGCGAACCGTCCCGGCCACGGCCTTCTCGTCGGAGAAGTCGTTGTCGCGATCGGTGTCGAGGTAGATCCGGGGCGGGCTCCCCGCACAGGCGATGACCCACACCTTCCTTCCGCCGAAGGTGGAACTGAAGTACCGCACATCGCCTGGAAGGTCGGCCGGAAGCCCCGTGATCTCGTCGGGCTTCGTCGGCTGCCCGCGGAAGGCCCGCGACGCCTGCTTCACCGCGGGAGCCTCATCCCCAGCGACCTCCTTGTACTTCAGGGAGAACGTGCCCTGGGCCAGCAGCGGAGAGCACAGCAGGCACACAACAACTGCGCTAAGCGGCAATCTCCTCATGGCGCCACCTCCTGACTGTCGGTCACCCTGCTCGCGGCGGCCGCGAAGAAAAGGCCGCCCTTTACTCCACGCTGAACCACTCCTGCGGGGCCTTGGCAACCTCGAACGGCCCCCAGTCGCCTTCGACTTCGACGCGGTACTGCCCCTTGAAGCCTTCAGGTACTCGCCACGAGTACCTGCACGAGCCGGCTCAGCCATACTCGGCGTTACCCGAGGCGAGGACCTTGCCGTTTTCATCCAAGACCTTCACCTTCGGCGGCGGCAGGACCGACGGGCCTTTCCGGACGGCGACGGAGTAACGCTCGCCGCCCCTGCCCACCAGGACCAGGTTCAGGATCCTGGTGCGGGAAAGGTCCGGGGGCCCCTGGTCCTTGGACAACCTCGAGACCTGGGCGGACGCCTCCGTGTCCGGCTCCGCCTTGAGCGCCAGCGGCGGGCCGATCCTGAGGGCCTGCGTCTCGCCGGCACGGATCTCGAACTCTTGCAGCGGGCCGAGTTTCGACCCATAGAAGTCCCACAGCCCATTCAGGGTCCACCTTGTGCCGTCGGCGCCGGTCTTCCACAGCCTGAGGTCGGCGCCCCGGTATCTCCCCTCGGGAACCCGCCACTTGCCGTCCGAGCCGCCCAGGTTGTGCACCCCCGTGTCGGACAGGACGACGAGGAAGGCGGCCGGCGCGCCGGTGTCGAGCGTTCCCATCTTGGGCTCGAACTTCTCCATCCGGATCGAGGAGCCGTCCTCGGCCACCTGGACCAGGTAGTAGGCGTCCTTGACGCGGACGGCCTTGCCAAGAGGCATGATCTCGACCGTCGGAACTCCGGGGCTGAACTGGCCATCGTGATCCAGATCAACCGCGACCGCGTCCAGCCTCCACCACGCACTGCTCTCGCGACGGCCGAAGACGCTCCGGTAGCGGCCGTCGGCATTCAAGTCGAGAACGGCGATGCGATAGGTCTGGCCGGCCAGAGTCGCCTCGCCCGCCATGTAACCGGCCGGGGCGGCGGCCAACTGGCGGACTCCGTCGCGGATCTCTGCCGTGCGGAACAGCCAGAATCTGGCGGGCGGCGCATCTTTCGCTTCACCTACGGGAATCGAGACGGGGCCAAACCAGAAGGCCGTGCCGGCAGTCGGGTGCCGCGCCGGTGAGGCTGTGCCCACCAGCGGCGCCGCGGCCGACAGGTCGCCCGTCCCTTTCGCATCGACATACAGCCTCGGCGGCGACGAGCCATCGAGCACGGCCCAGCCGCGGCCGACCGGGAGCCGAAAGTACTTGGCGCTCTCGGGCAGGCCTTTGGGCAACGCCTTGATCTCGGGCGGCCTGGCGGGCCGAGGCGGGGCGAAGAAGGCGATGGGGTAAGGAGGAATCTCTGAAACATAGTTCCACCAGAACAGATGATCGTCTTGGGGGGCCTCGACGTACTTGAGCGGAAACTCGCCCTGGGCCCGAACCGGCGCCGGCACAAGCCCGCCCAGCGCCGCGGCCGCGGCAACCAGGACGAGTTCCCTCGTAACGGCACCGAGCCACAGTCTCCTCATGACCGGCTCCCCTCCAACGGGCCTCGTAAGCCCGCACCGTCCGGCGGAGCCCCGCCCCGCGCGGACGCAGGCTGCATGCCAGCGCCGCCCGGATCAATCACGAGCGGCTTCGATTCGATCTTGAACGGCGAACCGAAGTCAACCGTCACGATGAACGGCCCTTTGACGCCCGAGGGCTCTTGCCCTTTAGACAACCGTACCGGCCCGAAGTTCAATCTTTTTGGCGACGGCACCAAAACAGACCCCAACGCGCGCGCTATCCGCGCTCGACGGACCATCGAGGCGCCCCTCTCTCCCCGAGCCGCAGCCCGTGCCGCCCCCGTACCGGCGTATGCCCCGCCGGGGTGTCACCGGCCCGGCTTTTCTGGGCAATCCCCGCACGCCAGGCTCGGCGGCCCGCGCCGGCGGCGAGCCTTCGCAGGCGCGCGGCGCTACGGCCTCTCGATGCGGACCTGGCGCGTGCCCGTCACCCGGCCGTACAGCGTGTGCGTCTCGTACGTCACCGTGATGGTGAAGGTTTCACCCTTCTCGCCCACCTTCAGATCGTTGGGTACTCGCCACAAGTACCGGGAGGACCCGTCTCAGCCGAAGCCCGCGGTGTCCTCGGCCACAACCTTGCCCGCAGGGTCAGTGATGATGACCTTCGGGACGAGAAGGGGCGGCTTGGGGGCGGTACTATCGGTGTCACCGGGCTCCAGTTCTCCCCGGTAGAACAGGCTGCGGACCATGAGGCCGAGGCCGGGGACGACGAGGGCGGTGCGGACCTCGACCCCACCGCCCGGCTTGGGTTGACCGCCCTTCGGCGGGCTGACGAACATGACCACCGGCTTGTCCGAAAAATCGAGGACAAAGGGCTTGTCCTTCCGGATAGCGATGCGGTATATGCCGCTGGGCGTCCCACCCGGTTGCCCCTCGGCGTGAATGTTGCTTCCCACGGCCACGCCCATCGCCCCGAATGTTACGGTCAGGTACGCCGTCGAGTAGTCGCCGACGGGCAGGCGGTACTCGCTGACGCCGAACACCTGCATGGCGTCGGCGAACGAGCCGGGCTCGTGGGGCCGGCGGTCGTAGTTGCCGACCGGCGCCATCGCCTCGGCGTTCTCGACGGACCCCAGGACGAGGACGCGGCCCTTGAGGTCGCGTCCGCCCGTGCCGGTCCGCAGGACGCCGAAGTCGCCGCCGTACGGCCGCACGATGAGTTTGTCGCCGAGCGGCGTGGCGCCGAACGAGTACCACGTGTCGCCGATCGGCCGCCGCTGCCGCAACTCGTGGCACCCCTGCCAATCGTCCTGCCGCCGGCGGCCGTCCGCACCGATGGGCGAAAGCAGCAGCGCGGTCTCGGGCAGATCGTACCGCACCGAGAACGCGGGCGACTGGCTGAGGAGGGCCTCGAACGTCCGACCGCCCGCCGTGAACCGGCCCAGGCGGACCGTCTCGCCCCCGACCACGAGCCGGGCATCGCCCTCCCGCCTGCGATACAGGACCGCCTGCATCCGAAACGGCCGCACGCCGATGCCCTCGCCGTAATCCCACGGCACGGCGAAGACCTCGAAGCGGACCGGCGAGGTGCCGCCCTCCTTGGGCTGGTTCGGGACCTCCCGGGACCCCGAGACGGGCCTGTCGTCCCTCAGGTCCCGGTTGCCGTTGACGTCCACGTAGAGCCGGTCGTACCCCGCGCCTGTGTCGCCCGACTCGTCGATGACGAAGTCGAAGTGCCTGCGGCCGAAGCGGTCCGAGCCGCAGGTGAACCCGCCGTACAGCGGCTTCTCGGACCTCAGCGGTGGATAAGCCTTGACGTCGCCCTGCGGCTCCCGGACGGCCTCGAACCGCCCACCGCTGGGGAGGCCCGGGCGGTTGACTGAGGCGGGGGGGACCGCGGCCATCGGGAACTCCGAGGCCTGGGGTCCTGCGGCCGGCGCCTCGATCACCGCCAAGGCGACCGCCACCAGAGCAAGCAGAAAATGAGATCTGGTCTTCACGGCACCCTCCTCGCTGGTTCCGGAGGAGCCTGGGACCCTGCGGCGGCCTTGTCGAACTCCGCGCGCGTCTTCATCTCGATCCGCACCTGCGGAGGGGGACCCTCCGCCCGAACCGTCGCCTTGGCGGCACCGACATGGTCGGGCAGCCGCTCGCCGCTGAAGAGCATGTCGGGGCCGTAGGCCTCGGCGACCACCGTGTAGTCGCCCGGCGGAAGGGTCTCGGTCTTGAACTGGCCTTCCACATCGCAGGTCTGGACGTCGAACAGGTGGAGCCCTCGCTCCTTGCGCGGGTCGCCGGTGGCCGCGGCCGTCTTGACGAAGAGAAACGCGCCGGCCACGTCGGTGCCCTTCAGCCCGACCACCTGGCCGAGAATCGGCTGACCGGCCCCCCGCACAAGTGCGGCCTCGACGGTCTGGCCGCCATCGAGGGTGACGTCCCGGGCATTGCAGAACAGCCCCATGCCGTAATCGCCGACCCGCACGTTCTTCTTGCGGGCCAGGTCATACGTCCCCGGCGTCAGGTTGCTGAGGACGATCTGTCCCGGATTCGGCACGGGGACCGACACGTACTGCCGGCCGTCGGTCAGTCCCTTCCAGCCCTCCATCTGCCAGGTCTTGAGGTGCAGGTGAAACTGGGCCTGGCCACCGGCCCCCGGGATGTCGCAGCGGATCTTGAGCGTGGCCGGCGCCGGCAGGCGGATGGTCGGCTCTGTCCCGGGCTCCGGCAGGGGCACGACCCAGACCGCGAGCGAGGGCGAGGCAATGACCAGGCGGTTCTTCGGCGTGCCCGCGACGCCAAGCGCGAAGCCGCCTTGCGGGCCGGTCTGGGCCGTTGGTCCGGAGACGGAGGGGGGCTTCCCCTGCCACGCCTCGATCCTCTCCCACTCGAGCGCCTGGCTGCCAGCGAGGTACACCGCGGCGCCCGCGACCGGGTTGCCCTCGTGGTCCACTACCCGGCCGCGAACCACATCTTGAGGTCGATCTTCCCCCGCGTCCGGCGGGGGAGCAGTGATCTCAATCTCGATCGGGTTGCTCACCAGGCGGAGCACGTCTTCTCCGGGACCAAACTCAGGGATCAGCCGTGCCACACGCAGGATATGTCTGCCGGGTTCGAGTGCCCGCAACCTTCGGCCCTGGTTGTCAACGTCAAGAATCCAGACGTCCAGGTTTGGCTGCTCTTGTCCGGGCGCAAGGGGCAGGTACCGCCGCCTCCCTGTGAACCCGTTATTCGGTCGGTGCCACTTGCCGTCAATCTCGATCTCCCAACTCTCGGACTCGAGGGCGATCCGCAGATTCCGCTTGCCCTGGTTGCGGAGATCGGCGAACAACTTCGGCAGGGCTCCCTGGGGCCACGTGGGCTTCTCGGCCCGGACGCGGCACTGCACGCCCTCGACCGCCGGGCCCCATTCCTCTGCCGGCCCGACGATCTCAATCTCGACCGGATTGCTGGCCACCTGAAGCCGGTCGCCGCTTTCGCCCTTGGCCGGATGGACGGCGAACGTCATCGTGACCGTGTGCTTGCCCGGCCGCAGGTCGAAGGGATGCTCCTTGAGCTGCCAGCGACGGCTTACCGAGAAAGGGATATCCCGGTGGTCCACTTCGGTCGGATGTTTCCGCTGCTCCGGTGCCATGTATTGCGGCGTGCCCATCACTTTGCCCGACTCCGTCAAGGCTGGCGTGGAGGCGAGTGATGTTTCGGGGCTTGGGGCGGATTCCCGATCCTGTCCCACTAGTTTGGCGAGGCCAAAATCTGCCACCTTCACCCGGCCCTGGCGATCCAGCAAGATGTTCTCTGGCTTGATGTCCCGATGGACGATCCCTTGGTCGTGCGCGTATTGCAGCGCGTCGCAAATCTGCGGCACGATGGCCATCGCCTCACGGGCCGAAATCCGCTCGACTTCGAGCAAGTGCCGCAGGCTCACCCCGTCCACAAACTCCATGAGAAAGAAGAACAGCCCGTCAGCTTGCCCGAACTCGTAGAGCGTGACGACACCGGGATGGTTCAGCCGCGCCAGCGCCTTGGCCTCGCGTGTGAAGCGTTCGGCAAAGGCCGGGTCTTTGCCGATGCCCGGCGGCAGGATTTTGAGGGCCACGACGCGGTCCAGCGCCTTCTGCCTGGCCTTATACACCGCGCCCATGCCCCCCTGGCCAATGAAGCCCAGGATTTCGAGTTGCGGAAACAGGCGGGCCACCTCTTCCAAGGTGGGGGCGACGAACGGGATTCGCCCACTTTCCGGCTGGGTATCCGGCCCAATGTCCACGCCGGTGCCCAGGCCGGCTTTGATCAAGCACTCTGGGCAGAGGCCATCTGGCGCGTTCGGCGCGAGCAGTTTCTGGCAGCCGGAACATATTCTCTTCGTATCCATAACAGTCCTCCCACCCACTACACTACGGATTGGACGGAAAAGGTAACAGGTCTGGCGAAATTAGTTTCAGTGCCGGTCCAGCGCCCGAAAGAGATGGCGCAATTCCTCATCCACCTCCGCCGGTGACGCCACCGTATGGCCGATCTCCTCTTTCAGGCACGCCCGATACCGTTCTCGTAACCGGCACACCGCCATTTTGACCGCACCTTCGGTCATCCCCATTTCGGCCGCCAGCGCGGCGTAGGGTTGCGCCTCGCGGCTGCCGATGAGGCAGGGCTCCAGCGTGTGGAACAGCGCGCCCTTGCCCTCCTGCCCATAATCATTGCGCAGTCGGTTGAGCACGGAATCCAGCAGCACCAGCGCCCACTGCTCTTCGAAAACCTGCTCCGGCGTGCGTGTATCCGCCGGTTCCCGGGTGTAACGGGTTTCGGCCGTGTCCAACTGGAGCGAAACGAGCCGCACCTGACCGCCCCGTTTGAGGGTCTTGACCTTGTCCCATTCCTTGGACAGAAACCGCTTCATGGCCATCAGCAGGAAGGAGCGGAACCGCCCCTTGTGGCGGTTGGCATGAGCGATCCAGTTGTGTTCCAGCAAGCGTGCGAAGAATTCCTGGGTTAAATCCTGGGCGTCCGGCGGTGAGTGCCCCCTTCTTCGGACGAAAGCGTAGAGGGGATACCAATATGACGAGCAAAGACGCTCCAGCGCCGCCGCCGATTCCGGCGAAGGCGTCCCGCCTGCCGCCAGGACCACGGTCCATTGTGTCGCCGGGAACATCCGGGGACCGTCTCGCGATGTCGTGCTGGCACTCATCCCTATTTAATACGGAAAGTTCGCTCAAAGTCACAGGGATCATTATCATTCCGCAGCATCCAATGGCTCCATCGCCACAGTGTCCGGCCGGATCTCGATCTCGACCACGTTGCTGGCCCCCACGCGCTTCAGGTCCTCGCCGAAGATGGATTGGAGGACCTCGGCGGCCTTGGCGGCTTCCTCCTTAGCCTTCTCGCCCTTCGACCTGGCGTTCATGCAGATCTCGCCGAGCCTGGGATTGTAGACCAGCACGTCGAACTTCTCCGGTCGGTAGTAAACGCCCCCAGACTTCCCCTCATCGAGGCTGCCCTCACGCCTGAACGGGTCGCCGTGGCGCACAAGGAACCAGCAGCCGTCATCCTTCGCATAGACGAAGACGCGAGCGCCGCGGCCGCGCTTCTTCTCGACGAACCACTCGTCCAATTCCTTCTCCAGTACATGGATCGCCTTCGGCTTAGGCAGGACGAAATCCGGCACCGGGTCTTATTTCGTCTGGAAGTACTCGAATGACCGTGGCTTGACCAGGAACTGCTCGGCGTGTTTGCGCTGGAGAATGTCCTTGTCCCGGAGCCAGACTTGCACCGCAACGTCTGCCGGCGTCGGACTCGGGCTATCATCGAGGGCAACACCGCAGATGCGGGCTTCTTCGAGCAAGCCGTCCATCCCCTCGACCGTGGCCATCTCATGGACGTGGAACAAGCGCTCTGCCAAGTCGGGCGGTGTGTCTGATCCTGGCTCCATCAGGATCGCGACCAGCCGCTCGTAGTTCAGGCCTTCGGGGCCGGCGGGCAATTCCATGCCCCGGCCCGAGAAGAAGTCACGGAACGGCGCGAGAAACCCCAGCAGGTGTTCGCCCTCGATGGCCCTGAGCGACTCAGGGGTTGAAAATCGGCGTAGATTGAACGTTGCCACGACCACGTCTCCCTATCCATGACCCAGCGCCCTAACAGCGTCCTAACACGCGCAACATACAGCGCCTCTTGTCCGCTGTCAAGGTGAGCGCGCGTGTTCTTTTTTCGGAGGACCTTCCGCGCCGTCATCTTGGTTGCCGTTCCGGTAGATACACAGTATGAGGCCGCAGCCCCCTCGGAGAACATTATGACCAACGCGGTAAACCCTGACGGCATGACCGACGACGAGCGCCTGGACGAGGTGGCCGACATCCTCGCGGCGGGGTTCCTGCGCGCGAGGTGACGCCGGGGTTACATCCCGCCACCGCCGCCAGAACCGCCAGAACCGCCACCTGTTGCGCTCCATTCCGGGCCGGAGAAGGCCGCCGGAATTCCCCGGAATTGACTGGATGCCTTCGCGCGCCCACGCCCTGATCCAAGCAGCGGTTAACGGGTATCGAGAGCGCGAGATAGGAGGCCTGACATGGGCATGAACGTCGAGAAGGAGGTCGCCGCCCTGAAGGCGATGACCGTGCCGGAGTTGCGGGCACGGTACGCCGAGGTGTTCGGCGAGGAGTGCCGGTCGCACCACAAGGCACTTCTGTGGAAACGCATCATCTGGCGGATGCAGGCGAACGAAGAGGGCGGCCTGTCCGACCGGGCCCGGCGACGGGCCGAGGAACTGGCCAACGACGCGGACCTGCGCATCCACGCGCCCAAGGGCGCTGGCGGTTGCGGCAGGGCGAGGCCCCCACGCCAGCCGCTGTCGAACCCGGCCGCGTGCCGCGCCTGGCACGCCTCATAGCCCTGGCCATCCACTTCGACGGCCTAATCCGCAAAGGCGCGGTCCGCGACTACGCCGACCTGGCGCGCCTCGGCCACGTGACCCGGGCCCGCGTGACGCAAATCATGAACCTCTTGAACCTCGCGCCGGACATCCAGGAGGAAATCCTGTTCCTGCCGCGGACCACCTCGGGCCGCGACCCTGTCTCCGAACGGCAGGTACGCCCCACCGTGGCCGAGCCGGACTGGCGCTGGCAGCAGCGGATGTGGCAGGCGGTGCAGGCGTAGCAGGCAACCAGCCGCGGCCCTACCGGAGATCACGGCCGCTGACGCCCGTCACTCGCCCTGCAGACCCCGGACGGAATTTCCGGGACTCACAGCGGCGCCCCTGGCGAACGCCCTTGCCGCGCGGGCCTTCAGGAACTTGTTCAGATTGTAGCGGTACACGTCTTCCATGACCACCAGCCGCCAGCGGTCGACCTCAACGCCCTTATCGAACAAGATCACCGTCGGGATGTAGACGATGTCGTACCGCTCTTTGATCTCGGGCGATGGCTCGTCGAAAAAGCGCGTCATGACCATGAACCGCGCGACCTTGATGCGGCC
>Ga0315288_10011512_pt1 | contig 11136 bp, 6 predicted proteins | sample YL17G11_20_MG_FD_203454 | JGI IMG/M metagenome (GOLD analysis project Ga0315288, IMG submission 203454) | Sediment microbial communities from Yellowstone Lake, YNP, Wyoming, USA - YL17G11_20 | ecosystem: Environmental > Aquatic > Freshwater > Lake > Sediment | place: USA: Wyoming | collected... | reverse complement strand
CGCACCATGGGCAGGGAGTGAACGGGAAGCCCGGTGCGTTCACCGATCTGGCGGAGGACCGTATCGAGCCGCTCCTGGCCGTGGGCCACCAGGGCGAACCAGAGCGAGTAGCCATGGTGGCGTTCGTAGCTGTGGGTGACCTCCACGTACTCGCCCACGGTGGCGGCCGTGCTCTCCAGGAGGTCCGAGGGAACGCGCATCGCCGCCAGACTGCTGACATGGCCGATGCGACGCGGCTCGAAGACCGCGCAGACCGTGCGTACCAGACCGGAGTCTACCGCCGAGCGGAGGCGGACAAGGAGGTCCTCCGGCGATGCGGCGAGGTCCGCACCCAGCACGTCGAAGGGGCGCCTATGGATGGGGAAGTCGCCCTGGATGCGGTCGAGGAGCCGGCGGTCCAGGCTGTCCATCCTCAGCTCCCACGACCTACAACGAAGTCCACCAGCGCGTGCAGTACGGACGGGTCGGACCCCGGTGGAAGCTCAGTGAGCAGGGCATGAGCCTGCGCCGCGGTCTCCTCCGCCACGCGGCGCGCGCCGTCGAGCCCGAGGAGTGAGACATACGTGGACTTGTTGTTCGCGTTGTCGGCGCCGACCGGCTTGCCCAAAGTCGCCTCGTCGGCGGTGACGTCGAGGATGTCGTCGGCGACCTGGAATGCGAGGCCGAGTTGCTCGGCGAACCGCGCGTGTGCGTCCAGGTCTGCGAAGGGCACACCGGCGGCGACGAGCCCGCAGCGGACAGCGGCGCGGATGAGGGCGCCGGTCTTGTGGACGTGGAGCCGCTGAAGCTCGTCGAGGCCGATCTGGCGCCGCTCCGCCTCCAGATCCGCCACCTGGCCGGCCACAATGCCGCTCGAGCACACGGACCGCGCGATCTCCTGCCCAGTGATGCAGCACTGCTCCGGCCGAAGGAGCGCGCCCATGGACGGGCAGGAGAGGATCTCGAACGGGAACGCCAGCAGCCAGTCCCCGACGAGAACCGCCAATGCTTCCCCGTATGCCCGGTGGCATGAGGGCTTGCCGCGCCGAAGGTCGGCGTCATCCATGCAGGGCAGGTCGTCGTGGACGAGGGACGAGACGTGGATCAGTTCGATGGCGGCGGCAGCGGGGAGGACGGCCTCTGTGCGCCCATGGAAGGCCTCGCAGGTCGCGATGGCCAGCGCCGGCCGAAAGCGCTTGCCACGGGCGAAGACGCAGTAGCGGATCGCCTCATGGAGCTTGCCGGGCCCTGAGTCGGCGGCGGGCAGACGCTCGTCGAGGAACGCGTCGACCAGCGCCCCCTTCTCGGTGAGGTACGCCGCCACATCGACCGCGCCCGGCTCAATGAGAGGAGAGCGGCTTCCTCCGCTACCCGCATCGCCACGACTCAAGTGTGTCATTCAGAGCTCGCGAAAGGTGCCTGGCTCAGGTACCGCTCCCCTGTGTCGCACAGGATGGTCACAGCCAGCTTCCCGGCATTCTCGGGCCGCCGCGCGACCTGGATGGCCGCGTGAACGTTGGCGCCCGCGGAGATCCCGGTGAGGATCCCCTCCTTGGTCGCCAGGGCGCGGGTCATGGCCATCGCCTCATCGTCGTGCACCAGGATGATCTCATCGATGAGTGATGTGTCGAGAACCGCCGGTACGAATCCGGCGCCGATGCCCTGGATCCGATGGGGGCCCGCGGCCCCCCCCGAGAGGACCGGCGACCGCACAGGCTCGACAGCGATGACCTGCGACCCCGGCCTACGCTCCTTCAGCATCGAGCCCACACCGGTGAGCGTGCCCCCCGTACCGACTCCGGCAACAAGGATGTCAATCCGTCCGTCGGTGTCGGCCCAGATCTCCTCGGCGGTCGTCTCGCGATGCACCTGGGGGTTGGCAGGGTTCTCAAACTGCATGGGCATGAAGGCGTCTTTGGTCTGGGCGACGATCTCTCTGGCTTTGGCAATGGCCCCCCTCATGCCCTCACTGCCCGGCGTGAGAACCAGCTCCGCCCCCAGGGCGGCGAGCAGGACACGGCGTTCCAGACTCATCGTCTCCGGCATGGTCAGGATGCACCGGTACCCACGGGCGGCGCACACGAAGGCCAGCGCGATGCCCGTGTTCCCGCTGGTCGGCTCGACGATCACGGTGCCCGCACGTATCTGACCGGCCCGCTCACCCGCCTCGATCATCGAGAGGCCGATGCGGTCCTTGACGCTGGCGAGGGGGTTGAAGAACTCACACTTGCCAGCCACTCCCGCAACACAGCCCTCGGTCACTCGATTGAGCCGCACGAGCGGAGTGCGGCCTATCAACTCCGTCATGTCATTCGCGATACGACCCAACGCCGGCTCCCTCCCGGGGCACTCCGGCGTCCGCCGCGAGCGGCCCAAGAGCATCAACATCGTCTGCGGTGAGGCGTCAGGCGCGGTCCAAAGCCTCCCGTTGTTGCCGTACCCTGAGATGTACTCCAATGAGCCTGGTCGCGGCCCGCTCTTCCGCCTACAGGTCGGCGACTGCCTGGGCGATCATGTCGCCGATCTGGTCAGTCTTGAGACCGCTCTTCACGGAGAGATCCGGGATCTTCCCCGCGCCCAGCGTATTGCTCACGGCCTGGTCGATCAGATCGCCGGCCTTCGGCTCGCCGATGTACTCCGCCATCATCCCGGCGGCGCAGATGGCGGCGAGTGGGTTGATCACGTTCATGCCCGTGTACTTCGGCGCCGATCCGTGGATCGGCTCGAACATCGACACTCCCTCGGGGTTGATGTTCCCCGATGCCGCGACGCCCATCCCGCCTTGGATCATCGCGCCCAGGTCGGTGATGATGTCGCCGAACATGTTGCAGGTCACGATGACGTCGAACCACTCCGGGTTCTTGACGAACCACATGCAGCACGCGTCCACGTAAGCGTGATCCTGCTTCACGTCGGGGTACTCCTCTCCGACTTCCGCAAATACCCGCCCCCAGAGCTCGTGGCCATAGGTGAGGACGTTCGCCTTGTCGACGAGGGTGAGCTTCTTCTCCCGCCCCTTCTTGCGCGTCAGGTCATAGGCATAGCGGATGCACCGCTCGACGCCCTTCCGAGTGTAGAGCATGACCTGCGTGGCGACTTCCATGTCGGTGCCCTTGTGCATGCTGCCGCCGATGCCGCAGTAGAGGCACTCGGTGTTCTCTCGGACGACGAGGAAGTTGATGTGCTCGGGCCCTTTGTCCTTTATCGGAGTCCAGACGCCCGGGTAGAGCTTCACCGGGCGGAGGTTGATGTACTGGTCCAGCTCGAAACGGACCTTGAGCAACAGGCCATGCTCCAGCACGCCCGGCGCGACATCCGGATGCCCGACCGCCCCAAGGTAGATCGCGTCGACCTGCCGCATCTCGTCGAGGGCCGACGCCGGCATGATCTCGCCTGTGCGAAGGTAGCGATCGCCCCCGAAGTCGTATTCCACAGCCTCGTACTTGAAACCGACCTTCCCCGCCGCCACGGCGAGGACTTTCATGGCCTCGCGCGTGACCTCCGGCCCGATGCCATCGGCCGGGATGACCGCAATCTTGTACACGAAAGGGTACCCCTCTCCAGCCAGTACGCCTCAAACCCCACAAGCTGGAGAGCCTCAGCGTGTGGTATGGCGCAGTGTCCGTACGCAGAACCCTAATGGCGGTCAGTATACCATGACTCTTGTCGAGGGGTTAACCGCCACACAATGCCGACCTTCGGGCGGCAGTTACTTGCGGCGACAGGTGAGCGATCCTCTCCCGGCGAATGGGCGGGGCCGGATGCAGTGGAGGAAGGGAAGGTTCGGAAGCTGGCACGCGTACAGCCCGACCTAGAGGAGTACCGGCAGCTCCTTGAGGTGCCGAGTGAGTTCGAGGACGGCTTCAACCTGAAGCTCGTCTTTGGGGCGATCTTCATTGGCTTCGTGATGATGCCCGGCTCGATCTATCTGAGCCTGGTCGCCGGGCAGAGCATCGGGCCGGCCGCGCAGTGGACCACCCTCATTCTGTTCACCGAGATTGCCAAGCGCTCGTTCGCCGTCATCAAGAAGCAGGAGATCTTCATCCTGTTCTACATGGCGGGCGGACTGGCAGCGGCCGGGATGGTGGGCGCCGGCCCGGCGGGCCAGATGATCTGGAACCAGTACCTCCGGCAGTCACCGGCCGCGGAGGGCTATGGCATCGCCAACTCGATCCCCACATGGGTGGTCCCCGCCGCGGACTCCTCTGCACTGGCCGAGCGGACGTTCTTCCACCACGATTGGCTCATACCCATCGCGCTGATGACCGCGGTGACCGTCATCTCGAAGCTCAACTGGCTGGGCTTGGGCTACGGGCTGTTCCGGGTCTGCTCCGATGTGGAGAAGCTACCGTTCCCCATGGCGCCGGTTGGGGCGCTGGGTACGATCGCTCTCGCCGAGTCGGCGGGCAAGGAGCAAACGTGGCGCTGGCGCGTGTTCTCCGTCGGCGCCATGATCGGGCTGATGTACGGTGTGTTCTACGTCGGGATTCCCGCTCTCTCGGCCACCTGCATGAGCGAGCCCTTCAAGCTCATTCCCATCCCCTGGGTGGACCTCACGCCCAGCACCGAGAAGCTCCTGCCCGGTGCTGCCCTGGGCATCCAGACGGACCTCGGGCTCGTGATCTCCGGCGCGGTGCTGCCGTTCTACGTGGTCATGGGCGGGTCCGTCGCCGCGCTCCTCTCCATCTTCGTGAATCCGATCCTGGTCAAGCAGCACGTCATCACGACCTGGCGACCCGGGCTGAACCTCGTGAACACGGCATTCGCGGCCGGTGTGGACTTCTGGATCAGCTTCTCCATCGGACTCGGTATCGCGCTGTTCCTGTTCAGCGTGCTGAGCATCGTCCGTCGGGCGAGCCAGGAGCGCCGGCGTTCGGGCGGCATCGGCTGGCAGGCGCTGTTCAAGCCCCCTCCCGGGCGGGGCGACCTGCCCATCGCCGCGGTGTTCGCGATGTACCTCATGGGGACCCTGGCCTCGGTGTTGCTGTGCCATAGGCTCGTGCCGGACTTCCCGTGGCCATACCTGGTGCTGTATGGGTTCATCGTCACGCCGGCCGAGTCCCTGATCTCCGCCCGGATGCTCGGCGTGGTCGGCCAATGGGTCGGCATCCCCATGCTCCGCGAGGGCACCTTCATCCTGAGCGGCTACCGTGGCGTGGACATCTGGTTCGCGCCCATCCCCCTTTCCGACATGGGCGGCACGGCCCAGTACTTCCGGCAGGTGGAGCTGACCGGGACCAAGATCATCAGCATCATCAAGGCCGATCTGGTCATGACGCCGGTCATCCTGATCTGCGGCCTGCTGTTCTGGCAGTTCGCCTGGAAGCTCGCGCCCATCCCCTCGAGCGTCTACCCCTACACGGAGGGACAGTGGCCGCTCGGCGCGCTACACCAGACATTCTGGATCACGGCCACGCGCGAGGGGCCGTCACCGTTCCGCGATGCTTTCGACTGGCACAAGATGGTGCTGGGCTTCGGAGTGGGCTTCGGCGGGCTCTCGATGATGTCAGCCCTGGCCTTGCCCATCACCCTGATGTACGGCTTCATCCGGGGCATCGGGAGCCTGCCCCATGCGGTGATACCGGAGATGTTCGGGGCCCTACTCGGGCGGTACTACTTCGAGCGTCGCCTGGGGCGCCAGACCTGGCGGCGCTACTCCGTCGTGCTCCTCGCCGGCTACAGTTGCGGGATGGGGCTCGTTGGGCTGTCGAGCGCATCTCTGGCGATGATCACTACGTCCGTATCGAGGCTGCAGTACTGACATGGCTGTGAGCGACGAGAGATCGCCAGCGTTGGGCGAGGCGCTGGGCGCGGCCTCGCTGCCGGTGCCTCGGCAGCGGCTCACCATGCGCTCGCTGCTGATCGGCTTCGTCTTCATGATCCCGACGGCCTACTGGATCGTGATGATGGAGGTGCGCTGGCAGCTTCTCGACGGCACGTGCCTCCCGCTGTTTGTGACGCCGGTGTTCGTACTCCTTACCGTCTCTACGCTGAACCTGGGCGTCGAGCGGATCCGACCGGCGTGGCGCCTGACCGCGGCGGAGCTCATCACCATCTACGTGATGCAGGTCGTGGTGTGCTGCTTCACCGGGCACGACACTATCGCGAACCTCATCGGCACCATCGCCCACATCTCCCGCAACACTACGCTCGACAACAAGTGGGATGAGCTGTTCTCCGGGTTGTACCCCGACTGGCTCTGGGTGCGCGACAAGACCCTCGTCGACGAGTTCTACCAGGGCACGAAGGACTCGCTGTTCTCCCCGCGGGTCCTCCACTTGTGGTCAGTCCCACTGGCCGTGTGGTTGGGGTTCTTCGCCGTCTTCTGCGGGACGCTCCTGTGCCTGGCCGCCGTGCTCCGGCGGTCCTGGATCGAGCACGATCGGCTCTCGTTCCCCATCGTTCAGCTTCCCCTCGGCATCGCGGCGCCCGAAGGCATGACGGTTCTCCGCAACAAGGCCATGTGGATCGGGTTCGGCATTGCGGCGTTCGTGAGCCTGATGAACGGCCTGAACTTCTTCTACCCGGCTGTACCGTCGTTCCCGCGGGTGAAGATCACGGACGTTGGCCAGTACTTCCAGAGCCCCCCGATGAATGCGCTGGCGGGGACGCGCATCAGTGCCTATCCGTTTGCGGTCGGGCTGGCCTACTTCCTGCCAACGGATCTCTCGTTCTCGTGCTGGTTCTTCTTCCTCGCGCGGAAGGCCCAGCAGGTCTGGCGCGCTTCCAGCGGCCGCTGGACGGAGGACTACTTCGGCGAGCAGTCCGCCGGCGCGTGGCTGTTCCTCGTGTGCGCGATACTATGGGCGAGCCGGAAGCAGCTCCGCCGCTTGTCGGAGCTGGCTCTGGCTGAGGACGCGGCCCACGAGCCGGGCGAGATCATGCGGCGGCGGATCGCGGGGGTGGGCGTGATCATCGGCCTGGTGCTGATGGTGGGTTTCTCGAGAGTCATCGGCCTGAGCATCGCTTACGGCCTGCCGTTCTTCCTGCTCACCGTTGGCATCGGGATCGCCATCACGCGCGTCCGGGCGGAGATGGGCGCGCCACATGAGATCTACTTCGTTCAGCCGCGCGACATCCTGGTTCGGGCGGTCGGCACGACGGCCATCGGCGCTCGGAACCTGGCAGGGATGTCCGCCTTCTACTGGCTCAACCGCGGCAACCGCAATCACCCGATGCCGAACTACATCGAGGCGTTCAAGATGGCCCATGCCGTGGGAATCGGCAGTGGGTCGATGCTCTCCCTCCTGGCCTTCTCGTCACTGGGAGCACTCTTGCTCGGGGCGGTAGCGAACCTGCACGTCCCCTACCTGTACGGGGGCGCGAACAAGACGCTCTACTTCAAGGCATGGGTCGGCGCGGAGTCCTTCAACCGCCTGCAGGACTGGCTCGTGAACGCCCAGCCGTCGAACAAGGGCGGCATCGAGGCGATGATCGGCGGGGGGATCCTGGCCGCTGGCCTCTCGGCGTTGCGCTTGCGCTACGCCCACTTCCCCTTCCACCCGGCCGGGTACGCGCTGGCGACGAGTTTCGCGCTGGACTACTTCTGGTTCCCGTTCTTCCTCGGCTGGTTCTTCAAAGCGTCCATTCTCCGCTGGGGCGGCCAGGCCGTTCACCGCCGGTTCGTGCCTTTCTTCCTCGGCCTCATCGCAGGCGACTACTTCATGGGGTCGCTCTGGACGCTCTGGGGCATCGCGAAGAGTACGGCCGTCTATCGCATGTACATCTGACCGGCGGGCTCGCGAAGCCGGAGGACCTACCCCGGCTCCGCTCGTACCCCGCGGCCTACGGCTCCTGCAGTTGCCTCTACTCCTCGACCTCCTCCGCGCCACCCATGGCCGCCTCCTGGATCTCCTGCATCACCTGGTCCACGGGCTTGTCCACCGTCCACTCGACGACCTGCACCCCTTCCGGGATCTCGAACGAGAACAGCGCCGCCGGGATCTCGACCCCGTACTCCACCTTTGTGAACGCAATCTGGAGGCCTACCTTGATGACAACTCCGTTGGGCTGCGTGAGGGTGAGGCTCGTGTCCATCCGCTTGGGCACCGCGGTGTCTTTCCCCATGAGCATACTGATGTCCGAGAACTTGGCCACTATCCCGCCGCCGCCCATGCCCCCCAGCATCCCGCCCATCGGCATCCCCGAGCCCATCATGGCCTCGAAGCTATCCGGCGCCAGTTGGATGACCCAGCAATCCACGCCGTCGACCGACTCCTCGCCCGCGACCGTTGCCATCCCCTTCTCCAGCAGGGCCACGATCATCTCGCCCGGGTCATTCGGGAGCCCCACACGCGCGAGCACCTGCTCCTGCTGCGCCTTGATCTGTACCATCGCGTCGGCGGGGATGTGTACGGCGAAGCCGGCCGCGCCTTGGTACATCGTCAGCTCGTTGTCGCTGATCACCGTGACCGCGTTCATGTGCGGCATCTCGACGCGCATGTTCTCGTGGTCGCGCCACGTGTGTATGACCATGCGCTGTAGCTGCGGGGGCGTCGGTAGGCCGACCACATCGAGGCGCAGAGTCATCTCCGTCTCCGCGGTCTTCGTGGCCTCGATGTCTGCTCTCATTCTGCTGACCAGATCGGTGATCCGTGGATCCTTGTCCTGGGCCATCGTCCCATGTGTGAGCAGTAGCAATGCCGTCAGGACGGTGGTTGCGGTGACGAAAGCGTGTCTCATCTCTTGCTCCTCCTTTGATATTTTGACAACTATCAAAATATCACTTTGGAGGTAGCCTGTCAAACTACCATTCCACGCGACGTCTGGACGGGCCCATCACCCGCGCGAACCGGCGGTCATGCCTCCGCCCACCATGCCGCCCGGCGGGACGAAGTAGGGCGCGACGATCAGGAACGCCTCCTTCACGCGGACGTCCTTGACGCCATACCCGGCCGGCGTGAAGCGAAGGAAGCCGAAGCCGCGGAAGCAGGCGTGCTGACGGTCCGTCAGAACGGGGTGCGCTGTGTACTGGATCGTCATGCCACCGGGGATCTGCAGCATCCCCCTGTCGGGATCGGACTTCACGAAAATGGCCGCCCGCCGCAGCGTGCAGGAGATGGCGAGTCCGATCAGGTCCGCGTCTACGTCGGGGACCCGGAACACGCGGGTGACCTGGACGCTGATGTCCTCTCCCTCGATGGACTCGAAGAAGGAACCTTCCGAAGCAGCCCCTGCGGCGCCGCCCACGCCGCCTCCGGAAGGTGGGGTCACTTCGGTGGGCGGCGTCCACCCCTGGGTCTCGGGGGTGATCTTCCCCTCGTCCCTGAGGCTGAGTAGCTTCGCCCCTGGGTCCTCCGCCTCGTTGACGGCATTCCACTCCGGCGAGCCGACCTCCAGCTCGAAGAGCCCCTGCCAGACGGAAACGGTTGCGGGCCCCTCAGCCGGTTCCGCCGTCCCGGCGGCGCCTCCCGCGGCCGACGCCGGCTGGGGAGCGACGGTGGGAGGCACTGCAATGACCATGCCGGGCGTTAGGAGCGTGGAGGCCGCCTGCGCGGGACTTCCCCCCGCCATCCGCATGCGAATCTGGAGAGAGGGCCTAGGCGGTGTCATGAACAACGGGGCGATCAACGGGACGCCTTCCACAGGCAACGCTTGCTGCCGCTGCCGCTGTCGCCACGTCACCACTGTGGTCAGGCCCGGCAGCACCGGCGCCGAGGCCGTACAGGTCGTCTGGAAAACCTGCGGCCGCCCGACCATAGCGCCGATGTCGGCGTCGTACTCGCCCCCCGCGATGGCCCGTCGAACCAACTCCAGCCCAATGACCGGCACCCCCTCTCGCACGGCGGGCGTCAGCGTGGCTGAGAACCCCGGTCGATCCGCCAACTCCACCCTGTTGTAGAGATCATTGCCCTCCGTGGCCACTTTGTCGAGGTAGTAGCGCGGGGCGTTCTCGGGCCAGTCGATCCGGATCTGCACGGGCGGCCCGCTCACGGTCGTCTCGGCGCGCTTGGGCTCCGTGAGGGCGCCCTCAAGATCCGGGGTCTGGCCTGGTCCGCTCGGGCGCGAACGGCTGGCCGCCTCGGTCGCCTCGAGGAGCTGGCGAAACAGCGGATCCGGCGATGCCGCGGAGCCGTCCGGGGCCACCTCATACGGTCCGAGCGGCATGCCCGGCAGTCCTGTGGCGGGATCGATGGTGCTGCTCATCCCCGTGCCCTGCGTGGCAGCCTCGGCGGCGGCAAGGTCTGCCTCGAGTGCTTTGACCGTGCTCGCGGCGTCGTCGAGGTCGCTCTGCGGCACGAGTCCCTCATCGTGTTGGGCCGCAACACGCTGCAACTTCGCCATCGCGCCGTCGAGAAGCGCCTGTGCCTTCTCTACGGCGAAGTGCTGGACCCGAGCACTCCCCCCCGTCCCCTCCGCGGCGGCCTGGGCGGCGGCCAGGTCGATCTCGAGAGCCCGCAGCGCGGTTGTGGCGTCATCGACATCGCCTTGCGGGGCAAGCCCTTTGTCGTACTGGGCCGGCAGATACTGCAGCTTCGCCATCGCGGCCTCGAGAAGCACCTGCGCCTTCTCCACGGCGAGCTGCTGGGCCTGTCCATTCTGCTCCGTTCCCTCTGCTGCTGCCTGGGCTGCAGCCAGGTCGATCTCGCGGAGCCTGAGCGCGGTCATGGCGTCATCGACGTCGATCTGCGGGGCGAGCCCTTGCTCGTTCTGAGCTTTGGCCTGCTCGAACCGGGCCTTCGCACCCTCCAGTCTTGCCACGGCGGCATCGAGAAGGTAGCGTGCCCCGGCGTCGGGCTGTTCCGGTAGGACCCCATCGTCCGGCCCCGACGGGACGAACTCGATGGTGACGCCGTCGTCCGCAGCCCGCGGGCCGTCCGTTGGCTCGGCGCCCCGTCCGACCTGGGCGCCTGGACGGAGGAATACGGCTATCTCGATGGAACGCTCAGCCACCGGGGGTGTCGGCTGGGCTGTCGCCCCCCCATCGTCCTGCACCGGTTTGTCGATCTGCTCGATGACCTCGCGGGCGGCGTCGAGGGAGTCCTGTGGGGCCGTGATGACGAGCGCGTTCATGCCCGGGACGGCGCACACGCCTCCGGCCTCGCCCACAGCCTGCACGACCGGGGCAAGGGCGTCCTCGGCCTTCACGTGGCGCAGCTCGAACACCATAGTGATCCGGTCCGCCAGCGGGCGACTGTCGTTCCCGGGCACATCGAG
>Ga0315288_10011509_pt1 | contig 11137 bp, 15 predicted proteins | sample YL17G11_20_MG_FD_203454 | JGI IMG/M metagenome (GOLD analysis project Ga0315288, IMG submission 203454) | Sediment microbial communities from Yellowstone Lake, YNP, Wyoming, USA - YL17G11_20 | ecosystem: Environmental > Aquatic > Freshwater > Lake > Sediment | place: USA: Wyoming | collected... | reverse complement strand
CACCATTGGTCTTAAATATGGTGTTGTTGTAGCCCCAACCGCCAAGACTAAATCTTTGAGATATACCGCATTGACGCCTACTGCTCCCACCAAATTATTGAAATACACAGTCTGGACAACCAAGACTGCATTAACAAAGGATTTGAAATATACCGTCTTTACCGCACCAACCGCTGTCGGAAAATCGTTAAAGTACACGGTATCAAAAGCAGTTGCCGCCACAGAAAAGGATTTGAAGTACGAGGTAAAGACAATTCCTTCTGCTATGGAAAAAGATTTAACTTACACGATAAGTTCAGCACCTTCGGCTATCGGGAAATCATTGAAATACACGGTATTTACGGCCCCATCATCAATAGACAAATCCCTAACTTATTCGGTCACAGTAATACCGGGAGCCATAACCAAATCTCTTAGGTATTGTGTTGTTACCACTCCGGGTTGGTCGAATTATTATCTCCTCCAAGAAAATGGGGATTATCTCCTCCAAGAAAATGGAGACCGGATTATTCTTGATAGATTCATTGATACTTCAGTAGAACTGACATATTGTATTTGGACTCCCATCCAAACTCGAACCAAGTCTCTTAAATACACGGTATTTATTACTCTGCCGAAGATTGACAAATCTCTTAGGTATGCCATCGCGACAGTTCATCCAACCGTTAAAAATCTAAAATACACGGTAACGAGTGCGCCTACTGGAATCGCAAAACCTTTGCGTTATGAAGTAATTACCCACACCCAAATTAACAAGAGTCTAAAGTATGGAGTCGAGATAACTCCGGCCGCAATTACGAAATCTCTCGAATACGACTTAATACCGACCCATCCGGTGATTACCAAATCGTTAAGATACATTATTGTTCTGAGAAAGAGTAACAGTAAAACTCTCAAATATTGTGTAATCGTTACTCCGGTAGCCTCGCCTAAATCACTCATGTATTGCGTGATTACTTCGACTGCTATAACTAAAAGCATGATATATGTGGTTAAAAGTTTCTCACTATCAAAGATAACGGCCGCAGAACTTGTAAGACCCAATGTTTCCCCTACGGTGGTAATAATTTAACCCCCAGACTTGACAAGAATTATCCTCTGGGCAGATGATAATAAATATGAGCGTAATCAAACTTTATACGGAGAATCCCACGGACGGAATCCTGTCTTTTGATAAGGTCAGGTTCTATGAGGCTAATGATTCTGTGGGGACCGGTTCAACCCTCGTAACCACGATTGCGATAGACCTATCTCGACTTAATCCCACCTCTCCGGGATTCACCGCATACACTTATCCAGGCGGGAGTGTTACTAAATATTATGCCTCAACTTGGTACAATTCGGTCACATTTACCGAAACCGATAAGTCACTCTGGGTTATGGGTGGAACTGACAGGTGGGATACCAGATTTATGAATGAACTTAAAGATACGGTCAGCGCAGTTTGGGATGCCACAACCAGAGAATACTTCAAGGATTCGGCTTTGGAATCTTTTTACCCGGACTTTTCTTACGAAACCGTGGATACCTCACTTCTGGTTGTGAATAACAATACCGTCCAGACCAAGAGTTACGCGGTTCCATTTGGCATCTTTCATATCAGTGAGGTCGGCGTTGGGGACCCGAATGATTTAACAAAGTCGTTTGTCGTTGTGAATCCAAGTAATTGGCAGTTTGAAAAGAATCTTCTTCGCTTTAATAGTCTTTCCGGAATGACTGATACTTACCCGATTCGTCTGGTCTGCGGCAAGAAATATTTATCCGTGGGTGAAGTTCCGGAGAAACTCGACCAAATTGCCATGCTTCACATGAAGATGGATGCCTACTTGAACTTGGCTGACGATTATCCGAGATTCTTGACTTGGGCGAAGTTGCAAGCCGGAACCAAGGTTTCCTTTGAGAATCTTCGCGTACACGCGCGCGAGTTCGAGAGGAAATTCGAGAAAGAAAAGAAACGACTTGCTGATATGCTGGAATCCGAGGAAAGAATCTAATGGTAAAACAAGACACCGATATTGCCTTAATAAAAAGTGATATCTCCTATATTAAAAACGACATCGGTGAAATTAAAATTAGTATTAAAGGTTTGCCGGCCATTTTTGCTTCCAAAGAAGAATTAATTGAAGTTGCTAAGGACACCGAAAAAAGACTGTGTTTACTTGAAGGTAAAGTGGAAGGTCCCAAAAGATATTTAATTCCAATTCTTACGGCAATAGGTTCTTCAATTGTGACCTTTTTGGTAATTTCATATCTCGGAAAAATGAAAGGTTTATAACAGAAATGAGAAAACCCTTTGACGGAACATACACCTTAACCCAAAAGTTTAATGACTCACGATACCGGGAGAACTATTTTAAGTTTGGACTTCTCGGACATAACGGTTTGGATTATGGTATGCCGACACAAACAACCCTTCTTGCTCCTCATGATGGCGTAATCAAGGAAGCGGCCTTTGATATGGGTGGCTACGGGTGCTATTACAAGATTGAAAACGAGATAGAAGGTTCTATTCTTGCCCACCTCCAAGATTTACCCTTGGCAGTCGGAACCAAGGTTAAAGAGGGAGAGTTTGTAGGCAAGTCTGATAACACTGGGAATTCGACCGGTCCCCATCTTCATTGGGGTTATTACAGAATACCGAGAAATCGGGATAATGGGTTTAATGGTTATATTGACCAAACTGACTGGTTAAATAGACCCATAGTCCCACCTTATAACTGTGACGACATAAAAGCCGAATTAGACCAGCTCAAACTTAGTCAAAGTAGTGCCATTAAACAGGCGGTGGATTCCGCCATTTCGGAAAACAATACAATCTGGCAGTCTAAACTCGACTCTGCTAATTTAACTATAAGTCAATTACAGTCTAGTTTGTCAGAACAGGTCAAATTCAGCACTCTTATAGGTATTATGTGGAAGAAATTGACGGGAGGTGGAACCTAATGGACTTAACTCAGTTTGCAGCAGCGTCTTTTATTTTAATAGGATTTGTTAATGGACTTCAGTTTGCAACATCAAAACAGTGGGATAGATTTTTCTTTTTCTTGGCGGCTGTAACCGCCGGAGCAATTTTTGGATACAAACAATGGTTCGGTTTGCCTAGTACGGAAATCGGAATCGCAGTTGGAATAGCAAGTTCTGGCGTTTATAAAGTCGCACAGAAAATTGGAGGAGTATCATAGAGAGAGGGTGAGAATATGGCAAAAGCTAAACTGGGAACCGGTGCAAGATTTAAGGCACTCAAAGGTAAATTGGCAAAGAAGGGTGCAAAGAATCCCGGCGCATTAGCCGCATGGATTGGTCGTAGGAAATATGGTAAAAAGAGATTCGCCAAGTTATCAGCAAAGGGCCGAAAATCAAAATGATATTAGAAAAATGTAAGCCTAAATAATTGGAGGTGACTCATTGTGAAAAGAAATACCTGGATTTCAAATAAAATCAAAAGGATAATGTCTGAGGGTGTTCGTAGGAATACTCGCAAAGCGGTGTCTAAAACCAATCGTAGGAGAAAAGTCTCCCAACGACAGGCAATAGCAATCGCCGAAAGCATGTATAGAAAAAGGAAGAAATGACGGAATACGCAAAAACAATTTATAATTTTAATAATCGTTTCAAGTTGAACGATGATATTACGGATATCACCAAATATGCCCTAGTGGATTCAAAGTTCTTCTTGGATACGGTTGCCAACAATGTCGAGGAGGAAAAACCAACTGAACCCGGAATAATTGATTATGGAGTTAAGTTTGGGAAAGGAACCGCTCAAATCCCTATTGTTCTTTACGCCGATACGGATGCAAACATGAGTTCTTTGGTTCAGACTCTCAAAGAAGCATTCAACCCAGACCTCTTAGAAGCAGACCCAACTTACGGAGAATCAACAGACTATGGTGGATATCATCCTCTTTATTGGACCGAAACGGTTGGGACAACCACCAGACTGTTTATGATTTACATGAAGGCTACGGAAACCCCAGCAGTTGTCCAGGACCCGCTTGCCGGATTAATTCGTGGCGCTACTCTTAAATTAAAAGCACGCGACCCAAGAAAATATAACGCCGCACCTTTCACCAGAACGGGTGCAGGAATAGCAACCAACTTTGGAACTTATCCGACACCGGTTAAGATTACGATAACCGCATCTGGGGCAACGGCAACAAATCTAACAATTACCAACTCGACTACCGGAAAGTCTATTTATATCACAACCGCTATGTCTGTCGGTCAGGTTTTGGTCCTCGATACCTTTTATCATTCGGTCAAACTTGCCGGAGTTGAAAAACGAAGCATGGTTGGCAATGGAAGCGACTGGTTCACAATAAGTCCCGGAGCCAATACACTAGCTATTACAAACGGAACCAATTGCACGGTAGCCTTTGAATGGCGAAGTGCTTGGCCTTTGTAATACATGAGTACAGTACAACCAAAATACATAGTCGTAATAAAATCGAAAGATGGCTCGCAAGAGTGGGAATTCCGTGGCGTTTCCGATATCGCCTGGGAATGGTACGAAAACGATGTCGGAAGATGTGTATTCAAGATTCCGGCGATAGATTTGATTCTGAATTCAACTTCCATTCCGGCAAATACTTTTCAAGAAATCCTCATTTATAGAGATGGAACATTAGTCTGGCAAGGTTTTGTCGCCTATGTCTTTGATGTCGTAGATTCAACCACTGTTTATGGACTAACCTTCATGGAACTTCTTAAATGGTACAGTTCCGGATACAAGACAATTTATACCGCCAAGAAGATTGGAACTGAGTTTATCTCACCGATTTATGATATCATCGCGGCTTTAAGTAATTCCGCCTTTGCTAGATTTACAAAAGGGACTATTCAAGACCCGTATGTCACATCCACTTCTACCGCAAAAACTGTAACCAAAACTGTTTATGGTGAACCGTTCTTTGAACTTTTGCAGGACATGGTTGGTATCTCGCGCGCGGACTCGCCCGTGGGCGCGTGGAAACAGGATGCGGTAGTCGAAATAACTTTCAGTGAAACCGCACCAACCTTTAATTTCTGGCGTGATGTCGGAAGTGACAAGGCCGATGTAATTTACCAATTAGATAGTGAGATTGTGGATTTCAGTTATGGAACCGATTTCAGATTCGTCAACAACGACATTACTGGATTTGGAGTAATCTCCGGACCTACTGTCATCACCAGCGGACAGAATGATGCAACTTCGATTACCAACTATTATAGAAGGCAAATCTCTCCGTTCTATGGAAACATGACCGGTCAATCTCAACTCGATGAAAAAAGTAAAGACTTTCTCAAAAACTATAAGGACCCAACTCGTCATTTCTCTATTACTCTCGCCGCCGGAATGACACCGTTCTCCGGATATTCGATGGGGGATGCCATTAAGATTAGAATTAACCGTGGCAGGCTTAGTCTTGATGAGTTTTTCCGGGTTGTAGGAATGGAGGTTCAGTTAGATAATAAGGGAGTTGAAATTGTTAAACCAATTCTAGAAAGGAAAAGAACAGTAGCATGAGCATAACATTTCCAGCAGATGAACCAAAAGTTGATACGACTGCCGTTGCGAATGTTGGTGGAGCAGAAAAATACGGAACAATTGATGGAACTTATGTTAGTGTTTTGAATGTTGGTGCAGCTTCAATTACCAGCTTAAATGCTGATGTTATCAATGCCGGAACATTGTATGCGGCAAGAATCGCAACCGGTTCCCTTAATGCAGAGAAGATTGAGTCCAATACCATAACGACAACCCAAATATCCACCTCCTATATTTATGCAGGAGCCATTGACTGTGGACAACTTAAAACTGGAAATTTGCAAGTTGGTGGTGCGAACCAACCCGGTTACATTTATATGACCCGTGGCGGAAGTACCGGGGGCGGAGATGCTTATTTACGCTGGCAAGGCAATAGTCAGATTTGGGTTGACCCCAGTAATTATCTGGCCCTTCTTTCAATTGGAGAAAGGATTTACTTCTATACCGGAGCCGGAGTTTTGTATGCACTATTTGAAAGAGGACAACCGGCCTCGTTCTATGCTGGGGGTTCATTCTCCGGTGGAGAACTGAAAATTACAGACAATAACCTTTATTGGTATGATAGTAGGTTGGCTGACGGACACCCAAGATATGTTTTCAAAAGCAATGATGGTGTCGAAAGATTTTCAGTTACTCCGGATGCTTCTCCAAATACAAAATTAAGCATGAACGGTTATGATTTAAAATTAAGTTCGAATAAAACCGCCATCGTTCCAACATCAAAAGGATTTAACGCACTTTATTGTATGGAATCCCCAGAAGTCTGGTTTATGGATTTCTGTTATGGTAAGAAGGTTAGAAAGTGGCCGAAGTTCTGGAAAACTGAATGGCAGGTAAAACCTGACCCCATGTTCATGGAAGTGGTTGAAGGACAAATTATGGTTATGAAAACGGAGGCGAAGAATGTTGTTCAGATTTGGGGTAAGAGGAAAGGTCATGCAACTACCCGATTTGAAAGTAAGACCCAAGAGGAATATGATAAAAACGAAGCCTTTTGGAGTCAGGCAAAATAAAATGAGAGAAGCAATTTGGTACATCATAACTTTACCGGTTAGAATTTACATCGTTACTTGGTCTTACTTTTTAATTTGGAGAAAACGGCGCATACCGCAATGGTTACAAGAAAGAACAAAAGAGGAATTAACCTATCAACCCTTGGGAAAACCTGAGAAATATAATCGTTAAATTTCATTTGTGCCTATTTTTTTGGAATCCCCGTGCCTGCGACCTCGTGTAATCAAATTTAAGGCCCTTATTTTAACGGACCCGACCTAACTCTCATCATAACGACCTCAAAAAGCATTTCAATGGCCCTCATTTCCCTTTCGGAGATAATTTTAGAGTTACTGGTTAATTCTTTCGCCCGATATTCCGCTTTTGTGACACTTGGTTTAAAATTATCTTCCATTTCCGCGTTGAAAGTGGATGCTTCATTCAAAACTGCGTCTGCATAACTCCGGGCCTGATTACGATATTCTTCAATTATTGCAATTAAAAGAAGTCCCAATTCTACTGGGTCGTGCCAATTCTTTTTTACTTGTTCAATTATGTTGTCCAATTCGTCTCACCACCCTTCCATCCGGGGATGTTACCCGACTTTTAATATCTTCCTCCCATTCTCTTTGAGTCCGTCTGAACCACTTCCCTTTATACCATTCCGGAGAACCCTTTGCGGGAACATTTACACCAACATGAAAAGAGGACCCATTTTCACGGACTTCGTTGGCACTTTTTTTAAGACACCACTTACAAGCGGTAGGTCCATAGGTCTTGTTTATTATTGCCCAATGTTTATGGCAAGTGGGACACATTAGTTTAGACATTTTGCATTACCTCCTTAAACCGATTAATCATTGCTCTTTCCCCAAACCTTTCTCTAAACTTGGGAACTTCAGACATGGCCTTCGCTTTATGTTCTCTGTAATGGGAATAAACATTGAACATCTTTTCTCGGAGTTTATCTAAATTTGGTTCAACCCACAAGCCATCGAAGGGAAAATCATAAATTGCCGGAGAAAACCCAATTGCATCAACCTTAATCCCAAAATCATCAAATTCGGTCATTCCATAAGCATCTGTGAAAATTGTAGGAATCCCGCGGGCAATTGTCTCCATCGGGGGAAATCCGAGTCCTTCACCCCGACTGGGGAAAACCATACAATTAACATTGGATAAAAGAACATCCATTTGCCACTGAGAATAATCGCCAACGATTATGTCTATGTTTCTATTCTTGGGAATTCTTTCCACGTCTTTTTCTATTTCGTGGTTGCGGGATTTGAGAATTAATTTAACACCGTGTATTGACGATGGAAATAATTGATTAAAAGCGGAGGCGACCAAATCCCAACCTTTTCGCCCATGGTCAGCAAAAGAATTAAAGTGGATAAATTTGAACTCAGTATTAACCGATTCCACGGACATGAAATTGTTACTTCCTAGGACAATGCTTTTAACCAGTGTTTTGGTTCCTGAATCTTTAAATATCCTTTCACAGAATTTAGATATGACCAAAATTAAATCGTATTCATCAAGAAGTGGAACCCATTCCGGCGGAATTCTATTAGCCTCCCAAGCGGTAATCAAAATATATTTCTTGTGGATATCTTTGTGGATAACTTGTGGATGTCCTAAGAATATGAGGTTGTTACTTTCCGGATTCCACTGAATCGAGTCGTCTAAAAGTTGTTGGATTCTTCCATACCCGGAAAAGGGCCACTGACCCTGAACTATTCTTGCATCAATCGGCGTTTTTACCTTGTAGGCGAGGATTTCTTCTTTTCTGAGAATTTTGTATCCTTGGACAATAAGTTCTTTGACTCTGGTGGCAGAGACGGTGACTTGTTTGCCTTTGGGATTCAATAACCATTTTTCATCTTCCATTCCGTTTCATATCTTTATTTTTACTGAAACCCATGGTTCAAAAGATTTATCCAGACTTCCACTAATTTCAATTTTGGTTACTTCAGGAAACCCAAAATCCATGGCAAGTCGTTTAACTTCATCCAACATTTGCGATTCTTTAGGTTCTGCCATTTTATAATGCCGGATAAATACAGGAATTACCGGACCTTCTTTTTCCTCCCAACAAGTCAACGGTTTCGATTCCCGATATAAACTGCAATGCCTGACATTCTGATAGTAGAACCCCATATTTAATCTGAATAACCGCGCTTGCATATCTGGAAATCTATCGAGATGTCCCTCGATTACATTATCTGACCTAAAGTGAATACGGGGCATAAAATACATCTCGTAGGTATTTGATTCGATACAGTCTTTAATTATTTGAATATCCTCGGACTTAACCGTTTCATCTGCGTCAATGAAAAACATCCATTCATAATCCGATTCCTCGGCCAATTTAATAACATTAGTTTTTGCCTGACCAAAATTCCGCGGCCATTCCATCGTTTTCACGAATTTACAGTTCTCATCCAATATTTTTTTGGTTCCGTCAGTAGAACCGTAATTAATGGCAACGACCTCACCATCAAATGCTTTGGAAAGGTCTGGAAGAAACCTTGAAAGCATCGTTTCTTCATTGGTCGCCATTAACCCTAAACATAATTTCATTTCTTTTTAACAATAACTTGATAATCCTCTAATAGGATATCCAGTTGGTCCCCAAAGACGGTCAGAAAAGACTCAATTCCCATTTTGGGATTAAGGTGTTCGTCCTCGTACTTGTGCCATTTATAGTCATCAAATATCATAATCCCGCCGGATTTTAACATTCTCCACGCAAGAACGGCATCTTCCAATGTGTCCCCAGCTTTATGGGAACCGTCAATGTAAATAAAATCATAGATATCCTTTACATCCCGGAGGATTTCCTGAGAAAAACCTTGGAGTATCTTTACCTTCTCTTTATTGTGGGCAATATTCTCCTCGAATCTGCCACGGAGATTTTCTGTAACAATTTTATCCTCTTTATAATAAGAACTTCCGGTGAACGGGTCAATTACGGTGATACGACTATCCGGCGCGGTGAGGACATTACGAAGCATCCAATCGGTTGCGCGTCCTTCAAAACATCCGATTTCCAAGAATGAAAGTCCCGGTTTCCCGGCGAGAGGCATCAAGAAATTCCAGAAATTCTTTTCACCCGCCTGACCGAACCAGTTGTATAAAAAAGTCATATAGGTTGTTTTCCATAAAAAGTTTTAATCTCTTTATCGTGTAAATAATCTGGCAATTCTCTACTCGGATAATATCTTCCCATTCTTTCTTCGAGTGCCAATGCCCAACCGTAGTGATAAATAGGACAAGTCGGAATCGGGGTGGCATCCCCCATCTCGCTGCAACTTAACTGATTTTCTCCCTGATAAATAACTGAGTGCATGTCTTTTCTCCAATGATAACCGGCATGCAATCTAAATGCACGCCCCTGATAATCGGGATAAAGTCCCGGTTTGAAATGTTCCGTGTCACCATAGAATTCAATTCTGGGAAGTCTAAGAAAATTATTTTCTCCGGTCATGTATTGTTTGAGGGTTTCAATATCTTTCGGAAACATCACTTCGTCCGCATCCAGACTTACTATCCAATCAAATTTGGATTTTTCGGCTTCAAGAACGACACTGTTTTTATGATTTGCTTCTTTCCAGTTTAGTCCATGCCCATAATCACCCTGTATCACCCAAATACCGACTTTTTTCAGATATTCAAGTGAACCATCAGTTGAACCACCGTCACTGACATAGACACCATCAAAACAATGTTTTAAGACGGGAATGTGTCTTTTAAGAAAGGCGACCTCGTTTGTTACAACAATTCCAAGCGCAACTCTCATATTTCCTCCAATCTATTTTTCATAATCCTACCAACCACTTCAAGACTGAATTTCTGTTCTACCATTTTCTTGGCGTTTCTTCCTTTTTGATGTGTAATTCTCGGATTAGAATACGCCTCCTTCATGGCCTTGGCTAACGCCATTTTATCAACTTCCGCCCAATTCTGTGTTTTATCGTACCACGGAATCCAATTCATTCCCTCGACTGGAACCATTTTGTGTGGCAAAAGCCACCCCACGGTATCGTCAACCCACTCGTGAATTCCCTCGTAATTGGTCGAGATAATTGGTTTGCCGGAAACCATTGCTTCCATTTGTGGATAACCCCACCCCTCGCCACGGTGGGCGGATACAAAACAGTCTCCGGTTGCATGAAGTCTCATTACTTCATTTCTGTTCATTGGACCCAGATATAACAGAACTTTGGGATAGTGTTCTAGTTTTAATTCGTCCTTCCAAGTTTTAATTTCGTTCTTGATGGCGTTTTTTTCCGCATCCGAGAAATCTACACGATAGACTTTTAATAATAGAGAAACATTATCTTTTCCGGAGAATGTTTTCCAATATGTTTTCAACAAACTTTCAGGATTCTTTCGCGGGGTCCACTGGAATATGGAATAAAAAAGAAATCCACGGTGTTCACGAATCTGGTAGGGTTTAAACGGTTTGAAATTAACCTCCATGCAGTCTTGAATCGGGACTATGGGGACCTTGACACCATTCCTCTTGAAAATTTCGACATGGGAAGGTGTAGAAATCCATACTTCCTCCACATGATTACATCCCCAGACAAAAGTTTCATTAAGTTTGTCGGT
>Ga0315288_10011508_pt1 | contig 11138 bp, 9 predicted proteins | sample YL17G11_20_MG_FD_203454 | JGI IMG/M metagenome (GOLD analysis project Ga0315288, IMG submission 203454) | Sediment microbial communities from Yellowstone Lake, YNP, Wyoming, USA - YL17G11_20 | ecosystem: Environmental > Aquatic > Freshwater > Lake > Sediment | place: USA: Wyoming | collected... | reverse complement strand
GACTTAGTATTTTGGCCGATTGCGCTGGATTTCAAATACCACCATATCGAGCCGATGCACGATGGCGAGATTGCGTTGAGCATTATCAATGGGAATGTGAGGAACTCCGAGCAAGAGGAGGTAGCAAAACTGCTCAGGAAGAAGTCTCAACTGGTTCTGGCCTTTGGCGCCTGTGCCTGTTTCGGTGGAACGCCGGGCCTGGCTAACTTTACCACAAAAGAGGATATTTTTAACTGGGTCTACCGGGACGCACCGACAGTAGTTAACCCCAAGGGTCACTATCCTCAACTGAAAAGCCAGGTCGATGGTAAAGAGCTGACATTGCCAAAATTCTATGATCAGGTTTTCGCTCTCAATCAGGTTATAAATGTGGACTATTATTTGCCTGGCTGCCCACCTCCTCCTTATCTGGTGATGAATGCCCTGAGCGCAGTCCTTGATAATAAATTGCCCCCCAAAGGTTCGACATTGTCACCCCACCGAGCCTTGTGTGATACCTGCCCTCGAAATAAAACGAAACCGTCCAGGATAGCCCTGAAGGAAATCAAGAGGATTCATGAGGTCGAGGCTGACCCCGACTCTTGCTTCCTTACACAGGGAATAATCTGTGTGGGACCTGCAACTCGCACCGGGTGCGGAGAATCCTGTATCAGTATCAATATCCCCTGCCGGGGATGTTTCGGCCCGGTTGAGGGGGTAGCAGACTCGGGGGCAAAGTTCGTCTCCGCTCTGGCATCTATCATCGATGCAGAGGATGATGAGGAGATGAAGAAGATTATCGACAAAATAGACGATCCTGCGGGCTACTTCTATCGTTTTTCATTGCCCGTTTCACTTTTGAGAAAGAAAAGGTTCTAAAGAACTTGAGGAGTTGAGAAGATGGCTAAGAAGATAACGATAAGCCCGATTACCAGACTCGAAGGGCATGGGAAAATCGAGGTCTTTTTGGATGATAAAGGGAATGTGGAGGACGCCTACTTCCAGGTAGTTGAGTTGAGGGGTTTCGAGAGGTTCTGTATCGGCAGGCCTGCGGAGGAGATGCCCCGGATAGTGCCCAATATCTGCGGTGTATGTCCTACTCCTCACAATATGGCGTCCACAAAAGCACTTGATGATCTGTATAGCGTCGAGCCGACCCCCACTGCGAAGTTGATAAGGCAGCTCCATTACAATGCGTTTTATGTGGAAGACCACTTTGTCCACTTCTTCTTTCTGGCTGCCCCGGATTTCGTGCTTGGCCCGGATTCAGACCCCGCCTTGAGGAACATTGTTGGAGTAGTCAAGAAGGTGGGAATGGATGTCGGCGGTAAGGTGATAGATGTAAGAAAGAGATGCAGGGAGATAATAAAGCTCATCGCCAGCAAGCCCTGCCATCCCGAAGGAGGATTACCTGGAGGAGTGCCCAGAGGCATTACTGAGGAAGAGAGGAAATGGATAAAGGAGACAGCCGATTTCAGTGTTGAGTTCGCTCGGTTTGCTTTGGAGATATTCAAGCAGGTTGTCCTGGATAACAAGGCGTACCTGAAACTCGTTCTCAGTGACGCTTATAAACTCAACACCTACTACATGGGGTTAGTAGACGATAGTAAGAGAGTTAATTTTTATGAAGGTAAGTTGAGGGTAGTCAATCCCAGCGGGGCCGAATACGCGCTATTCGACTATCGCGATTACATTAGCCACATAGGAGAGTGGGTCGAACCCTGGACATACATAAAGTTAACACATCTAAAGAAAATAGGGTGGAATGGTTTGAACGAGGGTGAGGGGACCTCATTGTACCGGGTTGGGCCTCTTGCCAGGCTAAACGTAGCGGAGGGCATGTTGACACCGCTGGCGCAAAAGGAATATGAGTCCATGTTCGATACACTGGGTGGTAAGCCAAGTCACCATACGCTGGCTTTCCACTGGGCCAGATTAATTGAAGCGCTTCAGGCTGCGGAGCACATGCAGAGGATTGCTGATGACCCTTTGCTGACCAGTAAAGATATACGCAATATGGACCTCAAATTGAAAAGAAGGGGAATCGGTTGTGTCGAAGCGGCCCGGGGGACGTTAATACACCATTATGAGACCGATGACCGCGGTATAATTACAAAGGTCAACCTGATTGTGGCAACCCAGCATAATGCAGCCCCTATATGCTTGTCTGTGAAGAAGGCGGCTCAGGGCTTTGTAAAAGGCACTGAGGTTAAAGAAGGGATGCTCAATATGGTGGAGATGGCGTTCAGGGCTTATGACCCCTGCCTTGCATGTGCCACCCATAACTTGCCAGGCGAGATGCCCCTGACAGTGAATATAAGAGATAGGCAGGGCAATTTGATACGGTCTGTGCAAAGACATTGACTTCGGACCGCAAACTGAAGTATATTTGGTGGGGCTGCTATCTGGGTCGAATATACAGATAGATACCAGCACACCGCAATATGCAGCAGCACACATACTGCTCCAATTCGTCGCCTGCAATCTTGCCGGGAACAACGTTGTTGAGCTTGATACATCGTCTTTGTCTGAGTCGGAAAAACTGAAGCTAGAGATTAGATGGTGTTAAAAAAGATAGATAACGTGATCCCTAAAGAAGAAACTACGAGAGAACACACCCCTCAAGAAAGAGCACTAATGCTACGACTCGGGGTGTACGTTAACATGAGATGGCTAATCGTTCTCATGATTGTTTTTGCCACTCTCATCTCTTCCAGGGTATTCCATATAGGCTTCTCCACTTTGCCAGTCTATATCATCTGCGCCATTATCGCTTCGTATAACCTGGTATTTGTTCGCCAGGCACGAAGTCTGGAAGTGGATAAGGTAGGAGCGGTAATTAGGAGAGCCCAGACATCTGGGAACATCCAGATCGTCCTCGACCTGTTTATGCTGACTGCGCTGATGCATTTCACCGGGGGCATAGAAAATCCCTTCATATTCTTCTATTTAGCCCACACCATAGCTGCCAGTATATTGCTTCCCCAAAGAAGGGCATATGCACTGGCCACCTTAGCTATCTTAGCGATTACGCTGTTGGTCTTATTAGAGTATTATGGCGTCATCCCTCATGTGAATCTTGTGGGGTTTGTACTTGATACTCGATATAAGGACACAGCCCGTGTGGTTGGTGTTCTGGTGGCTTTGGCGACTTTAGTCTACGGCTGCACATATGTGATCACTGCTGTTTCGGGGGAGCTGAGAAGAAGGCAAAAAGAAATGGTGAGATTGAAAGACCAAGTTCTTGAGAAAAGAACTATGGAGCTGGAACAGGCATCCAAAGAGATAGTTAAACTGGAGGAAGAAAGGCGTCACTTTGCCCGGTTTCTGGGCGTTGTCGCTCATGATCTCCAATCTCCCCTTGTAGCTACCCAGAGCTTCATATCCTACATATTAGATGGATTTACGGGAGGGATTACAGACGGGCAAAGGGATTTACTGGAAAGGGGCGTCCGGAGAATCGATGGGCTCCTGACATTGATTACCGACCTGCTGGATATACCTCGTATCGAAACCGGTCAGATAACGCGCGAGATGCGGGAAATCTCTTTGAATGAAGTGGTCAAGCGTTCTCTTGAGGGCCTCGATAACGTGGCACAGCAGAAAGAATTAACTCTAAAAGTGGAAATGCCTGAGAGTTTGCCTAAAATCAATGGGGCGAGCCGGAGGCTGCAGCAAGTGCTAACCAATCTAGTAAGTAATGCTATCAATTACACAAACGAGGGCATAGTGCTGGTCAGGGTTTCTGACAACGAGAACGAGGTACGCGTGGAAGTGATAGACAGCGGGATTGGCATCTTACCCGAGGACTTGCCACGGCTGTTCAACGACTTTTTCCGCGGCAGCAATGTGAGCAGCAAGGGAACCGGATTGGGACTATCTATATCCAAAAGGATAGTCGAAGCTCACGGGGGGAAAATTTGGGCTGAAAGCCCTGACCCTGAAACTAAAAAGGGAAGCAGGTTTACATTTACTCTTCCGAAGAAGCTAGCGGCTGTGCACGAAGAGAAGCGGGAATAAACCCATGTCGGTTTGTGGTAAAATAAATAGCGAAGGAGGTAACCGGACATGAAACAGAAACCCAGGATTCTGGTTGTCGACGATGATGTTGATCTTGTGGCAGTAATGAAAGGGACTTTGGAAAGTAAGGCTTACGATGTGATAGTGGCCTATAATGGAAAAGACGGACTGGAAAAGGCCAAAAAAGAAAAACCTGATTTAATTCTTTTAGACATAATGATGCCGGTAATGGATGGATTTAACTTCGCTGAACAGTTCAGCAAAGACCCATCGCTTGTAAAAATCCCGGTCCTGGCACTGACCAGCTTCTCGGACTCGCTGGGGCAGCCGTTTCCATTCCAAGTTTCTGAGTATCTTCGAAAACCCCTGAAACCTAAGGACCTGATAGCTAAGGTCGAGGAGCACCTGAAAAGGCAAAGCTCCTAGAAATTAAGAACTTGCGATGCAGGCGTAATACGAGTTGAGAGCCGGGTAAAGAAAGGGAGTAAATTCTTCTTCGTACCGCCTGTGACCTGACAAATGGCGGGTACGCCATGTACTACTTTTGCTTAAAGAGTAGTTAAGCTGCGATTTTTAACCTGGCTTAGCGCAGACGGTGGCTATGGCATTCGGCATAGCATAGAAAAGCAACCTATTAAATGTTATTTTAAATCGATAGCGGGTAACTGGCGAACAGGTAATTCCCCAATCAGCCTTCCCGCCCCATTTATTCTTGCTTTAAGATTGGCGTAAGGCAATCCAGCAAGAAATCTGCATGCACTGTGGGCTTTTCTAATCTTTATACACTTCTCACTTAGACTGCCTCCAATCCCTCATTCAAGTACAAGCAGAAATACCGATTTATGTTAGGTATCTTTGCCAGTCTTTAACTTATTAGTGCAGGCAAATATGCTGCTATCTGCCTATATTAAATTGAGAGTTTACCTCCGGTAGAAATAAGCATGAAGGCGGAAGTCAGCACTGACAGCGCTGTGCTATGCTCATGATGGACGGGGGGAAAATCCCTCCAGTACCAAATAAAGGAGGTGCAAAATGGAGTGGCAGCTTACAGTAGCGATAGCAGTGTTGGTCCCAATCTTCCTTTTACCGGCGGCAATTGTGTGGTATATGAACGTAACCGGTATACTTGAAGTCATGAACGATAGGCGGGAACGGCAAAAGAGGAAAGGCGCTGGCAGGGGAAAGGCTGCAGTAGCCAAATAACCGATAGTCAAGTTCATTTTTTGGCGAGGCAGATCTCCTGCAGCACCAATCGATAGGGTTGGAAATGGATTGGAAGTTCATATATAAAAATTTCACCGGGCTGCTCGAGGTCATAAGTAGCTAAATGTTGAGTCATGCTGAGTTGACTCTTGGCTGAGTAACAGTCCGTACAAATGTTAGCGAGTGTACGGTGGCTAGGAGGTAAAATGAAGTATATTAAGATTAGTGTCCCTATTCTCGGCACTGGCTTTCTAACGGCCGGTTGTGTCTATCTTGCCATATGGCTGACTGGACTTGTTCCCGATGGTGAATGGGCATCTTTGATTAAGGCAATGCTTGTAGTAGGTGTAATCATAGGTGCTCTAGTAGCGATTGCCTGGTCGGCATATTTCAGTTTAATAGTAAGGAGGCTGCTGAGAAGTCAGGAGCCGGAGAAAACGGGATAGAATAAGATAAAGACCAGGGAATCATTCATATATACGCGAGTAAAGGGTGTGGGTTTGAGTGTAGCGTCGGCTGCGTAATCAGGCAATATCGGGTGATAGGGATTGTAGGGCCAGTTCGCAACCTGCCATTTCAGGGTAAGTGGAGTAAAGAGGGGGTACGGCTATGCCGTGCCCCCTAGTGATTTTTACGCATTGTTCTAACGGGGGCCTAACTCGCCGAACTCATAGAGTGCGATGGCGGCTGCGACTAAACCTGCGGTCTCTGCACGCAGTATGCGGTGGCCTAAACTTACAGGTACGATTCCGCAGCTTTGAGCGAACTCTACCTCATGAGGGGTGAATCCACCCTCGGGGCCGACAAAGATGCTGAATACGGTATCATTTTCAGGTTTCGTATGACTCCTGAGGAAATCGCCGATGCCTCTCACCTTTTCCCCCTCCCAGGGGAGCAATGCGATTCCGCTCGCAGCCTTGCATGCTTCAATGAAACCGACGGGACTATGCAGAAAAGGCAGCTTTCCCCGCCTGGATTGTTCCGCAGCTTCGGTGATTATGCTTCTCCAGCGGCCGAGCCGTTTGCTATCCGGTTCGCCTGCCACACAGCGCTCGCAGATTACCGGCACAAAGCCGGCGACGCCGATTTCCGTACATTTCTGAAGAACAAACTCGAAATTGCTCCCCTTGAGCAGCGCCTGATACAGGGTGATTTTCGTGCCAGGCTCAGCAACAGACAGGGATTTACTGATTACCCTTCCTTCAACTTTGCCGCTGTCTACTTTTTGGAGCTCTATATCGTATTCCCAGCCACTATTATCGAGAGTAGTAATATGGTCACCGGCTCCCAGACGGAGTACATTGCGCATCTGGTGAGCCAGCTTCCCGGTAATAACTACCGTGCTCCGGGCCATCCAATCCGCAGGCATGAAAAAGCGATGCATGCTCAGTCAACCCCCGGCCTTTTTCAGGGCAGGGTACTTTGAGGATCACCAGTGCTGCAAGAAGGCGGCGCATTCCGCCACCCCCGATCAGCTCCCGAAGGTATCCTTAATTTTATCAAAGAAGCCTTTATCCTCTTTAGGCAGCGTGGCCTTGCCCAGTGTTTTTGCCAGCTCTTTGAGAAGCTTCTTTTGCGTTTCATCCAGGGATGAGGGAGTGACCACAAAAAGTCTCACCAACTGGTCGCCGCGCCCGGGGTGGCGCAGATGGGGGACACCCTTTTCCTTGAGACGAAATACCTTTCCTGTTTGACTGCCTGCGGGTATCTTCAGAGTGACATCGCCGTCCACGGTCGGAATTTGCAACTCGTCACCGAGAGCCGCTTGAGCGAAGTTTACCGGCAGTTCATATAAGATGTTGTCGCCTTCCCGCTGAAAGAACTTGTGTTTTTGCGCTGAGAGTGACACATAGAGGTTCCCTGGTGGGCCGCCTTGTTTGCCGGCATCTCCTTCGCCGCTTAATCGAATCTGGGTGCCTTCGTCAACCCCCGGCGGTATCTTGATGGCGATCTTGCGTGTAAAGCGCTCCCTGCCCTGGCCGTTGCAACGAGGGCAAGGCCTGGTAATGATTCTCCCTTCGCCATGACAGCGGCTGCAGGCAGTTACGTTGATGAACTGACCGAATATACTCCGCTGTGTCCGGCGTGTCTCACCTGTGCCGTTGCAGGTAGGGCATTTAGCAGGCTGGCTCCCCGGTTCGCTTCTGCTCCCTTTACAAACAGAGCATACCTCAGTGCGCACTATCTCCAGCTCCTTCTCGCTGCCAAAGACCGCCTCTTCGAAGGAGATAGCGAGGTTATAACTCAGGTCAGCGCCCTGTTGCGGTCCTGTACGCCGGGATGCGCCACCGAAAAAGGCATCGAAGACGTCGCCAAAACCACCGAAGTCGAAGCCCTCGAAATTGCGGCCGCCAAACCCTTGAACCCCAGCATGGCCAAAGCGGTCGTAAGCGGCGCGTTTCTGAGAATCGCTGAGGATATCGTAGGCTTCCTTGACCTCCTTGAATTTATCCTCAGCCCCGTGGTCCTTATTGTGGTCGGGATGGTACTGAAAGGCCAATTTACGGAAAGCCTTCTTGATTTCCTCATCGGAGGCATTTCTTTCGACTCCGAGAACATCGTAGTAGTCGCGTTTGTTAGCCATAAGCTGTCAGTCCTTCATTGCTTTGAAAATAGACCCCTTGCTGTTCGTGCTTAACTATGGGTAGGTCGGAGCACCTGCTCCGACAATCCGTAGGGCGGGTTTCCAAACCCGCCCTCGTGCGATGTCGTACCTTCGAAAACACGCTATTTTCATTCTTCGTGGTGTCCCGATTTATCGGGACATGACGGATTCTTGCCAATCTATCTATTATAGACCACGCATTTTATCTGTACAAGTGAAATTTAGGGAGGTTATTAAACAACACTGTCTTCAACCCCCTTTGCTGTGGCGCACCCAAAAGCTTTTAAGCCAACAAATCACCCCAAATAGTCACATATTGACTCAAGGATATGCAAAGAATAGAATTTTAACTGTATGATTGGGGATGAACTGATTCTAACAGGGCAGAGGGTAGTATTGCGAGAGAAACGGCTCAGCGATGCCGCCAATGACTATGCATGGAGATCTGATCCCGAGCTGGCTCGCTTCGATGCGGCATCTCCCTTAAAGCTGTCGTTTCGAGAATTCATGCTTTATTACACTGAGCAGTTGCGGTCCCTCAAGCAAGACCGGCGCTGGTTTGCTGTAGATACTCTAAATGGCAAGCACATCGGAAACTGCATGTATTACGATGTGGAAAAAAACAGGAAGCAGGCCAAGATAGGTGTCATAATCGGCGATCGGGATTACTGGGATAAGGATTATGGGACTGATGCGGTAATGACATTGGTCGCCCATATCTTCGAAGACATGAATCTGGAGAGGGTCTACCTGGATACGCTGGAATGGAATGCTCGTGCCCAGCGGTGTTTTCAGAAATGCGGCTTCGTAGTCTCTGGGCATATTAACGAGAGGGGACATAATTTCGTAATTATGGAGCTATATAAAAGCTGGCTAAAGTCAAATCAGGATGACAACTCACAGCTATGATAGCTTTACTTAGTTATCCTATTGAGGTCGTCTAGCAACACTTTTCAACCCCCTTTATCCCCTAATCTTGGGGGATTTTAGGCTTGGGGGACACCCCCAAGCCCTTGGCAGAGGGGACTCCCCCCTCTGCACTCCCCCGTTAGTAAACAATCTCCTCTCGCTACTTGACTCAGCAGATAATTGCGGGGTATACTACTGCCACTATTCACGCTGATGGGTGGTGAACGATGAAAGTTTCGTGTTCTCAAGAGGACTTAAGCAAAGGGTTGGCGGTGGTGGGTAGGGCGGTGGCAACTAGAGCTGTCCTGCCTATAACCAATAATGTTCTGATAGCAACAGAGGGCTCCCGACTCAGGCTGTCTGCAACTAATCTTGAGATTGCCATCAGTTGCTGGATACCCGGCACCATTGAGAAGGAGGGCACAGTTACTATTCCGGCAAGGCTGGTCACCGATTTCGTCAATTCCCTGCCCAGCGGCCGGATAGATATGGCCCTCTCTCCTCGCAGCCGGAGCCTCGAGTTAAGGTGTGCCCGACACGAGGCGCACATCAGCGGACTGGACCCCGCCGATTTTCCGGCTATCCCCAAGATCAGCGATGGGATGAATGTTAAGGTGAAGCCTGGCGATTTGAGGCTGGCAATAAACCAGGTGGGGTTTGCCGCAGCGTCGGAAGAATCGCGTCCTGTGCTTACCGGCGTCCACGCAGAGTTCGAAGGGGAGCAGCTTACTCTGGCTGCTGCCGATGGCTTTCGGCTGGCAGTACGCAAGGTATCTCTGGCTAAGGTCGTGGACACCAAGATAGCTATCATTATCCCTGCGCGGTCTCTAGCAGAGCTAAATCGCCTCATCAGCGAGCAGGAAGAGCCCCTGGAGCTCACTGTAAATTCGCAGAAAAGCCAGGTGATGTTCCGGCTGAGAAACGTAGAGATGGTCTCCCAGTTGATTCAGGGCACTTTCCCCAACTATTCCCAGCTTATCCCCAAGAGCTATAATACCAGGGCAGTGATTAAACTTGCCGAGTTTCTCAGAGCGACTAAAAGTGCTTCTATCTTCGCCAGAGACGGCAGCGGCATTGTTCGACTCCAGATAATGCCCAGGGATGGGAAGGGTAAGATCGCTATCTCAGCCCGTGCCGAGGAAATCGGCGATAACCTGGGTGAGGTCGATGCCACTGTTCAGGGAGAGGAAGCCAAGATAGCCTTCAACAGTAAGTATCTGATGGATGTATTGGGGGTTATCGCGAAAGAAGAGGTGGCTCTGGAGACCACAACCTCCTCCAGCCCGGGGGTCATCCGCCCGGTGGGAGACGAGAGCTACATACATGTAGTCATGCCGATGTTCGTCCAATGGTGACTAAATTCGGAATCAACCGATGACATCTTGGATGTAGAGTTGATTGGCATAACATAGTCTATACTGAATAGCCTCTGTTGTTGGCATAAATTTGATTTTTAGTATATCTAATATCTCGCATCTGTCCTGGTAAGAAGCGCTATATAGGTCATGTCTTAACCTTATTCATTTTGTCCAGAACGATATTTTTGTCAATCTTATTGTGGCGGAATAGTTGAAAAAGGCGTTTTGGGGGGACACTATCTTCTTAAAATAAAGGTTGTAGGGTATCCTCGCTGGTAATAGAATACTGCCACAGCATAAAAAATTGACCAGGTTCGCCACTGTGCGGAACGAGCTTAGAGAAGCGCGAAAACGGCCTAAGAAGACCGGTGACTGTTAAGAAGGCTGGGAGATAGGATGGGAAAGGCACTGAGTCGGGTAAAGCTCCTGATTGTTGTAATAGCACTGGCTTCTGGCCTGATAGTATGCGTTGCTAACCCGCTTTCTGTTCAGGCTGCCACACCGGCAATCTTCATAAACCCGACGACCGGGGTTCCGGGGCTCTGCCGGGTAACTGTTGGCGGCTCTGGTTTTGGTGCCGGTGAAACAGGCATTACCGTGACCTATGACGGCACCCCCGTAGCCCAGGGAGTCACCGCCGATGCCCAGGGCGGCTGGAGTGTCACTTTTGGTGTGCCGGCTTCAGCCTCCGGTTCGCATTTTATTAACGCATACGGTTCTGTCACCCCGAAGGCCGTCTCCAATCTAAACTTCACTGCAACTCCAGGCATATCTATCAGCCGGGCAAGCGGGGCTGCAGGGACTTCGGTGACTATTAGCGGCTCTGGTTTTGGTGCCGGTGAAACAGGCATTACCGTAACCGTGGACGGTGCTACCGTTGCCCAGGGTATCACCGCCAACCTCCAAGGTGGCTGGAGCGCTGCCTTTATCGTGCCAGCTTCAGCCTCGGGTTCACATGTTATTAACGCATATGGCTCTGTCACCCCGGCGGCGAGCGTCCCCAATATAAACTCCAGTATTACTCCAGTCATATCCGTTAGCCGATCAAGTGGGCCTCCGGGGGA
>Ga0315288_10011507_pt1 | contig 11138 bp, 8 predicted proteins | sample YL17G11_20_MG_FD_203454 | JGI IMG/M metagenome (GOLD analysis project Ga0315288, IMG submission 203454) | Sediment microbial communities from Yellowstone Lake, YNP, Wyoming, USA - YL17G11_20 | ecosystem: Environmental > Aquatic > Freshwater > Lake > Sediment | place: USA: Wyoming | collected... | reverse complement strand
AAAAGATTCGAGCTGGCAGGTCGAATTCGAAGAGTCTTTTGCCTATCAGGAAACGCCCGACCAGACCACCGCGGCCGAGCAAATCAAAGCGGACATGCAGCAGGCCGTGGTTATGGACAGGCTGCTTTGCGGCGACGTGGGCTACGGCAAGACGGAGCTTGCGATGCGTGCGGTGTTCAAGGCGGTCGAGAACGGCAAGCAGGTTGCCGTCCTGACGCCTACGACGGTGTTGTGTGTGCAGCACGGCAGGACTTTTACCGAGCGGTTCGCGGACTTTCCCGTCTGCATCGAGGTTCTCAACCGCTTTAAGACGGCCAAACAGGCGAGGGACATCATCGCGAGGACAAAGGCCGGCAGAGTCGATGTCCTGATAGGGACGCATCGCCTGCTCAGCGGCGACGTGGGTTTCAAAGACCTGGGTCTTTTGATTATCGACGAGGAGCAGCGATTCGGCGTCGAGCACAAGGAGAAGCTCAAGAAACTGCGCGTAAACGTTGACATTCTGACGATGACGGCCACGCCGATTCCGCGGACGCTGCATATGTCGCTGCTGGGATTGCGTGACATAAGCTCGCTGGGAACACCGCCCCTGGACAGGCGCAGTATAGTGACAACCGTGACCGCCTACAACCAGGAGCTTATAAAGAAGGCAATTTACCGCGAATTGAATCGCCAGGGACAGGTATTTTTTCTGCACAACCGGGTCAGGACGATCGAGAAAAAGGCCTGGGAGATTCAGAAACTAATGGGCGATATAAAGATTACCATCGCCCACGGCCAGATGGCTAAGAGCGAGCTTGAGACGGCGATGATCGAATTTGTGACCGGCCGGACCGATGTGCTCGTGTGCACGACGATTATCGAATCGGGGCTGGATATTCCGAACGCGAACACGATTTTCATCAATGATGCGGACCGGTTCGGCCTGGCGGAGCTGCACCAGCTTCGCGGCAGGGTGGGCAGGTATAAGCATCGTGCGTATGCTTATATGCTGCTGCCGATGTCGCGGACGATTACACCGTTGGCGTCAAAACGCCTCAAAGCAATCGAGGAATATTCACATTTGGGGGCCGGCTTTCGAATTGCCCTGCGGGATTTGGAAATCCGTGGCGCAGGCAATATTCTTGGCTCCGAACAATCGGGACACATCCAGACGGTGGGCTACCAGATGTATTGCGAGCTGCTGACGGATGCCGTTAAACAAATGAAGAACGAGCCTGTTGAACCGATACCCACGGCGGTCGTCGATTTGGGCTTTGCCACATACATACCGAAAAATTACGTACCGATTAACCGGCACCGGATGGATGCCTATCGGAAAATTGCAGTTGCGAGGACCGATGAGGACCTGGAGCAGATAAGGGGTGAATTAGCGGATGTGTATGGGCCTGTGCCTGATGAGGTCGGATTGCTGCTGGATTTCGCTGATCTGCGAATCAAAGCGAGCAGGCGTAATATCAAGAGCATCATTGCTTCGGGTCAGGATTTGATATTTTCATTCGAAAAGGATCATAGCGACAATGAGCAAGCCCTGTTTGCAAACGTTTCGGGTAAGGTTCGCATCCCGGGTCCGAAAGTAGTATATTTGCATCTGGCGAAGAATTACTTCGAGCCGAGAACGCTGATAAGTGTTTTGCGAAAAATGTTCAGCACAAAGTGATAAATATAGACAGGAGAACAAACATGGAGTTCAGAGGAAGAAAACTTGCTGTTTTGACTTTGGTTATGCTGTTATTGACGATTTGTTATGGGCAGACTTCGATTATCGAAGGCGTCTCGCCGTTGGATGAGCTGCCGGGATATATAAAGCAGGTGACGCACTTCGGAGAGAGGGCGGACTTCTCGCACGATGGCAAGCGGATTCTTTTTCTCGAAAAGACCTTCGGGGACGTGTATGAAGTGGAATTGGATACGGGTATTATTCGTCCGATAACGCATCGCTACTACCATGAGGGTTATACGCGAGCGCTGTATCTGGCCAATGGTGACATTCTGCTTTCGGGAGCGCGGCAGTTCGATGCGAATGATCCGTTGGCGAGCCGGAGCGAGAAAAATGCGGAACTGTGGGTTTTGAAGAAGGATCTCTCGGGGCCGCCGGTTCCTTTGGGCGAGAAATGCTCCGAGGGCCCGGCTGTCTCGCGCAGGCAGATGCGAATCGCCTGGACGCAGGGCGGGGCATTCTATATGGCGGATATTGTCTATAAAGACGGCAAGCCCGGACTGGCGAACAGGAAGAAGATTCTGGACAAGCGGGATCTGCCGTTCGAGACGGGACTTGAGACACAGAACTTTCGGCCGCCAGATGAGAAGGAGCTGATATTCAGCGCGTACGGTTATCAGGGCACGGAAGTCATGGGGCTGGATATCGAGACGGGCAAGGTGGTTAACTTCTCGCAGGCGCCGAATCAATACGATGAGCCCGAAGGCATTTTTACCGATGGCAAACACACGCTGGTCGAGTGCGATAAGCACAATCGCAAGGGTACGCAATACATCGACATTTACAAACTGGTGCTGGACGGCTCGGCGCGGACGGTCCGGGTGACACTTTTTTCTAACTATACCGGTTACAAGGCTTCGAATCCTGTGGTAAGCGACGACGGCCGGTATATGGCGTTTCAGTTTGCCAAAAGGGGCGATATGGCCGGAGTAGGGAGGGGCATTTTGATCTTTGATTTAGAGAGCTACGAGAAAGCAGAAAAATAGCAGAAGCAACAATACACGAAATCGTCCCGAGCGCAAAACGTCAGTAAGCGTTATGCGAAATGTTTCTTTGCCCGACTTAATGAATATAGGGGCCATGCGGAATAGCTTGCCGGCCCCGGGGCAAAGATCCGCATCTTAGTTTTCGAGTCTGCCTCTCTTAAAGTCCCATTCAATAGTCAAGCTTCAGACTGACGAATGTCTTATCATCTTTTTCTGCTCTCGCTGTTTTGTTTTGCGAAAGCAGATAAACCAGGCCGATATCTTAGTCACCTGCGAATTTGGTTATATGGATGATTGCGTAGCCTAAGTAGGATTGGCCCGTATTGAGTTTGCCTTCAATTTTCAAATTGACTCTTCCGTAGTATTGCGCTTTCCTCATCAATTCAGGCCTGCTGAAATAGACGGTGATCGTTGGCCTGTTATCAGTTCCGGTCGGATATGATCCGCCTACGCTACTTCCGATTTCTACGAACACTCCTGTGGTTCGGTCCTGGTAGAAAAGTTTAGGTCGATTATCCGGGTTGATGTCACCTTTATGAACACCTTGTGGGAGCTGCACGACGGCCTTTATAAGCGGGGAAGTGCCGTTGCGTCTGAGTTCGTTGGGAGTTATACTCAGATTATCAACTTCCAATAGGGGTTCACCCGTGACGATATTAACATCTGCTATTGCCGGCAGCGTTTCGTTGCTGTCGATTATAACGGAATTGCTAATGATGGTGTCCATGGGCGTATCTTGATTGACGTTTACCTCTAACTCCAGACAAGTGACTGATCCCGGTTCCAGAGACTTAAGAGTTCCTGTATAGGAGTGTTTCTTAAGATCGTAATAACCGATAAAATTCTTATTGTCAACTTGAGCTGATACGAAAGCGACCTCACTCGGGAGAGTATCATCGAGGAACACATCTGTTACCTTGGAATCGTTATTATTGTTATCGAAGCAGATTTTATAGGTGAAGCTCTTGCCCGGCTCTATCCATTTGATTTCGCTGCCGGAACTGTCCACGGCTATCTTCGTGATATTCAGTGGTTTGTAGGATACAACAGCATCAACACTTCCCGAAGACGGCGGCGCTTCATTACAGTCAATAGTGACGACGTTGGTAATCACGGTGCCCAGGGGAAGGTTCGGATTTACAGAGACCTCTAACTCTAAATGAATCTTTCCTTTCGGTTCCAGAGACTCAATTGACCATGTCCAAGTGTGTTCCTTATCCTCATACTTTCCGATATTTTTACCTTTCTCATCCTTAGCGCTTATGAAGGTTACGTCCTTTGAGAGGGTATCAACAACGGATATTTCCGTTACAGGGAAATTATTATCTTTGTTATCGAAGTCGATGGCATAGGTAATAATATCGTTGGATTCGACCTGGGTGACCTGGCCCTCGATACTGCCAATAATGCTTTTTTTCAGGTTTAAGGGATTGTTCCCTAAAATAACATCAACACTTGTTGTTGTTGGAGGCGTTTCATTGGTATTAATCGTCACCGAATTCGTAATGATCGTACCGGCGGCTATATCTTTTTTCACCTGGACGGTTATCTCCAAAAGTGTAGATGTTCTTGGCGGCAGCTCTTTATATGTCCATGTGTAAGTTTGTATCCCAGTCTGTTCGTCATAATCATAAAGTCCGTTTTCTCCATCGTCGTCGGCCGATACAAAAGTTACCTCTTTTGGGAGTATATCAACAATAGACACATCGGTTACGGTATAATCATTGTTATTATCGAAGGAAATACCATAGGTATAAGTGTCGCCTGTGCTTACAGTCTTAATGTCATCAGGACCAGCACCGGCGGAAGCACCTCTGAGAACCTGCTTGTTGAGATTGAGCGGATTGTAACCGATATCTTTGCCTGGAATAGCCAGGCCGGTAGGATTTCCAATGGCAGTGACGATATCGATCTGGTTAAGTGCTGTGTCGTAGACCAGAAGATTATCCCCGCCGGAAACGGTGTCTCTGCCGGTACTCATATATACAAAGCCAGTGTCTGGATCCACGCCGAGCCCCATGACGCCGGCATCAGGCTCCACCTGGACCTCAGCCTCAATACCCGTAGCTAAATGGTACTGGGTGAGGTACATATTGCCTGCGTATCCTCCGCCGGTATAAACCAAACCGTTCTTAACATCTACAGCAATACTAATAGCAATGCGGCTCACTCTAATAGTGTTAACTAATCTCCAGTCAGAGGTACGATAAACAGTAATTGTGTTGCTGGCGTTAGCTACGTAGAGAAGGTCGTCGATTTCGTCCAGGGCAATCCCATAGGCGGAAGCGTTGCTCAGGGTGAATGGCGAACCTGAGACATGAGTAAGTGTGGCGGTCTCCGGCCACCAATTATACACGTACAAGCTGCTTGTTCCACGGTCAACACAGTAAAGTAAGCTGTTTTTGTGGTCGTAAACGATGCCCGCCAAGTCCGTGGCGTCCGGGGCTACTGTTTTACCTGCATCTGTCATTTTTGTTGCTTCTATCAACTGAATCTCACCGGAGGCCTCATACGTTATGAATATGTATCCATAATCCGAATCGATTGCCATACCCACGGCACCAAGGTCGCTATGAGGAATATCGTGCTGGGCCTGAAAAATCAAAGTACCATCGATCCCAATGTCATATGCCTGTACCGGTTGTGTTCTGTTGAGATCATTGATTTTGATATCGGCAATTACGTACAACGATTTCGCCATTGCTGTCTTTGTGACGGCCGTTGTTAATATGGCTATTGCCAGGAGAGCCAGAAAAGTATTGGGCCTTATCAAATTCTTTCTGTCTTTGTCTTTCATGATTGATTTCTCGCAAAAATTGTTTGTACTTTTACTTTTTAGCAGCACACAATAATTTTTTGTCCGCACCCTTGTCACATACCGGGTATAGGGTGACTAAATTACTGGCGGGAGAAAACTTCCGAGAAAGGAAAACAGTTTTCACCACACCTCCAGATGCTACAACTATAAGTATACATTATTTGCACACATCTGTCAAGAAGAAATGCTGTAGAACCGACTTGCTGAGATGCTGATGCACCGCGATGATGTTGGATTATCGGGCCTAATTTTGCACGTCCTAATACAGTCAGGACCGATTATGGCGTTGTTGGCTGGTTTACCACGGTGCTTTATAAAATAACTATTTGAGGGTACCTCCTGAATTTTAGATTTCTTTTACACTCTTTTTCACCAAAATTCAGCATTTTACTGCGAGAAAGCTGGTAGTACGGCAAAAATTCGTGTTTTCTTCTGTTATTTTACAGGAAACAAAGAAGAAGTGATGCGTTAGAGGGTTGCGTGTCAAGGAGATTTTGCTATATTGTGGATAATTGTGAGTTTTAACAGTGCTGTTACTTGATTATTTAAAATAGTAAGTCTCAAAAAAAAGTAAGCTTTAAGTTAATGTGGGTCGATATGTCATGTGTGACAAATAAGGCTTCAAATGTGTCAATTAGGTATATAGAATTTATATTGAATTGAAAGGATCGTAACTTATGGAAAAGCGAATAGCACTATTTGCTGTTGCCTTTATGATAGTAGGTGTATCTGGTTCGGCAGTTCTGGCTTTGTCTCCTATGGGTTCCCCAAAGGCTATGCTTGGGCAAGACCAGTGGTTGGTTGGTATTGAATATGCCAATGAGACAATGGATTTGGAAGCGTTTGGAACAGATAAAAATATCGAGTATGATCCAACATATATAACGACCAGAAAAGGTAAGTATAATATCAATGACCTTAAATCGAATATTGTTCTTGGCAGGGTAAGCTATGGTATCAGTGACAACTGGGATGCGTTCCTGCGCCTGGGTGCTGCCGATGCCCAATGTGATATAGAACAAACCTATACTAATGCCCCTCCATGGGAATATCAGGGATTCGATGGAAGTTTCGGATTTGCATGGGGTCTCGGAACAAAGGTAACTATATGGGAGGACAAAGATATTACCTGGGGCGGATTATTACAGATGACATGGGTGGAACCTGGTGACAGCAGTATCAGTTTAAAGGGTGATTCTAATTATTCCGGCACTGCGGAGATTAAGTACTGGGAAGTTCAGCTTGCAATAGGTCCAACCTGGCAAATGGAGGATAATTTCAGTATTTATGGCGGCCCATTCTTACATTTTATAGATGGAGACCTTGATTTCAGTGGTGAGACACTTGATCTTGGTTCGAGAATTGGTATGGAATCAACAGGCGATATTGAGGAAAAGTCACAATTTGGCGGCTATGTCGGTGCATCCTGGGATGCGAGCGAACGTACTTCCTGCTTTATAGAATGCCAGCTTACCGGCGATGCCTGGGGTATTGGTATTGGTGCCGCTCGGAAATTTTAATAAGGCGGTTGGCAAGCATTGTAAAATCGAACAGGGACTGTTCGGAGCCGATATTTTACTTTAACTTCTTGGCCAGGGCCGAGCCGAATTGCTTTGCAAGCCTGCCGGCGGTATATCGCTCCTTATTATCATAAGAAGCCGACAATAGGACTTCCCCATCGATATCTTTAACTACCAGAGATCAATGCGAGTGATCGCAAGAATGACAGCGCTTATCAGGACCCACAACCCGGGAATGCCGTCAAGTCATACAGTGAAACTCAATTCTCACACGACTCCAGCAAGGGAAAGCCTACTCTGGCGCAACGGTGCGCCCTAACCTTCCAGAGAGAGCGGTAAAAACGTCGCGATCCAACCGGCTGTCGAAGCCCTGTTGCCAAGCACCAGTGGAAGGATCTGTGAGCCACTGCGCGTCAGTCTTTACCTCAATCTTATCGGGTTTCTCTATGTTGGGGTACTTTATTGTCAACCTTCCGCGGTCGTCAAGCATCTTTTTAATAAATTTGGAGCTTGTGAAAGCGTGATTTCACATATATGCAGGGGAAAATATACCTGCGGGGATTTGGAAATAAGAATTGCAATTTTGCGAAGTTGCTTTTAGATTAACTTCCGTAGGTTGGCATTTGCTCTTATGGGGCGATAAAAATGGCGATTTTTATAGTATCAAGGGGCAGGTTATGACAGGTGTTACGCCGGGCCGTGAAGAGGCTTTTTCGCTGCTGAAAAAATACAATAAAAGTGAAGGATTGATTAAGCACGCTTTGGCGGTTGAGGCGGTGATGCGCTATTGTGCCCGCAAACATGGCCAGAACGAGGAAAAATGGGGCGTTATTGGGTTAGTCCACGATTTAGACTATGAGCAATTTCCCGAGCAGCACTGCCACAAGACCGAAGAAATCCTGACTTGCGAAAACTGGCCGGCTGAGTACATCAGGGCTGTGGTCTCTCACGGCTGGGGTATATGCAGCGATGTTGAGCCTCAAAGCGAGCTGGAAAAGGTTTTGTACACTGTCGATGAACTGACCGGGCTCGTTGTGGCTACGGCACTGGTGCGGCCGAGCAGGAGCGTATTGGATATGAAGGCAAAATCGGTCAAAAAGAAATGGAAAGAGAAATCCTTCGCTGCGGGCGTGAATCGGGATGTCATTGAAAAAGGTGCCGGGATGTTGGGCGTTGAATTGGGTGAGCTTATCAGCGATGTGATTATGGGGATGCGCCAGGTAGCTGATGAAATCGGCCTGAAAGGTAATCCTGATGTGTCGGAATAAATCTTCCGGTTTTGAGCGGCAAGTTTGGGATTAGAGTATGTTTAAGTGCATTTTTTTATCTGTGTTGATGCTCCTGTTAATAGGGGGCTGTAATGGCGATAAAAAGCGTTTGACCGATGCTCAGTTGGAACGTCGTGCTGTTACACAGAAAATAGAACTTGTCGAAGCTGCAGGTGGATTTGTCCTGATGATCGGCGGCGAGACTCTTACCAGCGATCAGATCATCGACTCGCGGACACAACTAAATGGATTATTTATCTCGCCAAAAGAGTATTTCGGGCCAGTTGCACGAGCGAACGAGCTTGAGCAGTTCAAAGAGCGGGCCAAAGGGCAGCTTGATGAAATTATAATGGCTAACATCTCGAATATCCTGCTTTATCAACAAGCCAAAAGGCAGGCGGGAACGAATATTGACGAAGCTCTGGAAAAGGCAGCAGAAAATGGGTATAGAAAATTTGTTCTCAACTTTGGAGGTGACCAGGCCAGGGCCGACGATGAAATTAAACGACGTCAGATGGATAAGAAGAGCTTCAAGGAGCAGGTAAAAAAAGATATGCTCATTTATGAGTACAGGAGATCGAAATTACCTAATAACAGGCCGGTTACCTATCGTGAGCTGATGGATTGCTACAACCAAATAAAGGACAAATATTTCGCCAGGGTTGCGAAGATAAGGTTTCGGTTGATTGATATTCAGCCGGCCAGGTTGGAGGTAGCAGACCCGAACGAAGACCGCTGGCAGCTCGGCAAAGAGCGGGCGAATAAGTTGCTTGAACTGATAAAATCAGGTGAGGACTTTGGCGAATTGGCAAAGCAATATTCGCACGGGGACTGGAGAGAATTTGGCGGATTGTGGAGGTTGGTACAACCCTCATCTTTAGCTGAGCCTTATGATATCCTTGCGGTTGAAGCTGATAAGATGGAACCTGGTGATTTGGCAGGGCCTATTGTTACGAAACAGCACATTTTCATTATGAAGCTGGAAGAAAAGCAAATAGCCGGTTATGAGCCGTTTGAAGAGGTCCAGGATTTGGTACAAGAGAAAGTTCTTTTAGATCGTAGCAGCGAGGTTATTGATAAACTCAATGCCGAAATCAGGCAGGAGGCGAAACTCAGTAGAACTGACAAATTCGTAGATTTTTGCCTGGAAAAGATTTATCGAATCAGCAATACCGGCAGTGAAATATCAGGTGGCGAAACCGGAGTCAAACAATAACGGCGGAATAGTAATTCGGATCGAAAGATGGAAATCGTTGCACATGGCATAGACCTGGTAGATTGTCCGCGGATAGAGCAGATGATACAGCGGCACGGCGAGCGTTTCATCAAGAGGGTTTTCACTGCCGCCGAGCAGGCTTATGCCGGGGCGAATAAGAACGAAGTGGAGAAATTAGCCGGTCGCTTCGCCGCCAAGGAAGCGATTCTAAAACTGATAGGGACAGGCTGGCGCGGCAAAATCGCCTGGACGGATATAGAGATAATCAATAATCCTGCAGGTCAGCCTGAGGTGACTCTTGGTGGAGAGGTTAGAAAAATCGCCGACAAACTTGGCATCAAACATATAAGCGTAAGCATCACGCATACGGCAAATTTTGCCATTGCATCAGCCGTCGCGCTGACAGCAAAGGAACAGTTCTGAACTCAAGATGAGACTTTTTCCATGCGTTCGGCTATCCATACTTTGATGATGGATTGTCGAGGTACACCCAGACGTTTTGCCTCTTTATCTAAAAAGCGGATCATCCACAGGGGGAAATCGACATTTACTCTTTTCTGCTCTTGTCCGGGCCTTTTGGCTTTTGACATATCCAGGTACTTAGAGATATCCTTACCTTCATCAAATCTCTTGTCAAATTCGTTAGCTTTCATAAATATCGATCTCCTCTTTTCTGGATCGTCGTACCGAGATTATCCTTATCTTTTCACGCCGCCAGGTAATGATCGCCGACCAATGCTCTCCTGAAATCTTTCCAATTACCAGAAATCTTGGTTCATCGCTGGTGCTTGCAGGAATCTCAATCAAATCGGAATCATCCCACAATGCTTGTGCCTGGCTAAAATCAATCCCGTGTTTTTTCTTATTGCTATGACTCTTATTGGAATCGAATTCGAACTCCATGGTATAATAATTATACCAAATAAATATCCACTGTCAATAAAGCATCTAATAATTTTCCCTTTCGTATAAGCTGGATCCACTTATCTAATGGACAGCTCTGCCTTAGGCGGGCTGGATTGTATTCAACTTCAATCTATTGCTTATATGGTTTCAGTCTATATAAAAATACATAGCAATCATACTGCTCATTTTGACGTTACTGTTGGAAGAATTGACATCATTTGTAAAGAAGCGAAATACGAACCACGATTGATTAAAAAGCTCAATAAGCTATACTTACCAAATATGTCCAACGGAACGAAGACAAATGAGTTTGATTGCGTTGTTATAGGGGGCGGTCACGCCGGCGCTGAGGCTGCTCATGCGGCTGCTACAATTGGCGCTAAAACCTGCCTTGTGACTATCAGTAAGGATACGATAGCAAAGATGAGCTGCAATCCGGCTATCGGCGGCCTTGGCAAAGGGCAGATTGCTCGCGAGGTCGATGCGCTCGGGGGCCTGATGGGGCTGGCGACAGATGCGACGGGGATTCAATTTCGCCTGCTGAATCGTTCGAAGGGTCCGGCTGTTCGTGCTCCGAGGGCTCAGGCCGACAAATACAAGTATAAAAATCATGTCCGTATGCTGCTCGAACAGACGCCTAATTTGACCATTGTCGAGGCGATGGTCTCGCAGATTATAACCGAGAAAAACAACGTGCGGGCAGT
>Ga0315288_10011505_pt1 | contig 11139 bp, 17 predicted proteins | sample YL17G11_20_MG_FD_203454 | JGI IMG/M metagenome (GOLD analysis project Ga0315288, IMG submission 203454) | Sediment microbial communities from Yellowstone Lake, YNP, Wyoming, USA - YL17G11_20 | ecosystem: Environmental > Aquatic > Freshwater > Lake > Sediment | place: USA: Wyoming | collected... | reverse complement strand
TGGAGGATAGGTTCGACCAGACTCCACCTCCCGCCCGCAAGCGCACAGCCAATTCGAGGCATGTGCAGGGTAGCGTGAAGAAGTCGGGCTTGGTCAGCCAGCTTCGTCAGACAAGCCTCAAGGGCATCGTACTGAAGAGGAACGTAGCTATCCTCATCTTCAGGGCTTCGATGCTGGTTCTTGCCTTTGGGGCCATAGCCCTTCTGAGCCAGCATGTTGCAGACGTAAACCGAGTGTTCAACTTGAACCATCTGAATGTGCCCGAGTTTGAAGTTTGTTATTTCACCATCGGGGTTGAAGGTCTGACCTTTCTGGTGCCACTTGCGATACTCCCTCTCGGGAGCTTTCCATCTCCTGGACACAGCCAAGACAAAACCTGCCCCCCAACCTCCCTCTGTGTTTACTACGTGGGAAATCACCTGGATTCCAGAAGATGTTGGGTCAGTCGCATCCCCCCGTTGGAACTGTATTGGCATGGGTTGCCACCTTTCTACACCATTCGATGAATTCAGGTACCGCTATGGTGTTTCGCATGATGTTGATGCGCTTATGTACCCACTGGATATTGCCCTCAACATAGCCTCTAGTGGTATCCACTCTATCTATGGATGCCGTGGTATTTGAATTCCTCCTGGTAGTCCCGAAATGAATAGGTACCCCTCGAAGTCGTTAGGATGGAGAAGAAAGGGATTGCGGTGTAGCTTGAGCCCATGAAAGTCCTCGTCTGTGGCTCCCGGAAGTGGGTGGAGCCTGGCCCCATCCGACGGGAGTTACTGAAGCTGCCCCCAGGAACGATCATCGTTCATGGGGCGGCCCCTGGAGCTGACAACATCGCTGGGGCCGAAGCCAAGAAGCTAGGTCTTGACGTTCGGCCCTACCCCGCTGACTGGATTCGACACAAGCTCGGGGCTGGCCCCATCCGGAACCGGCGGATGCTCAAATGCGAGCATCCTGACCCCGAGGGGGTGTATCTGGATCTTGTGCTAGCGTTCCATGAAGACCCTGGTCTGGGCAAAGGTACCAAGGACATGGTGGCCATCGCCTCGAAAGCCAGCCCAGAGATCAAGATCGAGAAGTACCAGCGATGACGAACCTGGAATTCCCCAAAGACCGAGAAGCCCTGGCCGACCAGTTCATCGACGTTTTGAATGAGCTTGTTGAAGCTGATCGGGTCGCCATCGAAAAACTCATAGTTTACCGTGTTTCCTGTAACGAGACCCTAGGTGTTCACCCGACGGTCCAGACAGTGCTGGACGGCGAAGCTTACACGGTCGGCCTCCTGGGTATCTTGAACGGTCTGGTAGGTGTGGTTGAATCCGGACCTAAAGAGGGGTGGGGCTTCATCGCGGCTGTCTTTGATGACGATGGGAAGCTGGTGAAGTTCCAGCGGACAATGAATGCCCGCTGACAGCCCTCAGGCCGGGGAAATCTGGCGACTCCCCAACCAGCCTACGCTCACTACCTCGGGTGAGGGTGGTGAAGCCCTGGTCGTAGGTATCCAGAGCGAGGTAGTCACTCTCTACAGTCGGAGGGGTCGAAGGATCATCCTCCCTCAAAGATCATTCCTGCTCATGTGGCAGTTCGTGAGAGCCTTGGGGGAACCCTCCCACTGCTCCACTATCCCCTGCATGAATCACGCTTGGTTCGAGTACAACGGACATGGGGATAACGCCAACCTCGATTCCAGACCTGTACCGGTGTGCTGGGCACACATTCCCACGGATTTCATAGTGAACTTCCTGGAGCAGGGCACGGCCACCCAGGGCCAATGCCCTGCTTGCCTTGCAGGGTCCAGATCCAATGGGGGAGGTTCCTCAGAGGTGCGGGGTCTCCGTATCAACTCTTGCGGGCAATGCCGGAGAGATTGGGTCTGGTTCTCCCCTACGCAGAGTACCCCCGAAGTGTGTGTGCTCCTGGCGGAACAGTGCTCGGCAGCGGCAGAGATCCTTGAGGAGCGTGGCTTCGTAGCCCGCATTCGGGTCGGGGCCGGGGCCTTCGACATGATCCGTAAAGCTGTAGGTGCTCTAGGTGAGCCCCCTCACTTGCACGGGATTCAGATTGCAAGGTTGCCTACTCTTACGGCTTCGACCAACACCACTTACGTCATCGGCTATCAGCCCAGAGAGGTCCACCGGGGAGTGCAACGGCTCGGGGGTCAGCCTGACCAAGGTCCAGACATCCCTGCGAAGGCTGAGACCTTCACGAACAGTCCCAAGCCTGGACCCCTCCGTGCAGCCCCGGAAGCACTGGTCCCAGGTGCCTCATGGTGGAACAAGGCTTCCTACGAAGCCGCCTTCATCGTTGAGGTTGGAGTCAAGATGAGCACCTCGGAGGTATGCATCAAGTTCAGGGATAGTGGCATCCCTGAGATTCTGACGCTGGACGCCTTCCTGGCTCAGTACACGGACCGGCCTCCCGAACCCCCTTGTGCTGTCGGTGAGGAATGGGAGGACACCCGGGGAAGGATGGTCACCGTCAAGGCTACCGAGGAAACAGCAGCCAAAGTGGAGGACACTCAGGGCAGTGCGTATCTCTTGCCTTATGTTCAGTTCCACCAGTGGCGAAAAGTCATCCGGAAGTCCATCTACGACCGGCTGGTAGATGATTCCGACGATTCGGTGTAAATGGATCCTAGATGCCTGAGCCTCTTGAGACAGTATACGACCACCTTCTCTCCCAAGCGGACGAGGATGCGGATCCTGTTGAGCCTACGCCTGTCGAGATAGACCAGATCCAGCAAGACCCCCGAAAGGTTACATTATACTGCGAATGTGGTCTGGATGCCGTCTACACGTTCAAGGCGGCCAAGAGGCTCCTGGGCCTCTGCTCGTCCTCGGCGTGCATGAAGAAGGCCCTCCCCCGATTGGAGGAATGGGCCAAGGTAGCCCAGAGCAAGTCCTTCGAGATTCTGGAGAATGATGACCCCGAGCCTCCGAAGCCCAAGCCCACGGCTCGGGAGGAGATTCGGAAGTTCCAGCGGGAGCACGGTCTCTCCGAGACGGGTCTCCTGGATCTCGAAGTAGCCAAGGCTCTACGTCAGGCTGGCCGGGGAGGGATGATCACCATCTGGCTGGACAGGCTTGCCGAGGAAACAAACGGGTCGGTGTAATACTACTGTATGTCTACGTTGCATCGTACCGTCCAGCAAGTAACTGAGGGATTCGTCCAGGAGATCATGGGTCTTCTTCGGCAGGCTGCCCTGGAGGAAGTCCACCGGGCACTCGGGATTTCTGAGGCTCCGAAGGTCAAGCAGCTCACGGCCAGGTCCACCTACGTCAAGGTCGGGCCAAGGGAGCTAGACCGGGTCGTCTACAGGGTACAGAAGGCGAAGAAGCCGGTCACTACGAAGGCCATCGCCCGGAGCATGGGAGGGGATTCCCGTAGGGCCAGGTACGTCCTCGGGAAGCTCCTCAAGAAGAAGCTTCTGACGGCCAAGTCCCTGGGGGATGGAACCAACCGCAAGGTCTATCTTCCCGCCCCCAAGACCTGAGCGGCCGGTGTAGGGACTCCGAAAGGAGTCCCACATGCCCGTTTCCTACAAAGTCAGTGCCAACCTTTACCTCGTCCAGAGCGAGGTATCCAAGTCCGGTCCGCCCCCGAAGCAGGTCGAGGTTCCGACCAATCACATCGTTGTGTTGGACTGCTCGGGTTCCATGTATTCCGAGCTGCCCAAGATCCGGGAACAGCTCAAGAAGCGGTTACCTAAGCTCCTCAAGGAGAAGGACACCATCAGCTTAGTGTGGTTCTCCGGTCGGGGTGAGTTTGGCACCCTCCTGGAAGCTGAACCGGTCGCTACCTTAGCGGACCTCAAGGACGTCAACGCTGCCATCGACCGTTGGATCAAGAGCATTGGCCTCACCGGGTTCAAGGAGCCCTTGGAGGAGGTTTCCAAGCTCATCGACAGGGTTGGCAAGAAGACCAAGGGTTCGGTCTTCTCCCTGTGCTTCATGTCTGATGGTTGTGATAACCAGTGGTCCAGAGCAGAGATCCTCAAGGCCGTGGAGAAGGCGGCCGGGGGCTTAGCATCGGCCACCTTCGTGGAGTACGGCTACTACGCTGACCGGCCTCTTCTCACGGCAATGGCTGAGAAGGCTGGGGGTCAGCTCATCTTCGCGGAAGACTTCGACCGGTACGCTCCGACCTTTGAGGCTGTGATGCAGCGGAAGGTCTCGGGAGCCCCTCGTGTCGAGGTGAAGATCCCTGGTGATACCATCGGGGGATTCGCCTTCTCCCTGGCCCAGGACGAGCTGACCACCTACTCCGTCGATGCTGGAGCGGTTCATGTCCCCGAGGACACGGACTCGGTGTGGTACCTGTCTCCCGCACAGATTGGTTCCGCAGACACCTTCGGATTCCAGACAGGCAAGGCTCCCTCGACCTTGGTGGAGATCACCAAGTACATAACGGACGGGGAGACCTTCCAGCGTGCTGCCATGGAGCCTGTTCTTCAAGCTGCCTACGCAGCCGTGAGTCTCTTCTCCGTGAGGATGCAACCGAACGTCGTCCTGCCCCTCCTCAAGGCCCTGGGTGATGTGAAGCTCATCGAGGCGTTTGGGGGGTGCTTTGGTAAGCAGAAATACAGCGAATTCATGGAGGCGGCCAAGAACGCTGCCTTCGGGAAGGGTCGCTTCGAGAACGGCTGGGATCCCACCAAGGTACCGGCAGACGACGCCTTCACTGTCCTGGACCTCTTACGGGTCCTTGCGGGTGACGAGGAGAACCGTCTTCTCCTTGACCACAAGGACTTCAAGTACAGCCGCATCGGTCGAGGTCGGGTGGATGCTTCCGAGGTTCTGACGGCTGAGGACCAGGCCGAGATCGCCAAGCTCACCACCGAGATGACTCAGACGAGGGATCTAAACAAGGTCAAGGAGCTGATGGCCAAGATCGCTACCGTCACAGCGAGCAAGGGTCCAGGGCTCAAGTTCGCCGCCAAGGATGTGAAGGACACGGGCTACTCCATCTCACACCTCACGTTCAACGAGGAGCGTCCGAACTGTTCGATCCTCGTCCGGAAGGAGGGTACCGTGGACCTCTCTGGTCATCTCAAGGAGCACTCCACGGTACCCGTCACTTTCGAGACGTTCATCTTCCGGAACTACGCCATCATCCGGGATGGCTTGGTGAACGTGGAGAAGCTCCCGGTTCGTCTGACCGGTGGGACAGTGCGGTCTTTGCGAGAAATGGGCTTCCCGCTCAGTGCAGTTCGAAATCCCTCAGACGAGGCGCTGGATGAGACGGTGACTCGCATCAAGAAGGCGGCCAACGAGCGTGAGGTTTCCTTCGTGATAGACCTCAAGGCTCTGCCTGTCATCAACCGAAAGATGGTCCAGCAGGTCAGTGCCAAGGTACTCTTTGAGAAAGAGTACGACCTCTGCAAAGCCAGGGCTGCCCAGAAGGTCTACAACACCTACAAGAAGGAACACTTCCCGAAGACCAGCAAGGGATTCGAGGAGACCTACGGAAAAGAATCGGCCACCTGGCTCAAGGAGCAGGGCTTCACCGATTACTCAGGGTTCTCACCCAAGAGTGTTCAGGCCGAGTCCACGGACTTCTACATGGCCAAGGAGCTGCACGTGAGCCTCAAGGGGCTCTCTTCGCTCCCCAGCCTGAAAGAGGTCAAGGAGAAGATGCTCAAGGGCAAGGTGAACGCGGCAGGCGCTCTCATGGTGCCGTATGTCGAGGAGGTCGAGGGTTTCCTTGCGTCAGAGGTCTACAAGAAGGCCGCAGACCAGACCAGGGTATTCGAGGCTTGGTTAGACGGGCAGCAAAAGGCTGCCACCCGGACAGTCCGGGGCCTCCTGTTTGACCTAGCTCAGGTCAAATTTGCCATCGTGGTAGGTCAGACCTGGCCCGTGGAATTCAAGAGCATCGAAGAAAACAGCTTGAAGATCACGGTGGACGGGGTCGAGATCGAGGGCAAGGTGGAGGCCAAGGAAACGCAAATAAAGATTTGACCGAGGACCCCGCAGTCGGTGTATAGCCTGGGCTGTGAGATCATGGCCCAGGCACCGACAATCCCCGTGCGGGTTCGCAAGGACCAGTACGATGACCCAGGGAAGCTCTACCAGCTCCCCTACGATGCTCGTGCGCTTCTAGCCAAGGGCCTCCCGGCTCTCGGCCTCATCGACATCTTCCCCTACACGAACAACTACCGTCGGGTGTTCGTGCGGCCGGGGGAACTGAGCAAGCACTACGAGATCCGTTGGATCAAGGATCTCAAGACCTCCCGGTGGCGGCACACGATGCTCAACCGTCGTGGGAACCGCTGTGGCTACAAGACCTTCGAGGAAGATGACCCCGACCGTGGGAAGGTCATCACTCGGACGAGCCCCGTGAAGCTACTTGGCCTCCCGGAAGCCACCAACGTCCTGTTCATGCACGAGGGGGTCTGGATGCAAGGCGTGGTTGACCCTTACGTGAACCAGATCCAAGCCAAGAAGGCCGTGGAGAAGTTCAAGAAGAAGGCCAAGGAGAAGGTCCGGAGATACCTCCGGCTACCCACGATCTGGGACAGGCTCTCCCGAGAGGACTAGGGCACCGGACACTTCGAGTGGTCCATCCGGAAGTTCCAGAGGAGCGGCTCAGCCTTCTGGGAGGGGTAGTGGTCAGGGAAGCTGTAGGCGGCCTTGCACCGGGTACACTCCACGAAGACCCTCGACCCTGTGGCGTTCGCACTCAAATGAACCCAATGAGCGAACACCTCCGGCTGAGGTGTCGGGACCGGGGGAACCAGCTTCACAGGAGCTTGTCTGCGAGCAGTCTTTCGTACCACGTCGGCACCTTGTCCTTTGGGATCGCTGCCTTGAACGACCGAAGGAACTCCTGCACTGACCACTCGCTCTTGAAGCGGGTCGTTTCCGTCACCTGTACCGTCAGCCCCCTGTCGTCGATGGCCAGCAGGTGGATGACTCCGGGAATACTCTTGTGTTGCCATTCGCTTCCTATAGCCTCTCGGAGAGACCTGACGGCTAGTACCGAGGTGTTCATGGTGTGAGCGCCCCGGGAGTTACCCTTGGGCTGACTAGCAGGCGAGGGTTTCCCGGGGCGTCCTCCCTATCTTACACCGGTCAATCGTCGTCAGCCTCATCGTCGTCGGGGGGCTCTAGGCCCAGGACTTGGCAAAGCTCGATAGCGAACTCCTCAGCCTGTTCTCGGTCCATGATGATGATGACTTTTTCGCCACTCACTCCGAAGAGTTTGACCTGACATGTCTCCTCCACTGAATCAAACCGTGCGTCAAAGGTGTCCAACTCAAACTTCACTGGCGGCTTCTCTGGCATGATTCACTCCTGTAGGATGTCCCAGGCGGTTTTGGCCCTGACTTTCCGACCAACTGGTTCAAAGGTTTTCAAAAAGACTTCAGCAGGCCAGGTCCGTTCTTCCTTGGTACGGACCCATCGAACCTTCACCGTGCGGTACATCGGTAGGGATGTACCGCTGTAGTCCTTCACGTCCAGCACGTCCACCAGGTACCTGTGCCGGACATTCCGCCAGCGTTTGTAGGGGATGGCCAACGGGTCTTTCTTGGGTTTGGCCACGGTCAAGCATCCTCCAGAAGCCGCTCGTAGATGGTCCTCCCAAGCTCCCTGGGGGTCAGAGTGGGAGCTGAGGATACCGCAACCTCAGTGAAAGGCTTACCCATCGGCTCAGCCAGAGCACGCAAGAGTGCAGTGTGCCCAGCTACAGCTTCCCCCCAGGTGGCGTACCGCTCCATGTGGTCATCTAGGGGGCCACCCTGGATCAGAGTCTCAAACAAGACCGGTGGTCCATTCCCGTGGTTATGATCCAGACCTAAGAAAACCGTTGAAACGTGGGACTCCCCAATCTCGTGCTGCGCCACGACACGGTTAGGAAAGTTCTCAAACCACTCGGCCGCCTTGAGCACATCGGGCTCAGGCACCGGCTCGTGGCTATCATTCAGGATGTACCATCCTTGAAAAGGCATAGGCATAGCGTTTTACTCTACACCGGAGGTGAAACCTCTTGCAAAGCATGGTAAAAATTCGGATACTCCCTTCGGTAATTTCCGCTTTTCAACCACTAGGAATAGATGCTCGAACCACACCTCATGAACGAATCCGTAAGTGTGAAACTTCCTGGAGGGCCACAAACTAGCGTTTGGGTTCCTGTCAAGGGTACGGAGAGTGATCACGACGTAGCCAGCAGGCTTGTTAAAACCAGGGGCTACCCACCCGGGACAGTGGTTATCGTGGACGGTACCAAGTTCAAGGTGTTGCGCCAAGGTCCCCCTGAAATCGTTGAGTTGACGTCTAAGACCGCACCTCCGACTCCAGTCGAGGAGGAAGCAGCACCCAAGTCCGAGAAGAAGCAAGTTGTTGCTCAGATAGGGCAACGCTGGGTGACCAAGGACCCCCGACGTAAACAAGAGCCTTTTGAGGTCGTGCGTGTTGAGGATGGTGTGCTGGTCACGGACAAGGGCCTCCGAATTCAAGCCCACCGGCTGAGCCGTTACAGGCTTGTGTCATGACCTGATGGCCTGAAATCACTAAAGCTCTAGTGGACGAGCCTATGGAGGTGATGTCTCTTCCAACAACCCTGACTCTGAGGGTAGCTGCCAGGCACCAGGCCGGTCTGCTCTATCCGCCCCCGGCCATGTTCAGGGATATCTACGACTGGGTACTGGCCGTCGTAGCGGCCACAGGCATCGCTAACCGAGGTGAACGGGAACCTACGGACTTTTCCAGATACGACCCCGTTCTCAAGGCTGCGGAGGCTTACAGGGCCAACCCGACGAACTGGAAGCTCTACGTTGCCCTCAACGAGGCGATGTGGATCTTCGGGGCAACATCTCGGGCGAGCGTCAAAGACTTCCAGAAGATGACGCCTGAGAAGCAGCAAGTCCTGGTCGAGAGAGCCGAAAAACTGTGGGAGCACGTTCAAGAGAGGGTCCAAGAAACCAAAGACTACAGTGCCAAGATCGATAGGGAGCAGGAGGCTGAGGTAGCCAAGCTGAGGCAGTACCTTCTTCCCGGTGTCACCGCCATTGAGGGGAACACAACAGAGAGGCAGTTCCCGATTGACCTCACAGGGTGGAAGTACGGGGATGAGGAGATCCACGAGAGGGTCGAGGAGATCGCCCGGAAGCACAAAGATCAAGCCAGGGAGATGTATGAGGAGCAAAGTGTTCGTGAGGTGGCCGAGGACTTCAAGGAGTACAAGCAGCAGCTCCTAGAGTCTCTCCAGAAGCAGATGACCGATTCAGGATGGAAGGCCATCAATGTGGTCCTGACACTGGACCAGATATCGGGAGCGAGGGCTTACTGGCAAGCGATCACGAGGAAGATTGTGATCACCGTCCCTAAGAGTGCTAGGCCCTATGAACTCCCTGGGCTGGCATCACTTCTCCGTCATGAGATGCAGCACTTCTCACAGAGCTATCTGGCGTACACCCTCGGCAAGTTCGAGCCGGTAGGGTTACCCTCTAAAAAGATCCAGACTCCTGAGTACAAGCAGTGGATGTCTCCGACACATCCGATGCACAGTCCGGAGGATGCTAGAGTCAAGGAACTGTACCGCCGCCTCAAGCAGGAGGGCATATCTCCGCAGAGGGTTAACTTCCACGACCTCGACGACGTGGAGTTCTACACGGAGCTTGTGGATGCTATCGACGAGTTCCAGGCAAGCTGGTCACATGCTCCTGAGGGTCCGAAGAACATCGCCGTCAAGCTCTTCACGGGAGTTATTCCGGAGCCGAGGAGTCAAGACAAGGACTGGTATCAGCAGATGGAAGCCCTGGGTGGCTATGACTTCGCCAAGCACTTCACACGTGCCAACCGTGCCTTCCTGGCCTGGAAGGCTCAAGCCCCTGGGAAGTACCAGAAGGCCCTCAAGGAGTTCGTAAAGGCCGTGGGTCAATCTCACTGAGCCTCTCCCAGACCGTGGGAGGGTTGGCCTCGTACTCCAGCTTCCTGAACTGGTCGTACATCACGGCCCTCTCCTCTGAGACGTTGTCTATCTTGCAGGCGATCCCGTTGAGCATGAAGTCCCAGCCAGGCCGCTCGATGGATAGCCTGGACAACGCCAGGATGACTACCTGACGCTCCTCCTCGGAGAGTTCAAGGGTCACGGCTCAGTGGGACTCGCTGAGTGGGCACGCATCTCGTCAATCGTGTAGTGGCCCGTGTAGAACAACATCCCCTGGATGAACCCGAGCCACCTCATGGCTTTCTCGGTGTTCCTCCTCTCGATGGCCTCGTCCTTCAGGCGAGCCTCCAAGACGACCGTGGCTGCGGGATCCTTGGGTACGTCCTGGAGGAAATCCCGCCCTTGCTCGCACATCCACATCGTGTGGGAGAGCACAGCCTCCTTGTTCCTGGGGTCAAGGTTGGTCGTGTCGTTCCTCTTGGGAGGGTAGTGCTTCCCCCACTGGGTGAGGTACAGCTTGAAGACCGACTTGAGGTGTTCTTTGGTCATTTGTAACCCTTCACGAGCTTTGCGGTAGGGCCATATTCTCGGAGGGTGCTGAGAACGTCCCGCTCCCCCTTGACCTTCAGACCCAGCTTCTTCAGAGCCAAGAAAGCGTCAGCCGCATTCCTCATCTCCCCGTCATTGGGATCCCCTGAGGGTGCCCAGAGGGATTCACTGATGACCTTGTTGAGGTGCTTGGCGTAGTCCATTTGAGCCTTCGAGGGCTTTTGAACGGAGCAGTGCGAACCCGATGGTGCTGCTTCACCGATCAGGGTGACCTCAGCCTCGGTCACAACCCAGACCCGAGCACCACAGGACAAGGGCTTGTCAGGGCTGTAGACGACCTTGGACGGCCCGTCGATACTGACCTCGTGGGCATACCTGTTGGTCTTACCTTGCTTGACCGTAAGCACAGGATCTTTGGAACCAGTCTTCTGGTTCCGTCGGATGACGTGTTGGTTGACGTGGATGATGGTCTTCATTCGTCCAGATTGAGCCTTCTCACTCGGGCCTTCTCCTGGTGATATGCATCTACACCAGCCAGAACCCTTCTCAGGATAGCTACTACGCCTCCTAGAGCACCCACCACAAGGCCAACGGTGACTGCTGAACTTCTAGGGTCGTGGGCTCCCGCGAGCCAGGACACGAAGCCTGTGATAGCAGCGGCGATTATGAAGAAGATACCGCCATCCAGGAAAGACCAGAGGA
>Ga0315288_10011504_pt1 | contig 11139 bp, 10 predicted proteins | sample YL17G11_20_MG_FD_203454 | JGI IMG/M metagenome (GOLD analysis project Ga0315288, IMG submission 203454) | Sediment microbial communities from Yellowstone Lake, YNP, Wyoming, USA - YL17G11_20 | ecosystem: Environmental > Aquatic > Freshwater > Lake > Sediment | place: USA: Wyoming | collected... | reverse complement strand
CACCTGGCGCCGATGGACCGTGGCATCGAGTCGACGATTTACGCGCGTCTGTTGTCCGAGATCGCGCCGAAGGACCTGGCCGAGATGTACCACGACGCGTACGACGACGAGCCTTTCGTCGTCGTCCGCTCCGAGCCGCCCGCCACGAAGCACGTCGCGGGAACGAATTACGTCCACATCTACCCGACGGCCGTCGGCGGCCGGGCCGTCATCAGCGCCGTCGTGGACAACCTGACGAAGGGTGCGGCGGGGCAGGCCCTTCAGAACATGAACCTGATGTTCGGACACGAGGAAACGGCGGGGCTGAAATGACCGGGGCGAAGCAGACGAAGGTGGATCCGAAGATCGGCGTGACGTCGGCCAAGGGGTTCCGCGCAGGGGCCGCGACCTGCGGCATCAAGGCGAGCGGAAAACCGGACCTCGCGGTCCTGGTGTGCGAAACCGAGGCCAGCGCCGCCGCCGTCTTCACCACCAACCAGGTGACCGGCGCGCCGGTCCAGGTGAGCCGGGCGCACCTGGCGAAGCGGCAGACGATGCGCGGGGTGGTGGCCTCCAGCGGAAACTCGAACGTCTGCACGGGCGCGCGCGGCCTGGCCGACGCCAAGGAGATGACGGGCCTCGTGGCGCGCCAGATCGGGTGCCCGTCGGAGGCGGTGCTGGTGGCGTCGACCGGCGTCATCGGGCACTTCCTGCCGATGGAGAAGGTCCGGGCAGGAATCCCCAAGGCCCTGGCGGCCCTGGGGGCAGGTCCCAAGGCCGACGCGGCCTTCGCGCGGGCGATCCTGACGACCGACACGCGCCCGAAACAGGCCGGGACGCGGGTCCGCATCGCCGGGCGAACGGTGACGATCGGCGGGGCGGCGAAAGGGGTCGGGATGATCGCGCCGAACATGGCGACGACGCTGGCGTTTCTGGCGACGGACGCGGCGGTCGAACCGGCGGTCCTGCGGGCCATGCTCGTCCGGGCGGCCGGGGCGACCTTCAACTGCCTCACGGTGGACGGGCACATGTCCACGAGCGACACGATGGTGCTGCTGGCGAGCGGGCTGGCGATGAAGGGCGCGGGGCCGATCGCGGACGGGTCGGCCGAGGCGACGGCATTCGAGGCGGCCCTCACGGCCGTGTGCGCGAGCCTCGCGCACCAGATTGCAGCCGACGCGGAGGGCGGAACGAAGGTGATTGACATCCGCGTGACGGGTGCGGCGAGCGAGGCGGAGGCGCGGCGAGCGGCCCGTGCGATCGCCGATAGCCCGCTCGTCAAATGCGCGTTTTTCGGGGAGGACCCGAACTGGGGGCGGATCGTCTCGGCCGCCGGCGCGGCCGGCATTTCGAGTACGGGCGAGACGATGCGGCTGGCCCTGGGCGACGTGGTCATTTTCGAACGGGGAACGCCCGTCGGGGCAGACCCGAAGGCCCTGAAGAAGGTGATGAAGGGCCGCGAGATTGCGGTGCACCTGGACCTCGGGGCCGGGCGGGGCGAAGCGCGGTGCCTGACGTGCGACCTGTCGTACGATTACGTCAAGATCAACGCCGAATACACGACGTAGGACAAATCCGAATGGCGAAATCCGAATGACGAATCAAATCCGAAGCCCGAATGACAAAATACTGCAGGCGCGGTTCGGATTTCGTCATTCGGAATTCATTCGACATTCGGGTTTCGTCATTCGTCATTGACGCACGGAGCGAGACCTTCAAGGGGCGGCGCCCCGCGAACGGGACGGCAATCCATGGCTTCATCCGCCGCCGTCTATCGCGCCCGCTGGGTCATCTCAAACCGAGAGGGGCCCATCGAGGACGGGGCCGTCGTGTGTGCCGACGGTCGGATCGCGCGCGTGGGTCGGTGGTCGCGGCTCCAACCGCACGTCGGCCTGAAGGACAGGGCAACGCATTTCGACGACTCGGCCATCCTCCCCGGATTGGTGAACGGGCACACGCATCTGTCGCTGTCGGACATGAAGGGGAGGCTCCGGCCGACGAAGCACTTCGCGGCATGGATCGGCCGGCTGACGGCGCGTCGTCTGGCGCGGACGAAAGGTGCGATTCGCCGGGCGGTCCAGCAGGGGACGGAGGAAAGCCTCGCGGCCGGGACCGTGGCGGGGGCGGACGTGACGACGGAGCCGGCCTTCGACGACGCGCTGGCCGGCGGCCCGCTCCGATGGCGCGTCTTCGGCGAGGTGCTGCGCTTCGGCGAGGCCGGCCGGAAGTTCACAGAGGAACGGATCGCGGACCTGGAGGCCCTGAGGGCGCAAACGGGCCTGGAGGTGGGCCTGGCGCCGCACGCTCCGTACACGCTCGGCATCGAGGATTTTATGCGGGCTCGCCGGGAGGCGGACGCGCGGGGCTGGCCCGTTTCGGCCCACCTGCACGAGACGCTGGACGAGATTGAGTTTACGCGCAGCGGCCAAGGGGACCTTCACAAGTGGCTCTCGCTCGTGCGGTTCTTGCCGAAGGACCTGGCGCCGCTGGGGAAGCGTCCGATCCCCGCGCTGGCGGAGGCGGGATTTTTCAAGGGCCCGGTGCTCGTGGCGCACGGAAACTACCTGACGGACAAGGAGATGGCGATCCTGGCGCAGAGCCGCTCGAGCGTCGCCTATTGCCCGAGGAGCCACGCGTTCTTCGGGCACGCGGACCATCCGTGGCGGCGGCTGCTGAAGGCGGGGGCGAACGTGTGCCTGGGGACGGACAGCCTGGCGTCGAGCCCGAGCCTGTCAATCCTGGACGAGATGCGGTACGTCGCGGCGCGGGAGGCGGACGCGGAGCCGCGGCTGCTTCTGGAGATGGCGACGGTGCGCGGGGCGCGGGCGCTGGGGTTCGCCGACGATCTGGGGGACCTGGCCGAGGGGTTGCGGGCGGACTTCTGCGTGGTCGGCCCCGTCGCGCCGGGGGAGGAACCCCTGGCGACGATCCTCGCGGGGGAAGGGAACATCTCAAGAGTCGTCCTCGGCGGGCAGGCCCGGCCGGGCACTTGCCCGCAATAAACCGTTGAGGATGGGCGTTTGGCTGCATAAGGGGGGTTTTTGCGCGCTGATTGGCCCGGCCGGAACGACTGTTGCGGCCGAGGCCGGCGGATGGTAGATTGGTCCCTCACACCCCGGAATGGAAGACCGGAACGATGGTTTCAGCCCCGAGACATCTGGTGCTCGTTATCCTGGCGGCGGCGGTCGCCGGGGGATGCGCGAAGTGGTACACGGCGGACGCGGACCGCGAAGTGTATGGCATCGTGGCGAAGAAATACGAGCGGGCGCTCGACCAGGAGCGGCCTTTCACCATCGAGCCGGACCGCGAGGTGCGGGCGCTCCTTGAAGGGGCGCCTAATGACGCCGGGGGCATCTCGAAGGTGCCGACGGACCTGGAGGGAGCGGAACTGCCGCCGCCCCTTCCCGAACAGGGGCCGAACACGGTCGTGCTGACGGCGGCCGATGCGCTCAGGCTGGCGGTCCGCGCGAGCCGCGAGTACCAGAGCCAGAAGGAGGACGTGTACCTGGCGGCGCTGACGCTGACGTTCGAGCGGTACCTTTTCCGTCCGCACCCGTTAGCGACGGGAACGGCGAACCTGAATAACGACCCGTGGGCGCGGGACCGGACGTACGACGGGAGCGCGGACGTAGGGATTTCGCAGCAGTTGGCGGACGGCGCGATGATCGTAGGGGATCTGGGATTCACGGCCCTAAAGTTTCTGAACAAGGATCTCGCGAACACGCTGGGCTCGACGTTCACGTGGACGCTGAACCAGCCGCTCTGGCGCGGCGCCGGGCGGAAGGTGGTGCAGGAGAACCTGGTGCAGTCGGAGCGGAACGGGCTGTACGCGGTGCGGACGTTCGCGCGGTACGAGCAGACGTTCGCCGTGAGCGTGGCGTCGCAGTACCTGGGGGTTCTGGAGCAGCGCGAAATCGTGCAAAACGAATGGCAGAACTACCGGAGCCTGATCCAGGGCCGCGAACGGGCGGAATGGCTGGCGAAAGCGGAGCGGCTGCCGGAGTTCCAGGTGGACCAGGCGCGGCAGGACGAACTGCGGGCGCGGGACCAGTGGATCCGTGCGCGGCAGGCGTATGAGAACGGGCTGGACGCCTTCAAGATCGTGCTGGGGGTTCCGGTGGGGACGGCGGTGGCGCTGGATCCGAAGGAACTCGAGCGTCTGGCGTCCGAGGGCCTGAAACCGGTTGAGGTGGTGGCGCCGGAGGCGATCGCGACGGCGCTGGCGACGCGGCTGGACCTGGCGAACGCGCGGGACGGCGTCGAGGACGCGGGGCGGAAGATCGTGGTGGCGGAAGACGGCCTGAAGGGCGACGTGGACCTGGTGGCGAGCATCGGCTACGCCTCGGACCCGCTGCGGAGTCCGCAGTCGGCGCGCCTGGCGTTTCACAAGGGCGAGTATTCGATCGGGTTCGACATCGACATGCCGGTGGACCGGCTCCAGGAGCGCAACGCGCTTCGCGAAACGCAAATCGATCGGGAACGGGCGGAGCGGACGCACGGTCGGCTGCGGGACACGGTGGTGCTGGACGTGCGTCAGGCGTGCCGGAAACTGGAACAATCGCGGCAGAGTTACGCGATTCAGAAACGGAGCGTCGCGCTGGCCGAGCGGCGCGTGGAGTCCACGGACCTGCTGCTCCAGGCCGGCCGCGCCGACCAGCGCGACGTCCTGGAGGCGCAGCGGGCGCTCGTCGAGGCGCAGAACGCGCTGGCGGGAGCCCTGGTGGACCACACGGTGGCTGGCCTGGAGTTTCAGCGCGACGTGGGAACCCTGGTCGTTGATCCCGAGGGACAAATCCATGGCTGGAGCCTCACACCTGTCGGCCCTTAAGTCGGCCGTGAGCGGAAAAGGCCGGGTGCGGCTACTTTGGATAGCCGGCGGCGGGGTGGCGCTGGCGGTGCTGGTCGGGCTGAGCGTCTGGGCCGTGGGGAGCGGCGAGTCGGCGACAGGGGCCGGCAGCGGGGAAACGACGCGCGCCGCCCGCGACCGGTTCATCGTGACGATCGTCGAGAGCGGCGAGGTGGACGCCAAGGAGTCCAAGGACGTCAAGTGCGAGATCGAGGGAACGAGCACCAAGGGCACGAGCACCATCCTATGGATCATCGAAGAGGGCACGATGGTCCAGGAAGGCCAGAAACTCGTGGAACTCGACCCGACGGACGTCCAGGACCGGCTGACGAATCGGCTGAGCGTGTGGCGGGCAGCAAAGGCGGCTTACGAACAGGCCCAGAAGCAGTACGAGATCCAGCAGAGCACGAACGAGAGCCTGCTGTCGCAGGCGGCGTTGAAGGTCAAGTTCGCGGCCCTGGATCTGAAGAAGTACCTTGGTGCAGCGATGGCGGACCGGCTGGTGTCGGACGGGGAGGCGGCGGACTTCGGGGCGATGGCCGAGGACACGGCCCTCGGGGGCGAAGCGCTCCAGAAGAAGCGGGACCTCGCGAGCCAGATCGACCTGGCGAACGAGGAACTGTCGCGTGCGGCAAGCAAGGTCGAGTGGACGCGGAAACTGAAGGACAAGGGGTATGTGACCGGAAGCGAACTGGAGGCGGACGAACTGGCGCACCATCGGACGCAGGTCGCGCTGGAGCAGGCGCGGACCGCGCTGGAACTGTTCCTGGCGTACGAGTTCCCGAAGATGGCGGAGCAGGCGTATACGAACTGGCTGGAGGCGAAGCGGGAATACGCACGCGTGCAGGCGCGTGCGGCGAGCGAACTGGAGAGCGCGCAGTCGAACCGCGACGCGAAAAAAGATGCGTTCGAGCAGGAGGAGCGGCTGCTGGCGAAGGCACGCGAACAAGTCGAGAAAGCCGTCATCCTCGCCCCGCAGCCGGGCATGGTCGTCTACTACACGGGAGGCGATCGGCGGGAAACCGTCACCATCGAGGCGGGGGCAACGGTGCGGTACCAGCAGACGCTGATCAAACTGCCGAACCTGGCGGAGATGGTCGTCCAGGTGAAACTGCACGAGTCGGTCGTCAAACAGGTGGCGGACGGAGCGCCGGCATACGCGACGATCGACGCCTATCCGGACAAGCGATTGAAGGGACGCGTGACGAAGATAGCAATAATGCCGGACCGGACGGCATGGTGGATGCCGGCAGGGGCGAAAAGTTATGCGACCCAGATCACGCTCGACGAGGCCCCGAAGGGACTGAAGCCCGGGATGAGCGCGCAGGTGGAGGTCCTGGTGGACAACCGGCCGGACGTCCTCCAGGTGCCCGTCTCGAGCATTTACGTGGACAAGGGGTACCAGGTGGCGTACGTGAAGACGGCGCGCGGGCCGGAGGTTCGGCGCGTGGACCTGGGCCTGTCGAACGACCGGAACGTGGAGATCCTGTCGGGCCTCGAGGCAGGCGAGACCGTGTACCTGTACAAGCCGACGGGGGCGCCGGAACTGGCGGCGCCGGCGAAGAAAGAGGAGGCGCCCGGGCTGGCGGTGACACCGGAGGCGTCGCAGCAGGGCGAGGCGGCCAAGGCGGGCAGCCGGACGGAGGCGCGGGCGGAGGAGAGGGCGCCGGCGAAAACCGGCGAAGGCGCCGGGCAAGACAATCCGGGATCTGAGACCCCGGATTCGAAAGAGAAGCGGCTGCCGGCGGGCATGACGCCGGAAAAAATCGAAGCGCTCCGCAAGAAGTTCGAATCGGCGACGCCGGAGGAACGCGAGAAGATGATGCGTGCGATGCGCGAGCGGACGGCGGAAAAGCCAACCGGCGCCGACGCACCCGCGCCGGCCGAGGAGAACCGCAGCAAGCCATGAGTCTGGCGGAACTGATCGACCTCGAGAAGAGTTACCGGATGGGCGCCGACCTGGTGGTGGAGGCGCTGCGGGGGGTGACCCTGCGGATCGAGGAGGGCGAGTATCTGGCGATCATGGGGGCGTCCGGGTCGGGCAAATCGACGCTCCTGAACCTCCTGGGGTGCCTGGACCGGCCGACGAGCGGGCGGTACCTGCTGGGCGGCGAGGACGTGTCGCAACTGTCGGACGGGGAACTGAGCGAGGTGCGCGGTCGGCGGATCGGCTTTGTGTTCCAATCGTTCAACCTGATCCCGCAACTTTCGGCCCTCGACAACATCGAAGTGCCGCTCTTCTACCAGGGCATGCATCGGCGGGACCGTCGGCAGCGGGCGACGGCGCTGGCGGAACAGGTGGGCCTGGGCCAGCGGGCGCGCCACAAGCCGATGGAACTCTCGGGCGGCGAGCAGCAGCGCGTCGCCATCGCGCGGGCGCTCGCCAACGATCCCCTGATTATCCTCGCGGACGAGCCGACCGGCAACCTCGACTCGAAAACCGGCCTGGACATTCTTACGATTTTCGACGACCTGACGGCACGCGGGCGAACGCTCATCGTGGTGACGCACGACGAGAACATCGCCCGGCGGACGCACCGCGTCGTCCGCCTGGCCGATGGGCGAGTGGTAACACCACCTACGGCAGAATGACGAAGGACGAAACCCGAATGACGAATCAAATCCGAAACTCGAATGACGAAACGGAAGCAGGCGGTTGGGATTTGGTCATTCTTTCGTCATTCGGGTTTGCCGTTTGATTCGTCATTCGAATTTCGGAATTTCTCATTGTGGAGTTGACGTGCTCTCATTCAAGTCAACCGAGATTCTGCGGCTGGGGGTGGACAGCCTGCTGAGGCATCCGGGACGGAGCGTCCTGACGATGCTGGGTATTCTGTTCGGCGTGTGCGCGGTGATTGCGACGATGGCGGTCGTCGAGGGCATCAGCGCGAAGATGCAGGCCGAGGTCCTGCGGATGGGGGCGACGAACATCATCGTCGAGGCCGTCAAGCCGACCGAGGACCCGACGAACACGAGCCGCTCCAGAAGTTTCGTGCTTGTCTATGGGCTGACGTACGAAGACGCCGCCCGCATCCGCGCGAGCGTCGTGGACGCCGAGGTGGTGGTGCCGGCGCGGCGGATCCGGACGACGGCACGGCACTTGACGCGCGCGTCGCGCGTGGAAGTGCTGGGCGTCGTGCCGTGGTACCGCGAGACGTACGGCCTGAAGGTGGCGCGCGGACAATGGCTGTCGGAGTTGCACGAGCAGAAGGTCGCGAACGTGTGTGTGCTGGGGGCGCCGGTGGCGGAGGAACTTTTTCCGCGCGAGGACCCGATCGGCCAGGCGGTGTGGCTGGCGGACCAGACGTATCGTGTGGTGGGGGTGCTGGCGGCGCGCGGCGGAGGAGGCGCGAGCGCCGGCGAGAAGGAGTTCGACCGCGTCGTGTACATTCCCCTTCGGGCCGCGAGCAAACGCTTCGGCGAAGTGCTCAGGGACCGCTCCGCAGGGTCGGAGACCGCCGAGGTGTGCGAACTGCACGAAATCACCGTCAAGTTGGCCGAGGCGAATGAGGTGCGCCCGGCGGCGAAGATCATCACGAGCCTCCTGGAAAGGTATCACGACCCGAAACAGAAGGATTGGGACGTGAAGGTGCCGCTCGAGAGGCTCGAAGCGCTCGAGCGGACGAAGTGGCTCTTCGTGGTGCTGGGGATGAGCGTGGCGGCGATCAGCCTGCTCGTGGGAGGCATCGGGATCATGAACATCATGCTGGCGAGCGTGACGGAGCGGACGCGAGAGATCGGCATCCGCCGCGCCATGGGCGCCAAACGTAAGGACATCGTCAGCCAGTTCCTCGTCGAGACGGTGATGCTGAGCAGCATCGGCGGGACGGTCGGCGTGCCGGTGGGCGTCGGGCTGGCCATGGCGGTGCCCTGGCTTCTGGGGAAGGCGGCGGCAAGCCTGGGCGTCGGCGGCGAGGCGGCGCTTGCGGGCCTCGCGGAGACGATCGTCACGCCGACCGCCGTCGCCGTGGCCCTCGGGACGAGCATCCTCGTGGGCGTGGCGAGCGGCATGTATCCGGCCTACCGGGCGGCCCAGATGGACCCCATCCAGGCGCTCCGGCACGAATAAAAGGAAAAGGGGACGGGAGTATTTTGTGCGAAGCACCCGGAGGGCCGTTCCGGCAAAATACTCCCGTCCCCTTTTCCTAAACGGCGAATATCGAATAGAGAATGTCGAACCGCAGAAGGATGAAGTGAACCGAGGCGACCCGCCCGGACAAAACCGATCCGGGCCCGCCAACACGAATAAGGTCGGTGCGGGGTTGCACAGCATAGACACTGGCGGTTATAATTCACGGCCGGGAGGCTGAAACATGACGAGCAAACAGACCATTCTCGAGGACCTTCAGGGGATACCCGATTCCCTCCTGGAAGAGGTCCGGGACTTTATCCGATTTCTGAAAGAGCGCGCACGCAAAGAGCGGTGCGAAACGGCCCTGCTGAGCGAGCCGTCCCTGGCGCGCGATTGGCTCCGGCCCGAGGAAGACGAGGCATGGCAAGATTTGTGAAGGGTGACGTGGTAGTCGTGCCCTTTCCCTTTTCGGACCTGAGCCGCGCCAAGCGACGGCCGGCGCTGGTGCTGGTGGCAATGCGGGGCGGCGACCTTATCCTTTGCCAGATCACCAGCCGGGCGATCACCGACGGCTACGCCGTCGCCCTCGACGAAAGCGACTTCTGCTCGGGCTCGCTCCGAAAGCCCAGCAACGTCCGCCCGAACCGGCTGTTCACAGCCGACGGAGGCGTCATTCTTTACCGCGCCGGACAACTGGCAGCAGACAAAACCGCCGAGGTTGTTGACGCGCTCGTCGCTATCCTGAAGGCCTGAAGTGGCGGAAGCGAGAAGCCCCCGAAAGGCGGGGCCGCCCACCCCACCGGGGCAGGCGCTGCGGCACGAGTAAAAGACGAATGTCGAACGGGGAATGTTGAACCGCAGAAGGGCAAAGTGAACGGCACGGCGGCTGAGGCAGGGCCGGGCCGTTTGTCACTTGGGTGTTCTGCGGTTGGATATTCCTTGTTGGACATTCATCTTTATTTCACCACCAGGACCGGGCAGGTGGCGCGGTCGATGATTTGCTGGTGCTGGCGCGCCACCAGGTCGCGCGTGATTTTGGTGGACTGGAAGCCGCCCAGGGCGATGAGGTCCACGCCGCGATCCTGGACCTCTTTCGGGACGACCGTCTCGACGCTGCCGGTGATGAGCACCTCCTCAATGACGACTTTCTGGTCGAGGGCGCGTTCGCGGACTTCGGCGAGTTGACGGCGGGCGCTTTCCTCGAGTTCCTTTTCAAACTCCCCCATTTCGGCATCGACGAGGATCTTCACGTTCAACAGTTGCCGCAGCGTCTCGGTGTCAACGACGGCGAGGGCCGTGAGGCGAGCCCCCAGCGCGCGTGCGAGGCCAATGGCCCTGTCGGCGGCATGGAAGGACGCCTCCGTGCCATCGACGAGGACGAGGATGTGGTTGACGGGCGGTTTAGCCATGGCTCATGCCCCTTTCGAACGCGGCGGCGAGGCGGTCCTTGATCATGCGGAGGATGACGAACGACTCGCGTTCGCGGTCTTCCAGGCTCGAGACGATGTAGGAACAGGTTTCCGAGTAGTTTGGGATGAAGATTTTGGAGAGGGCGTTCGTGCGGCGCTGGGTTTTCTTAAGTTCCCGCGCGAGCCGAAGGACGGCGTTTTCAAGTTCCGCCAGTTCCCCGACGAGGCGCAGGACCTCGGCGAAGCGCTGCATCGTGACGTCGGTGTGGGCGCTCGTGCCGACCACGCCGAACTGCGCGCTCGGCGGCTCGGTGCGCACGCTGACCGCCGGCACGCGGATGCCCATCAGCGGCTGGTCCTTCAGGTCGGCCTCGTGCTGAAGGCGGACGGCGAGGGTCGCCCGGTCCATGGCGTCGGAGCCTATCTCCAGGAGCGCTTGGGCGAGGGCGGCGTAGGCGCGAGCGAAGGACTCGGCGACGCGGCGTTCGGCGTCGCGTGCGCGGCCGAGGCGGCTCATGAGTTCGAACGTCAGGATCTGGCGCTTCTGGTCCAGCAGGTCGAACCCTTCGCGCGCGAACTCCAGTTGGCGCCGCAGCGCCAGGTAACTGGACTTGGTGGGCGGCACGTTGAGTTTGGCCATGGTTAAGCGCTCGCCTTCGGCTCGCGGCTAAACGTTTTTTACGGCGCGTCGCCCTTCGCTTCGGGCGAGGCGGATGCGCCCTCGCGGTAATGCCGGTTCAGGAGTTCCTCGCTGAGGCGATGGAGTTCATCGCGCGGGAGCATCGACAGAACGTCCCATCCGGTTTCGAGGGTCGTCTCGATGGATCGGTTTT
>Ga0315288_10011503_pt1 | contig 11140 bp, 9 predicted proteins | sample YL17G11_20_MG_FD_203454 | JGI IMG/M metagenome (GOLD analysis project Ga0315288, IMG submission 203454) | Sediment microbial communities from Yellowstone Lake, YNP, Wyoming, USA - YL17G11_20 | ecosystem: Environmental > Aquatic > Freshwater > Lake > Sediment | place: USA: Wyoming | collected... | reverse complement strand
GTAGAGGATCTCCGGCGTGCGCAGGCGGATCCGCGCGGGCGGCGCGCTCGAGGAGATGAAGTCTGACCAGTCCAGGCGCGCCGCCTCCTCGGTGGGGAGCGAGGCCGGCATGGGCACCTCGCGCCAGTCGGCATAGCGCGCGTGGTGGGCGCGGTTGAAGGCGTCGAGGGCGCCGTACTTTTTCTGGAGCGATGCGCGGAAGGCCGGCGCCGCCTGCGCCTCCAGGCGGATGTAGTGAAAGGGGCACTCGCGGCGCACGAACTGCACCCAGTCCTCGGCCTGGTTGGCATCCGCGGGCAGGCGCTCGGAAAGGTGCACGTCGGCGAGCAGGCGATAGGGGCAGGCATGGCGCTTGCTCAATGACGTGAGTTCCTTGCCGTACTGCGAGCAGAGCCAGTCCGCCCACATGCCGTCCATGCTCACGGGGACCAGGTAGCGCGGCTTGAGGCTGCGCTTGAAGGCCAGGAAATCCTGGTACTTGGGGGTGGCGATTTCGCGGGTCTGGCGGTCCTCCCAGTGATCCGACGGGTAAGAGAGCGATTCCTCGGTCCAGGCCCGGTTGGCCTCGTGGTAGGCGGCGTTGAGGACGTCGAGGTCGCCCTTGAAGTGTTGCTGCAGGAACTTGCGATAGCGCCAGAGGGACTCGGGGGTGATCCGCGACACGCTGCCCTGGTGGGCGATGTTGGCATAGTCCAGCGGCAGGGTCCTGCTGAAGGCTTGCCAGTCGGCGACAGCGGCCCGGTTGACCCGCGACGGGGGATCAATGTCCTCGAACTGGTCCTCGTCGCGGGCCAGGAACTGGTTGAGGTAATTGATGTTCTCGTCGTACTTCGATTCGAGGTACTTGCGGAAGAGCGACGCGTCGTCGTACCAGTAGCGCGGGATCACCCGGAACTCGTGCTGGTCCACCGAGCTGGCGAACGAGAGCGAGATCATGAGCAGGAAGGGGTACACCATCGTCAGCGCGCCCAGCGCCAGCACGGTGTAGAGGCCGGCGATGAGGAGGCGCATCTTGCGCTGCTTGCGCCCCACCGTGGAGAGGATGGGCACCGCCTAGGCCTCCGCCGTCCGGAACTGGATCCGCGAGAGGATGCGCAGTTGCATCACCGTGAACCCCACCAGCAGCGACCCCAGGATCCAGGCCGCCGCCACCGCGTAGCCGAAGTGCAGGTAGAGGAAGGCGTTGTACCAGATCTCCAACCCCACCACGTGGGTGGCGAAGAGCGGGCCGCCGCCGGTCATGGCGAAGATGAAGTCGAACGACCGGAACGCGGCCACGAACGCGCCCACGAAGTTGATGATGATGAGGGGCTTGAGGTAGGGGATGGTGATGTGGCGCACCTTGGGCCAGATGCCGGCGCCGTCGAGATCGGCGGCTTCGTAGTACTCCTCGGGGATGCTCTTGAGCGCCGCCAGGTAGATGATGCACGCGGGCCCGACCCCGGCCCAGACGATGGGCAGCACCACCGAGAGCATCGCCAGCCGGGGATCGTTGAGCCACGTCTGCGGCGGCACGTGCACCATCGCGAGGAGGCGGTTGAGCAGGCCGTGCTCGGTGGGCTCGTAGAACTGCTTCCAGAGGAACATGATCACCAGGCCGGTGGTGACGGCGGGCAGGTAGTAGAGCGTGCGGAAAAAGACCTTGCCGCGCGGCACCTCGTGCAGCATGAGCGCCAGCAGGATGGGCGAGAAGAACCCCAGCCCCAACGCCAGCGACAGGTAGAGCAGGCTGTTCATGAGCGACTTCCAGAACCGGGGCTCGAAGAGCACGTGGCTGAAGTTCTCCAGCCCCACCCAGTGGCTCTTCGCCACCAGGCGATAGTCCTGGAAGGCCATCAGCGAGCCGCGGGCCAGCGGGTAGTACTGCCACACCGCGACCGACCCCAGCGCCGGCAGCAGGATCAGGTAGGCGGGCCAGTACTTGCGCCAGTGCCGCAACCAACGCCGCCTGGCCGGCGCGCGCTCGGCGGCGATCTCCTGCGCGGCGACGTCGGCCGAGAAGGATCGAAAGACCTGGCGGAAGAGGAGCGTGAAGATGATCACCAGCGCGGCCACGGCGCCCGCCGCCACCTGGAGGCGCCTGGCCTGGACGCGCGGCGGGATGATGCCGATCATGCGCTCGTTGGTGTGGCCCACCGCCGCGTCGAGGAGCGCCTGGTAGTCGGTGCGGTCGGAGATGGTCACGGCGTCGAGGGGCGGCGTCATCTCCACGTAGATCATCTCGCAGTTGCGGCCATAGGGCTCGGGGCGGCCGTGCGTGAGCGCCTCCTCGAGCGTGGCCTCCCAGCCCGGCGGCACCTCGCGCAGGTAGCGCTCGTAGCCGAAGCGGCGCAGGTACTTGGGCACGATGAACTTGGCGTACCCGCCCTCGACGTAGACGCGCGTCTTGATGCGCTGCGCCTCCTCGCTGGCGTTGAACCGGATGTACCGCCAGGCGGCGTCGCGCACACGCGGGTCCTTGATGGTGGCGTTGATCCCCATCATGGTGCAGTTGAGTTCGCTGCCGCGCAGGCCGGTGGGCCCCCTGGGCACGGGTGCGATCCCGACCACGTTGGGGTTCACGTTCATCATCAGGTCGTCGGAGAGGTACATGAAGTTCATGCCGATCTGGCCGAGCGACCACTTCACCCACATGTCCTGCTGGCCGCGATAGGCCACGCCGCGGTAGGTCTTGCCGCCGCGCGTCCACGGCTCGCGCGTGAGCCGCTGGTAGAACTTGAGCGCCCGCACCGCGCCGGCGTCGTTGAAGACCGCGCGCCACTGGCCGCCCTTGTCCTGGCGGACCACCTCGCCGCCCGCCGACCAGAGGAAGTTGATGAAGAACCACGACGCCTGCGGGCCGCCCGCGAGCGCCATGCCGTACTGGCCCTTCTCGGGCTTGGTGAGGCGCTTGGCGTACTCGAAGAGTTCGTCCCAGTTCCGCGGCGGGCGATTGGGGTCCAGGCCGGCCTCGCGGAAGAGGTCCTTGCGATAGACCAGGGCCATCACCAGGGTGCCATAGGGGATGGCCCAGATGTGCCCCTCGCGCTTGATCACGTTCCAGACGGGCGGGTAGATGCGTTCGCTGAGGTCCTCCTCCTTGCGCCACCGGGCGACGTAATCATCGAGCGGGTAGAGGAATTTCTGCTGGATGTAGGAGTCGGAGATACGGAAGTTCACATAGAGCACATCGGGGGCCACGCCGCCCGCGATGGCCAGGAGCGGGCCGACCTCCATCTGTAGGCCGGGCGCTTCAAGGCCGCGGAAGCCTTCGACCTTGAGGTCGGGGTGGAGTTCCATGAACCGTTCGACAATCGCCCAACGGGCGCGGTTGCCGATGTCGCGGCTTTCCTTGAGGGGAAGGTTCCAGACCTTGAGGGTCAAGCGCTCGGCGCGGCAGGGAGCCGTGAGAAGCCAAAGCAGCGCGATGGCCAGCAGGAACCGCCATCGGGCCAGGGAAGCGCGGCGCGCGGGGACACACGTGGCGGACACGGCGTGATGATACCACGCCACCCGCGCGCCTGACAAGCGGCGGCCCAATTTACATCGGCGCGCGAATACGGTATACTCACCCTGAGACCAAGATGGATGACCGTCTCGTGAACCTGGACGACCAGGAACTCGACGCGCGCCAGGCGGAGGCGGAGCGTTTCCGCCGCGAAGACGAGCAGGCTCGCTACCTCGAGGAGCAGGCGCACTGTCGCACGGCGATCATGCGGATGCGCCTGGGCGATTCGCTGCTGCGGCGGGGGCAGCTCCGGCGCGCCATCGGCGAGTACAAGCGCGCCGTCAAACTCGACGGCAACAACGCCCACCTGCGGACCCTCCTCGCCGACGCTTACGTCCTCATCGAAGAGATCCCGCTCGCCATGGCGGAATACCGCAAGGTGCTGCGCGCCGATCCCCGCCACGCCGACGCCTACGCCAGCCTGGGCGACCTCTACCACCGCTTCGCCATGTTCGCCAAGGCGCTGGAGATGTACCGCCACGCCGTCCACCACGACGGCGGCCGCGCCTACTACCGCCATAAACTGGCCCAGTGCCTGGCGCACGTGGGCGCCGCGCCCGAAGGGATCGAACACCTGCGGATCGCCATCGGCCTGGCGCCGCGCGACGCGTTCTATCACTTCCGGCTGGCCGACCTGCTCTCCCGCCTGGGCCGCGCCGAGGAGGCGCTCGACGAGTTCCGCGGCGCCGTTCGCTGCGCGCCCCACGACGCCTACTACCGCTTCCGGCTGGCGGGGGCGTGCATGGCGGCGCGGCGCGCCCCGGACGCCATCAACGTGTATCGCAGGCTGGTGGAGATGGCGCCCGGCGACCGCACCCGCTGGGTGCTGCTGGGCGACGCCTACTCCCAGGCCGGCCGGCCCGACGTCGCCGAGAAGATGTGGGCGTGCTTCCACGAACTCGACGACTACCAGCGCGACTTCGTCGCCCGCCGCCGCGCCGAGTACGCGGCCAGGCCCCCCGGGGCGCCGGCCCGTTCCGAAGGCCTGGGGGCCGCGCCCGCTCCATGACGCTGCGCTCGCTGGTGGTGGGGGCGCTCGAGACCAACGCCTACCTGCTGGTCCACGACTCTCGCGACGCCCTGCTCATAGACCCCGGGGGCGACGCCGAGGCGATCCTGGCGCTCCTGGCGCGCGAGAAAGCCAACCTGCGCTCGATCGTCCTCACCCACGCCCATGCCGACCACATCGGCGCGGCCGCGGCGGTGCAGCGAGCCACCGGCGCGCCGATCCTGCTCCACGAGGCCGACGCCGCGCTCCTCGCCGACCCGATGCTCAGCCTCGCCGCTTGGACCGGCGCCGACACCGAGGGGCTTCGAGTCGGCCGGCACCTGGGCCACGGCGACCGCGTGGAGATCAGCCCGGCCGACCCGCGCGACGCGCTGCGGGTGCTCCACACGCCCGGCCACACCCCGGGCGGCATCTCGCTGCTGGGCGACGGCGTCGTCTTCACCGGCGACACGCTGTTCGCGCAGGGGGTGGGGCGCACCGATTTCCCCAGCGGCTCCGCCGACGACCTGTTCACCTCCATCCGCGAGCAACTGCTGACCCTGCCCGAGGCGACCGTCGTCTATCCCGGCCACGGGCCGCGGACCACCATCGGCGACGAGAAGCGGCTCAACCCGTTTCTCTAGCGACACTCTTGTCATTCCGAGGCGCCCTTCAGGACCCCGAGAACGGGTCCTTCAGGATCCCGCTTCGAGGGGCAGCCGAGGAATCTCGTTCACTCGATCTTGCCGGTGTCTGTTGCCGAGATCCCTCGCTGGCGCTCGGGATGACACCTAAAAGGGCAGCCCGCCGGCCCGTCGAATCAAGCGTCATGCCTATCACCGATGCCGAGCGAACACTGCTGCGCGACCTCGCCAGGCAGGTCGCCGAAATCGCCGCCCACCCGCGCCAGGCGACGCAGCGCGAGATGTGGAAGCGGCACAACGGCTTGCAGCCCGGCAAGCCCATGGTGCTGGTCTTCCCCGAGGGCGCCTGGAGCGAACTGCTGCCGGATGACACGCTCGCCATCACCGATCCTTTCTTCCGGCGCTGGGAGTGGCACCTGCGCCACCTCATCTACCGCTGGGAACACCTGCGCGACGACAACGTGATCGAGCCGGTGCTGAAGGTTGGGCAGGTGCGCACGAACAGCGGGTGGGGGCTGGAGGTCGGGCACATCGCCAGTTCCGAGGCGCGCGGCGCCTGGCACTTCGACCCGCCGATCAAGGACCCGGCCGACCTGGCGAAACTTCGCCAGCCGCACATCGAGGTGGACGAGGAGCAGACGCGGCGCCACTTCGAGATGACCGCCGAGGTCTTCGGCGCCATCCTCACGGTGGTGGTGAAACGCGGCGCCGGGGTGGACACCAGCCTGATCGGGCACCTGGCGGGGCTGCGCGGGCTCGACCAGATCATGGTGGATATGTGCGACCGGCCCGAGTGGGTGCACCAGGCGATGGGCTTCCTGACCGAGGCGACGCTGCGGCTGCTCGACCGCGTCGAGGAGATCGGCCTGGACCTCAACAATGGCGACGATTACGTGGGTTCGGGCGGCGTCGCCTACACCGAGGACCTGCCGGCGCCGGGCTTCGACGGCGAGCGCGTGCGGCTGCGCGACCTGTGGGGATTCGCCGAGGCGCAGGAACTGGCGCTGGTGTCGCCGGCGATGCACGAGGAGTTCGTGCTCCAGTACCAGCGGCGGATGCTCGATCGCTTCGGGCTGAATTGCTACGGGTGCTGCGAATCGCTCACCGACAAGTTCGAGATTGTGAAGAAGGTGCCGCGGCTGCGGCGCGTGTCGGTGAGCCCATGGACCGACCTGCGCGTGGCGGCCGACGCGCTGCAAGACCAGATCGTCTTCTCCTGGAAGCCCAACCCGGCCGAGATGGTGGGCCGCGGGGTGTTCGACCCCGAGAGCGTGCGCGCGCAGATCCGCGAGATGCTGGAGATCACGCGCGGCTGCGTGGTCGAGATGATCCTCAAGGACACCCACACCGTGCGCCACGAGCCCCAGCGCCTCAGCACCTGGGTCGAGATCGCCAACGATCTCACCGCCGTGTACGCGTAGGTTTGTGTGGGGCGGGCGCGCCGCAGGTTGTCTCGCAACTCGCCTCCCGGCCTCCGCGTGGGGCAGGAGCTTGCTCCTGCCTGGCTTTCAGCGATGCCAGGTCGGATCTTGAGACACCTTCGCCGACGCTCGCCTCTGGCTGTCACCCCGAGCGGCCGGGGCCCTGGCGTTGACCATGCCCCCTGCCGGTGGTACAATCCACCTGTGCGGGCCCGTAGCTCAGTGGCAGAGCAGCCGGCTCATAACCGGTCGGCCGCTGGTTCGAATCCAGCCGGGCCCACCAGCCCGAAGCGGTGGGTGCGGGCCGCCGCGCCGCCGGCAAGATCGGAGGAAGAGATGACCGAACGGCTCATAGATATCGAAGTCGAAGCGCTCCCCGAGGGCGGCTACCTGGCGACGAGCCCGGTGCTCCAGGGGCTGGTGGCCCAGGGCCGGACGCTCGCCGAGACGTTGGAGATCGCGCAGGACGTTGCGCGAAAACTGATCGAATCCTACCTCGAGCACGGCGACCCGCTGCCGCCCGGCCTTGCGGAGCCGCCCAAGGCGCCGATTCGCCTCCGCATCGCCGTGGCGGCTTGATGGGCAGGCTGGCAGGGCTCTCGGCGGCGGAGGTGATCCGGCGCTTGCGTCGCGCCGGATTCGTGTTTGACCGCACCGCGAAGGGCAGTCACGACATCTGGCGCCATCCGACAACCAAACGTCGAATCACGGTGCCCAATCATCCGGGCGACTTACCCGAGGGCACGGTGAGGGCAATCATCCGCGAGGCGGGGCTTTCGGTGGATGAATTCCTTGCGCTCTAGCCTGTCCCGCGCCTGGCGCGCGCCGGGCCGGTGGTTCTGGCTGGGGGTGTGGGGCGTCGCCTTCCTGGCCTCCCTCTGGCAGTACCGCGCCACGCTGCGCGGCGGCATCGAGGACTACGACCCCACGCGCTACGGCTGGCGCGATTCGCGGCTGGCGATGCGCATGGCCCGTGAGGAACCCCCCTGGCCGTATTTCGTCAGGCCGCTTCCCCCGATCAACATTTACTACCGGCCCGGCGCGGTGATGTGGTACTGGGCCGGCATGCGCTTGCTTGGCGAGCGGCCGACCGCATGGAGGGTCTGGGCGCTGGCGGTGGAGGCGACGACCGCCACGTTGCTCGCGCTGCTGGTCGCCGTCTGCGCCGGATCGCGCGCGCCCGCGCTGCTCGCCGCCGCGTGGTTCGTCCTCTACGGGCAGCACTTCGAGGTGTTGACCTGGATCGGCACCCAGGCGGACCTGCCGGCGGCCGCACTGGGTCTCGGGGCGCTGGCGGTGCTGTGGCGGGGGCGCTGGCGCTGGCGGTGGCGCGTGGCCGCGAGCAGCGTGCTCCTGCTGATGGGCCTGTTGACCAAGGAGACCGCGACCGGGATCTTGCTGTTCGCGGTCCTGAGCGCGCCCCTCTGGCCGGTGCCGGCGAGGGCGAGGGATCGAGCGCTTGCGGTGGGAGCGTTTGCGTTCGCAGCGGCGCTTTACCTCGCGGCGCGTCACGCCGCGCTCGGCGAACTCTTCGCCGGGCTGAAGCAGCCCGGCTTGCCGCCGCTGCGCGCCAACCTGCGCGCGTTCGTGCACCTGGTGTGGCCGTTGGCGTCTGCGCCGCAGGTCTTCGCCTCCAGCCTGAGCCTGGGGTGGATCCTCTTGCTTACCTCCTCGCTGTGGCGCCTGGTGTGGCTGCACCTGGTTTACTATGGCGGAGCGGCGCTGCTGTTCTGGCGCGCGTGGCGGCCGACCGCGCTCTTCGGCGCCTGGGTCGCGCTCACTCCGCTTCCCGCGCTGCCGTTGTTGGTGATGGGCTCGCGCTACGAGTACCTGCCCTCCATGGGCTGGGCGGCGCTGGGCGGCTTGCTGCTCTGGCAGGCGGGAGGGGCGGCGTTGGCATTGGCGCGCGCTCGGTTCAGCCCCAGTCCTGCGGCGGCACGCGGATGACCCCGCACGCCCTGCCCTCGCGATTGTGGCGCGCGCCAGGCCGCTGGTTCTGGCTGGGCGTGTGGGCCGCCGTGTTCGGGGCCTCGCTGTGGCAATACCGCGGCACGCTGGGCGCCGGCTTCGAGGGCTATGACCCCGGGATCGGGGCGCACGATTCACGCATGGTGCTGCGATTGGCGCGCGAACCCACTCCCGTGCCTTACTTTGCGCGGACGTTCTCGCCCGCGGGGGCCTTCTACCGGCCCGGAAGCGTCGTCTGGTACTGGACGCTCTGCCGGCTGCTGGGCGACCGGCCGACCGCTTGGCGCGTGTTCGCGCTGGCCACGCACGCCGCCGCGGCCACGCTGCTGGCCATCCTGCTGAGCATGATCGCCGGGTCGCGCGCGCCCGGCGTGCTGGCGGCGGGCTGGTTCGTCTGGCGGGGCGAGCATTGGGAGGTGATCACCTGGCTCGCCGCCCAGGTGGACACGGCCATGGCGGCGCTGTGCCTGGCGGCGCTGGTGGCGCTCTGGAGAGAGCAGTGGAACTGGCGGTGGCGCGTGGCCGGAAGCAGCCTGCTCGCGCTGATGGCGTTGCTCACCAAAGAGAGCGCGGTCGCCGTGTTGGCGTTCATCGCCGTGACGGCGCCCCTCTGGCCGATCAGCCGCCGCCCGCGCGCCCGCGCGCTCGCACTGGGGGCATTCGGACTGGCGGGAGCGATTTACCTGGCCGCGCGCGTGGCTGCATTGGGAGCGCTGACGCCGGCCCCGCAGACGGCTCTCCAGCCGCCCATGGGCGCCAACCTGCACGCTTACCTGCACCTGGCCTGGCCGCCGGCCGCGTGGATCAGGGCGTTCCCGCCGCTGTCGCTGGGCTGGATGATCCTGCTGGTGACCCCGTTCTGGAAGTTCCTCTTCGACCACGCCGTGTACTACGGCGGGGCCGTGCTGCTGTTGTGGCGCGCGTGGCGGCCGACCGCGCTCTTCGCGCTCTGGATCCTGCTCACCCCGCTGCCGGCGCTGCCCTCGTTGATCATGGGCTCGCGCTACGAGTACCTGGCCTCGATGGGGTGGGCGGCGCTGGCCGGGCTGCTGATCTGGCAGTCAGGTCAGATGGCAGTGCGGTTCGCCCGAGCGCGGCGCGGCCGCGCGTTGGCGTCAGCGTAGGCCGGCATGCGTGGCGCGTGTGGCCCGGCGGCTCCGCGAAGGCGTAGGGGGGCACGGCCGTGCGCCCCTACCTGCTACTTCCACCCCGTCAATTCCTTGAGGAAGGCCACGTACTCCTGGAAGTTGGGCCAGGAGATGTCGGGCGGGACGCCGTGGTCGCAGCCGGGGATGTAGCCGCCGTGCTCGAGCAGCGGCGGGATGACGCGCAGCAGTTCGGCGCGCATCACCTCGCCGCCCTTGGCCAGCGCCCGCTTGTCAATGCCGCCCTGGAACGCGATGTCCCGGCCGAACTCGCGCCGATAGGCCACGATGTCATTGCCCGCGGCCACCTCCAGGGGCGTCGTGCAGTTGATGCCGCCTTCGATCCAGACGGGAATGAGTTCGCCGATGTAGCCGTCGGAGTCCACGGAGACGATGGGGCAGCCGCTCGCGCGCAACTCCGACGACCAGCGCTGGTAGGCGGGCAGCAGAAACTTGCGCGCCATCGCCGGCGAGATCATGGCGTGTTCCTTGTAGGCCATGTCCTCGGAGATGCAGACCGAATCCACCTCGATGGCGCGCAGCGCGGGCGCCATCGTCTGCGAGACGAACTCGGTCCAGAACTCGCACATCGCCTCGACGAAGGCGGGGTCGTCGGCCATGAGCGTGCACAGCCCCTCGAAGCCGCACCACTCGCGCAGTTGCCAGAAGCAGCCGTTGAAGCCGAAGGTGAGCGGGTAGTCGCGCTCGCGCCAGCGCGCGACGCGCTCGCCGAAGTCGTCGGGCAGGCGGCCGGGCGTGGCGGGGTCGAAGCGCTTCTTCATCTCCTCGAAATCCCGGCGCGATGCGACGGGGAACTTGTGCCACTTGCGGGTGACGAAATCGCGCGCTGAGCGGATGTAGGAGAAGTCGAACTGGTCGTCTATCTCGACGATGGCGCCCATGAAGTCCTGGATGATCTTGTGGCCGTCGCGCACCTCGAGGATTCTCTCCTCGAACTCGGGCATGAAGCGGAAGTTGATCCCCACCCCTTCCCCGCCCCCCGAGAGGCCCAACGCCTGCGCCCAGTTCTCGTCCTCGCCCAGGCCCTGCCGGCGCCAGGCCGCCAGCGTGGATTCGCGCGGCCCTCCCGGCGCCAGGAACACCCGGTCGGGCTTGCCGAAGAGCAGCGATTTTCGATAACGCTCACGAGCGGTCATGTGTGTCTCTCAACCCAGGATGAGGCTGCGTTCCGCGCGCGTCATTTTCTCCGAGGCGTAGCGCAGCACCAGACGCGAGGTGCGGTCCCGCCACTGTTGCAGATAGCGGATCACGCGCCGGCGGTCGGCGTCGGCCGTCACCTTGAGCAGCCAGCCCACGCCCTTGCGCACCATGTCGTCCCCGTCGGGCATCAGCCGGTCGGCCACCTGGAACACCGCGTGGTGATGCAGCCCGCGCCGGGCTGCTGGGATCAGGCACACCGCCGACGCGCGCCGCCGCCAGCGATTCTTCGAGGCCGTCCACTTCAGCAGCCGGTCCAGCGGCGGCCC
>Ga0315288_10011501_pt1 | contig 11141 bp, 9 predicted proteins | sample YL17G11_20_MG_FD_203454 | JGI IMG/M metagenome (GOLD analysis project Ga0315288, IMG submission 203454) | Sediment microbial communities from Yellowstone Lake, YNP, Wyoming, USA - YL17G11_20 | ecosystem: Environmental > Aquatic > Freshwater > Lake > Sediment | place: USA: Wyoming | collected... | reverse complement strand
GGTGGCTTCGCTCATCACCCCCCGGCCCGACGGGTCCATGGCATAGCGGGCCCCTTCGTTGAAGAACCGCTGGAAGGCCACCGCGCTGCGGCCGGCGAACATGTTCTCGTCGGCCTTCAGCACGTCGCGCGGATCGGCCACGGCCATCATGCTGGCGATGATCTTCATGGGCGGCAGGATTGTGGTGCGAAACTCCGCGCTCTCTTGGGCCGTCATCGGACGGCCCATGGCGTCGCGCGCTCCGCGGACGAAACCCCCCCAGAGTTCGGCGTCCTTGCCCGCCGCTTCCTGCATCAGCCGGTTGTTGGCGGTCGCCAGGTTCTGCAGAGCCATCCGATCGTAGATGTTCTGCTGGTTGCCCGTGCCGAAGGGCATCATGCCAAACTGGTTCTGGACGTAGGGGCTGATGAGGGACTGGACGGCCATCGATCCCCAGGGACTGAAGGGCATCCCGCCGAAGGGGTCGAAGGGCCGCGTCGACGTGCCGAGCACAGGCGACGGGGCGTAGCTCTGACTGTTCTCGAAACCGGTCGACATCGGCATCCTTGCCTGGTTGGTCTACGCGGCAGCCAAGGCCAACAGGCCGTCTGCGGTCGCGTCGATCTTGGCCGCGATGCGCGGGTCGCTGGGGTCGCCGAACGCCTGACCCCAGGCCGTCACCGCCGCACTGGCCGTCTCTCGCCGCCGGGACTGGGTGTCCCGCCGGGCACCACTATCGTAGGTCTCCATCAACTCGTCGAACAGCGTATGCCGGTGTTCGTTCAGCTTCTCCGCCTGACTGTACTGCATGTGCGTGCTCGACAGGCAGCCGACCAGGTGGGCCGACATGTCCCGCAGCTGCTCGCGGTACCGCTGGGTCTGCAAGTGCTGCAGGAGGTAGTTCAGCCGGGTCCACCAGCGAGGATCGAAAAAACGCGCCTGAGAAAAATCGAGTACGCCTGTCGCGGCCGCATGGACGATCAGGTCTAGTCCACCGCCGCCTCCCAGAAATCCGGGGTGTGTGCGTTCGCCTCCATCTTGGCCACCAGCCGATTGAAGTCCATGACCGTGTTCGACAAGATGCGTTGCCGGCTCTCCGTCCCCAGGGCCTGCTCCTGCACGTAGGCAGCGATCTGGGGCAGGGGCGTCTCCCCCGCAGGCACGCCGGCCACGTCGTAATCCTGGATCGATTCCGGCAGCGCCACTTGCTTGTCGCCCGTCCGCACGTCGGTGATCTGCAGGCAGCACTGGTACCGCAGGGCCTGGTTCATGCGGTCCATGGCGGTGGCCAGCTTGCCCTGGCTGAACTCCAAGGCCGACTGCTTCCAGCACAGGTCCAGCTCCTCGGGGGTCAGCGTCCGCAGCCGGACCTCCAGCTGTTTGCCCAGCAAGAAGTATACTTTGCGGAAGGCGATGCCGCCCAGCACGGCCTGCAGGAAGATCTGCTTGTCCTCGATCGTGGGCACGATCGGATCGGCGATGCGGATGTCCCACCGGCAGCGAGGACAGAAGTGCTCCTCGATCTCTCCGGTCTGGGAGGCCTCTGGCTGCTGGCGATCGTCGACGACCTCCAGCTCGTCCAGCTGGCCCTCGGCCGCCGCGAGGATGCCGGGGCCGGCTTCGAGCAGGCCCGGCGAGGGACCGCGCGGCGCGGGCTGCTCTCCCGCTTGCTTGTAGTTCTGCACCAGATCCCGCAGCTCTTGTTGCTTCTGCGCGGGGAGCGAGCCGATGTCCACGCTGGGCGGCACTTGCAAAGGCGGCGTGTTGAGCGGCACGGGGGCTTGCAGGTCCTCGAGGGCCTCGTTGGCGTCGCGTTGCGCGGCGGCCAGCCGATCGGCCAGGCCCGGCGGGATCGGATCGCCCTCTTCCCAACCCAGCTTCTCCAACACGCCCCGCTCGGCCGGCGAGAGGGACTGCTGCCGCGAGACCTTGCCGGGCTGCAGGGGCATGGTGCTGGGCCTTTGGGCCTTAGCGGCTGTCAGTGCCGTCGCGGCGGGCGAGCCCGGCGGCGGGGCGAACGATCCGGTCACGGCGGGGCCCGTCGGGGGCGTGCGGGCCGGCGGCGTGCGAAAGGGCTCCGCCGTCCGCTGGCCGAGTTGTACTTTCTTGGACATGGTCTCTTCCTTGAAGTTAAATCACCAAGTAGCTATCGTCCGGAACGACCGGGTCGAGGGCCCTCAGCTCGGGTTTGGAATACGCGTCGTCGGTGCGGGGCCGATCGACGCCCGTCTCGGGGTCGAACAGCGTGTGGTCGAACTTCAGCAGCGTGGGCTTGTCCTTCCAGGCCTCCTTGCCCGGGTAGGGCATCAGCTCCTGGTCGCCGACCGAGACCGACTTCTCGTGCCAGACCTGGCCCGTGCCGGCCGCCCCGGCCAGCTGCTGCCAGCCGCACTCGGGGAGCTGGAAGTGCTCGGTCTGGTACTGGGTGGCCGTGCGGAAGCTGAAACCCAGGCTGCGCTGCACGTCGGCGTTGCCCACGCGGCCTTCGCTGTAGAAACGGGTCTCGATCGAGTTGGCGTAAGCCTTGCTCTGCGTGTCCAATAGCTTCTTCTGCTCGTCGAGCATGCCATTGAAGAGGTTCTGCAGCGAAGCCACCGATCGCGGCGGCAGCTGGGTCACCTTGCCTTGGTACCCGCGGGCCTGCTCGCTGGAGACGTGTCCCTCGGAAATGAACACGCCGCCGCGGACGTAGGCGCCGTGGCTGGCCACCAGCAAGCCCTGATTGGCCTGCAGCTGGCCGGCGAAGCGATTGGCCTGGCTGCTGAACTGGTTGACCGCGCGGGGCTGCTCGATGCCGAAGGTGTCGTTGACCGAGCCCTCGACGAAGCGATCGAACGTGCTGCTGGTGGTGCGAATGGCTGCCCGGCCCCGGTCGGCGTCCAGCGTGATCGGGCCGCTGCCCTGGCCGCCGTCGCTGGAGCCAGTCCGCAGGTAGACCTCCTGACCCATGGCCACCACCTCGGAGCGGGTGGCCTTGAGCACGATGCCCGAGCCCTGCACGTCCTCGCCTACCTTGTTGACGTACTCGTGCAGCGGGCTGTTGGCCTTGCTCTCGATGAGGATGCCCCCTTCGCCGTGGGCCCCGCCCAGGATCTGCAGGTTCCGCTCGGCCTTGATCCGCACGTCCTTCTCGGTGGCGCTGATGTCGACGCCGTTGCGGGCCCGCAGGACGACGTCCCGGCCGGCCATCTGGATCGCGTTGCGGCCCGGCTGCAGGAACACGTCCCCCGGGCAGCTGAGGAAGATCGAGCCGCCCGTCATGCGGATCTCGCTGCCGTAGCCGTCGTGAATGACTACGCCGCCGTCGGGCAAGAGCGTCAGGCCGGAGTTGGTCTCGTAGAAATCGAGCTCGCCGTAGCGGTGGTCGACGCGGACCTTCTTGGGCTGCGGTCCGGGCAGGAACATCTCGGTCTTCAGATCGTCGAAGCCCAGGCTGCCGGTCAGCTTGCGGAGGGTCGGCAGACCGTCCTCCTCAGGCAGCTCGAAGTCCTCGTGGTGGTAGTGAAACGGGTGCAGGCCCAGCCAGTTGAACAGGTAGGCGTGGGCGTCGTGGACGGCGGCCGCGGCCAGCACGTGCGGGGCCTCGCTGTCGTTGGTCAGCTCGCCCACCTTGTGCTCGGGGCCCTGGCCGTAGTAGCCGGACGCCTTGTAGTTCTCGGGGTTGTCGCCCTTGGGATCGGGGGCCAGCCGCTTCCGCTTGGCGACCGGGATCAAGGCCCGCTTGGCGATCACGACCTGGCGGGCCGACTGCAGGCCGTAGGAGCCGTCCAGGCCGATCTGCTCGCGGAACACGCCCAGGGCCGGCTGCCCGCTGCCGTAGGTGTGGATGGGCTCGTCGGCCGGAGGCACCGCCACCTCGCGGATCTTCCCCTGGCCCAGGTAGCCGCCGTACTCGCGGTAGCGATAGAACGCCTGCAGGTCTGGCACGCGCGGCTCTAGCGTGCCGTAGGGCTTGTTGAATTGCACGTCGGCCGCCGAGACCTCGCGGGCGATCTCGATCCCCTTGGGTTGCAAAGCGCCGAGCATCTCCCACGGATAGGGGCTCTCCCCCCGGAAGACCTGGCCTTCGCCCTCGTCCTCGCCGAGCGACTCCTCATGGGCCAGCGAGCGCAGCTCCAGGAGGGAGCCGGCCAGTCGGGCCGCTTGGTCGTGGTAGAACAGGTACAGGCCGCACTGCTCGTCGACCCGCAGGTAGGCCAGGAAGGGGTCGATGTGGATGCCTAGGCCGGTCTCGGCCATGTAGCCCCAGTCGAGGCAGGTGGCGTCCAGGGGCCGGCCGGCGGAGAAGTCCAGGATGCCGCCCTCTTGGGAGAGCAATGAGAGCATCTCGGCGTAATAGCCTTCCCGCTGGAAGCCCGTGTTGCCCCCCTGCACGATCCAGTCGGGGCAGACCAGGTTGCCGTCCTCGGTCAGCTCGGGGATGATCCCCAGGATGAAACCGTAGACGTGTTGCGGCGGCCGGTAGACGTAGACCGCGGAGTGGGGCGGGACGGGGGACGTCTCGCGGACGCCGATCGGCGACAGCGAGCCCTGGCTGGAGAGCTTGCAGCAGGGCAGGTCGGCGTCCCCGGCGTCCAGCTGCACGCGGTACCAATTGACGTAGGGCAGGGCCGAGATGACGCGGCCGAAGCGGATGGTGCCGACCGCGGCCAGGGAGATCTGGTGGCCGAGGGCCGAGTTGAACGGGTCGGCAAAGCCCTGGGTCTGACCCAACAGGTGGGGCGGCAGCTGGGCGATCTGATTGGAATTGTGGACGGAACGACGATCGTACGTCGCTCGGCTACGAGGCGGCAGCCCGCCGGCATGCTCAGGCATGGGTCACCTCATGTATGGGCCTACTGGCCCCTGGCCGCTCGCCTGCCTGGGGCGCGCCGCCGAGCTAGGTGAAAGGACGCTAGTTGTAGACCAGACTGGAGAACATGAAGGCCAAGGACTCGTTGATCATCATCTGTTCGGCGCTGACGCCCAGCGACACGGTGGTCAGCACGACGAAGTGCGTCGTGTAAGCGGCCCGCGAGCCTTCCAGACCACCGCAACCCGTCTCGAAGGCGAAGTGCAGGGAGTTGGTGCGGGCGTTGCAGACGTCGCCGTAGGTCGAGTAGAAGGCTTGGGCGATCCGCCGCGGGCCGACCACGCGGGCCACCTGCGACTGGCCGGCCGTGCGGCCGCCGACGTAGTAGATCGTGGGCGAGCCCACCTCGTAGACCCGCGTGATCTGTTGCGAGTAAGTCGTCTGCAGGTTCTGCATCAGCAGACCGGCATCGGCGCCGCCCTGGGCGATCAGGGCCGGGAAGACCACGGTGGCTTGGTCGGCGGAGAAGGACCCGCCGAATTTGTCGGTTGAACGCGAAAAGATGTCAGGCATTTTCGACCTCCGTGTCGTGCCGCTCTCGAACGTCGTGTCGAGAGATTTATTGCCGGAAATAAACGCTAGACGATCAAGTGCACGTCGATATTATCCAAGGCGTACGGGATCGTGAGCTGCAGGTTCACCACGATCCGATCCTTGAAGATCGGCGAGATGAAGATGGCGGCCACCGTCCCGTCGATCAGCTGACCGCCTAGCCGCTCCACGAAGTTGTTGCTGCGGAGGAACTGGATGCGGGCCAGGGTCTCCGCGTGGATGATCTCGAGCATCGCGGGCACCACGTTGGAGATGCCTATATAGGGAGTGAACGCCTCTTGAAACAAGAAGCTGATGGAATCGACATTCCTCGTGACGCTCTCTTCTCGGGAGTTGATGTCGTTCGACTCGCCGGTCGTCACGGCGTGGCGGGTGAAGATCTTGCCCGTCGCCGAGTCCTGCTCCACGATCCACACGCCCGCCGCGGCCATGGTGTTCAGCTGGCTGCGGCCGAACAACCGGTTGGTGCGGCTGACGTCGTCGAAACCGCTCAACTCCAGGTGGGTCAGCCCCTGCTGGGGCACGACGCCGCTGGACAGGCCGGCCAAGGCGGCGGCCAGGTGCATGCCGTCCATGCTCACGCCGCCCGAGCCGATCGTATCCGGCCAGACGGCCCGCACGCGGCGGCTGCCGTAGCTGCCGGCCGAGACGCCGATCTGCTGGGCCTGCTCGGTGGTCGTGAGCGTGCGATGGATCTCGAACTTCTGGGCCAGGTTGATCGCTCCGGTATGACCCGTGGCCACCAGCAGCTGGCTCTCGTTGATGACCGAGGCCACCAGGAATTCGCTATAGGTCACGCCGCCGAAGCCGTCGCCCGTGTACAGGTAGCGAACGATGTCGCCGGGTCGCACGCCGTTGGTGACCAACCGCGCGTTCTGGGCGGGCACCGTGAGCAGCGTGTACTGGAGGTCGGGGACGCTGGGATTGTCCTGCAGGGTGCCCATGACAGTCGCCGCGTTGCTGCTCGTCGCCGCGCTGACGATGGCCTGCGTGGGCGGGTTCTCCAGGCTGACCCAGACCACTCGCCAGCGGCCGATGTCCTCTTTCGACTGGGCGTTGGCGTGGGCCACGAACAGGTCCAGGACCGTCCGGTCGTGGGTCAGCGGCACCAGGCCGTACACGTCCGGCCGGCCGTCGATGACCTGCAGCACGCCGTCCCAGCTGTCCACGTCGTTGGGGTCGGCCACGGCCGTGAACTTGACCGCGGTGCCGTTGGAGTTGGAGAGGGCCTTGAAGACCGCCCACTTGAGCGGGTTGTCGGGGTTCAGCGGGCCGGCGAGCATGGCGTCCAGCTCGCCCACGTCCTCGATCGTGAGGACCTGCTGGACGTTGGTCGTCAACCAGGCCCGGTACTCGACATGCGCCAGACCGTAGCCCTGGGTGGCCTCGCTGGTGACCGGCAGGGCGACGGGCACCCCGTTCTCGGTCCAGCTCTCGTCGTAGGCGACGATGCCCGCTTGCAGGCAGATCTGCTGGCCATCGGCCGTCCAGTTGGTGAGCGGCGCGAAGCCGTCGCGATTGCTCGTGACCTGGACCGTCTTGCGGAGGTAGAGCGTCAGGTCCACGTCCGTGCCCGGGGGAATGTCGGAGCTGAGATTGTGGCCCAGGATCAGCGTGCGGACGGCGCCGTTGGCCGCGGCCGAGGCCGCCACGTAGTATTTGTCCCCCTTCCGCAGCTCGCCGTCGAACGAGAGCGTGACTCCCTTGGTGCCGATGGCCACGGCTACGCCGGCCGCGGTGACCGAGGTGGGGCCGCTGATGTCGCTGCCGTCGTTGGTGGTCACCGAGATGTGGGGCACCACGTCGCTGTAGTTGCCGCCCCGCGAGATCTCGACGATGTAGGTCGTGTCCGCGTTGCCCGAGTAGGAGCCGCCGCTGGCGCCCAAGGCCGGATCGAAGGCCTGGGCTACCGTGACCTCGAACTCTTGGCCGAGGATCAGATCGTCCTCGCTGACGCCCGCGGCCAAGGCCTCGGCCGAGCAGAGCGAGTGCGAGGTATTGACGAAGGTGACCGTCAGACCCCGGGTGCCGATAGTCGTCGGAGCGCCGCTGGCCGCCGGGATGACGCTGGCCTGGTCGTCGTTGCCGCTGGCGCTGATCACTTGCAAGCGGGCCGTCGTCAGGTCGCCGCCCGTGGAGCTGCCGATCACGCGGAGCGTGTAGACCTCGTTGACGTCGCCGTCTTCCAGGCCGTCGTAGGCGGCCGCGCTGGCGTCGTCGATAGCCAGACAGTTCTCGGCGCCGGCGGTCTGCACGAAGGACACCGCCGCTAGGGCGATGGTGTCCTGGTTGTCGACGTCGCCGACCGCGGCGGCCACGACGGCGGCCGTGACGTTGGCCACGAAGCCGGCCACGTAGGTCCAGAGGATGAACTCGTCGGGGCCCACGACCGCGCGGACCTTGGCGATGTCGCCCAGGGCCACGTCGCGATCCAGCAGCGAGCTGTGGCGGGGGAAGGCCGTGCCGTTGGCCCGGTAGTTGACCGTGCTGCTGGTCAAGCGGCCCGAGTAGCCGGCCGTCTTGAGGACCGTCCCGTAGCCGCCGCTGGCGGCGTCCTCGTGGTACGGGAGCAGGGCGTTCTCGATGAAAATTTTGGTGTAGCCGAGGTCCAACGCCGAGAGGGCCGGCACGTTGGGCCAGTCGAAGCACGTCTCGTTCTCGGAGTCGTAGTAGCCCAGCTGGCCCAAGGCCCGCTCGGCCAACTCGGCGTAGCGTACGAGGTGGGCGTGCCCGCCCGAAATGTGTGCGTGCAAGGGCCGCACGTCGGCGGCCGGCACGAGGGAAAACTCCTGGAAGACCTGTACCTGGGGGACGACGTAAACCATCTCTCGGCCTCCTTGCCGTAGGGATCGACCAGAATCAGCACTCGAGAAGCATAGACAGACTCACTCGCTTCAAGCGAGGCGCCTGTTGACGGATAACCCAGCGCTGCTCGTAGGCGTAGCCAACACTGACGGGCACCACGTAGTTTTGCGTGGCTTCCTCGACCTGTTGGACCTGGCCAATCTCCATCACCTGATAGCGCATGAGGTTAATGCTTCGGGACACGACGGGCCCGAACTCAGTGAGCTCCCGTTGCACCTCCGTGCTGAGAAGCTCCGCTTCGGCTCCGGTCCCACCGAGACAGAACAAGGTGTGGCTGCCAACCCAGAACGTCGTGTAATGGGGGTCGCCGTACTTGTCGGCCGGGGGCCCTTGCCGCCTATCACCAATGCCCAGGCGGACGTTGGAATAAGCATTTCGCTTCACCAGCACTGCCGGCCGCAGCTCCGTGAGCGCGGGCCGCCAGCGGTGGATGGCTTCGATCAGTATAGCCGTCTGCTCCCCAGGTTGCCAGACCAACCGACGCAACGATGCGTCCTCGATGTAGTCGGCGCTGGCGAAGTGCCGCGTCATCCAGTCGCGGAACAGGCCCGTCATCAGGATCGGCCGCGGCAGCAGCGCGCAGATCGAGCTGAGCGTGAAGCCGCCCAGCAGCTGGGTGAGATGCAGCTCGGACGAGCTGCTGGCGTCGGTGGACATGCGGGTCTCCTAGCCGAACAGTTTTTGGAACACGGCGGCGGGAGACAGCTCGTGGCGGCTCAGGCTCAGGACCGGGATGCCCAGCTTGCCGCGGTGACGAGCCGGGTTGTCGGGCTTGATGACCTCGGGCGGACTGACCTTCTCGCGACGGACGGGAGCCGGCTTGTCGGGACGCGGGATCGAGGGAGGTAGGCTGGGCGCGAGGAAGCCCGCCTGGTCGTCGGGGAGAGGTCGCGGCTTGTAGGGAATGTGCGGCATGGCAATCCGTCTCGTTCAGTCGTGGCCGTTGTGGCCCCCGCCGTACGGCGAGGCGAACGTGCCCCAGGCCTCGCGGGCGTTCAGCTCGACCTTCTTCTGCAGCATCCAGGACCGCCATTCCTGCAGCAGCTGCTGGGACACCGTCCAGTACGGGTTGTCTTTGTTCTTGTCGTCGACCGTGATCCCGCCATGCGCCACGGGCAGCCGGTTGCGGCGGTAGCCGTCGGCCGCGATCCGCATCAGGTTTCCTAGAATAGCGTTCATCCACTGGTACCGCCACGGGAAGCTGGCGGCCGAGAAGATCGCGGACAGGGGCGGCGACAGCTCGTTGAACTCCTGGATGGGGCGGACGATCGAGAACACGATCTCGTTGTCGGAATACTCGACGTTGCCCAGCAGGAGGTTGGCGTCGGCGTAGTCCCGGGCTTGCAGGCGGATTTCCATCAGTGTCGGCGGACCCGTCACCTGGCTGACGTCGCCGAACAGGCCTCGCTCCACGGAGATCAGCCCCCTGCTGGCGGCATACAGCCGGCCGGTCGTGGGGTCGGCCAGGGCGATCTGGACCGTGTAGATGCCCGCGCGCTTGACCACGTCGGCGGGCGGCGCGAAGCGGACCACGCCGTGGGCGGCGTCGTAGATGTCGCCGATGGCCTCGTAGATCGGGGCGACGTCGGAGACCGCGTCTCGGAAGCGGACGACGACCGTGGCCCCTTCGATGAGCCCCGGCAGGCTCACCAGACTGGGCTCGCTCGACAGGCTCGATTCGTTCGACAGGCTCGACGCGCTGGACTCGAAGGAGGCCGGGCTGTCGGGGGCGTCCAAAGCTGCGCAGAAGGTCAGGTCGACCGGGTTGCCCCGACCGTCCCGGAAGATCCATTCGATCGTCGTACAGACGCCCTTGTCGACGAGCACGGCCGGCTGCATCTGCAGGAGCGGACAGTTGTCGCCGGACAGGGCGTCGGTGACGGTCGCCACCGGCTCGCCAATGCACAGGAATGCAACCACGGATCCACCTTCCTTGGTGACGTTAGGCGGGTTCTTGTTCCTTGTCCTGCTCCCAGCTCGGCTTGCCGATCGCAGCTCCCGAGAGACCGTAGCCGGCGAGGCCACCCAAAGTGCCGCCGGCGGCCATGCTCCCCAAGATTTTCAAGGCCATCAGGAGCCTGCCTTGAGTGCCCTCGTCGGCGAGTGTCTGTGCCGCGGCACCTGGGTCAGCCGGGAGGCCGGCCCAGGAGTTGCCGGCATGGATCCCGGCTAGCGCGCCGGCGCCGGTACCGAGACTCGTACCTAAGCCCCGGGTAACGCCGCGGGCCAGTCCCTCTCCGCGATGTCCCTTGGGCGCTTTCGAGGCGCCTAGCGCTCCGCCGATACCTTCGAAGAGGAGGGCTTGCTTGGCCGTCAGCTTCCCGAGCCGCTTGGCAAACGCTGTCTTGTCGTGCACGCTAGGCCTCCTTGCCTAAACAGGAATCTGATTGGGGATCGCAAACTGGTAGATCACGTTGCTGAACGGGATCAACCGCAGCTCGACCGAACTGATCAGGGGCACGCCCCGCATCTCCACCAGGTTGGTGATCGAGTGGACGGCCCAGCGATGATCCGTATCGCGGTCGATCCACACGTCGCCTTCCATCAGCCGCGGGATGGCCAGCATGCGGGCCGCCACCCGGATCTCATCATCCACGGTTCCCCGCGTGGCGTCTAGCTGAACGTGGGAACTGGTGGGCGGCAGCTCGGCGTAGCTGCACTCGGTGGGCTCGAAATAACCCCCCACGAAGCCCGTGCCGTAGCAGGTGTTGCAGGTGCTGTTGGTCACCTCGTCGGTGATCGAGTCCACGCAGGGCTCGTGGACCTCGCCGAAGTTCTTGGCCTTGAGGATGTAGCCCTCCTGGCCGGCCGCCAGGCGAAGCCGCAGCCGCTCCATCCGCAGGATCTCTCGGGCCAGCATCCAGTCGCGGAAGCGGAGCACCCCGGTGGCCCG
>Ga0315288_10011500_pt1 | contig 11142 bp, 9 predicted proteins | sample YL17G11_20_MG_FD_203454 | JGI IMG/M metagenome (GOLD analysis project Ga0315288, IMG submission 203454) | Sediment microbial communities from Yellowstone Lake, YNP, Wyoming, USA - YL17G11_20 | ecosystem: Environmental > Aquatic > Freshwater > Lake > Sediment | place: USA: Wyoming | collected... | reverse complement strand
CCCATTTCAAACGGCTCCGGCCGGGCTCGGAACGAGCCACGAGGGAGGTTTGCGTCATGTCGCATGACCTCGTCAGGAATCCCCCGGATTTATCCGTGGGGAGGTTCAACACAAAGCAAGGAGAGGATTTGTGAGTCAGGTCGTCAAGATCGCCGGTGCCCTCATGAGGAGGGGTGTGCTTGTCGACCTTTGTGTCCGTATGTGGCCAGCAAAGATGCTCAAGTGGGAGTCGCGGAAGGTTTTTTCCGTCGACTCCGAGATCCGATTTGCCCCTCCGGTTCTTCTTGCCAAAGGCGAAGAGCTGCTCGCCCGCATAGACAAGGTTTTCCATTCCTATTCGTACCGGATGGGGAGACTGAGGTTCGTCCCTTCCTTGGCATACCCGATTTGGAAGGCGGATTACGACGAGACAGTCGCTGGCATCATGGCCTACAGGGACAAGTGCCTAGCTTGTTGGGAGGAGCTGAAAAACACGGTGGGCATGTTGAACGTCGGCCTTGCGGATGCCGCCTGGAGGAACCAGCATCACTCGGATACTGGGAGCCCGCCGCCCTCCTTCGTAGCCGAGTTTTCAAACCGCATATCCGCCGCATTCCCGTCTAAGCAGTCCCTGCTCGGCCAGTTCGTGTTGCGAGCCAATTTTTTCCCGCATGAACTCGCTTGGATGTCCACCTGTGACGGCGTTCTGGAGCCCCGCATCGCCAGCGGCCTACGGCAAGCACATTCCCAGCGGGCGGAAGCGAATGCTTGGGACGCAATCGAGTCCACCGTCAGCTTGCACAATCGGAAGATAGCGTCCCGTTGCGACAAAATGCTCAAAAGCGTCGAGCCGGTCGCGTCGGGGAACCGTACCGCAGTCGGGAAATCCAAACTCCTGTCGAAGGCGGTCAGTTGGGCCGATTGGGCAGCCGTCATGGACGTTTCGGAAGACGCCGAACTGTGCCAGCGGCTTGCTGCGTTCAAACAGGAAATCCTGAAGGTGACGTCGGGTTCTTCTTGGACGGGCCTGTCGGGTTCCCTGACGGCTCTGAGGGATTACGCCTCGGAGATGGCGTCTCCAAAAACATTCGTCGCCAAGGCGGAAGGCACTCTATAATCAGGACGACATTATGCAGACGCCAGATGACAAGACAGTCATGAGGATTTCGGATGCCAAGGGCAGGCTGCTCGTCATCGGTCGGCAAAAGAGCAGGGGCGTCGATTACACCTTCTATCGCTACAAGGACATGGGTCTGCACGACAGGGGCATCGTCAAGGCTGTTTTTGCGATAGTGACATCAGAGGGCAACCTCATCAGGACGTCCGATGACCAGACGATAGTCGACATAGACGGGTTTTTGAAATTCGAAGATCCGAAACCGAAGCTCTGCGGATGAGAGGTGATTGGTGAACCAGGATTCGGCCTTTTCAAGGGTAGAGGTATTTTCCAAGACGGAATCTGTCAGTCGCGGCTTGGATGCCGTCTACCCTGAAGCTTTGGCGGTTGCCGTAATCCGGGCTGGCCCCAACATCGCAACCAAGGTGCTGAAGATGATGGACGTCAATGTAGAATCCATCCAGGAGAAGCTCAAGGATAACCTCCAGAAAAAAGTGGCGAAGTCCAACCCGCATAACAACGTCGATTTCAACCTCATCGTTCTTTCCGAAGTCACCAAGAAGATCATCCAGATAGCGGTGGATTGTTGCAAGCTTATGGGGGATCCGGTGATGGGCGTCCAGCACCTCATGTTGGCCCTCTTGAGATCGGATGCCAAAACTAGGAACGTTTTCAGGGAGCATGGTGTCACGTTCTCGCGCTTCAGGGAGGCCATCGCCGAGATGGTGACAGTCAACCCGGTCCAGACGCAGCTGCCGCCACAGCCACAGGAAAGGGAAAGGGTGGCCGAAAGCAAGGTCGGCACGCACCAGCCTCTGTCCCAGAAGAGCCGGAACAAGCAGGAAGAACAGAACGACGCCGAAGTGCTGACACGATACTGCAGGGACCTGTCAAAATTGGCTTCCGAGGGCAGGCTCGATCCGGTCATCGGCCGGGACAGGGAGATGGAGAGGATTCTCGCCACACTCTCTAGGAGGAAGAAAAACAATCCGGTTTTGGTCGGCGATCCAGGCGTGGGGAAGACATCAATTATCGAGGGCATAGCCCAAAGGATGGCCTCGGGGGACGTTTCGCCGACAATGGTTGGCAAGCGGCTTTTCGCCCTCGATTTGGCCGCTGTCGTCGGCAGGACGCAGTACAGGGGGCAGTTTGAGGAGAAGATGCGCCGCATCATAGACATCTTCCGCAACAACAGGCATTTCGTCCTTTTTGTTGACGAAATCCACACTTTGCTCGGAGCTGGCGGCTCGATCGGCGGGTTGGACGCCGCCAACATCATGAAACCGGCCTTGGCCAACGGGGACATCCGGTGCATCGGTGCCACAACGGAGGACGAATACAAAAAGTACTTCAAGAAGGACGGAGCTCTCGAAAGGCGGTTCCAGAGAGTCTTTGTTGATGAGCCGTCGGCGGCCGAAACGGAAAACATCCTCAATGGACTGAGAAGGATGATGGAGGCTCATCACGGGTGCGAAATATCGCCCGAGGCAATCAAGAGTTCGGTCGAGTTCACAGCCAAGTATGTCCAGGATCGCCGCTTCCCCGACAAGGCCATAGACTGCATTGACGAAGCTTGTGCCAGATTTTCATACGACAAGAGGAACAGCAAGTCCGGCAAGATCGTGATAGGGAGAAACGAGATTGCCAACGCCATATCCGACCAGACCGGCATTGACCGCGAGATCATCATTGCCGGCGACTGGGAAAGGGTGTCGGCCATCGAGCTCAACTTACAGAGGCAGGTTATCGGCCAGAGGAACGCCATATCCGCGATCATTCGGGTGCTTAAAAACGCCTATTCCGGCGTGAGGAACCCGCTCAAGCCGATCGGCAGTTTCGTGTTCGGGGGCTCGTCAGGTACCGGCAAGACGTTCTTGGCCGAAAAATTGGCCGCGGTGATGTTCCCGGCGGATAGCTCGCTGATACGCATCAACTTGGCCGAGTTCACCGAGAAGCACCATGTCAGCAGGCTTGTCGGCAGCCCGCCCGGATATGTCGGTTTCGGCGAAAGAAACCAGTTGACGGACAGAGTCCTGAGGCACCCCTACAGCTTGATTTTGTTGGACGGTTTGGATGCCGCACATTCCGAAATCGTCAGGCTCTTTTCACAGATCCTCTCCGATGGGATGCTGACCGATTCGGAGGGCAGGGATGTCAGCTTCAGAAATAGCGTCCTGGTGATGACGATGGCCTTTTCCCTGTCTGGAAACTCGAAACTCGGTTTCGGAGACCCGGCCTCCAAGTCTTATGAGGAGGATCAGAGGGATCTAATTGCGGCGTGCAAGTCAAAATTCGACGAGGAGTTTGTCAACAGGGTGGACGAGTTTGTGCTTTTCCGAGACCTGACGAACGACGAGTTGGTCGGCGTCGCAAGGCTGATGCTTGTGGACTTGGCAAAAAGGCTTGATGGGAACGGCATAGATCTTATGTTCGACGATCAGGTCGTCAAGGCCATTTCCGCCATGCGGCAAAATTATCACGGACTGAATGCCAAACCGATTGAACGTCTCATCGCACGCGACATCGAGACAGCAATATCCGAGGAGGTCATGAAGAATCCGAATGTCAAGTGTTCCGTGTGCCTTGAAGTCTCGAAAGATAATGCCGTCGTGGCGAAGAGGCTTGAAGCGGCCGTCAAAATCCCCGCGGAAAGAGCCCAACACCAATGATGAACGACCCCTATGCGGTTTTGGGGCTGCCTCAAACAGCTTCGTCTTCCCAAGTCAAGGCGGCCTACAGGAAGCTCGCCAAGAAGTACCATCCGGACCTCAACCCTGGCAATCGGTTCGCCACATCCAAGTTTGTGGAGGCTCACCAGGCATATGAACGTATTACAAACGGTTCGGCGGCCGTGCCTGCCGATCCCCAGTCGATTTGGAGGACTTGGGCCACCTTTGGGTCGGTTTTCCCGCGTCTGCAGGCTCAGCGGCGCAGGTCGCCTGGCGTAGCCAAGGACGTCAACACTTCTGTTACCGTCTCGCTTGGCGAGGCATATTTCGGCTCAAGGAAGGAGATCCGGTACCTTCGTGTTGAATTTTGCGAAAGCTGCGACACTACGGGATTTAATCCGAAGTCGAAGCCCATGAAATGTTTCCTTTGTTCCGGAACCGGACGTTTTGGTAGCGGGCTCTGTTGGATTTGTGGAGGCGACGGTCAAGAAAAGGCGAAATGCGAAGCGTGTTGGGGAGCTGGGTGGGTCAGGAGGGAAGCGGAAGCGGAACTGGACATCCCCGCCAAAATGCCCAGAATGTTCCAGATGATTGTGAAGGGGGCCGGCAACAGGCTGTCGAGGAATGCTCCCGCTGGGAACCTTTGTCTCCACCTGACATACCCGGAAAACGATCCTGATTCGGCCATATCAGCGACCCCGAACGGAAGCCTGTTATGGGAAATCCGTGTGCCGTGGTATTTGTCCCTCTTGGGGCAGAACCACGTCGTCTATCCCTTCGGAATGGGGATACCCCTGACGGTGGTTCTGAGGGCGGACGCCGAGAACGGCCATGTCTACGAGATCAAGAATGCTGGCATGCGGCGGGGCAGGCCGTTTTTGGTGAAGGTTTTTTATGTCCTGCCGACGAATATGACAGCAGAGGACATCCGCATTTTGACGGGCGTTCTCAGCAAGTATGCCAGTGCCAAAACTAACGCCGGAACACATGAGGATCATGAAGGACGTCGGGGATGTCTTCATTTACAAGACGAAAAATCTTCTGAGCTTCCCTCCGGCCTACCAGAAGATTCTCCGTGACACCTTTCGTTTCCTCGGGAACCGGTATGAGAGCGATGAGACCCTGATAGCTCCAAGGACGAACGACACGTTGGATGTGGTTTGATTTTGTTTGTACGGTCGGAGCGGGGACTGAGTATAATGACCTCACAAGAGCAAATGGACAGCTACAGGTTCGGCGGATACAACTTGCCGATGCTGACCCTTGATGAGACTGGGCCCGCGTACGTTGTCGCGTCGCCTAGGAATTATGTCGTCGAGGAGATTTTCGAGTCTTGGACGGTATTGGCAGTTTGGTACGCCTCGGCAGTTCCGAGCGACAGATCCCCGTCTGTAGGCACATGTCCATGCCTCCTGTGAGGTGATGTGTCATGGCGAATCTTGTGACCGGAGGCATATTCAAAGTCGGATTCACGCTGCAAACCGAATCTCTGTGGTATGCGGTGCTGATCGACGACAAGCAAACGTCCTACCTGCCCATTGTGACGACCCCCGTCCACAACATATTCATTGACAAGCTCAGGTCGGACGAGCTCCCCGACATGGGCATAACGACGCTCGGGATCTTCCATTTCCTCAATAGGTCTTGGAAGGCTCACGGGGTGAGCGTCTCTAGGATAGTCGTGGAGCCGGATTTTGACGAGGATCCTTACGAGGGGAGGCTCTTGTGTCATACCGAGCTCTATCAGTCCAACGAAATCGGGGTTCTCGTCTCCAGAATACAGATGCTGTTGCCGGATGCCACCGTCATCAGTGCCATGCAGGACGCCCCGTTCCTCATTTGCGGCACTGAGGACTTCCCCTTGGCCTTCAGCATTGACTATGACAAGGTGAAAAACGCGAACATCATGGCGTCCATACGCGACGACATCGTCAAGATGGAGGCTGGGAAGGTTCCGTGATGTCTGAGGGCTGGCAGCATGTACGAAAAACTCCAGAGGGACTGGATTAGGAGGCCGTGCGACGCCCTCCTCCTTGAGGATTTCCGCAGGTCCGGTTCGGTCACTGTCGAGTCTGTCTTGTACGCCCAGAGAGGAATCGGGCCGGACGACGCTGGCAGTTTTTCATACCCTGTCTTGGCTGCCGACCTTTCGAACCCGTTTTCCATCGAAGGCATGTCTGACGCAGCTTCCGTCATAGGCAAGACCGTCAGGGAGCTCGGCACCGTGGCCGTCATCGGGGATTATGATGTTGATGGGATTATGGCTTCAACCATCGTCCAGAAAATGCTGGCGGAAATGGGATGTCGGCATTGCGACATCTTCCTGCCGTCAAGGCAACACGAAGGATATGGGCTGAACGACAAGACCGTAAGCTCTTTCATCAAAAAGTACCGCCCTCCCAACCTGCTCATAGTGGTTGACACCGGAGCGGCTTACGGCAAGCAGATAGGAGACCTTAGGAAGCTCGGCGTCGGCCGTATCGTTGTCCTTGATCACCACATCCCCGGATCGCAGGGGCATCCGGCCACGGCCGTTGACGCTTATGTTAATTGGAGGAAGTCCGGCAATGACCCGTATTGTGCGGCTGGCGAGGCTTATCAGTTGGCTAGGGCATGTTCGACGATCTGCGGGTTCGAAAGCGAATGGCTGGCATCTTTCGCCGCAGTGGCGACAGTGGCCGACGTCGTGCCGCTGAGGGGGGACAATAGGGTTATCGTGAAGTGCGGTTTGCCGGAGCTCTGGAACAGCCGGTCGGCCGGGCTTATTTCCCTCGTCATGAATTCAACCTATTCCGGAGGCTTTTACCAGAACGATGTCGCATTCCAGGTTGCCCCGAGGATCAATGCGGCTGGACGCATAGGAGATCCCGACAGGGCGCTCAGGTTGATGCTGAGCAGCGATGTCACGGAATGTATGGCGCTCGTCTCCGAGCTGGACGCTGTCAACTCGGAGAGGAAACTTGTCGAAGCCAAGATGGAGAAGGCTGTCAGGAAGATGGCGATTCAGGAGGCGTGGCAGAACGGCATCGTTTGTTACGACCCGTCATGGATTCCCGGTGTCTGCGGCCTTGTCGCCAGCACGATAGCCGAGGAGTTCGGTGTCCCGTGCCTGGTTTTCGGCCAACATGACGGGAAGATAACCGGCAGCGGAAGGTCTGTCAAGGGAGCCAACATCAAGGAAATCATGGACAGGTGCCAGCAGATTTTCGTCCGGTACGGAGGGCATGAAATGGCTTGCGGAGCACAGCTCGACCCAGAGTTCCTGCCCCGCTGTGCCGAGCTGTTCGACACGGCGTGCGGCGACTACTACCGGGAAAAGGGCAGGCTGACCCACGAGGCCTTCTATGATTTTGAGCTCACGCCGCAGGCTCTGACGCCAGAATTCGGTTTCCGCATCCTGAACCTGTTCCATCCCTATCACGACGACGGGAACCCGGAACCTGTCTTCAAGCTTTCGAACGTTACCCTTGGCGGCATTGAGACCAAGGAGTCCGACGAATGGAAAAGGACCTCTGTTACCTTGTCGGCCTGTTTTGGGAAGCCGAATTTCGAATTCTCGACATTCAGCCGCATCGATGTCCCCGGCCTCGTTGGAAGACCAATTGACATCTATTTCAAGTTCCCGCAGACGGAGAACGAGGAAAAGATCACGGACTTGGAGCTAATTGATGCCGTCCCGGTGGATGCCGTCAAAAAAGAATGAAGCGGAGGAAAATATGTCATGGGGCAAGAAGTTCGGGAGGACGCTTGAGGACAGGAGCAAGGAAATCGGCCGCGACGGAGCCTATGTCGAAGTGGACTGCGAGAATCTGACCTTTCAGGCCACGGCTCTTGTGGACGCGAAGATGATAGCCATCAGGGCCGCCAGACTGGAGCTTTCCGAGGAGCGTCATGTCCAGAAGATGAAGGCTCTCGTCAATTCCGCCGCCGCTGGCAGGATCGAGGGCACGGAGGGGATGGACGTCCGCCAGAGGGGGTTCGCCCTGTTCCGAAAAATCTTTGAGGCGGGGCTTGACGCGATGCCCCTGAAGTAGTATCTTGTGATTGTTGAAGTGGGGGCGCTTTGGTTTCGACGTGGAAGATGAGGTTGCAGGTTGCACGCCGAGGATCCGGTTGGCCTCGTCAACAAACCGGAAACACAAAGCAGCCAATGGGCTCAAGATGGCGGCCTGAAGCTCGCCTAGGAACCCGGTGAGACATCAGCAGTAGCCGGTAGTACGACTATCACCGCTGAGACCGGAGACTTCGCTTCGCTCCTGATTGAGGCGACATAGGCGGTGCGGGTGCTTAGGCCCGCCTTGCAAAGAACCCCGCAAGGCCGCCGGCGGCCTCTCGCCGGACAAGCGTGTGGACGCTTGCGGCTGAGCTTTCGCGGACAGGGGTTCGACTCCCCTCGCCTCCACCAAAAGCTTGGATGTCGGAAAGGCAGGAAGGCAAATGACGGGCCGGAGTCACAGAAGGAGACACAAGGAGCTGCACCAAGCTCTCGATGAGCTGGTGGCGGACTTCATTGGTGCGACCGGCAGCCTTCCAAGCAAGACCAGCGTGCTCCTCTTGATGCACTGGTCACATGGTCAGGCCAAAGGAGCCGTAGCCGTCCGCTCCCAGGCAGGTGGCGGAGGAGGCTCCAAGACCATTTCGGGCTCGAATCAGCCCGTCGCGTGTGCCACGCCTTGACGGGATCGTTTCGGGAGCGGAACGTCCGGTCGGGGCTTGGTTTCCCTTGGGTTGGATCCAACCCAGTCCCCTCCGGGCCGCAGGAATGTATGTGCACCCGGCCGTGGTGGCCGGCGGACGGGTTGCACAGGAAGACTCGGCCGGAAAAGTGTATAATAAAGCGAATGGAGGCCCTCCGCGGGGCTGCCTCCTGAACTGGCGGGGCTGCTTCGGCGATCCCGCCGCCGGGCGATGGCATACGTTCAGCCGTTGCTCTGGAGGCGATCCTTGGGCGGAAGACGACGGCAAGCCTAGGCGTCCGCGCAGCGGACCGATGCCTTCTTGCCCTGGCGGTTGGCCTCCTACCAGCAGGGAGCCGTTATGACGACGGTGTACGTTCTGAACAGCGCGTTCGAGTGTATCAGCCAGACTTCCCTCGGGAGGGCCTTGGTCCTCATCGAGGAGAGGAAGGCCGAGGTCGTGCGCTGGGGGGACGGCATAGTGAGGTCCGTGAGCGGAGTCTTCAGGATCCCGCTCATAATCCGGATCTTCAGGTATGTCCGTGCCTTCGGCAGGGCACTCCGTTATAGCAACAGGATCGTCTGGGAGAGGGATGACCATACTTGTTTTATCCCCAATACTCCCATATTGATGTGGGATGGAGATTTGAAACCTATTTCTTGTGTGGAAAAGGGCGATCGTGTTATTGATGCCTATGGTATGAAACAGACCGTGATGGATGTAAGGTCTTTTGAAATAAAAGGCGACATCTTGGAAATTAGGCGAAGATGCATCGGCGACTATGTCGGCATGACCCCCGACCATAAGCTTCTGGTGGCTTCACGTGACGGTTCTTTTGATCCTTCTGGCGTGCCAGCCAACATCTTTATGTCACAATCGGGAAAAGGTCGCGGATATTTGTTCGAACCTTGTCTGACGAACATTGTTGATGAGTCAAATTCCGTTTTGGATCTTTTGAATGTGTGTTGCAAGAGCATCCCCGTCATAAAGGTGGAAGGGCAGGGATCATTATTAAGAAGAGCACATGGACATAGTGTTCCTCGTTTTATTGTAAAAGATTTTGACTTGGGAAAACTGTTTGGATATTTTCTCGCCGAAGGTTGTGTCCGAGGCTCCAAAAATACGGTAAACTTTTGCTTCCACATAAAGGAAACATCTTTTGTTGACGATGTGAGAAACATTATCAAGAATAAGTTTAATCTTGATTGCAAGGTACTGACCAACATATGGAGGCATACTGCGACAGTTCGTTGCCACAGTATCTTTTTGTATCATATGTTCCTTGGCTTGCGTGATAAAACAGGCGAGAAACGTTTTGCCCAAAAGAATCATCCGTTGGGTTTCTTGAGGGGGGTTTTGGCTGGGATGCTGTTGGGAGACGGCAGTTTTAATACAAAGTTTAACAAGTGCGTCTTGATGTTGGGTGATGAAGCTTTGGTCAAGGATATGTACATTGTCGCGCTGATGATCGGTCTTTATCCGTCATTGTCGAAAACCTTTTTCAGACACGGCAAGAAGCCGTCCAAGTCCGTTATATTTGCTGGGGCGGAGTGGGATAAAATAACATCCTTGGTGTTTCCTCTTTTGAATCTGAAGGCTTTTGCCACCCTGCGCCGAACAGATAGGATGTTCGTGGATCGCATTGTAATGACCAGTGTGACCGATGTTGTTCAAGAACATTATTCTGGCAGGGTTCATGACCTAGAGGTGTCGGGCAGTCACACCTATGTGGCGGGCTTTATGGCGGTACACAATTGCCAGTACTGCGGGAAGAAGATCACGTCCAAGGCTCATATGACGACGGATCACGTGGTTCCGGCGTCAAGGGGCGGAAGGACTCTCTATGAGAACATGGTGACCTGCTGCATGGCCTGCAACCACAGGAAGAAGAACAGGACTCCTGAGGAAGCTGGAATGAAGCTCCTGAGGAAGCCCTTCAGGCCTCTGCTCTCCAGGCATATGGCTCTGGTGATCGAGGAAGCCAAGCAGCTTGTCATGGAGGGGAAGTGGGATGGCTATGGACAGTGACCTTAACGGCGTTTTTGGATTGGACGGATTGACCCTTGGGATTGCCGCCTGCCTGTTGCTGGTGGTTGTCTCGGACATTGGTTCGCTCATGAACGTCGCCAAGTGGCTCTGCCTGGTTGTCGGAGCCATCTTGAAGGTCATCGCGAAAAAGCTGGAAAATGGCCTTGACAATCTCCTCGGTTAATGGGAAAGTTTTTGTCAGAAAGAAGGAAATCCCAGTTGGATCTGGGAAGGAAAGAACATGAGGGTTTTATTGTCAAGTAGCATATCGCTGTCGTCCCTCCTAAAGAGGGCGGCCGTGCTCTGCACTTGACAAGCCCAATGCGGACACGAGCCCCCTCAAGGGAAACCTGGAGGGGGCTTTTTTTGTGCCCGAATGCTCTTTGAAAATTGAATAGGATTTGATGGGCGGTTAGTTTACCGGTCATAAAACCGCTGTCTTATAAACAGCAGAAGGCAGTTCAACTCTGCCACCGCCTACCAAACGAAAAGAGGGGTTGTAAGGCTATGGTAAGAATAATTACAGTTTCTGGGAGCCAGAAAGCCCAAATGCTTCAGCTTTGGGATGAATGGCGACCGTGGAAAAATCTTCGGCATGTTGTATAATCATGGGACGTTCTTTGACATGGTCTGCCAGGTTCGGCGAAAAGGCTTTCGCCGGTAAAACCATGG
>Ga0315288_10011498_pt1 | contig 11144 bp, 14 predicted proteins | sample YL17G11_20_MG_FD_203454 | JGI IMG/M metagenome (GOLD analysis project Ga0315288, IMG submission 203454) | Sediment microbial communities from Yellowstone Lake, YNP, Wyoming, USA - YL17G11_20 | ecosystem: Environmental > Aquatic > Freshwater > Lake > Sediment | place: USA: Wyoming | collected... | reverse complement strand
CAGGTCGAGCAGGCGGCTCCGGGCGTGGGCCGGTGTGTCACTGGCGTAGGCCTTCCGCATCGCCGCTTTCACCCAGGCCCGCTTTCCTTCGGGCAGGTGCTCGACCACGTTGTGGATCTTGTGGAACTGGCACCGCTGCACCAGCGCCCAGTCCCCGAAGATTCCCCGGATCGCCTTCCGCAGACCCTTGCCCCCGTCGATGACGAACAGCCGGGCTCGTTCCACCGGCAGCCCCCGGTCCACGAGGTTCGCCAGCAGCCGCCGGCAGACGGCCTCGTTCTCCGTGGATCCCTCCGCGACCCCGAGCACATCCTTGTTCCCCCGGGCGTCGATGCCCAGGGCCACCACCAGGGTGTGGTCTCCGAACCCCGTGCCGTCCAGCATCAGAACCGGGAAGTCGCCGGTCTACCAGGGGCCGCGCAAGAAAGCTCTCCAGCTGGGCCTGGGTCCGGGCCACGAACCGCCGGCTCACCGAGCTTCTTCCGGTGGCCTTTTCCGCGACGGTCTTCTCCACCGGTTCCAGCGACCGCCCGTAGTTCCGCGTGCTCACGCCCAGGATCATCTGCTCCAGGACCCGGCCGGAGAGCGGGTCTTCCTCGTTGAACTGCTGGTAGGTGGGCAGGGGGACTTCCTCGCCCGCGACCGTCCGCACCCGGGGTTTGCGGACACCCACCCGGCGGCCTCCCAGCACCACCGACCCGTCGTCGTACCCATATCGGGTCGCTTCTCGGTCGGGATCCGGCCGCCCCTTGGGGCCGCAGAGGCGTCGGCGGTCCTCCTCCAGCATCGCGCCAAGGACCTTCAGGCCCGCGTTCACCGCAAGTGCCAGGAGCCCACGCCGGGCGTCCATCAGGAAGCCCAGCAGATCAACCCTGGAGTCGGAAGGCTCGACGGGACTCGCGACAGCGACTTCACAGGCCGCTCGTTTCGTGGGATGCTTTGCCATGACGGTGGTCCCTCCTTTGGTTTGGCACCCCGATCATGACCGATCGGGGCGGAAGGATCACCGTCACCGTTCAACGCTTAAAGGGACAACCCCTGCGTTTAGACGGAAATCTATAAATCTAGTTAGCCGCACAAAGGAAGCTGCATGATGATCGAGAGGTTAGTCCGCTCCATCGTTGCGCTCTTTCTCGTATGTTCGGTGAGCCTCAGCTTGGTGCGCGCTGACCATTGCGACGAAAGCCGATTCACAACCGGACCTGTTGACCGCGAGTTGGCAGGAGTCAAGCTTTTCGCGTTGCTCCCAGACGCGATCGCTGAGCTTGGGCAACCCAGTCGCCACCGAGACTTCACGGGTGCCGACTATCCGGAGGGTTCTGGAGAAGCGGAGTACATCTGGGAAATAGAAGGGACCCAGGTTACCTTGTACACAATGTATAGAAGGGACGAATCAAGTGCGCGAGTGGAAACCACCGTATCCGTTGAGATAAGCGGCCAGCCGGCGAAATCCGATCGGAAGCGAAAGTTGTTGACGACCTCTCGCGGACTGAGTCTTGGCGCAAAACGTGTAGATGTCGAGAAACGGTACGGGCCGCTCTTTCTTCATGAGGTGCTCAAGGGTCGTGGCAGCCTCTCCTACTGCTGGGAAGATGACACCTGGCTTACCTTTTATTTTGAGAAGTCACGGCTCGTTAGCACAATTCACCTCCTGGGGTCTGTCGAGTAAAATATCATGTGCGGCGGCTAACTCCTGCTTACAGGCGACGGCGGGCTTCGGGTCTTGTCCACAATCATGCATGCTGTGAACGACGCCCGCCGCGCCTGAACCAGAATCGTTCGGCAGAGATATTGCATGACGAACCGGTCTGAATCGACTCCGAAGAAGATGTACTGGTCGGACGACTCCCGCGGGACCAAGCAGTGCCCCGACTGCCAGACTGCGCTCGTCCCGAAGAGTCATTCGTATCTGATGGTCTTACGGCACGGGAAATCCATGGACAGCCAGATCGTGGGGAGCGCCGGCGGCTACTTCTGTACCGCCTGTCCGGTGGTCGTGCTTGACAAGGTCCGGCTCGACGACTACGCCGCGATGAGTCCCGCCGCCAGAGCAGGAAGCAGTTACGCCGTGCTCGGCTTGGTCGACCTGTCCGCGGTGCCTGAAGACAAGAAACACTTGCCTTTCGACGAAGTCAACAACCCACTTCCCCTGGTCACGTTCACAAACCCACATCAGGGCCCGGAGACCGGTCGATCGTGAGCGGCGACCTGCCGAACATGTCGTTGGAGCGGCTCGGTGGCAGCTGCGCGGCCTCGCCCGCTCAACGGCAGCGTTGGGGGCACTGAGGGCGAGATGGACACACGATCCCCGAGATTGTCTCCTCCCGATCGGAAGATCTCCGAGACCTTTCTGCACTTCGCCGCGCCTATGCTGCATGACCTGACGTCCGAGGCACCTGAACAGCGAGCCGAGGAGGTGTTACGGGTTGCCTTTACCGTCTGGAATGCCGTGGTGCTCGCAGATGTACTCAAGGACCACAGCCATCTCGAGAAGGCCCGCAGCCTCGCGGCCGATCAGCCCGAGGTCGCCGTGCTCATGGAACAACTGGTCGCGCGTAAACGCGCGCTGTTCGGAGATGACGAGAGGTTGATCGGGACCTGGGAAGTAACGAGGACGCCGGATGGCATCAACGTCCGCGCCGATGCCCGAGACCCGCACACCATGTCGAGAGCCCCAGAATGACCAGCATTGGAGGTTGTCGGCCCCGAACCCGCGCATTCAGCCGATCGGCTCCGCCGGCAGCTGATGCGCATCGTTGGGCGGACTTCAGGAGGACGAGTTCTGGGGCAGGAAAGGAGAGAAAGCGATGAGCGCTTGGATCCCATACGCGATCGTGGCGGCGCTGCTATACGGGCTCCACCAGGTGTTCACCAAACTCGCGGCCGACCGCATTGGCGAGGGACTTGGTGGTTTCATCGTAGAGGCGACCGCCACGGCGACGATTGTCGTTTACCTTCTTTACCTCCGGCTGGCGCACCAATGGAACCAGGCATCCTCTGCGCCTGGCATCTGGTGGTCAGCGGCAACGGGATTTTGCGTCGGGATTGGGACCATCGCGTTCTTTCTTCTTTTTCAGCGCGGGGGTCCGCTTTCTGCCGTACCAGGGATTGTCGCCGGCGGTGCAGCCTTCACAGCCGTGGTTGGTTTCCTGGCTTTTCATGAGCCAATGCCCATTTCTCGTATCGCCGGGGTGCTGTTGTCCGTACTGGGCCTCTACCTCCTCAGGAAGTGAGATGCCGCCGCCGTCCGGCTTGCTCGGGCACGGCACAAACGACCGGTGTTCGCACGCCGCGGCTTAACCATGCGTTGGGCGGACGAGGGATACTCCTGAACAGGAGCGGGAGGCGGCCGGTGGACATCCAGATTGTGCGGGAGGACATCGCGTCGGCGACTGCGAGGAGGTTGATCCGCGCTCTGAACAGGGAGCTCTCGGAGCGCTACCCGGAGGAGGGGGCGAAGCACTTCCGGATCGATCCAGAGGAGGTCGCCGAAGAGCGAGGCGCATTCCTCGTTGCATACGCGGGCGGTGAAGCCCTCGGGTGCGGCGCCATCCGTCGGATCGATCCTGAGACGGCGGAGATCAAGCGAATGTATGTCGAGCCAAGCGCTCGCGGTCGGGGGGTGGGGCGCACGCTGCTGGTGGATCTCGAAACGGAAGGACGTCGTCTTGGCGTGAAGCGAATCGTACTCGAGACCGGCGAGAGGCAGCTTGAGGCTCTCGCCCTCTATGGGCAAGCCGGATTCGCCCGCATTCCGGCTTTCGGCGAATACGTCGGGTTTCCGTTGAGTGTTTGTATGGGAAAGGAGCTGTGACGAAGAACTTCCAGCGCTGAGCAACCGGGAGCATCGGTAACAGAATAGACCGGAAACATGGGTAGCACTTCCGGGCTTCACCGGTCTCGGGCACGGATGAGGTAGTCCAGGGATCGACCCGAACAGGAGGTGACATGGGAAGGATCGGTTGGGTGTGCATGTTTGCGGTTGCCATGTTTGTCGCCGTGTCGGCCTGGGCCGCGACCAAGCCTGAAGATGCTGCGCAAGTCGCGGCGGAATCGTGGCTGAAGCTTGTCGACACGGGGAACTACGAGGCGTCCTGGGACCAGGCGGCCAAGCTCTTCAAGGGCGCCGTGACGAGGGAGCAGTGGAAACAAGCTTCCGCCGGGGTGCGAGCACCCCTCGGCAAGCTCATCTCCCGCAAGGTGAAGGGCCGGGAGTACACCGAGAAGGTCCCGGGTGCTCCCGACGGGAAGTACGTAATCATCCAGTTCGACAGCGTGTTCGAGAAGAAGGCATCATCTGTCGAGACTGTGACTCCCATGCTCGATCCGGACGGGGTGTGGCGGGTGTCGGGGTACTACATCCACTGAGCCGTCCTCGGCCTGAAGGAGCCGCCGAATCGAAGCTTGAACCGGTATGAAGAATGGGCATATTGGGGGGTGATCGAAAGGAGAGACGATGGGCAAACCCGTGATTGCCGATAAGAAGCCCGCCGTACTGGAGCTGGCAGCGGGGACGTACTGGTGGTGCCGGTGCGGGAAGTCACAGAAGCAGCCCTTCTGCGACGGCTCTCACAAGAAACTGTAACGGGTTGCGTGACCGCGGCAGGAGGCCCCCGCCGGTCGCCGCCCGGAGCGGGCTTCGCGGTCGAGGAAGGGGAGCAGGTCTCCGAATGAGCGTCCGAAACCCCGGCATCGACCGGAATACGATCCTGGGGCTGTCCGCCATCCTGCTCTGGAGCGCCACCATCGCCCTGGCCCGGAGCATCTCCGAACAGATCGGCCCTCTGACCGCGGGGGCTTCCGTTTACTCGGCAGCCGGCCTGATTCTGGGCGGCCACCTCCTCGTCAGGGAGCGGTCTTTCGGAAGGCTGCGGAGGCTCCCGCGCCTCCACCTCTTCGGATGCGGCGCGCTGTTCCTCATCTACACCGGGGCGCTCTTTCTTGCGCTGGGGCTCGCCGCGAATCGTCACCAGGCGATCGAAGTCGGCCTCCTGAACTATCTGTGGCCGACGCTCACCCTCCTGTTTTCTCTGCTCCTTCTCGGCAAAAGGGCCGGCGCGGGCCTGATTCCCGCGACGCTGCTCGCGCTCCTGGGCGTTTTTCTGGTGTTGACGCCCGGGACGTCGATCTCATGGCGTTCCTTCCTGACGAATCTCCAGAGCAATCCGGTCGCGTACAGCCTGGGCCTGACGGCGGCCGTTTCCTGGGCCCTTTACTCGAACCTGACGCGGCGGTGGGGGGAGAGCGGAGGCGACGGGGCGGTTCTGCTGTTTACCCTCTGCACCGGAGCTGGGTTCTCGCTTGCCCGGCTCTTTCGTCCGGAACCGGGGGCATGGAGCGTCCGGGTCGTGGCCGAAGTCGCCTTGCTTGCGCTGGGAACCGCGTTGGCCTACGTTTTCTGGGATGTCGCCATGCGCCGGGGGGACATTGTGCTGGTGGCGTCCTGTTCCTACCTGACGCCGTTCTTCTCGACCCTGGTGAGCTGTGTCTACCTCGGGGTCCTGCCGGGCATGGGGGTGTGGCTGGGCTGCCTGCTGATCGTCGCGGGCTCGTTCTGGAGCTGGCGCTCCATCGTCCGCCGCTCCGCCGCGGCGGCAGGATGAGATCCACGCCGTCCCCCGGGAATAGATTCACGATTCCGGTGGTCCCGGATCCATGGCTCAACCCCGAACGGGACGGGGTTGCCGGGCTACAGCGCGGGGTGGTTCCGGCTCCGGAACGGGGAGAAGGCCCTGGCGTTCGTGACGGACAGGCAGCGGGTCCTTTACTTTCCGACGTGGAAGGGGTACTCGATCCTGCTCAGCGTCGCGGAGCCCGACGCGATGCTGGCGGCGTTGCGAAGGGCGGGTGCGCGATGAATGATGACGGGATTCTCCCGGTGATTCCCGCGCCGGGCGGCAGGAAATGAGAGAGCCGGGGTCCTGGGAGCCCGCGAAGGCGGCCGGAGGTGGTGCATGAAAGCGTTCGTGACGGGAGGCACGGGCTTCATCGGGAGCGAGGTGGTCCGCCGGCTCGCGAAGGGCGGTCACGAAGTGCGCTGCCTGGTCCGGCCGGCGAGCGACACGAGGCGGATCGAGGCGACGGGTGCTCACCTGGTTCGGGGGGACCTGAAGGACAGGCCTTCCCTGCTGGAAGGGATGAAGGGCTGCGACTGGGCGGTCAACGTCGCGGCGGCCTACTCCTTCTGGGCGCCGGATCCCCGAATCTACCGGGAGGTCAACGTAGACGGCGCCCGGAACGTCATGGAGTGCGCGCTGGAGGCGGGCGTGTCGAAGGTCGTGCACGTCGGCACCGCCGTGACCTACGGCAGGCCGGCGCAGACCCCGGTGACCGAGGAGACGCCGGCCGGGCCGGTCCGCTTCAGTGAATATGCCCGGACCAAGCACGAGGGAGAGATCATCGCGTGGCGCCTGCGCGAGACGAGGGGGCTTCCGCTGGTGGTGGTCATGCCCGGCGGGGTCTTCGGTCCGGGCGATCCGAAGGCGACCGGTCACTATATCCAGGATCTCGTGCAGGGCCGGATGCCGGCCACGGTCTTCGAGAACTCCCCCTTCCCCTGGGTCTACGTGGGGGACGTGGCCGAGGGGATCGTCCGGGCCGCGGGGAAGGAGGGGAATGCGGGCGAGAGGTACTTCCTGGTCGCCGAGAGCCTGACCTTCGGCCAGATCAACCGGATGATCAGCGAGATCTCCGGGGCCCGGCTGCCGAGGATGCGCCTGCCCGACGGGCTCACGCTCGCGGGGGCCCATCTCCTGACGGCGGTCGCCCGGCTGACGGGAAGACCGCCCATGCTGGGGATGTCCCTGGACCAGATCCGGACCATGAAGGAAGGGCTCGTGGTGGACGGGAGCAAGGCGGCGCGGGAGCTGGGAATCCGGTACACTCCCGTCCGCGCGGCCATCGCGGAGGAGATCCAGTCCCTCCGGCGATGACCTTCCACACACCGGCGAGACCGAAACCCGGACGTGGGGTCGGGCTCGGGAGCCGCAGCGCGGAGGAATTCCGGGAGCGCCCGGGAGGAACCCTTGATCGGGGCCATCGCCGGCGACATCATCGGTTCGGCCCATGAATACCTGGGCACGAAGTCCATGGACTTCGAGCTGTTCGGTGGGGACTGCCGCTTCACGGACGATTCCGTCCTGACCGTTGCGGTGGCGGATAGCCTGCTGACCGGGATTCCCTACATGGACAAGTTCCATGAGTACTTTCAGGCCTACCCGGCTGCGGGGTACGGGATGCGTTTCACGTTGTGGGCCGCGCGGCGGGAGCGGGAGCCGTATAACAGCTGGGGCAACGGCTCGGCGATGAGAGTCAGCCCGGTCGGATTCGCGTTTGGAACCCTGGAGGAGGTGGTGGCCGAGGCCCGCCGGAGCGCCGAGCCGACCCACAACCATGAAGAGGGGATCCGGGGGGCCCAGGCGACCGCGGCGGCCGTCTTCCTGGGGCGGGCGGGAAAGAGCAAGGAGGAAATCAGGACGGCCATCGAATCGCGGTTCGGCTACGACCTGAGCCGCTGTCTCGATGACATCCGGCCGGCCTACTGCTTTACCGAATCGTGTCGGGAGACGGTGCCTCCGGCCATCATCGCCTTCCTGGAATCACGGGACTACGAGCACGCGGTCCGCAAGGCCGTCTCGCTCGGGGGGGACGCCGACACGCTGGCCTGCATCGCGGGGGGAATCGCGGAGGCCTTCTACGGAGGCGTCCCCGAGCCGATCGCCCGGCGTGCCCTGGCCATGCTGGACTTCCCGTTGCGACGGGTCACGGAGGAGTTCCACCGCCGCTTCGTATCTCCTCCGGCACTCCCGGAGCCGGACTCGCCGGCCGCGGCGGGTCCGCCATCGTGATATAGCTTGACACCCGGAGGTCCTGCTGATGATCCGGATCGTTGAAGCCTCCGAGGAGGACCATGAGCAGGTCCTCTCCTTGGTGGAGCAACTGCTGGTCGAGCTGGAGGATCACCCCGGCGAGTTCGAGACAATCGATCGGCCCAAGGTCCTGAGGGAGCTGGCGGAAGCCGGGAGCCGCTATACGGCGTTCCTGGCCCTGGACCCCGCCGGCCGGGTCGTCGGCGTCACGACGGTCATGGAATCGTTCGCCATCTACGCCGGGGGAAACTACGGCGTCATCGACGAGATGTACGTCGTCCCGGGGCAGCGATCCCGCGGGACCGGGAAGCTCCTGATCGATGCCGTCAAGGAGCACGGCCGGCGGAAAGGGTGGCTGCGGATCGAGGTGACCGCGCCGCCGGAGGATAAGTGGAATCGGACCGTGAAGTTCTACGAGGACCAGCAATTCGTCTTCACGGGCCCGAAGCTGAGGTTCAGACTGAAGGGTGCATCGTGAGGGCTGCGGCGTGGAAGAGAGGCGGTGAAATGCCCGGAGGAGCGCGGAAGGCCCGGGATCTGAAGTTCCACCCGGCGACGGCGTCCCGGTGGGCCGACCTCGAGGCGCTGTTCGGCGAGCGGGGCGCCTGCGGCGGTTGCTGGTGCATGGCCTGGCGGCTTCCCCGGAAGGAGTCGCAGGCGGGGAAAGGGGCCGGGAACAGGCGGGCGCTGCGGAGGATCGTGGCGTCGGGAGAGAAACCGGGGATCCTCGGCTACCTCGGCAAGGAGCCGGTGGCCTGGTGCTCGGTGGCGCCGCGGGAGAAGTTCGTGGTCCTGGCGAATTCCCGGGTGCTCCGGCCGGTGGACGATACGCCGGTCTGGTCCGTCTCCTGCATGTTCGTGAAGAGGCCGTACCGGCGACGGGGGATCTCGGCGCGAATGCTCCGGGCGGCGGTGGAGTTTGCGGCGAAGCAGGGGGCGAAGGTGGTGGAGGGGTATCCCGTGGTGCCGAGCATGGTGAAGATGCCGGACCCGTTCATCTGGACCGGTATCCCCGCGGCGTTCAAGGCGGCGGGGTTCCGGGAGGCGCTGCGGCGCTCGCCGGGCCGGCCCATCATGCGCTTCGAGATCCGGCCCCGGCGCCGCGCCCGGGGAGGGGAGGGAGCGGATGGCCGAAGAGCGTCCCGTTGACATCCCGGCCTCCCTGGCGGAGGCGCTGCGCGCCGCGAAGCGCGTGGCGGTCCTCACCGGGGCGGGGGTGTCGGCGGAGAGCGGGCTCCCCACCTTCCGCGATCCCATGACGGGCCTCTGGGCGAAGTACCGGCCCGAGGACCTGGCCACGCCCGAGGCCTTCGCCCGCGACCCGCGCCTGGTCTGGGAATGGTATGAGTGGCGCCGGGGGCTGGTGGCCGCGGCGCGGCCGAACCCGGGGCATCTGGCCCTCGCCGAGATGGAGAAGCGCATCCCCCGGCTCTCCCTCCTCACCCAGAACGTGGACGGCCTTCATCAGAGAGCGGGGAGCCGGAACGTGGTGGAGCTCCACGGGAACATCACCCGCAGCAAGTGCTTCGACCGGGAGCACCCGGCGGAGTCGTGGCCGGAGACCGGCGACGTTCCGCCCCGGTGCCGGCAGTGCGGAAGCCCCCTCCGGCCCGACGTGGTCTGGTTCGGCGAGGCGCTCCCGGGGGCCGCTCTGGCCGCGGCCCGGGACGCCATCGAAAGCTGCGATCTCTTCTTCTCCATCGGCACGTCGGGGATGGTTCAGCCGGCCGCCTCGTTCTCCCACCGGGCGCAGGGCCGCGGGGCCACGGTGGCGATCATCAATCCCGACGTCTCCAATTTCGTTTCCCGCTCCCAGGTCCTGATCCAGGGGCCGTCGGGCCGGGTCCTCCCCGCCCTTCTGGAGAAGGCCTGGCCGGCGTCCAGGACAACCCATGAAGGATAATCGCCGGAAGACCGGATGCTTCTTCCGAGCCGGTTGTCCGGGCGCGAGACTTCGCCTCCGGTGGCGACGGTCATCGTCTTCGTGCTCATCATCGGATGTGGCGTTCGTCGTATTTCTCAGGAACCGATAACAGGGAAAGGGCAGAATCATCATGAATGAGAACGTCGGTAAGCACTGCCTGGTATGCGGCCGGGACGAGGGCCAGGTGCCGTTGCTTCGGCTGGACTGCCGGGGGAAGATGCTGTGGATTTGCCCCCAGCACCTGCCCGTCCTGATCCACGATCCCGGCTCGCTGGCAGGGAAGCTCCCGGGGGCGGAGAACCTGAGCCCCGCGGATCACAAGGACTGAGGACCAGCCGGCTCCCGGAGGAGGAGACCATGTTCCGCAACGCCATCGTGCGCCCGCCCGACAGCCGGTTCGCTGAGGGGCTGACCACCGCCGGGCTCGGGGCGCCGGTTCTGGAGAGGGCGCTGGAGCAGCATGCGCGCTACTGCGAGGCGCTGGAGCGCTGCGGCCTTTCCCTGACGAGGCTCGATCCGGACCCGCGCTACCCGGACGGGACCTTCGTGGAGGACGACGCCGTCCTCACCCCCGGCTGCGCGATCCTGACGCGCCCGGGGGCCGAGAGCCGGCAGGGAGAAGTGGCGGGAATCCGGGAGGTGCTCGCCCGGTTCTACCGGACCATCCGCACCATCGAGGCGCCCGGGACGGTGGACGGGGGCGACATCTGCGAGGCGGAGGGGCACTTCTTCATCGGGATCTCGGAGCGGACCAACGAGCCGGGGGCAAGGCAGCTGGCCGGGTTCCTGGAGAAGGAGGGGTACACATCCTCGTTCGTGGACATCCGGAAGACCCGCGGGATTCTCCACCTGAAGAGCGGGGTCGCCTATCTCGGCGACCGGCGCCTGGTCCTGATCGACACCCTGGCCGGGCGGGAGGAGTTCCGGGAGTACGAAGTCGTCCACGTCGAGGCGGCCGAGGAGTATGCCGCCAACTGCGTCCGGGTCAACGACCGGGTCTTCCTGGCGGCGGGCTTCCCGGCGCTGGAGAAGTCGCTGATCCGCCTCGGCTGCAAGGTCGTCCCGCTGGAGATGTCGGAGTTCCGGAAGATGGACGGGGGGCTGAGCTGCCTGTCGCTCCGGTTCTGAGCCGATGAGGAAGATCCCCCATTTCGCCCCGCAGCGGCAGAGGGCCGTGGCATTCCTCCTCCTCTCTCTGGCGGCGGCCCTCGTGCCGGGATCGGCGGGAGGCGACCCTTCCCGCCCCGGCCGGGCGGAAAGCGCGTGGCAGAAGATCGAGCGTGGGCTGGAGCTGGGCACTTTCCAGGCCCCCGTGAAGTCCGGGACGGGTGACTCGCTGATCCGGGTCCTGC
>Ga0315288_10011497_pt1 | contig 11144 bp, 8 predicted proteins | sample YL17G11_20_MG_FD_203454 | JGI IMG/M metagenome (GOLD analysis project Ga0315288, IMG submission 203454) | Sediment microbial communities from Yellowstone Lake, YNP, Wyoming, USA - YL17G11_20 | ecosystem: Environmental > Aquatic > Freshwater > Lake > Sediment | place: USA: Wyoming | collected... | reverse complement strand
TTTCACCGCCTTCCCATTCCCGGTTCCGTATTCAGTTGTCCTCCCCACTATACACCGGTTCGGCGGCGTGTCAAGGCCCATTTCTAACCGCAAAGGTCGCAAAGGGAGGAGAGAGTGATCGCGGATTTCGGATTAAACGGCGAAAGGCAACAACGGCATCCCCCCGCGGTGCGGGGGGCCCAGGCGCGCGCGGGGAGGCAGGGCGGTTCGCGCGCTTGACAGGGCGGTGCGGGGGTTTAGAATGGGCGGCGGCTTTCGGAAGGCGAGGCATCGCATATGGCGACGGAATCTGAAAGTTCGCAGGCGCACGCGGTCGGGATCGACCTGGGAACGACATTTTCGAGCCTGGCGTACGTGAACGCGGCGGGGAACCCCGTCATCGTCCCGAACGCCGAGGGGGAACTCCTGACGCCGTCGGTCGTGGCGTTCACGAAGGACGCGATCCTGGTGGGTCGGGACGCGCGGCGGGAGGCTTTGGCGGACCCGTCGCGAGCGGTGCTGCACATCAAGCGCGAGATGGGGAACCCCCGGTGGCGATTCAAGGTGGACGGGGAAACCTACACGCCGGAGAGCATCTCGGCCCTGATCCTGAAGAAGTTGAAGCAGGATGCGGAGTTGCACATCGGGCCGGTCCATAAGGCGGTGATCACGGTGCCGGCGTATTTCGACGACGTGCGGCGGAAGGCCACCGAGGACGCCGGGGCGATCGCGGGCCTGGAGGTGATCGACATTGTGAACGAGCCGACGGCCGGGGCGCTCGCCTACGGCCTGGGGGGGACGGCGGAGGACGGCGTGTTTCTGGTGTACGACCTGGGTGGCGGGACGTTCGACGTGACGGTGATCGACAAGAAGGGGTATGAGTTCATCACGCTGGCGACGGACGGGGACGTGCAGTTGGGCGGGAAGGACTGGGACGAGCGGCTGGTGGACCATCTGGCGGAACGGTTCAAGGGGGAGTTCGGGGACGACCCGCGCGAGAACGCGCAGGCGTTGAGTTATCTGTATGTAAGCGCGGAGGAGGGGAAGAAGACGCTCAGCCGGCGCGAGGCGACGAAGGTGCCCGTCAGTTACAAGGGGCACTGGGGCAATTACGAGGTGACGCGCGAGGAGTTCGAGGCAATCACGGAAGACCTGCTGGCGGTGACGCAGTTGACGACGGAGATGGTGCTGGAGGAGGCGGGGATCACGTGGGCGGGGGTGGGGCGGATCGTACCGACGGGGGGCTCGACGCGGATGCCGATGGTGCAGCGTCTGCTGGAGCGGATGAGCGCGAAGACGGTGCGGGCGGAGGTTCCGGTGGACGAGGCGGTGGCGGCGGGGGCGGCGATCCACGCGGCGATCTGCGCGCTGGCGGGAGACGGGCGGGTGCGCGAACTGTCGGCGGAGGCGGCGGAACGGCTGGGGAAGATCCGGACGGTGGACGTGGCGGCCCACGCGCTGGGCCTCATTATCAAGGACGTGCGGACGCTCGAGTACCGCAACGACGTGCTGATTGCGAAGAACTCGCGGCTGCCGGCGAGCGTGACGAAAACCTACCAGACGAGCCAGGACGGGCAGACGAAGATCCTCTTGCAGGTGGTGCAGGGGGACGCGCCGGACCCGTCGGCGACGATCGTAATCGGGCAGTTGGAGGTGGCGGGCCTCCCGGCGGGCCGACCGGCGGGGAGCCTGGTGAACGTGACGTACTCGTACGACCGGAAGGGGCGGATCCACGTGCGTGCGGAGGACCAGGATTCGGGGAAGGTGGTGTCGGCGGAGATTGCGCGGACGAGCGGCCTACGGGCGTCGGAAGTGGCGGAAGAGGCGAAGAGGCTGGGGCTGAAGACGATTGAATAGAGGCAATGCGGAGTGCGGAATGCGGAATGCGGAATGAACGGCGGAACGGGACACAGAAAGAAGCAACTACAAGGGTCTGGTTCGCCGGCGGGCTTGCCCGCCGCGTGCATCGGGTCGGAACGGACGCCGGATTTCGTGGTTGAAAGGGCAGGACGCCGGCGGGCGGAATCCTGGTTTGCGGAGGGGTGGGGGTCGTATAATAAGGTAGAAGGCGAGAGGAAGGAGTTTGCGCGATGACGACCGCCGAGACGAAGGCGGTGTCCGGGCAGGACGAGGTTCTGCTCGAGACGATCTTCGAGAAGACGATCCTGCACTTTCTGGACCCTGTGCGGGCGTATCTGGACGATGCGAGCGTGACGGAGATCATGATCAACGGCCCGGAGGAGGTGTACATCGAGCGGAAAGGGGCGTTGGTGCTGACGGAGGCGCGGTTTGAGAGCCAGGAGACGCTGGACGCGGCGGTGCGGAACATATTGCAGTACGTTGGGAAACGTGTGTCGGCGGATCAGCCGATGATGGACGGCCGGTTGCCGGACGGGTCGCGTGTGCACGTGGCGATGCCGCCGGTGTCGCGTCGTGGGACGGTGGTGACGATCCGGAAGTTTTCGCGTGAGGCGTTCGAGATGGATTACCTGGTTTCGTGCGGGACGCTGTCGGAGGAGGCGCGGGATTTTCTGCACCTGTGCATCGTGACGGAGAAGAACCTGCTGATTAGCGGGGGGACGTCGAGCGGGAAGACGAGCCTGCTGAACGTGCTGTCGGAGTACATTCACGCGGACCGCCGGGTCGTGGTGATCGAGGAATCGAGCGAACTGCAACTCCAGCAGCCGCACGTCATCGGCCTGGAGTCGCGTGCGGTGGATCGGTACGGGCGCGGGGAGGTGTCGATCCGGGAACTGTTTAAGAACAGCCTGCGGATGCGCCCCGATAGGGTGATCGTGGGAGAGTGCCGGGGCGGCGAGGCGCTGGACATGATCCAGGCGATGACGAGCGGTCACGCGGGATCGATGACGACGCTGCACGCGGACTCGGCGCCGGACGCGCTGAACCGTCTGGAGACGATGGCGATGATGAGCGGGGTGGAGATACCGCTGGCGGCGCTTCGGCTGCAGATCGCGGGGGCGATCCACGTGATCGTGCAGATGATGCGTTTTGCGGACGGCGGCCGGCGGGTGGTCGGCATCAGCCAGGTGGTGGGATTGACCGAGTCCGGGCGGTACCAGGTTCAGGACCTCTTCAACCTCCAGTTGCCGGAAGGGGAATACGAACTGGCGAAGGCCCGGCTGCAATGGACGGGCGAGAAGTGCGTTTTTCGTAATGAGGTGGGGGTGCGTGCGGAAGCGCGGAACTTCCCAAGGCTGGCGCCCCTCCTGGCCGATAAATGAGGGAAGGAGCGAGCGGGGAATGATCTCAATGCAGAATGCAGAACGCAGAATGCAGAATAAACGGCAAAGCAAAAACACATGCGGCGCCGTGGCGCGGTTCCACCGGGACCAGCGCGGGGGGATGCTGGATTACGTTCTGGTGCTGGGCGTCTTCGTGCCGCTCGCGGTGTTCATGATTGTGAAACTCTTTGAGGTGTTGTCGGACTACTTCGGGATGATCGCGTTCTACGTCACGTGGCCGTTCCTGTGACGGGGCGGGGCGCGGCAGAGAGAAGAAAGGGGTGCCTTATGATTCGAGGGCTGTGGGATGTGCTGAAGCGGCTCGAGCGGGATGAGACCGGCGCGCAGGGTCTGGAACTTCTGCTGATCATCGCGGCCATCATGCTGCCGCTCCTGGGTCTCCTGATCATTTTCCGAAACGAGATCCGGGAATGGGTCGTGGGCATCTGGGAGAAGGCCCGCGGCGAATCGGAGAAGAACGAGAGCGATTTCTTCGGTAACCTGTAACCGAGCGACGGCTCCCGAAAGCCGAGCAAGGCAGGCGACCGGCGCCGAGGGACGAGGCGATCGCCCCCTGTCCGTGCGCTCGAGGAGCGGGCGACCCTGGCACGGGTACGGCTCGTGCCGTGGCCGGCTCGCCACGGCGAGCCCTGTAGTGAGAGAACATCTCTACTACACGGCGAGCGGGGAGGGCCGTTGGACTGGCAACGCGCGAGCGAGGTGGTGTTGGCGGTCGTCCTGATCGTGGCATCCGTCACGGAACTCAGGCGGGGCAAGATTTACAACTGGCTGACGTATCCGGCGATCCTGGCGGGCCTGGCGTTCGGCGTCGTCCGCGGGGCGGTCGAGGGCGGCTCCGCATGGGACGGTTTCGTTAACCACGCCGCCGGGTTCGGGCTTGGCTTCGGCGTCCTGTTCCTGGCCTACCTGCTCGGGGGCATGGGCGGCGGAGACGTGAAACTGATGGGGGCGGTCGGGGCGTTCCTTGGCTGGGGCCAAGACGCCGCCGCCCTGTACGCGACCTTTTATTCCTTCCTGGTGGGAGCGGCGCTGGGCCTTGTGCTGATGGTGTGGTGGGGCCAGACGCGGTCGGTGGTTCGGCGGTTGGGAGTGGCGATTCGGCTGCTGCCCGTGCCGGGCGTCCGGCCGGACGAGGCGATTCCGCCCGGCTCGCTCCAGGTTCCGTTCGGTCTGGCGGCGTGCATCGGGTCGGTGTGGTGGATGGTGGAGAATGCGATCGGAAAGTCTCTGTGGGAAGTAGTGACGGGTGTGTTGTAAAACAGGAGCGAAGGGGCGGGGGTTGTCAATGACGAAGAACGAAATTCGAATGACGAATCAAACAGCAAATCCGAATGACGAAAAAGTCCGGCTCGCATTTCGTCATTGCCGTTTCGTCATTGATTCGTCATTCGGATTTCGTCATTCGGATTTTTGAGCGGGGTGTTCGATGGCGCGAAACGCGAAACGGCGGCTCGTGGTGCTGGGTGTGTTGGCGGCGGCGTCGCTCGTGGGCCTCCTGGTCCTGGCGGTGCGGGCGGTGCGTCTGGCGCCGGCGTGGGCGCAGGCGTCGGCGTCGAGCCCGCTGGGCGTGCGGTGCCTGGTGATCATCGGCGTGGGGATGCTGGCGCTTGGGGCGTCGGCGATGGTGCTGGTGCGGGCGTGCGGCCCGGCTTCGCCCTACGGGCTTCGCCGTGGCAAGCGTCGCAGCGGCGTGAGAGGCATCGCGACAGACCAGGGCGGGACGGCCGCGATCGAGATGACCCTCCTTTTGCCGTTCGCCCTGATGATCTTCCTGGTGATTGCGCAGGCGGCGATCCTCTTTAACGGGAACATGGTGGTGCATTATTCGGGATTTGCGGCCTCGCGTGTGGCGGTCGTCGTCGTGCCGTTGGAGATCGGGGAGGAACTGAGGAACCTGGTGTATAACCCGGACTGGGGGGGGAATCCGCCGTCGGAAAAACTGGAGTTGATCCGTCGGGCGGCGGTGCTGGCGCTGGTGCCGGTCAGCGGGCCGCTGGAGGAGGCGGAGACGGGGGGAGAGGCGGTGCCGGGCGCGGGCGGCGGGCAGGCGGTCGAGGGCGAGACGCGGACGCTGTTCAGTTTCTTCGGGTCGGACGACCCGTGGTGGTTCAAGCGGATTCGGCGTCAATACAATTATGCGAATAAGTACACGAAATTGACGCTGGCGAAGCCGGAGCACTGGCGCGACGGGAATCCGGACCCGGATTGTCCGTATCGGCATCAGCGCCAGGACGCGTGGACGCAGTGGGGCTGGACGTATGTGCCGTACTGCCCCTTCCACTCGGAGCGGATGGATTACGGATACTGGGAGGACCTGCACCTTCGGATCGTGTACCCGTTCCTTCTGGAGGTTCCGGTGGCGAACCGGGTGATGGGCGACAAGTTTGATTTGCCGGGCCGGCGGGGGAACTCCTACGCGACCGAGATCAAGGTGATCAGCACGTTGTCGAACGAGGGCGGGCCGGAGGTCCACCCGAAGGACGGGTAGGACGGCATTGCGGATTTCGGCCCGCCTTCGCCAAGGCTACGGCGGGTAAAATTTCGGATTGCCCTTCGAGAGCCTCAGGGCCCTGAGCAAGGTCGAAGGGCGGATTGAAACGACGAAACGGCGGACGTTTAGCCGCGAGCCGCTTGCGGCTTAGCGGCCGTTGCCTTCAGTGACAGAGGAAACAACCGGGGAAGAAACGAGGGAGCGATGGCCGACGCGGTGTTCTCGGGCAGCCTGAAGCCCGGGGCAAAACTCGGAAAGTACGAGGTCCGCGAGCAGGTGGCGGTGGGCGGGATGGCGGTCATTTACAAGGCGTACGACCCGTCGCTGGACCGTCACGTGGCGATCAAGCAGATCGCGCCGCACCTGGCGCAGGACGAACGGTTCGTCGAAAGATTCCGGTCCGAGGCGCAGACGCTGGCTCGCCTGTCGGGGTCGCAGGCGAACATCGTCAACGTGCACGAGTTGATCGAAGCGGACGGCCACCAGTTGTACCTGGTGATGGAGTACGTGGAGGGGACGACGCTTCGGACGATCATGGACCGCGGGCCCGTGCCGCTCCAGACCGGCCTGGGGGTGCTCCTGTCGACGGCGCTGGGATTGCGCGCGATGCACGCCCAGGGGATCGTGCACCGCGACCTGACGCCGATGAACATCATGATGGCGCGGGACGGGGCGCTGAAGATCACGGACTTCGGGCTGATCGGCCACTCGGGCGGCCGGACGAGCCTGCCGATGGGGACGACCAAATACATGGCCCCCGAAATGTTCACCGGGGCGCCGGTGGACCCGCGGGCGGACCTGTACAGTCTGGGGCTGATTGCGTACGAGATGTTCGCGGGGCCGGAGAAGTTCGCGGAGGTGTTTAAGGACGTGCTGCGCGACGAGCGGGCGCAGCAGGTGCGATGGATGCACTGGCACGCGAACGCGGGTCTGCGGGCGCCGTCGCTGAAGGAAGTGCAGCCCGGCGTGCCGCCGCTCATCTCGAAGATCGTCGACCGGATGATGGAGAAGGACCCGTCGAAGCGTTTTGCGTCGGCGGAGCAGATCATCCGTTGGCTTCGGCGGATTTTCGTGATGCACGTGCAGGGCAAGAGCGTCTCGCTGACGGACTCCGAGACGTTGGAGAAGGAGATCGAGGCGGAGGCGTCGGCGCCGACGGTGCCGGCCGTGCGGGCGCCCGGGAAGGGTTTGGCGGGCCGCGGAGGGGCCGACGTGCCGGCCGTGGTCGAAAAGACGGCCCCGATTCCGCAGCCGAAACTGACGTGGAAGAAGGCGGCCGTCTATGGCGCCGTCATCGGCGGTCCGCTCGTCCTCCTGGCCGTGGGACTGCTGGTATGGAATTACTATCGGTGGGAGGGGATCCGGGAGCGGGCGCGGACGGCGATCCGCGATGCCGACGTCCTGTACGACCAGGGCCAATTCGACCGGGCCGCCGCCGAATTCGACAAGATCAAGCGCGAGTACGAGGACCTGAAATCGTATGCGGTGTACGCGCACCTGAAGTCGCTGATGGCCCGGGCGGAAAACGCGCTCCAGAAAAAGGACTGGGAGGATGCGGACCGCGCGTGGGACGATGCGGCCAAGAACGGGGCCACCTCCAACTGGAGCCACGGGTTCCAGGAACGTCTGGCGGCTGCGCGGAACGTCGAACAGCGCGTGGCGGAAGCAAAGCGCGCCGAACAGGCCCAGAAGTACGAGGAGGCCATCGCCCTGCTGGACCAACTGCGGGCCAGTTACCCCGACGCCGACAAGTACGCCGGCGAAGACCTGGCGAAATGGATCACCGAACTTCAGTTCAAGCAGGTGAACCGCGAGTATAATCAGAAGATGCTCGACGGCAAGACGGCCCTGGAGAAAGGCCTGCTGGACGAAGCGGTGCGGCTCTTCCAGGCGGCGCGGAATATCCGCGAGACGCCGGAGGTCGTGGAACTTATTCAGACGGTGACGAAGCGCAAGGATTTCATCCGGTTGGAGGTGCTGGGCGACCGGTTTGCGGCGGACCGGAAGTGGCCGGAGGCGGTGGACGCGTACGCCAAGGCGCTGAAGATCCAACCGTCGGAGGCGGTCAAGAAGAAGATGGACAACGCGAAGGCGGAGGACTTGGCCGGGCAGGCGCGGGGGCTGATGGCGGCGAACGTGCCCAGCGAAGCGATAAAGAAATGGTCCGAAGTGCTGCAGTATAACCCACAGCATCCGGAGGCGCTGCGCGAGATCCGCAAGTACGCTGGCCGCGAGCAACTCGAGGGCCTAATCCGCGCGGGCGACGAGGCGATGGCCCAGAAACAGTGGGAACCGGCGATCCGCAGTTACGAGGCCGCCCTGAAACTCATGGACCCCGACGACAAGTCGCAGAAGTCAAAGCGCGATGGCGTCGAGGCCCAGTTGCTCGAAGCACGATACCAGGCCCCCCTGGAGCGCGGGCGCGAGGCGCTCGCCCGGCGGGCGTGGGAGGAGGCGCGGACGGCCCTGAATCAGGCCAAGGCGCTGAAGGACACGCCGGAGGTCAACGACCTGCTGGCGCGGCTGACGGACGACCAGGCGCACTACCAATGGTTGGACCTCGGCAAGGAACTGATGGCGCAGGGCAAGATCGTGGACGCCATCAAGGTGTTCGAGGATGCCCTGAAGAAGCGCGACACCCAGGAGGTGCGGGACCTCATTAACGAGGCGTATTACGCCATGTATCTGGCGCAGGCGAGGTATTACCTGAGCCGGAACGAGCTGGAGCCCGTCAGCGGGTTCCTGGAACTGGCGCGGAAGTATGCGAACGACGAGAAGAAGAAGATCGAGGTCCAGGGGATTCAGCAGGAGGCGAACCGGCTGATCCAGGAGAAGGCGTCGGAGGGCAAGGGATGAGGCCCAGGACGGCAATGCGGAATGCGGAATGCGGAGCGCGGAATAAACGGCAAAACGCCAAACGGCGTGGGAGCGCCTGGGTGCGGTTCCAGCGGGACGAGCGCGGCCAGGCCATCTATCTGATGGTCCTGTTCCTCTTCCTCCTGGCGGGCCTGCTGTTTCTGGTGATGAACACGGGCGAGAAACTCAATCACAAGGTGATGATGCAGAGCGCCGCCGACGCGGTGACGGCGACCGGGGCGGCGTGGTACGCGCGGGGCCTCAACACCATCTCGATGTGCAACGTGACGGAGACGCAACTGCTCTCGCTGATCGTCCTCTTGGACACGCTGGAGACGGTCGTCCCGCCGAGCACGGAATGCATCGACGACCTGATGGCGAACCTGGGCTCGACGCCGCACCACGGCGACGTGCCGATCGACGATCGGCTGATCTGGCTGGTGGTGGGGAACGCGCGGTCGGAGCAGCAGATCGTCCGGCAGTTCGACGACGTGGTGCGTGGGATTCCGATGCCGGAGTACCTGAGGTACGACAGCGGGGTCCTCTGGCAATGCGCGAAGTTGATGGACGGTTTTTCGCACGCGATGGCGCGCGTGACGCCGCTCGCCTCGATCCGCGAGTCGATGGACGTGGCGAAGCGGAACGGGGCGGAGTTCGGGTTCACGGTGCCGCTCTGGCCGGAACTGCCGGTGCGTGACGGCCGGTTCGAGGATTGGCGGAACCCGATGCGTTCGGGCCGGATGCCTTCGGCCGGGGGGGGGCGCTGGCGTGGGCGTGGAGAGATCATCGGGGGGTTCGCGTGGGTGATGGGCTACTACGGCTACCGCGGGCAGGTGATGGGTCCGTGGTCGTGGTGGCGGGAACCGTTCACGAACGCCAAGCCGATGGGCCTGTTTGACCTGTCGAAGTTCTCGGTCCTGTTTCGGATCGTGTCGGACAAGAAGTTCGGAATGCTGTTCGGCGATACGGAAGACAGGTACGGCGCCATTGACGAGGTGACGCTGCGCCAGTGGGAGATGGACTACGACAAGGCGAAGGACCTGCCGCCCAACCGGATTCGGCGGGCGTGGTGGGAGACCGTCTCGTTCGACGCGCGGTATCCGTTCCCGGAGCCGCCCTTCTTCTCCAACATCGAGTTGCGCCACGAGAAGGAGCCGTTGCCGAGGACGCGGTCGTATCGGGACATGCGCCGGCCGGACCTCTCGTCGTACACGCGTTCGACGCATTCGTACGACGGGGCGGACCCGCGCCACGCCGTCTGGTACCGGGCCCAGGAGCACAAGACAGCCCACTATCCGCAGTTGGGGATTTTCGCCCCGCACCCGCCGATGTATCCGGACGGGTCGCCCTGGCCTTACACCGACGCCGAGATGAAGATTTATTACCACGTGTCGCTGTATCGGTTCAACGGGGCGGAACTGGAGACGGACGAGCATCTGCACCGGGACTATCTGCCGCCCGCGGGACAGACGCCCGACTTCGCCCCCATCCTGCTGGACCACTCGGTCGGCGACAACCTGACGGAACACATTCGGCAGCGGTTCACGTTCAACGGTTTCGCGTACCGTCCGGGGGCGGTGCGCGAGTGGTCCAACCGCTTCATCAACCCCAACCCGGTCGAGGACGTGGTCGCCTATGCCCAGGCCCGCGTCTACAACCGCTGGAGTTGGGACCTGTTTACGCAGCACTGGAAAGTGAAACTGGTCCGGACGGACCGCTGGAAGGACCTTCTGGCGGAACTGGACCGGGGCCTGCCGGGGGGGGGCTCGGACGTGGCGGGGGAACTGACGGCGGAGCGCCTCGAACCGGTCCGCCGGATGCTCACCGGGTACGACGAGGCGTTCGTCAAGGAGGTCACGCATTGAATACAATGCAAAGTGCAGAATGCAGAATGCAGAATAGACGACAAACATGCGTGAGCCCGGTGCGGAAGCACGGAAAAAGGGGACGGGAGTATTTTGCCGGAACGGCCCTTCGGGTGCTTTGCACAAAATACTCCCGTCCCCTTTTTCCGCACCGGGCTCGGGCCCGGCGAGGCAACGCGCTGCTGGAGTTCATCCTGACGCTGCCCATCGTCATCTTCATCACCGGCCTGGCGATCTACATGTCGCTGGCGCTGCTGACGAAACAGGAGACGCTCATCGAGGCGCGTCACCAGTTGTGGCACGCGGCGCAGCACGGCAGTTGGTCGCCGATGAGACTGGAAGGATGGGCGCCGGCGGCCGGCGTCGGCACGGGGGAAGACTTCGGCAACCGGCCCCGCGGCACGGGCGAGGAGTTGGACCGGCTCCGGCCGGACATCGAGCCCGAGACGATCGCCCGCACGTCCAACCCGAAGGCGCGCGATTACTGGGACCGCATCTGGGGCAACCTGCCCGGCCGGCACGATACCCACGCCAGCCGGTCCTTCGAGACCCAGGGGAGCCTCTGGAACTTCATCAACCGGACGGCGCTGGCGGTTCATTGGCGGGATTCGAGCCCCTGGCACTGGCACCATCTGGACGCCTGGCGAGTCGCGCGGAGCGGACCCTGCAAGGAGATCTTCGATTCGTTCG
>Ga0315288_10011496_pt1 | contig 11144 bp, 13 predicted proteins | sample YL17G11_20_MG_FD_203454 | JGI IMG/M metagenome (GOLD analysis project Ga0315288, IMG submission 203454) | Sediment microbial communities from Yellowstone Lake, YNP, Wyoming, USA - YL17G11_20 | ecosystem: Environmental > Aquatic > Freshwater > Lake > Sediment | place: USA: Wyoming | collected... | reverse complement strand
TGGCATCGAGGGCGCCGGGCACGAGGCGGGTCTGGTCGGTGTCTTCGATGCGCAGGATGAACTGTCCGCCCTCATGACGGGCGAAGAGCCAGTTGAAGAGGGCGGTGCGGATGTTGCCGACGTGGGGGACGCCGGTAGGGCTGGGAGCGAAACGGACGCGAACAGTCACTTGTTATCTCAGGTAACGGGCGGGAACTCGCATCCAGCCGAGGGCGGTCATCAGGGCCATCGTCGCCAGGGCGACCGCCGTCAGCACCCCCGATAGGGCGAACGGCCGGTCGGCGGCGTATCCCCGGAACCCCTTGTTGATGAACTCGGAGAGCTGCTCCCTCAGGTCGTGCCAACCGATGGCGATGAGCAGGGTGACCATGGCGGCCACCGTCAGGAGCAGGAAGGAGAGCGTGAAGCTGGCCACCAAGAGCTCCCAACGGTCGGGCTCAGGCCCGCCGGCGCTGAACCAGCGGTTTGTGTAGTAGTTGAGAAGGCCCGGCACCACTATGAACGCGCCTATAAGCATCCAGGGCACCAAGAAGTCCATGGATCACCTCCCTGTGATTCTCCGAAATGGGAAACGCAGCCGCGTCGCAGCACGCGGGCTCATTCTAGTGGATCGCACCGCGAACCTCAAGGCTCTGTACTCGCCGAGCGCATTCCGAACGTGGTTGAGGAGCGTTATGCGCGCTGGGCGGCGTCGGCGTTCTCGCCGTAACATGGGCGTGGTTGCTCCCACCCGCCCGCCCTAGAAAGGTCACAAAGAAATCGGGGGGACACCCCCCGAACCCCCTGGCAGAGAGGGAGATTCCCTCTCTGCACTCTCCCTTCTTGTGGCGAACGCCTCCGCGCCTACTGATACCAGGAAGCGAACACACTGGCAGGCAGGTGTACCCGCCGAGCGGGTCGGGCACAGAGTCCCGACCCTACGGGGTTCGACATGTTCCGTGGCGGCGGCTGTCTCTGCCCACCGTTCTGTCGTCACCTTACCGGGCGGCCAGGCGCAGGGCCTGTTGCAGGTCGGCGGGCAGGGGCGACTCGAAGACGAGCCAGCGGCCGTCGCCGGGGTGGTGAAATCCCAGCCGGCAGGCATGGAGGAACTGACGTCCCACGAACGGCGACGGTCTGCCGTAGACGGCGTCCCCGACGATAGGATGGCCGACGGCGGCGAAGTGGACACGGATCTGGTGGGTGCGCCCGGTCGAAGGCGTGACCTCGACGAGCGTGCAACCGTCCAGGTACTCGCGGACACGGTAGGCCGTGCGAGCCGGGCGTCCGCCCTCGACGACGGCCATGCGCTTGCGGTTGCGGGGGTCGCGCCCGATAGCGCCTTCGATGACGCCCTCTTTCGGCTCGAGGCGGCCCGTCACGAGGGCAAGGTATCCCTTCTCCACCGTCCGTTCCTTCAGTTGCCGCGAGAGGGTGATGTGAGCGCGGTCGTTCTTGGCGACGAGGAGGAGCCCCGACGTGTCCTTGTCCAGGCGGTGGACGATGCCCGGCCGCAGCACCCCGCCGACGCCGGCCAGGTCGGGGCAGCGCGCCAGGAGGGCGTTGACAAGGGTGTGCCGGCTCCGGCCGGCGCCGGGGTGGACGGCCATTCCCGCCGGCTTGTCGACGACTAGAAGGTCATGGTCTTCGTAGACAATCGAGAGGGGGATCGCCTCCGGCTCCAGGTCGAGGGGCGACGGCGGCGGGACGCGCACGACGACACGGTCTCCCCGCTGGAGGAGCCGAGAGGGCTTGACCGGCCGTCCGTTGACGGTGACGAAGCCCTCCTCGATTAGGCGCCGGGCGCGGGAGCGCGACACATCGGGGCAGTGATGAGCCACGTAGACGTCGAGACGCTCGGCTCCTTCCTCCTGGACTACGATATCGAAGAGCCGCTCTCTCAGGTTCTCTTCTCTGGTTGCCATAGCGTCTCGCTGAGGACGAAGAACCCCACGATGGTCGCCACCCCGACCACGATCGCTGAGTCGGCGACGTTGAAGGCCGGCCAGTAACGGAAGTCGATGAAGTCGGTGACACCACCCAGACGGACGCGGTCCGTCAGGTTTCCGACGGCGCCTCCCAGTTGCAGGCCGAGGGCGAGACGGAGAAGTCCGTGCTCCATGGGCGGATAGAGATAATAGAGGATGATGGCAGCAAGGCCGAAGAGGGTGGTGATGGTAAGGAAGACGCCCTGCCCCTGTAGGATGCCAAAAGCAGCGCCCGTGTTGGTCACACGGATGATGCGGAGGATGTCCCAGTCGGCCCAGGTCTCACCGGGGACCAGGTTGGAGCGGATGATGTGCTTGGTGAACTGATCGAGCGCGACAACCAGGGCGGCTATCAGGAAGAAGAGGAGGTCGTTGCGCAATCGAGCCCAGAGCCGGCTCCGGCCGCGGGACTCCTCGTTCTCTAGCGTCGCTCTACCTTCCGTCAACTCTGGAAGCCTGGCATATCCCCTCTTGGTTTGGTACGATCATAGCACCGGCCTCGAGAGGGGGCAAACGAATGGATCGCGGCGTCAAGCAGACAGGCAATCGCAAGGATAGGATACCGCCGAACCAGCGGAACGTCGACCGCTTTCCCGTGCTGACCCACGGGCCGGTGCCTCACATCGACCTCCGGGAGTGGCGTTTCACGATGTCGGGTCTCGTGGAGGAGCCGGTCTCCTTCACCTGGGACGAGTTCATGGCCCTCCCCCAAGTCAGGATGGACTCGGACATACACTGCGTAACCGGCTGGAGCAGGCTGGATAACGATTGGGAGGGCGTCGCCGCGGCTGAGCTGATGAAGCGCATCCACCTGCGGCCCGAGGCGAAGCACGTGATGGTGCACTGCTACGGCGACTACACCACAAACCTCTCGCTGGCAGACCTCCAGTCCGAGGGCGTGCTCTTCGCCCACAAGCACAACGGCGAGCCGCTGACGCCGGAGCACGGATGGCCGCTCCGTCTTGTGGTCCCCCACCTGTACTTCTGGAAGAGCGCGAAGTGGGTACGGGGTCTAACGTTCACTGAGCACGACCAGCCGGGCTTCTGGGAGTCGGCGGGGTATCACATGCGGGGCGACCCCTGGAAGGAGGAGCGCTATTCCCGCTGAAGTCGACGCGAGGAGCTTCTTCGTTTGCCCGCCGGCCCGGCGCCTCCCCTAGGGGGCGCAGGACATCATCCAGCGGTAGCATCTTGAGAAGGCGGGATACTACCGATATTAGACTACGGGCGTTGGACTGGGTAGCGTTCTCGCCGTATAGTGGGAGGCTGAGGACAGCTAATCCCGCGGTATCGAAGGGATTGTCGATCCGCCTTAGAAGACAGTTAACGAACGAGGACTGAAAGAAGGAAGGAGCAACCGACTGTGAAGATCAGCAAGTGGGCGAAGGTCTTGGCGATATCCACCGTGGTGTTGCTGATGGTAGGTTTGAGCGTGAGCTGCGGCGGCGGCGGCGGAAAGAAGGAGGCGGCGGGGCCGGACGAGTACGCAAAGGCGGTATGTGAGGCCGTCGGGAAGTACTACGCTGAGGGGGAGACGCTGTTCGGCGACAGTTCGGCTTTCGAGAACGCGGAAGACCCGGCGGAGCTACAGGACGCGATCGCCAAGGCGCAACCTCTTATCCAAGGCATGGCCGATGACCTTGACAAGATCGAGCCGCCATCAGAGGTCAAGGACTGGCATGAGGGCCTGGTGACGGGCATGACGACGGCAGCGGAGCTGTTCGGGGAGCTGAAAGACATCCTAGACAAGCCTTTGGACGAGGCGATGGCCGGGATCACCGATCTGCAGCCGGAGTTGGAGGGTCTGGACGCGTCGTTTGGGTCGCTTGGGGACTTGCCGTCAGAATACCAAGACGCGTTCGAGAACGAGCCGAAGTGCGAGGGTCTCGACATCTTGAGTGAGTAGTCGGCACGCCATCGGCGGCTGCTTCTGCCCTCCAGCAGGGCTTGAGGGATAGCAGAGAAGCCCGCAGGTCGGGCGGGAAGTGCGGGGGAGGGACGCGAGTCAGCGTCTATCGTTCGCGCTTCTCGCCCGATTCCACTTGCAGGGCTCAATATGTAAGTGCTAGACTGAGTCGGGCCCCCATCGTCTAGTGGCCTAGGACGCCACCCTTTCAAGGTGGAAACGGGGATTCGATTTCCCCTGGGGGTACCAGCTCGGGGCACCGAGCAGTCTCTCAGCGAGCCCAGCGACAAGACTTCTAATCGCTCCCTCGTTGGATCCAACGATCCCACGTGATCCCCAAGAGGAACGTCATGTGCCCTTAGCGGGCTTCCGCGGCTTCGCATCGAGTAGCTTGAGCACCCGCTCGCGGAGATAGCGCAGCACAAAGGAGCTCACGGTCCCGTCAGGGTACAGCCCCCTGCCGACGGCGGTCTGCCTCTCCCCTTGGGCGGACCTGGAAGGGATCGGCGAATCCATGCGTACGAAGGCAGACATCTAGAGGTACTGCGCGACGATTCCAAGCGCGACGCCCTACTCCTCCCATCACACCTCAAAATCTGTCCATTGGCGGATGTTTTCGCCGTCATAGCCGCCGAAACCTGTAAATGAGGGCAATTCGCAGCATCGATGCGCCCCTTAGGCGATAGACCTATGCCAAGAGGAGTTCTTCAATGAGAGCTAAGACGAATATTGAGAGGAAACGGAGCGGTGAGGAAGGTTTCACGCTGGTCGAGCTGCTGATCGTGCTGGCTATACTGGCGGTCCTCGTCGCTGTGGTGCTGCCGAACTTCACCGGACTCCTCGGCGGCAGTCAGACCACGGCGGCTGACGCGGAGAAGGTCATCGTCCAGACGGCCGTCGATGCCAAGATGGCTGCGGAGAGTCTGGCGACCACCACCGCCATCACCACCGCCACCACCGACATGACCACTGCCGCGGGAGGGTTCGGGCTGTACCCAACCTATATGCGCGGCATGGCGACCAAGGGCACCTACACCGTCGAAACCACGGGCGAGGTCACGCAGGAGAGCACCGGCTACTGACAACCGCAGAGGCCCGGTTTCTCTCGTGACCTGACTGGGCCTCTGCTTCCGTGTGTTCCCGACGTTCGGATGACCTACTCCACGGTCACCGTGCCTATAATCTGAACATCGCCACTGTCGACATCCGATGGGCCCGCCGGATCGACGCGCGGGCCTTCGCCCACCCTCATCCGCAGCCGATAGACGCCGGCATCGAGGCTCCTGGGGATGAGGACATAGTATTCCTCCTTGATGATCTCCCCCTGCTCCCACTGGCTCGTCGGACGGATGCCACCGCCCAGCTCCCAGCCCTGCCACCAGAGCGGGAAGCCGCGGCGAGAGTCCACTCTATCGTTCTCATCGGTGAAGAGCACCGTGGCCTGCAGGTTCTTGTCCGTCTCTTCCGAGAGGCGCCAGTAGTAGACCAATCGCATTACGTCGCCGCGCTGCCCGGGCGCTGGTTCGGCCTGGAATCCGACCAGGGTAGCCCCCCCGAAGGGGACCGAAAGACGCGCGTCCTCGGGCACCTCGTCAACCGTCAAGGACGGCTTCTCCTGCAACACCCTGTAGAACGACCCCCTCGGCACCAGATCATCTTTGTACTCCGGCTTGGGCAGGACATTCGTGGCCATCGTCTCGATGCTGTTCAGTACCACCGGCTGCACGTAGTATTCGCTCCGTATCGTCTCCAGATCGCCGCGAAGGCCCTCCGCGACGTACACCGGCCGCCCCTTCTCAAACTGCTCAGCGATGAACTCGTTGACATCCTCGCCCTGCGCTGAGAAGACGGGCGATATGAACACGTCCCGCCGGTATCCCTCGACTAGCTGTAGATACCAGAACGGCGACGCCGTCCAGCTGTCGGCGACAATAGTGGAATGCGGCTTCACCCTCTCCAGCGTCGTCAGCGCGAAATCATAGGCGCTGTAGTCGTCGCTCCTGTCCACCCGCGGCAGGTTCCGGGCGAGGAGGGAGACCGGCAGGAGCAGCAGGACAGCCGCCACCGGCAGGAACAGATAGTGGCCGGAATAGGCCCACTGGAGGCGCCTAAGCTCCACGCGCTGGAAGACGAAGGATAGGAGCGCCTGCGCGCCACACCCGATCCATACGCCCAGTATCAGGTACGCCGGGATGAAGTAGTTGTAGATGTTATGGATGCCATAGCTGAGCGCCACCAGCCCTACGAGCACGCACAGGGAGAGCCCGTAGAGCGCGAACAGCCGCCGGCGCCGCCAGGTATGGATCAGGCCCACCGCCGCCAGCGCCAGCCCGAAGGGGGTGAACTCATTCTGGGGGAAGACGCTCAGGATGTTGAGTCTATCCAGGAACGCGAAGTCCCAGTAGTTGCCGGGGCTGCTCCCCGTCAGGAACATGCTCAGATAGGTCCGCCAGCTCGCGGGCTGGGCCCAGCTAAGGTCCGGGGCCTGCGATCCCCGTAGCGGCAGGTAGATATAAACCGACAGCCCCAACAGGAAGAGAAGACCGCAACGCAGCAATCGGCCGGCGCTGAGGCCGCCTCTTCCCGCCCAAAGGAACATCAGCATCCCCGGCAGCAGCAGCACGATGAGACGGTGGTTGCCCAGGCTCAGGCCGAAGACCAGGAATACCAGGTACAGTTGCCAGACCCGTCCGCTCTCCCGCCAGTGCAACAGCAGCAGGGTGATGAGAGCGGTGGAGAAGGCGTTCAGGGGATACGACTCCGCCCAGTTGGCGCTCGCCCACAGCGTTGAGGAGAAGGCCAGCGTAAGAGAGCCGAGGGCGGACGCCAGCCAACTGCCGGTCAGGCGGTGAATGATCAGATAGACCACCACCACCGTCAGGGCCGCGAAGACCGCCGACATCAGGTTGACCCTGTAGGCGACGTCGCCGATCGGTATGAGGGTGAACAGCTTCCCCAGCAGTATGTACAGGGGGTAGCCGGTGTTGTGGGCGATACCGAGGACGTGGGAGGCGGTTGCGAACTCCCCCATGTCGTACCACATCACGGTGGGAGCCAGGGTGCGGAGGTAGACGGAGAAGGCCACCAGCCCCACCAGGGCCGCGCCTGTCCCGGGTTCTAGCCCATTTAGCGTTCTGAGGAATCCTCGACCCATCGTCTCCTGCCGATCGAGCCTAGTGAGCAAGGCTCACCGCTACGCCGCCACATCCTCCTTCAGCGACAGCAGACCTCTCATCTCATCCGGGCTCTGACTGTGCTCAAGGGCCGCCTCCAGCCCGATGACACCGCCGCGGTATAGCGCGACAAGCGCCTGGTCCAGCGTGCACATCCCGAACTGCGCCCCCGTCTGGATCACGTTCAATAGCTGGTGGGTCTTCCCCTCCCTGATCAGGTTGCGGACGGCCGACGTAGCGATCATTATCTCCACCGCCGGTACCCGTCCCGGTCTGCCGGCGCGGGGCGCCAGCGTCTGGCAGAGCACCGCCTCCAGGGCCATCGCGAGCTGGGCCCGCACCTGTTGCTGCTGGTGGGGAGGGAAGACGTCAATTATCCGGTCGATCGTCTGGGGAGCGTTGGGCGTATGGAGCGTTGCCAGCACCAGGTGTCCCGTCTCGGCAGCCGTGAGCGCCGCCGCTATCGTCGCCAGGTCCCTCATCTCGCCCACCAGGATGACGTCCGGGTCCTGGCGCAGGGCATGCTTCAGAGCGCCCGCGAACGACTTGGTGTCCGGCCCTAGCTCCCTCTGGGAGATAAGGCATTGCCTGTTCTGGTGTACGTATTCGATCGGGTCTTCGATGGTGACAACGTGGCGTCGCTCCCTCTCGTTGAGGTAGCCGGTCATGGCGGCCAGGGTGGTTGATTTGCCACAGCCCGTGGGGCCGGTGATCAGCACTAGACCCCGCCGCTTCAGGGCAAGGGAACCACAGATGTCCGGCAGTCCCAGTTCCTCCAGCGAGGGGATCTGCTCTCTCACCAGACGAAAGGCCAACGTTATGGTGCCGCGCTGTAGGGCAGCGTTGACGCGGAAGCGGCCGATCCCCGCCGCCGTGTAGGCGAAATCCAGCTCCTTCTCCTCATCAAAGCGCTCCCGCTGTTCGCCGTCCGTTATCTCCTCCAGGATGACGTTCACTGCGGCGACGCTCAGCGGCGGCAGCTCCTGCGGCTCCAGCTCTCCGTCTATGCGCAGCACGGGTGGGCTGCCAGCCTTTAGATGAAGGTCGGAGGCCTTCTGCTCCACCATGCGCCGCAGCAGCGCGGCTGCGTTCGGCTCATCCCCGGCGTCGGGTGTCATTGCAGATCCTCCTTACTCGACCGGCCACAGCGCGGCTCTCCCAACCGATGACGGCGATGACAATGAGAGTACAGACAACGAGAGCGACCAGTGCCATCTCCGGTGAGGGCCCGTAGCGCCACCAGAGGAGAAGGAACAACAGCCCCGTGCCTGCCTCCATCAGAAGAACCCTTATGGGGATGGGCGCGGAACAGTACCGACACCTCCCCCGCAGAAACAGGTAGCTTGCGACGGGGATCAGGTCGCGGGCGGCCAGCGGCGTCTTGCAGGCGGCGCAGTGCGAGCGCGGCCTGAACAGCGACTGTCCGGCGGGAAGACGGTCGATGCACACGTTCAGGAAGCTCCCCACCGCCAAGCCGACTAGGACGAAAGCGATAGCCATGGCGCTCCTACCATACCGCCTGAATGGAGAACGTCAGGGCCGCCGCGCCTCCTGTCAAAGCGGTGATCGTTACCTCGGAGAACGCGCCCTCTTGACCCAGCGCCCTCGCATAGCTGATGACACTCCCGGCGTCGGGCGCCTCTCCTGACACGGTGACCCCGCCCTCGCTGCGGGCCACGGAGTCGACACGGAGTCCCGGCGGGGCAGCCGAGTACAGCAGGGAAACGCCTCCCGATAGCGGCCGCCCGATACCCAAGAGCGTCTCCCGCTCGCTCTGCAGAGCGGCCAGCGACGCCTCTGTCTGTTCCAACTGCATCCGCAGCCCTCGCACCTGCCCGACATCCATCCCAACCTCTTCCAACTGGCCGGTGATGACGGCTAGCTGACCGCGCAGACGCTCCGTCTCCTGGGTGGCGGAACGCTGGATCATTATGACCGGCGCCAAGAACACCAGGCCGGCCAGAGCCGCCGCCATGCCTGCCACGTACCAGGCGGGGTAACGATGCGGCCGCAGCGCCGCCGGCAGGACGTTGAGGTCGATCAGGGCGTTTCGTTGTAGGAACGCGTTTCGCTGCATGGCTCTCACACCCCCTTGGCTGCCAGCCCGATGTTGACCGCGTAGCTGGCGATGGGCAGGTCGGACGGACATCCCAGCGGCGGCGTCAGCGGTTCAACCGGGTAGGGGGCCAGGCTCTCCAGCGACTCTATCGCCGCCGCTGCCTCCTCGGCGAGCGAACCGGTGAGGAATAGCGGCGTCGACGGGGCGAGCGGCTCCTGGCGGTGCGTGTCGTTGTAGAATTTGATCGTCCGCGCCAGCTCTCCCCGGCACCTGTCTATGCTGTCCTCGGGGGCCGCTCCCTCGCCCCGGCTTACCACCGTCCTCATTATGGCCGGTATTCCTCCCGTCACCACGACGATGTCGGCGCTGTCGGGCTCGACGTCGGCTATGATGGCCTCCCGCCGGTCGACCGCTCGCGCCAGCGCCAGCGGCTTGATGTCGACGGCGTGGGCCCGCCTTCCGGTGACCGCGATCGCCCGCAGCAGGGGGTCGAGGGTGTCGCGGGGCACCCCCAGGGCGAATATCCGCTGGTGACCGTCGTTCACCGCCAGCGTCTGCCAGGAAAGGTAGATATCCTCCATGGGAACCGGCATCTCCCGCTTCGCTTCCCGGGCCACCGCCGCCTCCATCATATGGGGGCTCATCTTCGGGAGCTCAAGCATGCGGGGGATCGACCGGATCCCGGTTACGCTCGCTATCAGTTTGCCCCCCCACACGCGATGGGAGTCCAGAAGGGCCTTGAGCGCGAGTCCCACCGCCTGGGGGTCGGCGACGACCCCCTCCCTGACGAGGCCGGCCTCCAGGGGCACCTCCGTCCAGGCCGACACCCGGTTTCCCTTCACCAGGAGGAGGCGCGCGCTCGTCCCTTCCACGTTCAGGGCGATGGTGGGCCTCTGCAGAAGGCGCGGCGGGCTTAGTTGGGGGTTGGGAAGGTTGATTCTCATGGTTGCTCACCGCCGTTTGGAGTAGGTTGTGTGGCGCCTGCGGCGGCCGGCGTCGCCTCCTTGCTCGCCGACTCCGCGTAGAAGGAGACGCCCACCTTCATCTCCTGTCCGCCTTCCACAGACGCGAGGTCCAGATCGCCGATAGCCACCGTGTGTGTTATGTCACCTTCCATCCGCGAGAGGAAGGCAAGCAGATCGGGTAGACCCCCATCCACCGCAAGGGCGTAGCTGAGGACCATATAGCCAGTTCCTTCCTCTTTGCCGGCGGCCTTCACCTCCTTTGGGGGAAGGGCGTTCATCTGCCGGATCCGCACATTGCTCTGGGCAGCGGAGGCGAGAAGACCCTCCACCAGGGCCGCGCTGTCCATCTCCTGGGGAAGGGCGTTCTCAAGGCTGGTCAGATTCCCCTGCGCCTGGGCCAGACGGTCCTGCAGATCCTTGAGTGTCTGCTGTGAGCCTCCCACACCGGACAGCGTGCCGCCGCCGGCCTCGATCTGATCCCTGAGGCTCGACTGCTCCTGGCGTCCCTTCAGATAGGAGGCGCCGATCACCACGTAGGCGACGATCAGTATCCCTCCCAGCCCGAGGAGCATGGTGGAGGGTTTCAGCTCGACCTTATCCAGTGAGGGTAGCGACTTGAGAATGGGAAGGTTCATTGTCCTCTACTCCAGTTGCCAGGAGACTATCCGGACGGCGTTCGCGCTGGCGATAGCCCGGGAGGTAACGCTCCGCCCGTTCATCTCTGAGCGGATGTCATAGCTCGCCACCGGATAGCTGATAGTGATCGTGCCTTTTTTCGGGGGGGCCGTCTGCACTAGGAGCTGGTATGACCCCGCCGGCTTGTCTGAGAACTGGACGGTGTAGGGCGGGTCCCCCTCCATGGGATTCAGGTCCACCGGCGTTTCACAGGGGTCTGAATCCGATAGGAGGGTGATCCATACCTGGTTTGTCGTAACATCCACCATCGCGAATATCGACCCCGCCTCCGATGACGTGAACGCGTAGCACTTCGCCCCTGCGCCATTCTGCCAGTCGGGCGTGATGCTCTCCGCCATGCCGGCTGCCGGCACGTAGCGGACCTCCGTCTTCGGGAAG
>Ga0315288_10011492_pt1 | contig 11146 bp, 9 predicted proteins | sample YL17G11_20_MG_FD_203454 | JGI IMG/M metagenome (GOLD analysis project Ga0315288, IMG submission 203454) | Sediment microbial communities from Yellowstone Lake, YNP, Wyoming, USA - YL17G11_20 | ecosystem: Environmental > Aquatic > Freshwater > Lake > Sediment | place: USA: Wyoming | collected... | reverse complement strand
TTCGTCCCATGGTCCAGTTGGGGTGGGCCACCGCCTGGTCCGGCGTGACGTCGTGCAACGAATCGGGGTCGCGGCCGCGAAACGGTCCGCCCGATGCGGTGAGCACGATGTGGTCGATCCGATCAGGCCACCTGGCACGGTTCTCCGGCAGGCATTGGAAGATCGCCGAATGCTCGCTGTCGATCGGCAACAGCATGGCGCCGCCATCTCGCACCGCGCTCATGAACAGCGCGCCGCCGACGACCAGCGCCTCCTTGTTGGCCAGCAGGATGCGCTTGCCAGCGCGCGCCGCGGCCAGGCATGGCGCCAGTCCCACGGCACCGACGATGGCCGCCATCACGGTGGTGACCTCATCATGCGCGGCGATCTCGCACAGCGCCGCCTCGCCGGCGAGCACCTCGGTTGTCAAGCCCTGCGATCGAAGGCGTCGCTGCAGCTCGCTGGCGGCGGCAGCGTCGCCGAGCACCGCATAGCGAGGATGCCACTGCAGGCACTGGACTTCTAGGTCGGCGCTGCGGCTGTGTGCGGTCAGTGCGAAGACCTCGAATCGCTCCGGGTGGCGCGCCACGACGTCGAGCGTACTGAGGCCGATGGAGCCGGTGGCGCCGAGGATCGCGAGGCGTTGCTTCACAGGCTCACAGACTCGACAGGGCCAGCGCCGCTGGCAGCACGGGCAAGAGAGCGTCGATGCGATCGAGCACCCCACCGTGGCCCGGCAGCAGCCGACTCGAATCCTTGGCGCCGGCGGCGCGCTTGACCAGCGATTCGAACAGGTCGCCAACGACACTGAACCCCGCCAGCGCGAGTGCGAGCGGCAACAGCCCACCCCAGCCAAAGCGCTCCACCGATACCGTGTACAGGCTGGCAGAGTCCACCGGCCATCGGCGATCGATCGCCAGCACCCAAAGGGCGGCCAGCATCAGCACGCTGACCATGCCGCCGGCAACGCCCTCCCAGCTCTTGCCCGGACTGATGGTCGGCGCCAGTTTGCGCCGCCCAAAGGCTCGACCCGCTGCGTAGGCGCCGATGTCGGCGGCCCACACCAGACACAGCGTCGACAGCAGGAAATTCACACCCACCGCGCGCGCCTTGGCCAATGCGAGCCAGCCCACCCACAAGGCCAGCAAACCAAGCGCGAGGCGCAAGACAGCGGGCCAGCGTGGCCAGCCCGCCGGCCCGCGGCGCAGCGCCATCGCGCCGCTCACGAGCCACGCCGCGGTGGCGCCCCACCAAACGGTGGCAGGCACCTTGACGATGCTGCCCGTGTGAACCGCCCACAACCCTGCCAGTGCCAACAGCGCACCGGGCCCCAGCGCCGCGACCGTGGCCACGCCGTTGAGCCGCGACCACTCCCAGCCGCCGGCCGCGATCAGCAACAAGGTCAGCAGCGCGAACGGCCATGGCGTCGTGACCCAAAGCGATGGCAGCAGCAGCGCCAACAGCAACACGGCAGTGATGACACGCTGCTGCAGCATCACTGGAGCTGATCAGGCGCTGACGCCCTGCGGTGCCGGTTCGGCTGCCACACCGCCGAAGCGGCGGTCGCGTGCGCGAAAGTCGGCCAGCGCGGCGTCGAGCTCGGCTTCGCCGAAGTCAGGCCACAGACAGTCGGTGAAGTACAGCTCTGAGTAGGCGACCTGCCAGAGCAGGAAGTTGCTGATGCGAACCTCGCCACCGGTGCGGATGAACAAGTCGGGGTCCGGTGCATAGTGCATCGCCATGTAGCGATCCAGCGTGCCTTCATCGAGGTCCGCTGCAGCCACTCCATCAGCCAGCGCGCACCGCGCGGCCTGCACGACATCCCAGCGGCCGCCGTAGTTGAACGCCACCGACAGCGTGATTCGGCGGTTGCCTTCGGTCGCCCGCTCGGCCTGGTCCCAGGCCGCGCGCACCTTGTCCGAAACGGCGCTGCGGTCGCCGACAATGCGGATGCGTACGCCTTCCTTGGCCAGCTTGGTCAGGTACTTCGACACCGCCACCAGGACCAGGCCCATCAGGCCGGAAACCTCGTCGCTGGGTCGCTTCCAGTTCTCCGACGAAAAGGCGAACACCGTCAGGTACTCGATGCCCCGGTCTGCACAGGCCTGGACCGTACGCACCAGCGCGTCGACACCTTGCTTGTGACCGAAGAAGCGTGGCATGAAACGCTTCTTCGCCCAACGGCCGTTGCCGTCCATCACGATCGCCACGTGGCGTGGCTGACGAGGTTCTCGCTGCACCTTGGGGTGGGCTCAGGCGGCGCCACCGAGCCGCGCCCAAGCGGCCTGAACGCCCCCCCGGGGACATGCGCGAAGCGAGCCAGGGGCTGTCATACCGCCAGGATCTCGACTTCCTTGGCATGGGTCAGGCGATCGATCTCGGCGATCACGCGGTCGGTGAGTTTCTGCACCTCGTCCTGTGCGCGTCGCTCTTCATCTTCGGTGGCCAGCTTGTCCTTGAGCAGCTTCTTCAGGTGCTCATTGGCGTCGCGGCGCAGGTTGCGCACCGCGATCTTGGTTTCTTCACCAGCATGGCGCACGACCTTGGTCAGGTCCTTGCGGCGCTCTTCGGTCAGCGCGGGCATCGGCACGCGCAGCAGATCGCCCTGGGCAGCAGGATTGAGGCCCAGATCGCTCTCGCGGATGGCCTTCTCGATCTTGGCGCCCATGCCCTTTTCCCAGGGTTGCACGCTGATCGTGCGGGCATCGAGCAGGGTCACGTTGGCGACCTGGCTGATCGGCACCATCGCACCGTAGTAGTCGACGTGCACCTGGTCGAGCAGGCCGGGATGCGCGCGGCCGGTGCGCACCTTCTGCAGGTCGCTCTTGAAGGCTTCGATGGACTTGCCCATCTTGGTCTCGGCGGTCTTCTTGATGTCAGCAATGGTCATGGCGTCCTCATGGCATCACACGTGTACCAGCGTGCCTTCGTCCTCGCCCATCACCACGCGCTTCAGGGCGCCTGGCTTGAAGATCGAAAACACCTTGATCGGCAGCTTCTGGTCCCGGCACAGCGCAAAGGCGGTGGCGTCCATCACTTGCAGGTTCTTCGCGATGGCCTCGTCGAAACCGATGCTCGCGTAGCGCGTCGCCTTCGTGTCCTTGTTCGGATCGGCTGAATAAACGCCGTCGACCTTGGTGGCCTTGAGCACGATCTCGGCTCCGATCTCGGCGCCGCGCAGTGCGGCTGCGGTGTCGGTCGTGAAGAAGGGGTTGCCAGTACCGGCTGCGAAGACCACCACCTTGCCCTCTTCGAGATACTGCAAAGCCTTGGGCCGCACGTAAGGCTCGACCACCTGCTCGATGGCGATGGCGCTCATCACCCGCGCGGTCATGCCTTCCTGGCGCATCGTGTCGGCCAGGGCCAGCGCGTTCATCACCGTGGCCAACATGCCCATGTAATCGGCAGTCGCACGGTCCATGCCAACCGAGCCGCCGGCCACGCCGCGAAAGATGTTGCCGCCACCGATGACCACGGCCACCTCGACGCCCAACTCGGTGATCTCCTGCACCTCCCGGACCATGCGCACGATGGTGGCGCGGTTGATGCCGTAGGCGTCGTCGCCCATCAGGGCTTCGCCGGAGAGTTTGAGCAGGATGCGTTTGTAGGCCGGCATGCGGCAGGACTCCTGAGGCAATCAACGGGCGAGAGTCTAAAGGGCCGCGACCGCGACCCCTGGGCCCCGATGCGGTTTATGGGCCCTTGGCCGCCGCAACCTGCGCAGCGACTTCGGCGGCGAAGTCGTCGCCCCGCTTCTCGATCCCCTCGCCAACCACGAACAGCGTGAAGCGCCTGACCTGCGTGGCGCGCTCCTTGAGCATCTGCTCCACGGTTTGCTTGTCGTTCTTGACGAAGGTCTGGTTCAGCAAGGAAACCTCCTTGAGGAACTTCTGCACCGAGCCCTCCACCATCTTGGCCACGATCTCCGCCGGCTTGCCAGACTCGGCGGCCTTTTCGGCAGCGATCCTGCGCTCCTTGTCAACCAGCGCCGCGGGCACAGCGGCCGACGAGAGTGCCGCCGGCTTCATCGCCGCCACATGCATGGCCACATCCTTGGCGGCAACCTCATCGCCATCGAACTCGACGATGACGCCGATTCGCGTGCCGTGCAGGTAGTGGGCCAACCGACCGCCGCCGCTGTAGCGCTGAAAGCGCCGGATGGCCATGTTCTCGCCGATCTTGCCGATCAACCCCTTGCGGACGTCTTCGAGTGTCGGGCCGAAACCGTCCTGCACGTAGGCCAGCGTCGACAACGCTGCCAGGTCGGCCGGGTTGTGTTCGGCCACCAGCCGCGCGCAGGCCTTGGTGAAGGCCAGGAACGACTCGTTCTTCGACACGAAGTCGGTTTCGCAGTTGACCTCCACCAGCGCGCCGGTGCGGTCATGAATCGACGCACTGACGACGCCTTCGGCGGTCACCCGCGATGCGGCCTTGCCAGCCTTGTTGCCCAGCTTGACGCGTAGGATCTCTTCTGCGCGCTCGGCGTTGCCGTCGGCCTCGGTCAACGCCTTCTTGCATTCCATCATCGGCGCATCGGTCTTGGCGCGAAGTTCAGCCACCATGCTTGCGGAAATTGCGGGCATTTCATCACTCTCCGTAGTCTGGAAAAAAGGGGCCTGTCGCAGCCCCTTGGAATCGGCCACCGGGGTGCACCGATCAGGCGTCCTCACTGACCTCGACGAACTCGTCGCCGCCGGCGGTCACGGCCTGCACCACCTCGTTGGTGGCGTTGGCCTTGCCCTCGAGCACGGCGTCGGCGATGGCACGCGCGTACAGCGCCACGGCCTTGGCCGAGTCGTCATTGCCGGGGATGACGTAGTCGATGCCGATCGGTGAGTGGTTCGAGTCGACGATGCCGATCACCGGGATGCCCAGCTTGATGGCCTCGGCCACGGCGATCTTGTGGTAGCCGACGTCGATGACGAACATCGCGTCGGGCAGCGCATTCATGTCCTGGATGCCGCCGATGTCCTTTTCGAGCTTGGCGATCTCGCGCTGGAACATCAGCGCTTCCTTCTTGATCGACGGCTGGGTGTTGGCATCAACCTGGGCCTGCATTTCCTTCAACTTCTTCAGCGAACCCTTGACGGTCTTGAAGTTGGTCATCATGCCGCCGAGCCACCGCTGGTCGACATAGGGCATGCCGGCACGTTTGGCCTCCAGGGCGATCACGTCGCGGGCCTGGCGCTTGGTGCCAATCATCAGGATCGTGCCGCGCTTGGACGCCAGCTGACGCACGAACTTCAACGCGGTCTCGAAGAGCGGCTGCGTCTTCTCGAGGTTGATGATGTGAATCTTGTTGCGATGGCCGTAGATGTACGGGGCCATCTTCGGGTTCCAGAAGCGCGTCTGATGCCCGAAATGGACACCGGCTTCCAGCATTTCACGCATGGTGACGGACATGAAAAACTCCAAAAAGGTTGGGTCTAGAATCCGGCGCGAATCGCAACGTGATGGTCCCTCGGCCCTTCAGCCTCAAGGTCAAGCGTTGCGACACCTTTCGATGGCCGGCTTCGCGAGTCGTTTCTCCGGTGCGCATCGATGCTCTAAGCCACGCCGGGAAAAACCCGCAGATTGTAGCAGCCGCACCGCCGATGTCGATCGACTTGACCCAGGCTGCGGCCAACATCGCGGCCGGCCACCAGCGGGCCCAGGCCGCGCTGGACAACGCGCTGGCGCAAGCCGCGATCCCTGCCAATCGCCATACCTTTGTCCGCCGTTTCGAACTGCAGTCGCGCGCCGCGGCCTGCGCAATCGACAGCCTGCGTGCGGCCGGTGCGCCGCTGCCGCCGCTGGCCGGCCTGGCGGTGTCGATCAAGGATCTGTTCGACGTGGCCGGCCAGCCGACGACAGCGGCCTCGCGCTCGCTGCACGGCGCTGCCCCGGCAGCACAAGACAGCCCGGCGGTGGCCCGCCTGCGCGCGGCCGGCGCGGCGCTGGTGGGCCACACCAACATGACCGAGTTCGCGTTTTCGGGTGTCGGCATCAACCCGCACCACGGCACGCCGGCAAACCCGGCGACCGCTGCGCTCGATGCCGAGCCGCGCATCCCCGGCGGCTCGACGTCAGGCGGTGCGGTCTCGGTGGCCACGGGCGCGGCCTGGGCGGCGCTGGGTTCCGATACCGGCGGCTCGATTCGAATTCCAGCGGCGTTGCAGGGTCTGGTTGGATTCAAGTCCACGGCTCGGCTGGTACCCACCGCAGGCGCCATTCCGCTCTCGACCACCCTCGACACGGTCTGCGCGATCACGCACTCGGTGCGTGATGCGGTGCTGCTGCATGACGTGCTGGCCGCGCGCCGCACCGCGCTGGACCCGCGCCCACTGCCCGACTGGCGTCTGGCGCTGCCGCGCACCGTCATGCTCGATGGCCTCGAGCCAGCGGTGCGAACAGCGTTCGAGCGCGCCATCGCCGTCCTGCGTGAGGCGGGCGCGCGCGTCTCGGAGATCGAACTGCCAGTGCTCGCCGAAGCGGCCACGCTGCAGCGCGGTGGCGGCCTCTCGGCGGCCGAAAGCTGGGCCTGGCACCGTCATCGGCTGGCCGCACAGGCTGAGCAGTACGACCCTCGTGTGGTCCTGCGCATCCGGCGTGGCGAGGCCCTCAGCGCGGCCGACTACATCGATCTCCTGAGCGAGCGTCGGACCTGGATGGCGCGCACCGAGGCGGCGCTGGCTGGCTTCGACGCCCTGCTTTCGCCCACCGTCCCGATCGTCGCGCCGCGAATCCAACCGCTGATCGAAAGCGACGAGGCCTTCTTCGCCGTCAACGCACTGCTGTTGCGCAATCCGTCGTTGGTGAATCTGCTCGATGGCTGCGCTCTGTCGTTGCCCTGCCATCGCGATGGCGAATGGCCGGTGGGCCTGATGGTCTGGGGTCCGGCGATGGCCGACGACCGCGTGCTCGCTGTGTCGTTGGCTGTCGAGCAGACTCTTCGAGGTACCGCGTAGTGCGTATCGCAGTCCTCGGTGCGGGCATCGTCGGCGTCACCACGGCCTATGAACTGTCGTGCGACGGCCACCAGGTCACGCTGTTCGAGCGTCGCGGCAGCGTCGCCGTCGAAGCCAGCTTCGCCAACGCCGGTGTGCTGGCGCCGGGCTACGTCACGCCGTGGGCAGCGCCAGGCATGTTGCGCAAGGTGCTCGGCCAGTGGGGGCGGCGCGACGCGGCGGTGCGCCTCGCGTCGCTGCCTGGCCCCGCGCTCGCGGCGTGGCTCTGGCGATGGTGGCGAGCCTGCGCCCAACCGCATTACCTGGCCAGCCGCAGCGCAATGTTGGCGCTGGCCACCGCGAGCCTGGCGCGCACGCGGGAATTGGCCACCGACCTGGCGATCGAACATGAACGCACTCGCGGGTTGCTGGTCTTGCTGCGCAGCGAGAAGGAACTGGTGCGCGCACGCCTGGGCCTGAAGCTGCTGAGCGATCTGGGCGTCGACTTTCACCTCGTCGATGCAGTGGGCTGCCGCCGCATCGAGCCGGCGTTGAGTGAGGCCACCACCCTGCGCGCAGGCATCCATCTGCCGGGCGCCGATGTCGGCAACTGCCGGCAGTTCGCCATGGGGCTGAAGAGCGAACTGCAGCGTCGAGGTGTCGAGTTCCGCTTCGGACATGCGGTGCAGAGCCTGGTGCCGGGTACCACGGTGAGCATCGAAAGCCTGGCCTTGGCAACCGACGCCGAGTCGACATTTGCCGGCACTGGCAGCGTGGGCATCGCACGAACTGACCGCTACGACGCCGTGGTGGTATGCGCCGCCCTTGACAGCCGCGACTTGCTGCGACCGCATGGGCTGGCCCTGCCGCTGCAACCGGTGTACGGCTACTCGATCACGTTACCGGTGCGTCACTTCGAGGCACATCCCGACGTGGGGCCGCGATCGGCGCTGATCGACGAACGCTACAAGGTCGCCATCAGTCGCCTCGGCGACCGCGTCCGTGTGGCGGGCGGAGCGGAGCTGGCGGGCACATCGAGCCATCTGGCCGTCGCGCCGATCGCAACGCTGCACCGCGTGCTGCAGGATTGGTTCCCGAGCGCGGCGCACCATGCCCAGGCGCAAACCTGGAAGGGCGCGCGCCCGATGCTGCCTGACGGTCCGCCAGTCATCGGCGCGGCCGGTGTGCCAGGCATCTGGCTCAACACCGGCCATGGCTCGAGCGGGTGGGCACTGGCCTGCGGCAGCGCACGCCTGCTCGCCGATGCCGTCGCGGGTCGTGCACCGACCCTGGATGCGTCACGCTTTTCGCCGCAGCGCTGGCGCTGACGGTGACAATAGCGTCTGCCATGGATTGCCCGCAACGCATCTCGAGCCTCTCGCGGTCGTGGCCGCTTCACGACACTGCAGGGTCGCGCCAGGTCGAGGCCCTGGCCGCGCCCGGTTTGCCGCCTCACACCTTGATGCAGCGTGCCGGACTGGCCGTGGCGCGGCTGGCGTTGGCGCTGGCGCCGCACGCGCAGCGTATCTGGGTGGCTGCGGGACCGGGCAACAACGGCGGCGATGGCTTCGAGGCCGCACTTCACCTGCAGCGTGCCGGCAAGCAAGTCAGGGTCACGGCAATCGGCCCACCAGCCGAGCGCCCGGCGGACGCCGCGGCGTCGCTGGCCCGCGCCCAGGCCGCAGGTGTGACGATCGAGTCCGTCGTGCCCATGGTCCTGGACTGCGAGATGGCGATCGATGCGCTGCTCGGCCTGGGCGCAACGCGCCCATCCGCAGGCGCCATCGACGAGGTGTTGTGCCGGTTCAACGCACAGGCCGGGCAGCGCCTGGCGGTCGACCTGCCCAGTGGCCTGGACGCGAACACGGGGGTTGCTCACGGCGACAACGCCGCACGCGCCTGCCACACGCTGTCGCTGCTGACGCTCAAACCGGGTTTGTTCACCGCGCAAGGCCGTGACCATGCCGGCGAGGTCTGGTTCGACGACCTCGGCGCGGGCGATGTCGGAGCCCAAGTGCGCGCGCGCGCCTGGCTGGGCGGCGCCGATGCAGCAGAGGAACTCCGCGTACCGCGCCGACACGCCCAACACAAGGGCAGCTTTGGCGACGTGGTCGTCGTCGGCGGCGCTGCGGGCATGACGGGCGCCGTGTCGCTGGCCGGTCGTGCCGCCCTGGCAGCCGGCGCCGGGCGCGTCTACGTCTGCGGGCTCGACCCGGCAGGTCCAAACCAGGACTCGCTCTGGCCCGAGCTGATGCTGCGGCCGAATTTCTTGCGCGTTCCAGCCGCGTCACTCGCTTCGGCGACCGTGGTCTGCGGCTGCGGTGGTGGTGACGCGGTGCGCGACGCGCTGCCGCTGCTGCTGGCCCGTTCCGCGCGGTTGGTGCTCGATGCCGACGCGCTGAATGCGATTGCCAGCGACCGTACCTTGCAAGCCTTGCTCAGCGCGCGCGCCGGGCGCGGCCAGGCCACGGTACTGACGCCGCACCCGCTGGAAGCCGCGCGCCTTGCAAATGCCGCAAATGTTGCCGAAATCCAGGCCGATCGGCTGGGTCAGGCTGAACGGGTCTCGGCCCGCTTTGGCTGCGTGGTGCTGTTGAAGGGCTCGGGCACTGTGATCGCCGCGCCGCAGCAGTCAAGCACCATCAACGCCAGCGGCAACGCGCGACTGGCCAGCGCCGGGACCGGCGACGTATTGGCCGGATGGCTCGGTGGGCTGTGGTCCGCGATGCAGGCCCGTGCAACGCCACCTCTTGCGCACCGAGTCGCCCTGGCGGCGGCCTGGCTGCATGGCGCAGCGGCCAATGAGGGCGACGATCGATCGCCCCTGACGGCGTCGCGGCTGCTGCAACGCCTGGCTGCCACCGACTGAGCACGCTCAGCGATCCTTGCTGCCGCGGCCAGCAACCTTCTTTTCTCCTCGCGCCGCGCGTGCCCCGACGCCGCGCTTGCCGGCCGTGTTGCTGGCCTGGCGCTTGCGCGTCGCCCTTTTCACCGCGATGTCGCTGTTCTTCACGGCTGCCAGCTGATCGACGGCGCCGCCCGCACTGCGGCGCGGCGCGGTCTTCTCACGATGAACCTTGGCCAGCAGCCGCTCCTCCTGGCCTTCGCGCACGAGACGGAAGTCGATCTTGCGGCCGTCGAGATCGACCCGACTGACCTGCACGCGCAGCCGCGCGCCGGCGCCGTATCGCACGCCGGTGCGCTCGCCGCGAAGCTCCTGGCGCGCCTCGTCGAAGCGGTAGTACTCGCCGCCGAGCTCGGTGATGTGCAGCAGCCCTTCGACATACAAAGCATCGAGCTGGACAAACAGGCCAAAGCTGGTCGCGGCCGTGACCGTACCGGTGAACTCCTCGCCAAGGCGATCGCGCATGAAACGGCACTTAAGCCAGGCTTCGACGTCGCGCGAGGCCTCGTCGGCGCGGCGCTCGTTGGCGCTGCAATGCGCGCCCGCGGCCTCCCAAAGCTCGCCTTCCTGCGCGTGGGCCTTGGGCGCCTTGCCGCCCTTGCGCACCTTGGGAAGGTCCTCGAGCAAACCGCTGTCGATGTGATAGCGCTTGCCATGCAGGATGGCCTTGATCACGCGATGCACCAGCAGGTCGGGGTAGCGGCGAATCGGGCTCGTGAAGTGCGTGTAGGCGTCGTAGGCCAGGCCGAAGTGGCCAGCGTTGCTGGCGGTATAGATCGCCTGCTGCATCGAGCGCAGCAGCATGGTGTGGATCTGCAACGCGTCGGGCCGATCCTTGGTCGCATCGGCGATGGCCTGGAACTCGCGTGGCTTGGGGTCGTCGCTGACCGCCAGCCCGAGGCCCAGTGCCTTCAGGTAGTTCTGCAGCGTGACCTTCTTCTCCGGCGTCGGACCTTCGTGCACGCGGTACAGCGCCGGATGCTTGGCTTGGGCGATGAAATCGGCCGAACAGACGTTGGCGGCCAGCATGGCTTCCTCAATCAGCCGATGCGCCTCGTTGCGCGTGCGCGGGATGATCTTCTCGATGCGCCCGTTGTCGTCGCAAACGATCTGTGTCTCGGTGGTCTCGAAATCGATTGCACCGCGCTGGCTGCGCTGCTTGAGCAGCGCGCGGTAGACCTCGTGCAGGTGCACCAGGTGCGGCGTCAGTTCGGCGCGCCGCGCCGCTTCGGGCCCGCGCGTGTTGGCCAGGATGGCGGCCACCTCGGTATAGGTGAAACGGGCGTGCGAATGGATGACGGCCGGATAGAACTGGTAGGCCTCAATCTCGCCATGC
>Ga0315288_10011489_pt1 | contig 11147 bp, 9 predicted proteins | sample YL17G11_20_MG_FD_203454 | JGI IMG/M metagenome (GOLD analysis project Ga0315288, IMG submission 203454) | Sediment microbial communities from Yellowstone Lake, YNP, Wyoming, USA - YL17G11_20 | ecosystem: Environmental > Aquatic > Freshwater > Lake > Sediment | place: USA: Wyoming | collected... | reverse complement strand
CGCGGTTCCCCGGCGGCCGGCATTTCAGAATATTGGTAATGTACACTTCGTCCCGCGTGAACCCGATCGCGGCAAGCATCTTCGTGAGGAGCTGCCCCGCCCTCCCGACGAAGGGGAGCCCCTGAAGGTCCTCTTCCCGGCCGGGGGCCTCGCCGATGAAAACGATCCTCGCTGCGGAATCACCGCTTCCGAAAACGGTCCGCGTTCTGCTTCCCGCGAGGCCGCAGCGCTCGCATTTCGAAACGAGCGTATCGAGCGCCGCAAGATCGAGCTTCGCGAGATCACACCTCGCCTCTTTCGCGCTCTCTCCGAAAAGCGAGGCCTGCTCGATCCCCCGCTCTCCGCTCGTGACGCGGATACCGGGCTCCCGCTCGATCACGGGAGAGGTGAGCACGACAATCTCCCGTTCGGCCCGATGCGGCTCGTCGTTCGGGACCGCGCCCTCCGCCGCGACGCGGAAGGCCACGTCCATGCCGAAGCCCTGCCGGGCGAGGAGGTAGCCTCTGATTGCGCCGAAAACGTCCTTTTCCATCCGGTCTCTTATCGTTTGAATCGCTTCACGCTCTTGTCGGCCGCCACCGCGTCGAGGATGAGGGAGGCCGCCTCCTCTTTCGATATGAGAGGGCTCGCAAAGAGCTTCGTCGCGCCTTTGAACAGCGTGATCACGTTCGTCGGCGCCGAGAAACCGCTTTTTTCGCCGGGGGCGTTGAGAACCATGTAATCGCACCCCTTCTCCCGCGCTTTCCTCACGGCGTTCGCCTCGCCGTTGACCGTCTCGAGCGCGAAGCCGACGACGATCCGATCTCTCTTTCTATTCCCGAGAGAAGCGAGAATGTCTTCCGTCGCGCGGAGCTCGAGAGCGAGCGTGGCGCCCTTTCGCTTGATCTTCTGCTTCTCACGCTTCACCGGCGCGAAGTCGGAAACCGCCGCGGCCATGACGCACACGTCGCAGCGGGAGAAGGCTCGCGTCACCGCAGACTTCATCTCGGCCGCGGTCGTGACGCGCCGAACCTCATCCGCCTGCGGCGGCGGCACGTCGACCGCGCCGTGGATGAGCGTCACGCGCGCGCCTCGGGAGCGCGCCTCGCGCGCGATCGCGAATCCCATGCGCCCCGACGAACGGTTCGTGATGTATCGAACAGGATCTATATCTTCTTCGGTGCGCCCCGCCGTTACCAGCACCCTGACGCCGGCGAGATCCCCCGGCGCGAACGAGGTCTCGAGCGCCTTCACGATATCCTCGGGCTCCGTCATGCGCCCGGGACCGACGTCCCCGCAGGCAAGAGCGCCCGAGCCGGGCCGTAGAATGATCTTCCCGTCGGCCGTGAGCGTGTCGATGTTGCGCCGGACCGCCTCGTTATCCCACATCATCTCGTTCATCGCGGGAGCGAAGAACACCGGCGCGCGCGCGGAGAGAAGTACCGTGCTCGCGATCTCGTCGGCGATTCCAAGCGCCGCCTTCGCGATGATATCGGCGGTCGCGGGAGCGACGACGACGCGCTCCGCCCATTTCGAGAGCTCGACGTGCTCCACGACGGGACGCTCGCGCCGCGCGAATATGTTCAATGAAACGGGATTCTCAGAGAGGACCTCGAAGGTGAGCGGCGTGACGAACTCCGTGGCGGCGGCGCTCATCACCACCCGGACCTCGGAGCCGCCGCATTTGAGGAGACGAACCAGGAGCGCGGACTTGTAGGCAGCGATGCCGCCCGTCACCACGAGAAGGATTCTCTTTCCCGCTAATCCCGCCCCGCGGCTACTTCTCCCCCTCTGGTTCCGCATACGAGTACTTCACTTTCCCGTCTATGAGCCGCTTCATCGCGATCGTGGTGGGTTTTTCCTCTATCTCCTCGCCGGAGAGGCGGATCAGGGTATTGATCCTCCTCGCCTCTTTCGCCATGATCCGGACGGCCTCGTACCTGTTCGGAATGACTTCGAGAATTCTCTCAGTCGTCGCCTGATCCATGACCAACCCCCGCAATACTTTGTTTCACACGATATTCTTGCCGAAGGGGATTCCGCATCGCCGATCGGGGATCCGATTCCGGCGCCTCCCCTCCCCCTCAGACCGGGTGAGATATAGTAATATAAACATATGCTTTACGCAAGGAGGAAAATCCGCGCCTGATTCCCCGGCGCGGCAGCTATCCCAGAGTCGTCCGTTCCTCCCGCAGCGCCTCCGCGCGAATGATCGAAAGGCAATCGTCGGCGCAGCGCCCCGCTTCGTCGTTGATCACGATGTAATCATACTTGTTCGAAAAGGTCAGCTCGTGGTTCGCGTTTTCGAGGCGGCGCCGGATGACCGCTTCCTCGTCCGTCGCGCGCCCCTTGAGCCGCTCCTTGAGCGCCTCGAAGCCCGGCGGGAGGAGAAATATAAGAACGGCATCGGAAAAACGCTCCTTGACGCTCATCCCCCCCTGGATATCGATCTCGAGAATGACGTTGACCCCCCCGGCGAGCGACCCGGCGACAAAGCGCTCAGGCGTCCCGTAGAGGTTGCCGTGCACCTCGGCCCATTCGAGAAGCTCCCCCGCGTCGCGTCGCCTCTCGAAGGCCTCCCTCGTCACGAAGAAATAGTCCACGCCGTCCTTCTCCTCGCCCCGCGGCGGCCTCGTCGTGACCGAGACGGAGGAGACGAAGTTGGCGGCGCGCATGAGAACGCGGTCGACGACCGTCGACTTGCCGACACCCGACGGGCCCGAAACGACCACGAGGAACGGTTTTCTGGAAATATTGAACGGTGGCGTCACGGCTGCAGGGCTCCTCATTCGACCCGATGAAAAATCAACACCGGCGGCGCGCGCGGGGCGCGTCACTCGAGAGATGACGCGCGGGGCGCGTCACTCGAGAGATGACGCGCGGGGCGCGTCACTCGAGATTCTGAACCTGCTCGCGGATCTTCTCGACCCCTTCCTTGAGCGAGAGGCACTCGCGGATGATCGAGGCGTCGACGGCCTTGTTCGCCATCGTCGTCGCCTCACGGTGAATCTCCTGAAGAAGGAAGGTGAGGCTCTTCGAGACCTCGTCCCCCTTCTCGATCACGGTCATGAACTGCGCGAGGTGGCTCTTGATCCGAACGAGCTCCTCGGAAAAATCGGTCCGCTCGGCCGTGAGAGCGGCCTCCATGAGCCAGCGGTTCTCGTCGATCTTGCCGCCGTCCATGAGCTGCCGGAGCCGGTCCTTCCCCCGCGCGAGGGCGCGCTTGAGGGCGAGGGGGGCCTTCTTTTCGATGCGGGCGACCGACTTGTCGAGAACGGCGAGCCGACGCATGACGTCGCCCGCGAGCTCCTCTCCCTCATTGCCCCGCATCCCGATGCATCGCTCGAGCGCGACAACGAGCGCCTCCCGTACGTGCGCCCAGAGGCCTTCGGGGAGCGCCTCGTCGAGGCTGTTCGTGAAGACGTCGGGGAGCGAAAGAAGCGTGCCGATGTCGACGCGTCCGGGGATCCCCTCCTCGATGGCGAAGTCGCTCAGATTCCGGTAGGCTCTCCTCAGAAGCTCCTTGTTGATCGCGATGCTTTCGGTCTCCACCGATTTGTCGAAGGCGACCGTCACGTAGACGTGGCCGCGCTTCACGGCGCCGCGCACGATCTTTTCGATCTCCCTCTCGTAGCCGTTGAGGGGGCGCGGCAGCCGTATGGAGCATTCGATGTAGCGGTGATTCACCGTGCGCACCTCGACGGTGACGGCGCCCGCGCCCGACCGCACCTCTCCCTTCCCATATCCCGTCATGCTGTAGACCATACGCTCCCCCTTGATATGATTTGAAGCGGACGCACGGGAGACTCGTTCCCTTGCGGCGGCCGCCCGTTGGGATGAACTGTAGCACGTTTGAGCGGCAAAAGGTAAGAGAAGAAATGCCCGCGGGCTTTACAATTTGACTTGGGGGGTGCCGCCCCCTATCATTCCATCCGTGAACAGCCTGACGGTATATGCGCTCGCCTTACAGCTCGACGAGGCGCTCTCCGGCGCCGCGATCGCCGGAATTAAGCGCTTCCCCGACTGTGTGACCCTGTTCCTCGAGGGCGCCCCATTCAAGTACATGCACATACTCTATCACCGCCGGGAGCCGGAACTCGTCGTTTCGGAGCATGAGATCGCCCCGCGGAAGGACGGGATCGAGGAGATGGCCGCCGCGAGCGGGAGACGCGTCATGGACGTCCATTCGCTCGGGCTCGAGCGCGTGCTCGTCGTGAAGCTCGCCCCGGGAAACGAATGGGGAACGCAAGAGCCTCTGATCCTCCGGATCGATCTCACCCCCGCGGCCAAGCCCCTCACGCTCTATGGGGGAAGCTCCGAAAGACCGCTCGCCGCGATAGGCGCGAAGAAGGCGCGCAGATCGGCCGGGCCGAACAACGTCCTCCCGCAGAAACCGTATTCCATACTCGAGCTCCCCGCGGAGCCGCCCGCCGGCCTCATGCCGGAGAGCTTCCGCGCCGAGATCCCCTCCTCGACCCCCGACCACACGCGCCGCTGGAGCAACGCGAAAACACGCGCCGCCGCGCTGGCCCATGCGATCGCCGGGGTCGACCCCGTTCTCGCGGGGGTTCTCTCGAGGCAGGCGGGGGGTGACCTCGCGCAAATGTGGCCCCCGCTCGCCGAGATCGCAAAGCGACTCGCCTCTCGCGTCTGGGCATGGCACCTCTACGGGTTCCCCGAAGAAGGGGAGGCGGGCGCGGCCGCGCTCTACCCGATCAAGCTTCCGGTCCAGGAGCGCGGCGAGCGAAAAAAGGATTACCGGGAAGCGATCGGCGCGCGCGCGGACGAAGTCGTCATCCCCTCGTATGTCGCGCACCTGCGGCGGAAGGCCGTCGCCCGGCTCGGCAAGGATCTGAAGCGCCTCGAACGTCTCGTGCGCAATCTCGAAGCGGACCTCATCGACGCGGAGCGCTCCGCGGAGTACCGCCACTACGGCGATCTCCTCGTAACCTACCGGCATAAGATGCGAACGGGCATGAAGGAAATCATCGTCCGGGATTTCTCGGGAGAGCAGGACGTGGCCATCCCACTGGAGCCCGCCATGTCCCCCGACCGGAACATCCGCCGCTATTTCACGAAGGCGAAGAAGGGGGAGAAAGGAAGCCACATCATCCGAACCCGCAAGCGCGAGATGGAACGGGAGATCGCGCACGGTCGGAAGGCCTTTAAACGTATCGAGGCGCTCGAGAGTCCAGCCGAGCTCATTCCGCTCATCCCCCAGGAAAAGGCCGAGCGCGCCGCGGAGCGGGACACGGCCCCCGCGCGGCGATTCCGCCGCTACGACATCGACGCGACGCACACGGTGTACGTGGGAAAAAGCGAGGCGGACAACGACATCCTGACGCACGATTTCGCCTCCCCGGGCGATCTCTGGTTCCACGCCCAAGGAGCGCCCGGCTCGCACGTCATTCTCAAGGGCTATCACCGGTCGACGCCGAATTCCGTCATCGAGCGAGCCGCCGCGATCGCGGCGTATTTCAGCAAGGCGCGCAGTTCGTCAACCGTCCCCGTGATCTACGCGGAGAAGCGCCACGTCCGCAGGCCGCGGAAATCGAAGCCGGGCACGGCGCTCTGCTCCCGCGGCAAGACGATCTTCGTCAAGCCCGCTCTTCCCGGGGAAACGAAGTAACGACGCGGGGAATAATCTGATAACTAGACGACTTTTCTCCCGGTGTCGCCGCGGCGAGAGCGGCTCGGGAGATCAATAGAGGCTGCGCGCGGCCGGCTACTTCTCTGCGTAGCCGGTTTCAGTATTGAGTATGAAGGAATCCCCGCCGTACGAATCGAGCACAAGCATGACTGGCGAGTAACATCCCCAGTTCACAAAAAGTTCTTCGACCGCATAGCGCCCGGTAAGCCGCTTGACCGTGAGCTTCACGTGCGCCGCGCTGAGCTTCTCGAACGTCACGACCAGACAATCATCGGTCTGAAAGGTGAAGACATCAGTGTCGCATACGACCGTTGCCCGCCCGGGGCTGACCACCTTTACGATCGACCGTGCATACCCGTCCTGCGCCCGGATTGTCGCGGCGCCCAGAATGAGAACGATTGCCGCCAGCACGAGAACCACCCTGCTGCCCTTCATGAGTAACCTCCTCTCCTCCCTCGCGGGAGAAATCAATCATGAACCCTCGGGGTTTCAGGTAGTCTCTCTTGGGCAGCCATTTCCACAACCCGCCGATTTAACAGGGGATATGCTAGCACTTTCTGGAAATATTTTCCATACATATTTCATTCTGTATCAAGAAAGGGGGGGGCTCAATCATCCTTATGCTGCAGGAAGTTACGTACTTCTCGCATAAATTCTCCGGCAAAGTTCCCCTTGAGGCGCCGCGCGATCTTGCCCTGTATGAAGAGAACCGCGCCTTGCCTCGATCCGGCGAGCCCGATGTCGGCATCCTTCGCCTCGCCGGGGCCGTTGACCTCGCACCCCATGACGGCGATCGTGACTCCGGCGCGCACCCCTGAAATCTCGCGCTCGAGCCTTTGGGCGATGCCGAGAACGTCGATCCGGCTCCTCCCGCACGTCGGACACGAGACGATCCGCGGGATATCCCTCCTGAGCCCCAGCGCCGAAAGGATCGCGGCGGCGACCGTGACCTCGCGCACGGGATCCCCCGAGAGGGATACGCGCACGGTGTCGCCGATTCCTTCGGAGAGAAGGAGCGTGAGCGCCACCGCCGACTTCGCGGCCCCGCTCAGCGGGGGTCCCGCCTCCGTGACGCCGACGTGGAGCGGACAGTCGCTGTCGGCGGCGAAGATGCGGTTCGCCTCGACGGTAACCATCGCGTCGGGGGATTTGAGGCTGAAGACGAGATCGCGAAAGCCCATTGCCTCGATGAGCTCGCGGCTTCTCAAGGCGCTCGCGCAGAGCGCACGCGCGGGATCGGTGCGGGAAAGGGCCCGCAGGTCCCTCTCGAGGCTTCCCGAGTTGACGCCGACGCGGATGGGAATGCCCGCTTCCGCCGCGGCGGCGACGACGCGCCTCACCTTATCCGCGCCGCCGATATTTCCGGGGTTGATGCGGAGCCCCGCGGCTCCCGCCTTCGCCGATGCGACTGCGAGGCGGCAGTCAAAATGGACGTCCGCAATGACGGGGATGGGGCTCCTGTCGCATATCGTCGGAAGCGCCGCGACGTCTTCGCGATCCTTCACTGCGACGCGGACGAGCTCGCATCCGGCGCGCGCGAGGGCGCGGATCTCCCGCATGACTCGCGGCACGTCCGCGGTGCGCGCCGTCGTCATCGACTGGATGGTTATCGGGGAGGCGCCTCCCACGGGAACGCCCCGGTACAGCACCGCCCTCGTCTTTCTGCGCTTTGCGATCCTGATCATACGCTTCCCCCGAGTTTCGGACCCGCCTTTCTCGCGTCCCCTTCGCGTCGCGTGTACCCGTCCCGGTCGAGCTGCTCGAGAATCGGCACGGCGAACTTGCGCGAAAACCCGAAGATCTCCTTGAAATCGCCGATCGAGACGGTCCCGCCGCCGAGCAGACGATCCCTCACTTTCTCGAGAAGCTCCCGGTAGCGCTCCGTATGCATGAAACCGTCGGAGGAGATGCGTACGATCGAGCCACGGTCCGCGAGGATGTGAATATAGGAAGCGAGGCGCTTCTCGTCGCGCACGATCACGACAAGATCCGCCTTCGCCGCGAACGCAAAGCCCGCCGCGCGAATGCGCGCCTCGAGCGCCCCGAGCGCCTTCTCGTCTTGCGTCGAGAGCTCGCGCTCGCCGCTCCCGGCCTTGACGCGCCCTCCCTTGAAGAAGAGTATGCCTTCCTTCCTCCCCTTTTCCATGAGGAAATCAAAGAGGGATCCCTCGCGCAGCCCCGCACGCTCCTTGAGCTCCTCGCGATCGACGCCCCAGAGAAGCTTGTTCTCGGCGGAGGCGCCCTCGATCATCGCGACGAGCGCGCGCTCCGTGTCGCTCACGATCTTTCTCTCGAAGAGGCGCCCCTCGATCTCCAGCAGCCGCCCTTCCCTCTCGAGAGCGGCGCACGCGTCGGTGATCTCGCCCTGCGTGAGCCCGTAGCGCGCGAGCCCGGCGGCCGGAAAGCCCGCGGCGCCGCCTGAGGCGGCGCACGCGAGGACGACGTCCTTCGCCGTTCCGTCATCGAGCGCCTTGAGGCGGTCCATGGCGAGCGGCGCGGAATGCGCGGTGAGCTTCGCGGCGTTCGCCTCGAGTATCCTTCCTCCGCCGATGACGCGCTGGGGCGAGTACGAGCGCAGGATGAAGCGGTCGCCCCGCCGCGCGACGGCCGGCTTCTCGAGCCTGAGCTGGATGTAACCTTCCGAGCCCGCGACGATCGTCTCCCCCTGGAGAATCATCACCCGAGCGAGAATCTCGGAGGCGGCATGGTGGAAACGCACCCGCTGCCTGTTCTTGATCGCGCCGCCCGCGAGCCTGCTCGCTTCGACGAAGGCGTTGAGCATGTTAGACGGCGTGAGCACGCCGGGGGAGAGCACCTGCATGCCGATCTCGACCTCGTTCACGCGGACGCCGTGCAGGGCGAGCGCCGTGCGCATGCCGGCCGTCGCCGCTTCGAGCGATCGCTCGAAGCTCTGCACCTCGCGCACGCGGACGTTTTTCGCGCCCGGCTCCATCACGAGCTCGGCGCCTTTTCGCACCTCGCCGCTCCATGCCGTTCCGGTGACGATCGTGCCGATGCCGCTCTTGGTCCACACCCGGTCGACGGGCATGCGGAAGAAATCGGCGGCTTCGCGCTCTCCGAGCCCGAGCGCACGCGCCCTGAGCGCCGCTTTGAGTCCGGCGAGCCCCTCGCCGGTCACCGCGGACGTCCGGATGACCGGAGCGCTCTCAAAGGGGCTCCCCTTGACGAGAGCCCGTATCTCCTCCTCGACGAGACCGATGAGCCCGTGGTCAGCGAGGTCGACCTTCGTTATCGCGATCACTGCGTCCTTCACGCCGAGGAGGCGGAGCACCTCGAAGTGCTCCTCGGTCTGGGGCATGACCCCTTCATCGGCGGCGATGACGAGGAGCGCGAGATCGACGCCGACCGCCCCCGACACCATCGTTTTAACGAAGCGCTCGTGCCCGGGAACGTCGACGATCCCCGCGGTGACGCCGTCTCCGAGATCGAGGGGTGCGAACCCGAGAACGATCGAGATGCCGCGCTCTTTCTCCTCCCGGAGGCGGTCCGTGTCGCGCCCCGTGAGCGCCTTCACGATCTCCGTCTTGCCGTGGTCAACGTGTCCCGACGTGCCGATGATGATGTTGCGCAATCCGCTCGCTCCCCGGAGCCGCCCCGCGGCGGCAGATCAGTCCCTGACCCTCCGTATCGCCGCGCCGATCGAGCGCAGCTTTTCCTCGATCCGCTCGTACCCGCGATCGATGTGGTACACGCGAAGAATCGTCGTCTCCCCCTCGGCGGCGAGCGCCGCGAGGATGAGCGCGGAGCTCGCCCGGATGTCGGTCGCCATCACGGGCGCGCCCTCGAGCTTCTCGACGCCCGTGATGACCGCGACGTTGCCGTCGCGGGCGATCTTCGCGCCGAACCTGCAGAGCTCCGGCACGTGGGTGAACCGGTCGGGGTAGACGCGGTCGACGACCGTGCTCGTCCCCCGCGCGATCGAGAGGACCGCCATGATCTGGGCCTGCATGTCGGTCGGGAAGGATGGATAGAATCCCGTCTCGACGTTCGCGGGCTCGAGCCGCGCGGGGCCCGTCACCGTCATGGCGCCGCCTGCGCGCTCGATCCGGACGCCGCACGCCTCGAGCTTCTCGACGACCGCGCCGAGATGGGACGGATCGCAGCCGGCGATCTCGATGCGGCCGCCCGTTATCGCGGCCGCGGCGGCGAACGTGCCCGCCTCGATGCGGTCGGGAATGACGCGGTGCGTATAGGGAGCGATGGAGGCCACGCCGTCGATCGTGATGCGGGAGGTCCCATCCCCCTCGATCCTCGCGCCGCCGCTCGTGAGTGCCCGAGCGAGCTCCGTGATCTCGGGCTCGCGCGCCGCGTTCTCGATCACGGTCCGCCCCTCCGCGAGCACCGCCGCCATGATCACGTTCACGGTCGCGCCGACGCTCGGAATCGTGAGCGTGATCTCGGCGCCCCGGAGCCTGCCGGCGGACGCGTTGATGTAACCGTGCTCGATCGTAAGCTTCGCCCCGAGGGCGCTCAGGCCCTTGAGGTGCAGATCGACGGGGCGCGGGCCCCAGGCGCACCCGCCGGGCATCGAGACCCGCGCCTTCCCGAAACGCGCGACGAGCGGCCCGAATGCGTATATCGACGCCCGCATGGTGCGCACGAGATCATAGGACGCTTCGTATGAGGTGATTCGCGAGGCGTCGATCACGAGCCTGCTCCCCTCGAGCGACGACGCGACCCCGAAACCCTCGAGGAGCTGCATCATCGTGCGCGTGTCCCTGAGGTCGGGGACGTTCTCGAGCACGCACGTCCCCCCCGTGAGCATCGAGGCGGCCATGAGGGGAAGAACCGCATTCTTCGCTCCGCTCACCGTCACACGTCCGTCGAGCCTGCACGGCCCGTTGATCACGAAGCTATCCATCGTCCCCATCCCTCGTATCCGGCACGAATGCCGTTACGATCCGTTCGAGGCCATTGTAATCCTTTCGCATCGAAATGCGCTCGAGCCCGGCGCGCGCGCAGATCTCCCGCGCCGAGCCCGCCTGTCCATGACCGATCTCGAACGCGGCGAGCCCGCCCGGAACGAGAAGGCGCCTCGCTTCGCGCGCGAGCATAGGGTAGAAATCGGTCCCCTCGGCGCCGCCGTCGAGCGCCACTTGTACCTCGTGGCGCGAGACCTCCGTCTCGAGCGCGGGAATCTCCGCGGTCGCAACGTACGGCGGGTTCGCGACGAGCAGGTCGAACGGGGGCTCCGCCTCAAGCGCGTGCAGACCGTCCGCGACCCGGACGTCCATGCGGTCCGCCACGCCGAGCGCCTCGAAATTCTCCTTCGCGAGCGCGACCGCGTCGGCGGAGACGTCGATCGCGAGTCCCTTCCAGCCGGGGTGCCGGCGGCAGAGGCTGCCCGCGATGATCCCCGAACCGACGCCGAACTCGACGAACGCGATCGCCGGTGTGCCCCCGACGAGCTCATCGATCCATTCGACGAGGAGCTCCGTCTCCGGCCTCGGGATGAAGACCCCTTCGCGGATCCTGAACGGGAGCGACATGAACTCGA
>Ga0315288_10011486_pt1 | contig 11148 bp, 12 predicted proteins | sample YL17G11_20_MG_FD_203454 | JGI IMG/M metagenome (GOLD analysis project Ga0315288, IMG submission 203454) | Sediment microbial communities from Yellowstone Lake, YNP, Wyoming, USA - YL17G11_20 | ecosystem: Environmental > Aquatic > Freshwater > Lake > Sediment | place: USA: Wyoming | collected... | reverse complement strand
ACGCCCGGGAGCGGCGCGGCGACAGGCGCGGCGACTGGGCGGAGACCTCGCTCTGCAACGCAGCCACCCTAATCCAGCTCCTGTTCCAACGCCCCGGCAGCGATGCCCCTGCCAGCGCTCGCGGGCAACTCGCCACCGGCATGACGGCGGGCGAGCGCGTGTATCGGCTCAGCGACGGCTGGATCTTCGCCCAAGCGCCGCGCGACATAACGACGGAGCTTGGCAGCCTCACTCGAACCGATGCGCTCGTGTGGTGCGCGCAGAGGAACATCCTTGCGACGCCGGTTCAGACCTGCAAGGAACTCGCCGACCGCCATCGCGACGCCCCTTCACGCACCGTCCACTTCGAAAAGCGCGAGAAGGATGGCTGGACGACGGAGTGTTTCGCTCCGACCTGGTTCGCGTTCGACGGCGAGCCACAGCCGCGCCCGCCCGCGGCCTCGCGCATCGGCGCGGACGGTCCGGCGGTCCTGGCCGAGCTCGGGTTCCAGCCAGAGGAAGTTAAGCAACTCATCGCCAGCGGGGCTGTCGGTCGAACCGAGTGGGCGAAAGGCTGATCGCGGAGGAGGGACGGTGCGCTACGCTTGCGACCCAGTGAAGGGGGTACTCACCGTCGCCTTCGCCGCTCTGCTATCGGGTGGGGCCGCGGTAGGCGAAACTCAAGCGCAGCAGGCGCCAGACGAGATGGCGTTGAAAGCGCCCTCCTCTGACGTCTATTTCGACGATCCGAATGACGACCCGGACCAGGGGGAGCCGCAGGCTGATCCGCAGGCGCGACCGGGGGCGCCTGTGTTCCCGGGACTCGCGATTCCGGGCAGTGCTGACCTCCAGGAGTTGCGACAGCAGGCCTTGGACAAGTACGGCCTGACCTTCGGCGTCAGCTACCAGCAGCTATTCCAGTCTTCGTCGGCGACGCTCCCCGGCGCCGCCAACGACACGGCGTTGGGCGGCTGGGCCGCGATCAGCACAACTTGGACGCCGATCAACCGCGGCGGGGAATACGAAGGCACGTTTGTACTTCGGGGGGCTTTCCGTGGAAGCCTCGGGGACAACGCTATTCCCGCCGTTTTCGGCCTTGGGGACGTTGGCTCGCTCTGGTCAAATTACGAATGGACATCGTGGGCGCAGGGCTTCCGAATTGAAGATCTGTTCTGGGAGCAGGAGGTTGGAAGCCAGTTCAGCTTCCGTGTAGGTAACCTCGGTCCGCAGGCCGTCTTCAACTTCTTCCGGTTCAAGGACGCCAGGACTTCCTTCACTACCAGCGCCTTCGCCTTCCAGGAGACAATTCCCTATCCGACCTTCGGGCTCGGCACCTCCGTCCGCTGGCTTCCAACCGGGGACTCCGGCCTCTATGTCGTCGGGACCTTGAACGACATGAACGGCGATCCCGCCGCGCTCGGCCTTGACTGGAGCACCTTTCGGTTGGGCCAGTACTTTTATGGCCTGGAGATTGGCAAGGACTGGAGGCGTCCAGACGGGACGTTCGACCACCTTCACCTCGATCTTTTTTATGCCGACGAGCGTAGCACGCGGAATCCCGACACGACGCCAAACGAGGCCGGCGGGGGCTTCAGGGTGGCCGGCGAGAAACAGATCGGTCGCATCGTCGGCTTCGCCAGCTACACCTACAATACCGCGGAGGGTGGCGGGATCGGGGCGACGTTCACCGGACAAACCGCCTATGCGGGAGCGGCGTATCTCCGGCCTTTCGATGTGCAGGGCGAGGTCGCACTCGGAGTCATGTGGAATCAGTCCCTGCCCAATCTGGTCCCGGGCGTCGGCCGGAGAAACCAGTATGGACTGGAGTCGTATTGGAACATGTTGGTCACGCCAAACGCGACTCTGACGCCCGGGATCCAGCTCATTTGGGATCCGGTGTTTAACCCGGCGGTCGATTTTACGGCGATTCCCAGCATCAAGTTCAGGGTCTTCTTTTGAAACCGCGTGCGCAGCGGTTGGACGCAGCCTGTCAACCCGGCCCTGAAGCAGTACATTTCGCGCCCATTCACTTGATCGGCTTAAGGTCCACACCACACAATCGCTGCTCTGGCATACCCCGCAATATGAGAATCAATCCAAAGCGAGGTGAATTTCGCTTTGTACCGTGCACGCAATTAGACTTCGGTCTGGCCGATGTCATAAGCGGGGGAGAGGATGAGCGTCGCTTTTTCGATATCGACGCGCACCACGGCTTTTATCAATTCCGTATAGTTGTCCTTTCCGAAAATTCCATCCGGCCTGGATTCGCATCGTAAGGCAGAATCATCGCATCATTGAGAGCGATGTTTGCGATCCTGCACGCGCTCGGAATGTTCGTTGCTGACCTGTTTAAGTCGCGGTGCCGGCTTGAGGCTGAGAATTTGCTTCTCTGCCATCAGCTATTGCGGCGGGCACCACCTCGTCTCCGACTGCTTGGCAGTGATCGCGCGCTGCTCATATGGATGACGCGGCTTTGGCCGAGCCTCCTTGATGCGGTGCAGGTGGTTCAGCCGGAGACCATCCTGCGTTGGCATCGCGCTGGTTTCAAAATGGTTTGGCGCTGGAAATCGCGGGCAGTGTCAAGGGGGGCGAGTGAGCAACATTGAGTCTGGCGCGCAACATCGATTCAAAAAACTCAGCACTTGGTTTCGATTGTTGCCCGCGCGCTGCCCATCGCCGACTTTATCGACAGCATCGACCCAAAAGTGGACGTCGGCGTCCGGTGCACCGGGTGTGCGGAGGATCAATACCAACTAAATGTTTCGTTCTTTGGCGACGGCCTCGTAGGCGGCATTGATAGCAGCGATTTTTTTGGTCGCCATTAACACACACTCCGAAGGCACCCCGCGTGCGACCATCTTGTCTGGGTGATTTTCTACAACGAGCCTTCGATAATGAGTCTTCAGCTTATCGTTGCTGATGTCGGGCGTGACACCCAAAACGTCATACGGACTTTCTTTCGTTGACCCGACGTGGCGGGCCTTAATGTAGCTGAACTCATTCTCCGAAATGCCGAACCGCTTGGCGACCGCAGCAAGGAAGCGCTCTTCATTCGGGTGGAACACGCCGTCGGCCATCGCGATATGGAAAAGACCCTCCAGCACATCTTCTAGCAGTCGGTGATCGTGCTTAAACAGGCCAGCGAGTTGCTCTGCATAAACTTCATAGCCGGCGATGTCCTGCTTGGCCAAATCGAATATGCGTGAGACGTTTTCCAACTCGCCTTCTGGTACTCGGAACACGTCCTTGAAAGCCAAAACCTCATCCCTCGTGACGATGCCATCCGCCTTAGCCATCTTAGCGCCAAGTGCGATTACGCCGATGGTGAATGCAATTTGATTGTGAGCGACACCTCCGTCGGCGTGGGGGTGACGACCGCTAAGACTCGTAAGCAATGCGCTGATTGATCCGTTGCCAGGCAAGTGGATCTCCGACGCAAGTCCTGCGGCGACGCCCGACAATAATTTCCAGACAGACATGTGTTCAATCTCCGGTAAACAGGGAGAAGCTAGGACAGAGCTCTAAGGGCTCATCAAGATCACAGTCGCGAAAAGGGCTGCGACATGCTGGCGCTTATCGATTGCGCAAAGTCAATTCGGACGGCATCTGCTTTCAGGTAATTCCAGCCGCGCCGCAGCAACCCAGGTTGATCAGTGGGTCGCAGTTTGACCCGAACCCGACTCGTGTTCAATTCACTGGCGGTATGCGGCGGCGCCCTCTTCAGCGCATGCTGACGCCCGCCACGGGGCCATGCTGCATGAGGGCCTCGCCGTGTAGAGATTGTGCAGCTCCCACGACCTAGGAGTAGGGCGGCTGATGTCTATCTGGCCAGAGGGGCGCGTGCAACCTTTGCGGGCGATGGTGACAATTTAGCGCGCTACGCTTGTAATACCCTCAGTCAAGACCCATATGACGGCTACTGGCACGCCGGACACTAGGCGCTGACGGTAGAGACTACCGTGCCAACTCCGTGCACGCCCCCTTTCCCGAAAAATCAGCACGCCAAGCGCACGCCTTACGGATGCGTGGTTCGGCGGCTGCCAGCCCGCGAAAATAGCCTGCGATGTACCGGAGGCCCTAAGATGAATGCAACCTCCAATCCCCAGGCTGCTGCCGAGCAAGCCCGCAAAAATTACCGCAACGTGACGGCCCAACTCGGTCTCTTAGGTCTCGACTCTTCCGTTCCGGAGGCCGTGCGAGCCATGGCCGAGAAGACCGTGGCTCAGACGCGCGAGGTCTATGACCACTCTAAGGATGCGCTCGACGCATCGATCGAGATGTTTGAAAGGACCTTCGACGCTGCCGGCCAAGGTGCCGCGGCGTTCAACCGAAAGATCATCGACATTGCGCAGCGGAATCTTAATTCCGGCTTCGACCTGGCCAAGAGCTTGGCGGGCGCCAAGAACCTCGCCGAGATCGTGGAATTGCAAGCGGTCCATTGGCGGAAACAGTTCGGCGCGCTCACGTCCCAGGCCGAGGAAGTCCGCGCGCTTGCGACCAAGGTAACGGCCGATACGGCCGAGCCGATCAAGGCGCATGTTAACGCGCGGCATGAATGAGATGTGCAAAGCGAGCTGAACTCGTTTTCCGTTATTGATCAGCACAGAGAGAGGGCCTGGCAAATGTTGCAGGTCCTCTATTTTTTTCAACGCGCGATCTGCGCCGAACGGTGCGCTTATTACAAGCAGAAGGTCCAGAGCAATGGTGGGATTTGACTACACCACGGAAGCGGAGCTGTTTCCGCTAGTACGTCGGAAATTCACTAAGGGCGGCCCAGTGGGCTACAAACGATTCACCTCCGCCGCCGAAGCCATCCGTTTTGCGGTTGAGAGCCTCCCACCGGATCTTCTTCGCGGTGCATATCTTGAAGTCGCCGAGGAGAGGTTCGATGCGAACGGAATTCGCCAACTGTACGAGAGCGACACATATCCGCTAGTCCGGCGCGCATGACTGCGATTGTGAGCTGACGGAGACATGCTCGCCCGCGGACATAGACATAGCGCCAGCCACCAGTCCCGCGGCTCGCGGTCGAGATGATGTCATCGTTGGCCCCGAGCACTGCGGCTCTCAACCACCCAATACGGCTGACGCGGTGGCTTTCCGGATGCAGGCGATGACGGCTCATGTCTTGCTCTTGATCATGCCTTCAAGAGTCCTTGGGCACCACACTGATCGAGATCCGGATCTCTCTTGATACCGATGCGCTTTGTGGTGGTGAAGACATAGGCTTTGGGTGTTCTCGTATTGCATGAAAAGCGACCACTCACCACGGTGAGGTTCGATGTGATCAACTTGGTTCGCGGGTATGGTCCGACCCTCAATTGCACATTCTCGGCACTGGGGTTCCTCGGCGAGCCTGTGCCTTCTGATCGATTTCCAAATAGGTGACCTGTACCAAGAGTCCCACGGCTGCTCATTTCGACGCGTGTCGTGGCGGGACCGATCACGTTCCAACTTGGGGCTGATGCTGTGCTGGGTCATGGGATCGCCCTTCATTCATTGGCCAAGCTAGTCGGGGCACGATCGCTGGCGAAACCAGTCCGCACCTCCCAAATGCGAGTGGATATTGAAGTGAGCCGTGGACAGGGTGCGAAAATCATCGAAATGAAAAAAGACCCAAGGCTGACCTCGGGTCTTTCGTCGAACTAGGCACTTCGAAGTCGATTAGGCGACCCGGCCCTAGCAGCGGCTTCTTCAACCGGCTTGTAGACGTTGCGCGTCAGACCGGCATACATCTCACCGAGCTTCGACAACTCGGCAACATAGGTGTCATAAGCCTTCTTGGCGTACTGAGACTGGATCTCGATCACCTGTTCGAACGACTTTGCACCGAGCAACTGCTCGAAGGCTCGGGTGCCGTCCTCGAACGCCTTCTTCGAATAGGCGGTGACCTCAGCGGCAATAGCCTGGAGGCCCTTGTTCACCTGACCAAGGGAGCCGACAGCGGCATCGAAGCCGTCCTTGCCCACCCTCTGAAACTCTTCACCAAACTTTTGAACGTCGGACATCTCATCACCTCTCTCGTCCCGCCTAGTGCGGGAATGTTGCCTGTGAGGATTCATATATGGTGCTATTGTGCACTGCACAATGCCGGGGCCAAGAATTATTGCATTGCACAAAGGCGCCCTGGCCGTCGGCCCCGGATTGCCCAGATGCGCTGCCAAAGAGGATCTTTAGGCTAGACTAGGGCGTGACTCATAAACACACCCGTCTATGGCCTGCCAGAGTCCGCTTTGAAGCCGTAAGCGGCCTTCCTTTGTGGCCGGCGGCACTTCCGGATGGCGCCAATAGCGGACCTGAGCGCTGAGCTTAAGCTAAGCGGCAGCCCCGACGCTGGCCGCGGTATCGACCCGCCACCGTAATGGATGGCTTTATGGGTCCCTCAAAAAGAAAGCTTGACTAGACTGACTAGTCGGTTTAGTAAGCCGCGCCATGACACAAGCTGCGATCAAATCTGCCGCGAAGGCAAGTACACGAGGGCGGGCGAAGCGTACGTCGAAGGGGAAGCTCGTCCAGGCTGCTCGCAACCTGATGCTTGCTCAGGGCTATCCGATCACGAGCGTCGATGACATCGTAAAAGCCGCCGGCGTCAGTAAGGGAAGTTTTTATCATTATTTCGACTCGAAGGAAGAACTCGCCCTCACAGCGATGCATGAATTTCTCGCGGATGGAGCGGCACTGATGATGGAGGGCTTCTTCCGAGACATCGCTGATCCTCGAAAGCGCGCGATCGCCTTTCTCAAACATGTTGAACGCGTCGCCATGCAGCTTTGGGATCATGGCTGCTTGCTGGTGATGTTTTCCGTTGAGTTGGCTGGAACTAGTCCTAGGGTCCGTGAAGAGACGAGCGCCGTTCTCCTTGATCTGATCGACAGGGTCGGGGCAATTCTGCGGCCATTGACCAGGGACGGCGGTGGGAACGTGTCCATGACGGCCAGGGCAATGGCGAATATGTATATGGCGATCATCGACGGTTCCTTGGTGTACGCGCGTGCGACTGGCGACTCGAGCTGTATTGTCAGGAACCTGAGAACTTTCCGCCAGCAGATCGAAGCAACGAGCACTGGCACGTGACGACGCCGGAGTCTGTGATCGCGAGTTTTTTTGGGCCGCGAATAGACCGACTAGTCGGTATAGATAGGCGATAGGAATTCATGGGATCATGAACCAAGCATTTTCTTCCACCTTCTCGATTTGGCCAAGAAGCACGAGCTTCGTTAGTGCTCGGGAGGCATGTGAATTGATCGCGCTTTCGGCACCGATAACGGGCACGGCGCTGATCAACATGGGCATGTCGATCACCGATACGGTGATGATCGGCTGGTTCGGACCAGTAGCCTTGGCCGCAGGTGCGGTGGTCAGCGACCTATACTCTATCGTCTATTATTTCATGGCTGGAATCCTGTCCGCCTCAGCGGCTCTAATCGCGCTAGCATTGGGCGCGCGTCGCGGCGCGGAAGTCCGCCGGGTGCTGCGCCAAGGATTCTTTGCGGCCGCGTTGCTCACTATCCCCGCGTTCTTCTTAGTCTGGAACGCCAGCTTGCTGCTCCGCATGTTTGGCGTCGAGGAAGCGGTCATCGAGCTGGGCAGTGGCTATAGACAGATGATGGCGTTGACCATCGTGCCCATGATGTTCGTTGCGGTCTGGCGTAACGCGTTTGCTGCCCTCGGACGGCCCAAGATCTTCTTGGTCGCGACCTTGTTAGGGTTGCCCCTGAATGGCCTTGCAAATGCAGTCTTTATGTTCGGCTTGGGCCCCGTACCGGCGATGGGTCCCGCCGGCGCCGGACTGGCGTCGGCGATCGTCGCCACAGGGCTGGCCGTGGGCTTCGCCGCGTTTGCCGTGCTCAATACCGAGATGCGTCAACTCTGCTTGTTCCGGCGCTGCTTGTGGGTCGACAAACGGTACCTGGCGGAGATCTTCCGCCTCGGCATACCTATCGGCTTTTCGAGCATTGGCGAAGTTGGTGTGTATCTGCTTTCCACCGTGATCATCAGTCTATTCGGCGCAACCGCGTTGGCGGCTCATGCCATCACCCTGCGGATGGCGGGCGTCGTCTACGCGTTGACCATTGGACTGTCGCAGGCGGCAACCCTGCGCGTTAGCTATGCTGTCGGTCGCGGCGACTTGCGGGGGACGGCGGAATCCGGCTGGACAGCGCTGGTCGTTGGAACAGCTTTCGGTCTAGTCATCTTTGCTGTCCTCGCCGGCACCGCCGACAGGTTGCCTTGGCTATTCCTCGAGGGTGGCAACGTCGGAACTGATGCCGTCGCCTCCACCGCCGCGGGTCTGTTATTATTGTTGGGCGCTCTTAACCTCGCCGTCGGACCGACCTCATCCGCGATGGCTATTCTGCGGGGCTTCAAGGACACTCGCGTACCGATGGTGCTTTGCCTAACGGCCAAATGGGCCATTGGCATGCCCTTCGCCTATTTCGCAGGCTTCCACCTCGGTTGGAGCGCGGGTGGCGTGTGGACAGGCCTCGTCGTAGCCGAGGTGGCGATGGCGATTTTAATGTGCGCACGATTGTTCCGCCGCGGTATGGAGCCGCATCGCTGGGCGTCATGATCGAAGCAGAGAGAGCAAGTCCAATGAATCCAAACAAAGCACTTTGGGAAAAAGGCGATTTTACGCGCATTGCGCAGACTATGAGGGAAAGCGGAGAGGCGCTTGTCAAGGATCTCGGGATCACCAAAGGGCTCAAGGTTTTGGATCTTGGATGCGGCGATGGAACGACGGCATTGCCAGCGGCGAGACTCGGCGCGGACGTGCTTGGGGTCGATATCGCGAGGAATCTTGTCGAGGCTGGGAACAAGCGTGCAAAGGCTGAGGGCCTCACAAATTGTAAGTTTCAGGAAGGCGATGCGAGCAATTTGCACGAGCTAAAAGATCGTACTTTTGATCTCGTCGTGAGCATCTTTGGAGCTATGTTCGCGCCAAAGCAGTTCGATGTGGCCAAGGAGATGGTACGCGTGGGCCGGCCCGGAGGTCGGATCGTTATGGGGAACTGGATTCCCAACGATCCGACGTTGGTCGCGCAGATCTTGAAAATCAGCTCTTCATACTCGCCGCCACCGCCAGAAGGCTTCATTAGCCCCATGACATGGGGGATCGAGAGCCACGTGATCGAGCGATTCGCGGGCGCGGCAGTTCCAAAAGAGAAGATTTCTTTCGTCAGAGATGCCTACACCTTCAACTTTCCCGGCGCCCCGGCAGAGCTCGTCAACGCATTCAGAAAATACTATGGGCCAACCATGAATGCATTCGAATCGGCAGAAAAGAACGGTCGCGCCGGTGAGTTGCAGAAGGAGCTTGAGGATCTGTTCAACAGCCAAAACAAGAGCCAAAACAAGAGCCAAAGCAATGATGCTACCTCCATTCCGGCGACATTCTTACGCGTTACTGTTGCGCTTTGATTAATTGCCAGAGAGACGTTGCACGCATCTCCTTAAACGACATTGAAAGGCTCTGATTAATTGTAAGCATCCGCGTTTTCTCAAAGCGCCAACGTTCTAGAAGCCGACTTCGCCGGGCTTGAAGTTTTTCGTGACGTCGCCAGTGAGGTTGACGTCGTCGGGGTCGAGAAGCAATACCGGGCTACCCTCGGTCAGGTCGAACTTGGAGAGGTCCATCCAGATGACGTTGGGGCTGGTGGTCAGCTCGAAGAAGTACTGGCGGTTAGTGAGATCGATCGCTGTTCGATACTCGGTATTGTAAAGGCTGCCCGGTGCCCTGTTGGGCGCGCCGAATGGAACAGAGACGTTGCGGGCAATGGCGAGGATGCCGGCGATGGCCTCACGCGTGTTCTTTGGCTCCGGGAGCCACTGGCGATAATAGTCGGCCCGGATGAAGCGATCCTTCGCGTCCGTATTGCCGGGGATGGGGGTTTGGCGGGTGGCATTGTCAAAATTGAACGTGGCCCGATATGCGAGTTGCTGGTCGTATGATGGGTCATTGGTCATGATGCGGTATTCTCGGCTGTGATAAACCGTCTTCTTGCCGCCGGGGATATACTCGATAATAGCGCTATCACCCGTTGCGTCCTCGACGGCTAGGTGAACGGTTGCCTTGATCCCTTCATGGTCAACCATTATCGGCTGGATTCCGTCAAGAAGGGCAATTGCCTCCTCGACGCTTGCCGCATTATCCAGGACATACTGCCCCCAGAGGGCGGCCTGGACGCCGGCCTTCTTCGGGTCGCGCGGACCGAAGTCGGTGGGAATGAAGTAGAGCAGGTGCATTGCAACGCCCTTCTCATTGAGGCCGTCCGCCGTGCCAGCGCCGAATACTGACGTCACGATGCTGCCGTACTTCGAGGTCCAGCGGGCCGGGTTCTCGCCTTCGATCCGGGTGCCGGCAAACAGACCGCCGTCATGGGTGATACCTCGGGGCAAGACTGTGAGCAGGGGTTCCGTGGAAACGGGAAAGTCCATGGTGCGGCCGGCGACCACAGCGAGCTTGTTGTTGTTCCAGAGGATGCGGGTGCAGGCATCCGCTGCGGGAGCGAGCGGGGCAAGGAGCGTGACGAGCGCCATGGTGCCGGCAAGCGCGTGACGAGCGATTGGCATGAAAGGTCCACTTCCTGTTAGTCGGGCGGACGGCTACCTCATTTCGCGGGGTGGAGCAACCGTGGGGCGGTGGTCACGTCACTGCGGCCAGCGAGGCTGACCGTTGCCGACCTGGCCCGCGCTTGAGGGGTTGGATTTCCATGGGTCAGACTCGGTCGTATTGGTCATGTCCGCTCTACGGCAGCTTTACGCCCGAGAGCGGAAGTCGCTCGGAGCCCACGGCATGTCGGCGAGGTGCCGATTTTGTTGCAAAAGTCGGCGGCACGCGCCCGCTACGCAATAATAGAATCCAAGAGGCCCGCCGCTTGAATTATTCTTGCGCGACCCATTAATACCAAATCTCTGAGAGGCTGACTCTCGGGGTGGTTTTCAAATCGCCGACGATGTGATTCACGATTGGCCATGCCTGTTCCATTACGCGGGGATTTTGACGGAGCCTATCGGTTCTGATCAATGAGATTTGGTATAAGTCCTTGAACTAAAATTGCGTCGCGGAGAACTCAGTATCGTTTTGCAACACAATCTGCCAGGAAGAGACATGACGACGTAGAAGCAGAACGTCTTGTCGATCACAGGCTTTCAAACCTCTCCGAGGCTAAG